>Ga0157372_10007091_pt1 | contig 11946 bp, 5 predicted proteins | sample C55metaG_FD_115307 | JGI IMG/M metagenome (GOLD analysis project Ga0157372, IMG submission 115307) | Corn rhizosphere microbial communities from Kellogg Biological Station, Michigan, USA - C5-5 metaG | ecosystem: Host-associated > Plants > Roots > Rhizosphere > Soil | place: USA: Michigan... | reverse complement strand
TGAAATCAAAGCGCAGGTGCAGCCCACCATGTGGGGCGTTTTTTTTGAGGACATCAATATGGGTGCGGATGGCGGACTATATGCCGAATTGGTAAAAAACCGAAGCTTCGAATTTTTCAGACCGTTGATGGGGTGGACAGTGCAGCGCAAACAGGAAGGTGATGTTTTGGTGATGAACCGCAAAGAAGATAATTCAAACAATCAGCGATTTCTGCGTGTTGCCGCTCACCATGCAAAAAAGGGTGATGTTAGTTTAGTGAATGAAGGTTTTCGGGGGATTGGTTTCAAACAAGGGTTGCGTTATGATTTTTCCGTGATGTATTGCCAGCAGAAGGCTGGTGTCAAGCTGCACGTGGAGTTACAAAGCGCCGAGGGGAAAGATATAGGGGATACCGTTCTTATTCCGTTGTCCAGTGATAAGGAATGGCACAAGCAAGGTGTCAGTGTTCACGCCAGCCAGACGGAGCCTAAAGGAAAAATGAGACTGTGGTTCGAAGGGGATGGTGTGATTGACCTTGACATGATCTCTCTTTTTCCATCAGATACCTGGAAAAATCGTCCAGGTGGACTGCGTGCTGACATGGTGCAACTGCTGGCGGATATGAAACCCGGTTTTGTTCGTTTTCCGGGTGGCTGCATTGTGGAAGGGTTTGATCTTTCGCAGCGGTACCAGTGGAAAAAAACGATCGGACCCGTAGAGAACCGCCAGTTAATCATTAACCGTTGGAATTTTGAATTTGCCCATCGCCCTGCGCCGGATTATTTTCAAAGCTTTGGCCTTGGTTTCTTCGAATACTTTCAATTATGCGAAGACATTGGGGCAGAGCCTTTGCCGATCCTTAATTGTGGAATGGCCTGCCAGTTTAATTCGGCAGAGTTAGTGCCACTGAACGAGCTGCAACCGTATGTGCAAGACGCACTGGACCTCGTTGAATTTGCGAATGGTGCCGTTACTACGAAATGGGGAAAGGTTCGTGCAGAGATTGGACACCCGGCACCGTTTTATATGAAAATGATGGGAATTGGTAATGAGAACTGGGGGCCTCAATATTTGGAACGTCTTGCAATTTTCAAAAAAGCCATTAAAGAAAAATATCCCCAGATCAAACTGGTTAACAGTTCAGGTACGGATCCTGACGGGGAACGATTTGATCTGCTTAATACAACCCTGCGAAAGGAGAAAGCCGACATAATAGATGAACATTATTATCGTCGTCCCGAATGGTTCCTTGAGAATGCCAGACGCTATGATAATTATCCGAGGAATGGTTCCAAAGTATTTGCTGGTGAATATGCCGCACAAAGCGATAAGACGGTCAGTGTAGACAACCGCAACAACTGGACGACCGCTTTATCTGAAGCTGCCTTCATGACGGGGCTGGAGCGCAATGCCGACGTGGTTAGTATGGCTTCTTATGCGCCATTATTTGCGCATGCCGATGGCTGGCAATGGACGCCGGACCTGATTTGGGTGAATAACCTCCAGTCTTACGGAACGCCTGATTACCAGGTGCAAAAACTTTTCTCGTTAAATAAAGGTTCTAAGGTCGTTTCCATAACATCGAATAACAAAGTGATAGCGGGACAAGATAGCTTGTACGCATCGGCAGTTATTGACGCAAAGACGAATGAGCTAATCCTTAAACTAGTCAACGTTTCCGGTATGCCGCTACGCCGTTCCATTAAGTTAGAGGGTGTTAAGTCAGTCGACAGGGAAGGTAAGCTGACGGTGTTGCAAAGTAATGACCCGGGTAGTGTCAACAGTTTTGAGAAGCCGTTTAACATCGTGCCGCAGCAAAAAAGTATGTCACTTGATGGGAGCAAATTCAATTTTGCTGTGGCCCCTTATACGTTTTGCGTTTTACGAATCAAGATATCATAGATAATCTATAATAAGGGGTCGTTTTATCATTTTATAAACAAAGAGAATACGGGAAATATATGAAGAAGGTCAGGGGTTGTTTTTATTCGCCTTTTTTAAATCGGTTTGCTGATAAAGCTTAGCACTCCAGTTGCGACCATTTTCAGTGGTAGTTCTGAACTGAAATAAATCAAAAATCTGAAATAACAATCATGACAATCGCGATAAAGAAATTGTTATTTATTGTAGTAGCTGCATCTCCTCTTTGTTTGCTTGCTCAGCAGCGGTCAAGCGTAGAGGTTGATAGTGTAGTGCGTACAAGGGACCTGCCGGTTCATGACCCTGTCATGATTAAGCAGGGAAAAACATTTTACCTCTTTTGTACAGGCTTTGGAATTTCGGTTTGGTCATCAAAAAATCTAAATTATTGGAGAAAAGAAGCGCCCGTTTTTTCAAAGCCGCCGCAGTGGGCGGTGAATATAATTTCTAATTTCAAGGGACATACCTGGGCCCCGGACATCAGTTTTCACAACGCACAATATTGTTTATACTACGCAGTTTCAACATTTGGGAAAAATACGTCGGCTATAGGAGTCGCAACCAACAAATCACTTGACCCATCTTCGCCGGATTTTAAATGGATCGATCATGGAAGCGTCATTCAGTCATACGCCGGCAAAACTAACTGGAACGCTATTGATCCAAATTTAGTAGAGGACGATAAACAAAATGCATTTTTAGTTTTTGGTTCTTTTTGGGATGGAGTGAAATTGGTGAGGCTTACAAAGGATCTTTTGCATCCGGCGGAGGCGGTTTCTACTATTCCAACAATTGCAAGCAGAAAGAAACATTCTTCCGATAAAAATGATTCAACGTTAGACAACCATTCTAAAGAGGTTGTTGATAATGCTATTGAGGCTCCTTTCATTTTTAAGAAGAAACCGTATTACTATTTGTTTGCTTCCATAGATTATTGCTGTAGGGGTGAGCAAAGCACTTACAAAGTGATCGTCGGACGATCCAAGAATGTTCGAGGTCCATATGTGGACGAACGGGGACTGCGGCTTCGCGCCGGCGGCGGAACTATACTAGTTCAAGGCAATGATGAATGGTATGGCGTAGGTCATAACGCAGTATATACTTCTGAGGGAATTGATTACATTATTTATCACGGCTATGATGCAAAGGATAAAGGCAAATCAAAACTTATTATTAAAAAATTGAGGTGGAATCAGGATAAGTGGCCAGTTGTTGAAGACATTCGGAATAGCGCTTTTAACAAACCAAATATTCAGCTATTTAAAATAAAATAATTATAATGAAATTTTTCATTGACACAGCAAATCTTGCGCAAATAAAAGAAGCGGCAGAATTGGGAATCCTGGACGGAGTTACGACCAACCCATCTTTAATGGCGAAGGAAGGAATTAAAGGAGAAAGAGCCATTAAGGAACATTATAAAATAATTTGCGAAATCGTTGACGGTGATATTTCAGCTGAAGTTATTGCGACTGATTATGCCGGCATGGTTGAGGAAGGAATGAACCTTGCGTCATTACACCCCAATATTGTGGTCAAGGTGCCGATGACGAAAGATGGAATAAAAGCGATCAAATGGTTTGCCGATAACGATATTAAAACCAACTGTACCTTGGTTTTTTCTGCCGGGCAGGCTATTCTTGCAGCCAAAGCGGGTGCTGGCTATGTTTCGCCATTTATTGGAAGAATTGACGATAGTGGCTGGGACGGCATGAAGCTGATCGAACAGATAGCGCGGATTTATTCAATACAAGGTTTCAAAACCGAGGTACTCGCAGCATCAATAAGAAGTGCTAATCATATTATTTGTGCGGCTGAAGCAGGAGCGCATGTATGCACATCTCCGCTGGATTCTATCCTGGGGTTATTGAAACATCCATTAACGGATATTGGACTAGCAAAGTTTATCGAGGATTCGAAGAAGATGAATACCGTTTCCAAACGACCGGTACCAGAGAGTCTATAAATCTCTTCACAACTATAATATTGAAATACATGTACTGGAAAAACCAGCAAAACACGTGCGAAGGAATATTATTAGCATGGTTTACCTGCAGCAGTGAAGATCTCTCGGCGGTTACCTGGGGTGTATAAACTGCTTTGTTGCCCATACTTTCATGTGATGAAGGAGAGCCGCGAGCGATTTAACATGAATAGTGAGAACGTATAACACGAATGCGGAAGCAATAAGGCCAAAACTTCACCAAAAAAAAGAGCAGACGGCTTCAGCTAACTTCCTGCTCTTTTTCGTTATCACATGCTTAAGGTTGCACCTCAGAAGACCTACGGTCGTCGGAACAAGAACGAGGCACTCTTACTGCAGTAGGCGATCGTAGCGGCTGCGCATGCATGCGTGCTAAATAACAATGATAACCTTTCGCATGGATGCGCGGCCGCGGTTATTCGACTGTGCGTTGGCCAACAATCTTTGGCTTTCCATCTCGCGGACCTGTTCCGCGTGTTCTGATGGGGAGACAAAGTTTGTTTTTGGGGTCACGATTTACGTAAAGCGGATTAGGGAGGCCACTGGTAGCTGTGTTTTGACTTGACAGGACGGGCGAAAGAGCAACCGGTCTAGCTTTTCGGGGATGTATAGACTAATGATGAGCACTCAAACAATCGCAGGGTCTGGGCGCAAGACCCCACCGGGACCGAATGACAAACAATGTTTATCGTTTTCAAATTCCGCACCCGAGAAGAGTAAACCACAAAGCTGTTTTGTTGGATTGTATTGAGGGAGAGCTGAAACAATCGCCGGGGTCTGCCCGTGACATTCGTCAGGGCAAGCTCGCAAGACCCCGGCGGGAGCAACTTAGATTTTTCCCTTCGCTCGTTCTTTCACAACCCATATTCTTAATAGTTCAATCAACACACCTGAAACTATTAAAGCAATTAAGTTTTTTAGCGGCCTGTATTCTCCAATGTATTCTCCAAAACGGTATCTTATATTCAATAAAACTCCTAACATCAAACAAAAGAATACTCCAGCCATAATCCGTGCATATTCATTTACCGGCAAAATGTGATTTACAAAATAATTGTATAATAAAGCCAGAGGAAAAATAAGATACCCATAGATTACATAGTATGGTATGTATTGAAACGGACTATAGCTGGGAGTATATCCATAAGAGATCGAATAGAAAACTAAGTCAAGAATAAACGATGTCAATGACAGGACAAGGACAAGGGCTGCATAAAACAATAGATACCGAATCATCCTTTTTGCGAGCTTTTTATCTTTCTCAATATCTACTGTTTCTCTTTTTAGCATCTTGTTTTGTTTTGGCTCGCCAACCGAAACCGTGAAAATTAATTTTCGATATTTCTGCCAAATTCTTCAATTCTATCTGAGGTTGAAATTGTTTTGGCTTTTCCCTTTACCATCGTCTCTGGTACGAATACAATTTGCCCTTTCTTGTGAGTAAAATAATCTGATTCAAGCCTCCTGAAATGACCTTTTCTAAAATGAGGTATTCTCGATACTTGTGAACCGTCAAAATCAATGATCTTTTCAGAAACGCTAAAGACGACCTTTGGCCCGGACCTGTTTTCATTTTTTTCGAGTGTGATTTTCGGAACTCCTTCCGCGACGCATTCTGGAAAGCATTTCATGTATGCTATTGTGTTTATAGCAAGCCTAAATAATTTCGAACTAATTACAGATTTTTCATCCTTCTTCTTGTTCTGATCCAGATAGAATTTGTCTGACGTATGACCATTAATAAACTCGTCGTGAGAGAAGAAAAGTTCTATTGTGTCGTTCTCATAAAGACTAAGAGAAAAAGCGTACCCATTGGTTTCATGAGGAATATGCAAGCCAAATGTATAGTTAACACATTTTGTTTGACCTGATGTTCTTATAAAAACCACATCCTTCTGTTGACCATTTTCGTACAGATATTTTCTGATACCATCTAATTCTGGTAACGGTGTGTTTTCGAGGAAATCCTGCAACCGCTTTTCTAAGAAAAAAATATGCAAAAATTTACCTGTAAGGTCCTCCTTCCACAAATCCAATCCAGATATCAGAAGTTGATTAGACTCTAAGTTTATGGGATCTACTTGTGCTTTTCTTACGAGGTTGCGTTTGAGCAAGAAAAAAATACCCTCATCAGGAATTTCTGGGGTCAGGTTCTTTTGCACTCGATAAAGATTTTCCCAAATAAACTTTAAAGGGGTGCTATACCATATTTTCTTTGCCATTTAGACAACTTTTTATAGTTGAAGAAAGTGTGCACTTTTTTGGTTTCATCATGGAAATAGTAATTACATATAAAGGACAGTCACTTTCGATATGAAAGTTTGCAGTGTTCGCTCAGCTTAAATTTATAAATAAAGTTGATTTCAGCTACGCAGAAGTGACTATAAATGACCTTTTTGATCGCGAAGCCATGATGAGACCGTGATCGATATGGAGGAGGAGGCAACAGCGAAGCCGAGACGACGACAACCGTAGCGAGGCGAGGGTTTACCGAGCCGCAGGCCGGGTGGCGTGGCGACCGTTTAGGGAGAAGCCGGCGATCGCGAGCACGCCTGCCGGCAGGGAGTCGTAGGAATCGGAGACGACGCCGGCTGGCCGTTAGAGCTAACGCAAGTCTATTTAAGGCGGCCTTACCACGCGGAGCGTACGATGGGGGTTTGTGTTTTGTGTTTTTTGGTTCTTGTTTGTTTATCATCCACCCCAATCGGTCTTCGCTCCATTGGAAGAGGTTACGGCTACTACGCGGGAGGGGATGGAAGTCGTTTAGAGTTTGAAATTCGTTGGTTGAATGGTTTATTAGTTAACCAGGGAAATTCCCTTACAGTTCGCGATCGATTGCATTGTGGTAAATAAATTATTTTGTTTGGAAGTCCAATCGGTGTGAAAGAATTCGCGGGAATTAGAGCAGCACGCGTACCGGCAACGATTGCGTAGTGGGTTGGTAACGTTTGCGTAAATATTTGTTAACGCAGGATAACGTTGTTTAACATTGAAATCTATCTTTAGTTGGTGATTGTTTGATGTACACTCATTGCTTAAAAGACTCACTAGACAATGACTGCGTTGTAAGGCTTGCGTTCAGTACCGTGTGAATTACTTCAATTAAATTTCGTTTTCCAACTTACGAAATCTTCCGTGTGTTGTGCTGGCATAGCATAATGGAAGACAGGAATGTATTGCCGATTCGATAACAAAAGACAACCTTTTATAAACGAAAACCTCTACAATGTTAAAACTAGCCTTAAAGATGCCACGGCTTCAAAGGAAATGGTTTGTGTCGACTGCTATTAGTATCGTTCGAAAGTCCATCTTTAATGTTTTTCCACTTGTTTTTTTACTAACCTGCTTTGACATCAGCTTTGCCCAGTCGGGATTCAAGGTTTCCGGAAGAGTTACCCAATCTTCGGGCGACCCACTAGTTGGAGCAACAGTCAATGAGAAAGGCACGAACAACAATGCTCTTACTAAAGACGATGGCAGTTTTTCAATAACTGTATCGAATCCGAATGCGACACTTGTTGTATCCTATGTTGGGTATGTTGCACGCGAGTTAAAAGTAAACAATCAGCAACAGGTAAATGTGTCGTTGCAGGCGACGAACAGCAACTTAAATGAAGTAGTTGTTATTGGATATGGAACTACGAAGAGAAAGGACCTGACAGGCGCGGTCGCTTCAGTGAGTGGTAAGACAATTTCGTCAATTCCAGTCACTAATGTGGCGCAGGCTATGCAAGGTCAATTAGCAGGGGTAAGCGTTATTTCACAAGATGGTAGGCCAGACGCAGACGTCTATATTAAGGTGAGAGGAGGTGGATCTATTTCGCAAAGTAATCAGCCCCTGATCCTTATCGATGGCGTGCCCGGCTCTCTCAATCAGATCCCACCGGATCAGGTGAAAAGTATTGACGTCCTGAAGGATGCATCATCAACAGCCATCTACGGTGCGCGGGGAGCCAACGGTGTTATTCTCGTTACCACCAAAGGAGCGCAGGCAGGGAAAACTGCTATCAGTTATAATGGTTATGTAAAATTTAATGAGCCAAGCAAATACCTTGATGCATTGAGCCCTTATGGTTACCTGAGGTATGTATGGGCTAACGCGGCGGCTAATGCAGCTGCTTACCAAACGCCGTTTGAAAAGCTATTTGGTCTTGGAGCCAATGCGGGAGCCAATACAGGCGGTATTGAAAGTTATCGCGGCTTGCCATCGGACGATATGCAGAGACAGGTGTATAACAGTTCTATATCAATGAATCACGACCTTACTATAACCGGTGGAACTGAAAAGACGAAAATGTTGCTCTCTACGAATTACACCAACGAACAGGGAATGAAAATCAATTCTTACCTGAAGCGTGCCAACGTTTCGTTTAAAGTAACGCAGAAGCTGTTCGACAATGTCACACTGGGCATAGACACACGTTATACGGATATCCAGGACCTGGGTGATGAAGGTACTACCAGCGGTACCGGATCTTTGCTTTCGTCTTCATATAGGTTCCGACCTATTGCAACCAGCCATATCTTGGGAGATACGAATGCCTTAAGAACCGGTAACATCGAACAGTACGGCAAAAACTCCATGTGGGATCGTTACAGCCCGGCTGCACGTATAGCAGACTATGAACCCCTGTCCACAAATCAAACCATTCGTGGAATTGCAAATCTTGACTGGAGGATTATAAAAACGTTAAGCTATCATACAGATTTAAGTTTGAGTAAGAGCTGGGGACAGCGTAAATACTGGTCGGGAGCGATTTACAACAACTATATTGACGATGCAACAGGGCAGCACCTCTATGCCGGCAATGTCGACTATAGAAAATCGGATTCGTGGGGAATGCGATGGACGAATACATTGAATTATGATCTGAATATCAATAGCAACAACCGGTTGAATTTATTAGCTGGGCAGGAGGTGACCAACTCCGGTGGAACTAGTATGTCCATTCAGGCGAACCATTTCCCTGCAAATTTTGACAAGGAAACGGCATTTGCTCAAATCAATCAATATAACCAAACAGCCGGTACGTCACAATTTTCATCTGGTGTCAGTATCCCACTCCGTCTACTTTCTTTCTTCGGTAGGGCGAACTATTCTTTACTGGACCGTTACCTGTTTACGGCAACCTTCCGCGCTGACGGCTCTTCTAAATTTGCACCGACAAACCAGTGGGGGTATTTTCCTGCAGGAGCGGTTGCCTGGAAATTGTCAGAGGAACCTTTCATGAAAGGAATCAACTGGTTAGAGAATCTGAAAGTTCGAGCTTCTTACGGTGAAGTAGGTAATGACGGAATTAGCTCCAATTTATGGTCGCAGTCGTGGACTTCTGTGACTGACCAAAGATTACAGTACGATATTAACCGCCTGCGCCAGTCTTCGTATGATTTCACTTCTTCGACATTGGCGAATCCAAACCTGAAATGGGAAACGACCATTACGCGCGACATTGGAACTGACTTTTCTCTCTTTAAAGGTCGCTTGTCAGGAACGGTCGATCTCTATTGGAATACTACTAAAGACCTGCTAATGCTGACCAGTATTCCAGGTATTACTGGGTTCACAGCTACATACGCCAACATCGGCCAAACAAGTAATAAAGGAATTGAGCTTTCACTTTCCGGAACAATCTTCGAAAATCACGATTGGCGTGTATCTGCGAGTGGTAACATTAATTTCAACAAAAACAATGTCGATGAACTGGCTCCTAATGTTACCGGTCTTTATGGTGCAGATTGGGGCAACATCGCCTCTTACCCAAAGAATGATTACGTGCTGATGCAAGGACACCCTGTAGGACTCGTTCGAGGTTTTAAGTATGATGGTTTTTATACACCGGCCGACTTTGATTACAGCAATGGCAAATACACTTTGAAGAAAGGAGTGCCCGATATTGGCAGCTGGATCACGGTCGTCCATGGATTAAGCGCTAACGATCGCCCATCGGGTCAATTTGCATATCCTGGACTTCCCAAGTTCAGGGATTTGAATGGTGATGGTATCATCGACGACAAGGATGTTTCCGTGATAGGAAATATGAATCCAAAACATACCGGCGGCTTCAATCTTAACGCGTCATATAAAAACTTTGATTTCGGAATGTACTTCAACTGGAGCTATGGCAACCAGGTTTACAATGCCAACAAGCTTGCTTCTCTATACGGTCCCAAAGAACAGGGAGTTTATGAAAACAAGCTGGCCATCATGAATGACGCTTACAAGATCTATGATGTTGTCAACGGTCAGTTGGTAAGATTGACCACGCCGGATCAATTAAATGCAGCAAATGTAAATGCCACGCTGCCTCTGTCATACGAGGAGGTCGGTGCAGTTTCGACATTGGGCATTGAAGACGGTTCATTCCTGCGGTTAAATACACTTAACCTTGGATATACCTTGCCGAAGTCAATATTATCAAAAGCGCGAACAGCAAGTCTTCGAATTTATGGTAGTATGTACAATGTGTTTACGCTAACGAACTATTCCGGCCTCGATCCGGAAGTCAATGTAAACCCTTCGTATAACAGTGCGGTTTATCCCACCACCGGCCTCGATTTTGGAACCTATCCACGTCCGCGGTCTTTCGTTGTGGGATTAAACCTTGGCTTCTAACCATTAAAACTTGATTATGAAAAAAGTACTTCAATATATAATAGTGATTATCGTCGGAATGGGATTTACCCGGTGTAACAAGGATTATTTAAATCCATCGTCCCCTTCTAATGTGGGTGACAACTTTGTCACTTCGACACCTTCAGAAACATTTAAAACTCTCTCATGGTGTTACGCTAACTACCGTCAAAATTCAATCATGGGAGTTTACCGTTGGAATGATCCAATCGGTTCAGATGCTGAGACCTATCCTGAGGACAATTCAAGTAATAATATCAATGCGATTTTGAAGCCGGAGCTATTGACCGTCGACGCTGTATCGGGTGGGTTTAATAGCCTTTATACTACACTTGCACATGCCTCGAAAGTGGCTGGCCTAATTGCTGCTAAACCGGCTTACCAAAGTGATGTTGCTGCAAACCGGACTAGTGATTGGACCCAGTTGTATGGTGAAGCAATCACCATGAAGGCGTTCTGTTATTTTGAGTTGGTGAAACATTTTGGTGATGTGCCGTATGGGTATGAAAATAATTATGTTGAAGACTATTCTTTAAACTCCCGGTTCGACATCTATGATAGCCTTATTGCATCGCTCAAAGTTGCGGAACCGTTAATGTATACGTTGGGGCAGGGAGGCATACAGGCAGAACGTTTCTCAAGAACTTTTTGTGACGCGTTGATTGGACAGATAGCGCTTTATTCAGGAGGTTATCAGACCATTCGTACGGATGTTGCAGGTCTGTATGGGAAAGTTCAATTCACCAGGAAGGGTTCGGAAAAGCTTGGTTGTGTATATGCCCGCCGTACTGACTATCTCGACTACTACAAGATAGCTAAACAGTATTTGCAGGCTGCGATTGACAATAAAGGGACGGCCCGATTGATTACATCAGACGAAAGAACTTATGCGAACAATCCTTTTCAGAGACATTTCCAATACTTCGCCGACTTGCAGGTTAGCCCCGAGTCATTGTTTCAGTTGGGTAATATTCAGGGCGGTACACCGGCAACAACAAGCGAATATCCCTATGCTTTTGGAAGACCTTCGGATGGCGGCAGTGGCAATGCAGCACCTACCAAAACCTTTGGCGCGCTCCGCATTGTTCCTACAGTGTACTACGGCGACTTCGAAAAAGGAGATAAGCGAAGGGATGCCAGCGTGGCGGTTACGGGTAGTAATGGAGATGGAAATGAAAAGATGTTGTCCTTTGTTCCGGGAAATAAGAGTGCCGGCGGTATATCCACTAACAAGTGGGATGAAAATCGCATGAATCCACCTTACACAATAGCCCAAAGAAATTCGGGTATGGATTGGCCGGTTTTAAGATTGGCAGATGTGATGCTTATGCTCGCTGAAGTCAAAGCCGAACTGGGGGAGAACGGTGACGCTGTGAACCTGGTAAATCAAATCAGGGAGAGAGCTTTTGGTAATGCGACGCATGACATTGG
>Ga0157372_10007088_pt1 | contig 11947 bp, 9 predicted proteins | sample C55metaG_FD_115307 | JGI IMG/M metagenome (GOLD analysis project Ga0157372, IMG submission 115307) | Corn rhizosphere microbial communities from Kellogg Biological Station, Michigan, USA - C5-5 metaG | ecosystem: Host-associated > Plants > Roots > Rhizosphere > Soil | place: USA: Michigan... | reverse complement strand
CGGCTCGGGTGGGGGTCCACGACATTGCCCCTCCCCGAAACAGCTACGCTGCCTCGACCCTCCCCTTTCAGGGGAGGGAGAATGATCGTCACACCCGCTCGTTTCGCCCGCTCCGAAATCTGCATGAGACGGCACGCATCGATATCGGCGGCGACGATCTCGCCTTCATTCCGCATCTGCGCCGCGATGGCCAGCGATTTACCGCCGGCGCCGGCGGCAAGATCCAGCACGCGCATGCCCGGCTCTGCATTCACGAGAAGCGCCGCCATCTGCGAGGCTTCGTCCTGCAACTCGAAGGCGCCGGAGGCGAAGGCTTGCGTCTTCTCCAGCCCGCTGGCGCCCGCGGGAACGCGGATGGCGAATGGCGAATAACGAGTAGCGGTCGCATCATAACCTTCAGTGCGCAGCTGTTTCAGAACGTCGTCGCGTTGTGCTTTCAGCGTGTTCACGCGCAGGTCGATGGGCGCGCGGGCTTGCAGCGTGTGCATTTCCTCCAGCAGGCGTTCGGCAAAGGCGCGCTGCAGCTCCGCCTCCAGCCATTGCGGATATTCGCCCTGCGCATGCGGCGGCGGGTCACCGTGCGGCGGCGCTTCCATCGCGTGCAGTTCGGCTTCGATAAGCGGCGATGGGCCGTAACCTTCGCCGCTGAACAGTGCGCGAATGGCCTCCGGCGTTTGGCTTTCGTTGAGCAGGGATCCGATCACCAGCGCGCGCGGGGCCACGCTCTGCATGCGAAACGAGAAGGAATATCGATGCCGCAGCACATCGAACACGCGTTCGGCAATAGCAGCGCGATCCTTGGAGCCGGCGTAGCGGCGCCTGCGGAAGTAATCGCGTAGAAACCGATCCGCGGGCAGCGCCGTGGCCTCCAATTCCTGCAGAATGTCGATTGCCCCCTGAAGGCGTGCGGCCGGTGTCACCCGCCGCCCCAGACGCGCACTGCCACGTAGAGCACGCCGGCGCCCAGCAATGTCATCAGGGTGGTGGCGGCGCGGGGGTGCGTGTGTTGACTCTCCGGGATGAGATCGGAGGCGCCGAGGTAAAGAAAGGTTCCGCCGAACACGCCCAACACCAGCCCGATTGTCGATGGCGGAATGCGGAACAGTAAGGTGGAGGCGGCGCCAAGCACCGGCGCCAGGGCATCCAGCAGCAGCCAGGGGAGTGCCTGCCGCATCTTGCCCCCGCCGCGCAGGATGAATGCCACCGTGTTGATGCCGTCGGAGAAATCGTGCGCCACCACCGCGGCGGTCACGATCGCGCCGACCGTGGGGGATGCCTGAAAACCAGCGCCAATTGCCACGCCGTCGAGGAAACTGTGCGCGGCCAGGGTCAGCGCGCCGAACGCGCCACGCGCCGGCGGCGCGCCTTCGTGCGCGTGATCGTGGTGCGTATGCGGGTGGAGCAGGATTAATCTGTCGATGATGAGGTAGGCAAAAAACCCGGCGGCAATGACGAGCGACAGCGTCGCGGGGCCGTAATGCGCGTGCGCCAGCGACATGGATTCCGGCAGCAGATCGAACAGCGCCACGCCGATCACCGCGCCGGCCGAGAACCCCAAAATCAGATGCAGACGGTCGCGAAAGCGCAGCGCGAACACGCCACCCAGCAATGTGGCTGCGAACGCCAGTGCAGAAATGAGGATGACGGGCATCTCAGAGGCTAAAGTCCCTCTCCCCCTCCGGGGGAGAGGGATACAGGGTGAGGGGGTGGTCAGGGATCAGAAGCCAGGTATCAGGAATCAGATGCCACATGGCAGCACTTCTGATCCCTGGTTCCTGATCCCTGTTTTCCGACATCCTCACCCCCACCCCTCTCCCCCAAAGAGGGGCGAGGGGAGATACTACTTCTGCCGCGGCGGTTTCAGATCGGCATCCGGTTGCGCCAGACGGCCAGCCCGCACAGCGGCAATGGCATTGGAGACCGCGCGCGCCACATTGCGCGTTTCCTCCATGATCGCTTCGTCCTTGTCCAGCGCTTCGTGGCTGCTGGCGTATGGCTGGAAGTACCCGATGTAGCGATCGATCTGGGACTTCGCGCCGGAAGCGAGGAATCCCAGATAGTCCAGCCATTCCGCCAGCATGTGGCGCAGATTGTTGGCGCCACTGACATCACCATGCACGACCAGTCCATATACGCGGCCGGCCAGGTGATTGGGATACGGCCAGCCCTTCAGTTCGATCGCCTTCGCCTTCGCCGGGTCCTTGCCGCCGGTGCTGGAGGGGTCGGGGTTGCCGCCGTTGGCGCACACCAGCCGGTCGATCATTAGCTTGAGGCCGTTCGGCGCCTGGCCCCAATAGACCGGCGTGACGATCAGGACGCCGTGCGCCAGCATGAAGCGTTCGTAGATTTCCGCCATCCAGTCGTCGGACTGCCCGAGGGAATGATTGGGATAACAGCTGCACGGCCAGTGGCACAGCGGCATCGCGGTTGAAACGCAAGCCTTGCAAGGATGAATCTTGCGGCCGTAATCGGAAATCAGGTGGCTGAGGTCGAGCAAATCCACATCGACCCTCTCATCCTGGAAGATTTTTTCCGCTTCCTTGCAGAGCCGGAAGCTCTTCGACATCTCGCCAGGGCAGGTACCGTCGTTGCGCGAGGCGCCGCAGACCAGCAGCACGCGCGATGGCGAATCCGAATCCTTCTGGCGTACGGCGGCACGCTGTACCGCCTCGTGCGTGGCCCGCCATTCATCGGAGAGATCGTAATCCGGATCGGCGAAGCCCGTTCCGGCTTTCGATGTCCTCGGCGCCTTGCGCGAGTCGCAATAGGCGTGCCAGGCAATTCCTTCCAGTCGGGCAATGGCCTCGCGCTCTCTGTCGAACAGCGGATCGTAGAAGGAGCGCTGAAAATGGGCGCTGAATTCGGCGCGGGACATCTTGTCGGGGGCCTGCCCGGTCCGCACCTTCACCATGACGCTACTGCGCGACGGGGTAGTTGGGCGATTCGCGCGTCACCACCACGTCGTGCACATGGCTTTCGCGCATGCCGGCGCCGGTGATGCGGATGAACTTCGCATCCGAATGCATCTCGGCGATGGAGCGGCAGCCGGTATAGCCCATCGCAGCCCGCAGGCCGCCGATGATCTGATGCACCACATTGGCCACCGGTCCCTTGAACGGCACCTGGCCCTCCACGCCTTCGGGCACCAGTTTCAGGGCATCGCGCACTTCCGCCTGGAAATAGCGATCGGCGCTGCCGCGCGCCATGGCGCCGACAGAGCCCATGCCGCGATAGCCTTTGTAGGAACGGCCCTGGTAGAGAAACACCTCGCCCGGCGATTCTTCCGTGCCGGCGAGCAGCGATCCCACCATCGCCACATGGGCGCCCGCGGCGATCGCCTTGGCGAGATCGCCGGAGTAGCGAATGCCGCCATCGGCAATCACCGGTACGCCCTGCCTCGACGCGGCTTCCACCGCATCCATCACCGCTGTGAGTTGCGGCACGCCCACCCCTGCTACCACGCGCGTGGTGCAGATTGACCCGGGCCCGATACCCACCTTCACGCAATCCGCGCCGGCATCGATCAGCGCCTTCGCCCCGTCGCCGGTTGCCACGTTGCCGGCGGCAACCTGCGTGTAGTTCGATTCCTTCTTGATGCGGTTCACCGTGTCAAGCACGCCGCGCGAATGGCCGTGCGCGGTGTCGACCACGATCACATCGCATTCCGCTTCGATCAGCTTGAGCGCGCGCTTCAGTCCATCTTCGCCCACGCTGGTGGCGGCGGCGACGCGCAGGCGGCCGCGCTCGTCCTTGCATGCGTTGGGGAATTTCTGGGCCTTCTCGATGTCCTTCACGGTGATTAACCCGACACAGCGGTAATTCTCGTCTACCACCAGTATTTTCTCGATGCGATGCTGGTGTAGCAGCCGCTTGGCCTCGTCGGCGCGCACGCCTTCGCGCACCGTCACGAGTCTGTCCTTCGTCATCAGCTCGCGCACGGGCTGGCGCGTGTCGGTGGCGAAGCGGACGTCGCGGTTGGTGAGAACGCCGACCAGCTTGCCGGCGCCCTTGCCGTTGGGGTTTTCCACCACTGGAATGCCGGAAATGCTGTAGCGCGTCATCAGATCGAGCGCGTCTGCCAGCATGGCGTCCGGCTCGATCGTGACGGGGTTCACCACCATGCCGCTTTCGAATTTCTTCACCCGGCGGACCTGCTCCGCCTGCTCCTCAATCGAGAGGTTTCGGTGGATGACTCCCATGCCACCCGCTTGCGCCATGGCGATGGCGAGGCCCGCTTCCGTCACCGTATCCATGGCGGCGGAGATGAGCGGGATGCCGAGCTCGACCGTCTTGGTGAGCTTCGTTCTTGTATCGACCTGGGAGGGGAGGACTTCGGAGGCCGCCGGCACCAGCAGCACATCGTCGAAGGTGAGCGCTTCGCGAATGGGAGAGTGGGGTTCCATAGCGGGGCATATCAGCAGCGGAGCGATTCTTCAAGCCACCGCGTTGTCTCCCGAGCAGCCGGAGGAGCCCTGCGCCATTGACGATTTGAGCACGCTGGCCGGCGGGCCCTGGTGCCGGTTTCTATGGACGCTCTGCTAACCGCGCCGGCCCAAATGAAGGCAATAATTATGGAAAATCCCACCGCCAAATATCCCCGCCCACCCTTCAAGAAGCAGGAGCAGCCCTGGCCGGGCCTCGCCGGCAAGATGGATCCGAAGCCGGATCATGGGGAACGCAGCTACAAGGGCTCCGGCAGGCTTGCCGGCCGGAAGGCCCTGATCGCGGGCGGCGATTCCGGCATGGGTCGCGCCGCGGCCATCGCTTACGCGCGCGAAGGCGCAGACGTCGCCATCAATTACTTTCCCACGGAAGAACCGGACGCGCGCGACGTGATCGCGCTGATCCAGGAAGCCGGCCGCAACGCCTTAGCCATTCCCGGCGATCTGCGCGACGAGAATTTCTGCAAACAGCTGGTGGCGCGCGCGGTGAAAGAATTGGGCGGGCTCGACATTGTGGTGTGCAACGCGGGCCGCCAGCAGGCGCGAGAGTCCATTCTCGATCTCACCAGCGACGATTTCGATGCCACAATGAAAACCAACATCTACGCGCCGTTCTGGATCATCAAGGCGGCACTGCCGCATCTGAGGCCGGGTTCCGTAATCATCGGCACCACATCGGAGCAGGCCTACGATCCCTCGCCCGATCTCTACGACTATGCCCAGACCAAGGCGGCGACGATGAATTACGTGAAATCGCTGGCAAAGCAGCTGGGGCCGAAAGGCATCCGGGTCAACGGCGTAGCGCCGGGGCCGATCTGGACTCCCCTGCAAATTTCCGGTGGCGCCACGATGGAAAAGGTCGAGAAATTCGGCGGGCAGACGCCGCTCGGCCGTCCCGGCCAGCCCGCGGAGCTCGCATCCATCTACGTCCAGTTGGCGGCCGCGGACGCGAGTTATGCCAACGGGCAGGTCTATGGCGCTGCCGGCGGCAGCGGCCAGCCATAGCTGGCTTCGCCGCGTCACCGGGGCAGGCTGACAAACAGAAGCGCGATGTAGAGACAATAGGCCAGCACCGAGAGCGGTGCGATGAGCTTGTGGACAATGTCGCTGCGGGAAATGAAGCCGGCGAGCGCAACGGCGGCGAAAACAACGTGACCGGCCAGATCGAGGCCGCTCTGGAAGCTGCCGGAAAGCAGGCGGTTCTTCATCAGACTGATGGCAAGCGCGGCGAGGATGCTGCCGAAAAACCAGCGCGCTTCCCGAAAGTACGCGGCGCGCAAATCGATGTTCGCATCGCCCTCGATCTCCGGCGTGATAAAAGCCGCCATCAAATAGACCGCAACAGACTGTGCCAGCACGATGAGGAAATCGGCAAATGTCCAGTGCCGCAAATTGTGCATGCCGAACATCGCCCACCACACCTGCACGGTGATCAGGAGGACGGCCGCCATCTGCACCGGCAGGGGCCAGTACATCGCGATGCGCCGACGCGCATGGACCAGCGCCGCGAAACCGCTCAGCAGCTGCGTAACCGCTAGCCCCAAGACGATGGACAGCAGAACCGAGAGGTAGCTGAAGGCATCCATTGTGCTTACTCGCGATTCGGATTGGTTCCTCCCCCGCAAAGCGGGGAGGAACCTGCCTCACTCCATATCCGGATACGGGCCTTTGCCGCCTTCGGCGATGAAGCGATCGATGCGGGCGGTCAGCACCGGCAGCGGCACCGAGCCCAATTCCAGTACCGCATCGTGGAAGGCGCGGATGTTGAATTTCGGTCCCAGCGCTTTCTCGGCCTTCTCGCGGGCGCGCAAGATCGCCAATTCTCCGAGGTAGTAGGACAGCGCCTGCCCCGGCCAGGCGATATAGCGATCCACCTCGGTTTCGATCTCGTGGTCCGGCAGCGCGGTATAATCGTGCATGTATTTCAGCGCCTGCTCGCGGGTCCAACCCTGCGAATGAATGCCGGTATCCACCACCAGCCGCACGGCGCGCCAGATCTGCCAACCCAGCATGCCGAAGCGATCATAAGGCGTTTCATACATCCCCATTTCCACGCCGAGCTTCTCGCAATAGAGCGCCCAGCCTTCGCCATAGGCCGAGATGTAATCGTGCTGGCGGAATTCCGGCTGGTTCTTGTGCTCCAGCGCGACGGGGATCTGGAAGGCGTGTCCGGGCGCGGATTCGTGCAAGGTCAGCGCGGTGAGGTTGTAGAGCGGCCGGTGCGGCAGGTCGTAGGTATTGACCAGATACACGCCCAGGCCGCCGCGGCCCGACGTGTAGAACGGCGCCAGGTCCGGCGGCACAGGCTTGATGGTGAAGCGCGCCCGCGGCAGGTAGCCGAAATATTGCGAAGCCTTGCCGTCGAACACCTTGGCGATCCAGGCCGCGCGGTTGAGCAACTCCTGCGGCGTCTTGGCGTAAAATTGTGGATCGGTGCGCAGGAAATGCAGGAAAGCGGGAAAATCGCCCTTGAAGCCGGTCTCCTTCATCACATCGACCATCTGCGCATGCAGCTTGGCGACTTCATCCACGCCGATCTTGTGAATCGCCTCAGGCGAGAGATCGAGCGTGGTGTATTCGCGGATGGTCTGCCGGTAGAACGCCTTGCCGTCCGGCAGGTCGTAGGCCGCGAGCGTGGTGCGCGTGTGCGGCACGTACTCGTCGCGGAAGAACTTCAGCAGGTCGGCATAGGCCGGCTGCACCGCACCGCGGATCGTCTGCGCCGCTTCCGCCTTCAGCTTCGCCTGCTCGGCCGCGGGCACCCCCGGCATCGGCTCCTTGAACGGCGTGTAGAGCATGCTGTCTTCCGGCCTGCCCTCCGCGACCTGCGCGATGGATTTGTCGCGACCCTGCAGCGTGACGCGCGGTGGCGTGAAGCCGCGCTTTAGCCCCGCCCGCATATTGGCAATCTGCTCGCGGAAATAGCGCGGGATGTCGCGCATTTGCACGATCCAGTTCTGATAGTCCTTTATCGTCTTGAAAGGACGTCGCGCGGTGTAGCCGAGATCGGTCCAGAAGGCGGAATCCGAATTGGCCGGCATTTCGTAGAGGCGGAATTTCTGGTCCGCGATCGCGTTCTCGATTTCCGGCCGGTAGACGTCGTAATTGACCTGCTCGGCTTGCGAGAGCTGCGCCCGCGGAATGGCATCGAGCTTGCGCAGCACGCCTTCCCAATAATGCTGGCGCATCTCCTGGGTCGCCGCATCGACTTTGGGGAGGTGATCCGGCACCGGCTTCTTCTCGTCGCCCTGATCTGGAAACTGCTGCTCGCGCCATTTCCATTCGGAGGTGTAGATCGCGCGCAGCTGCGCATCCGCGCTTTGCGGAGCGGCCGCGGACGGGGTGAACGACACCGCCGCGACTCCCAGCCAGATCACTGCCAGCATTTTCATGTTGAATCCTGTTCGCCCCGATAGCCCAGCGCCACAAGATAAAGCTCTACCGATTCCGCGCGAGAGGCGCGAGGCTTCACGTGCTTCACCTCGCGAAACATTTTCTTGATCTGCGCCAGCAACGCACCGGTGGCGCCGCCCTGGAAGACCTTGCCCACGAAAGCGCCGCCCGGCTTCAGCACCGAAGCCGCAATCTCCAGTGCCACTTCCAGCAGGCCGGTGGTGCGCAGGTGATCCGTGGCGCGGTGGCCGGTGGTGGAGGCGGCCATGTCGGACAGCACCACGTCGGCTGCTCCGCCCAACGCCTGCTCCAGCGCAACCAGTGCGCCGGTTTCGGACAAATCCCGCTGCAACACCGTGACGCCCGGCAACGGCACAATCTCCAGAATGTCGGCGGCGACCACAGCGCCCTTCGAGCCCACGCGCTTCGCCGCCACCTGGCTCCAGCCGCCGGGGGCCGCGCCAAGATCGAGCACCCGCGCGCCAGGTTTGAGGAACCGGAACCTGTCGTCCAACTCGATGAGCTTGAACGCCGCGCGCGAGCGGTAGCCTTTCGCCTTCGCCTCGCGCACATAGGGATCGTTCAGCTGTCGCTCGATCCAGCGGCGCGACGATTCCGTCCGGCCTTTCGCCTTCTTGACCCGCACCGGCGCGACACGGCTCGAAGGCGGCTTCATTCGGCAGACCCGCGGCGGTCTGCGCGAATCCGCACCGCGCGAATGTGCTGGTCCGGCCCAAGCGGCAGCAGAATATCGGCGCGACGCGGCATCTCTTTCAGCATCCAGCGAGTCAGGCGCTCATAGTGCATGATGAAAGCGGCAAGCTCCATTTTGTCCATCCCGTGCTTCGTCCCACGGCTGGATGCATGGCGCAGTTTCTTTTCCTGCAAGCCGCGCCATTGGTAGACGCATTCGAACGACGGTGCCTGCATGAACAGCAGAAGATCGATGGGCGCGAACAATTCCCGATATGGGCCGGCGAGTTGATCGTTCACATAGCGCCGCCAGATGCCATCCGCGTCGCACTCACGCTCCAGCCGGTTGACGGGTTTCCGCAGCGCCGCCGCGGGCTGCGGCTTCGCGGCCACGCACCAGCCCTCGAACAGAATGAACGCCGCGGGGCCGCGGAACACATCCCACTGTTTGCGGGGCGCGCGATCGTCGCGGGCTTTATCGAAGCGCGGAAGCGCCACGCGCGATTGCGGGCCGCCGCGACTCAACGAATTCAGAGTTTCAAGCCCGAGCTTCACGTCATGCGTGCCGGGGACGCCGCGGGTGCGCAGCAGCGGATGCACCTCTCGCGCCACCCGGTCGCGCTCACGCCTGGTGAGGTAGAGATCATCGAGCGACAGGATGGCCGTGGGCCGGCCGTGCCCATCGAGGAGGAGCTTGAGAAACGCGGCGAGGGTGGATTTGCCGCTACCCTGGCAGCCGCAAACGCCGATGACGAACGGCGCACGTCCCCAGTTCTTCTTCCGCAGCAGATACTCCGCGATCTTGCGATAGGCGGTGCGCACCGTTGTGGCGAAGTCCGGCGGCAGCTGCAGCTCTTCGATTTTCAGCCGTACCGCCTCGTCCAGCGATGATTTCGCGCTGCGCGGGGGCGCTGGGCGAACTGAAGAGTTTCGGTCGAGTTCCACGGGGCACCTGAACCCGTGTTTGCCCTTTGCGCAAGGACGGCCTCGATCCGGAGACCACAGGGGAAATCCTCAACTCAGCTGGCGCGAAGAAAACAAGAGGGACTCCAGGGAGGAGCCCCTCTCGCAGACAGGAGATACTACTGGCCGGGACAGACCGTGGTCTGCACGTTATGCAGATCGAGCCAGCTGTTCACCGAAGTGCTGCGCGGCGCGCCGAAGTAACCGATGAACACGAGATCCTGAAGGTTATAGGTGAAGCCGTTCAGGGTGTATGGGTAGTCGCCATAATTGGCCCTGTTCTCCAGCGGATCGCCGTTTTCCATGATGCTGTTGTCGGTGCAGTTCACCGCATTGTTCGTGAATGGATCGTCCATCCACTCCCCGATCTCATGCGACAGCGCGGACACGTCCTGCGAGAACGATCCCGCTTCGTCAACGTAGCTCGCATAGGCGTAGGTCTGACCCGAAGGCTGTGCTCCGTTGGCGCTGTGATACCCGCCGATGCAGCAGCCGTTCTGCGTCAGGAAGATGTTGTAGGTCAGGAAGATCGGCAGCACGCCCGGTGTGATGGTGGAGGCGTTCCTCGTCATGATGCTCTGCAGCTGCGAATCGAACTGGTTGATGCCCATCGTGCCGACCTTGGTGCGTCCGAACGGGTTGGTGATGACCTTTCCCGCGCTGCGGCTGACGGTGATGGTCTGCTCCGCCAGAACGGTCGGGCTTCCCAACAGCACATGGTAGTTGGTGTTGGTCTGCACGGATGACCAGAAATTGCCGCGCTGGTATGCATCGATGTACTGGCTATTGCCGAGGTCCACGCTACCGGCGACGAAGTCGACGCCAGTTTTGAACAGCGGCGAGGCAAGCGTGTTGGCGGTGACTGTATTGCCATTCGAGACCGTATGTGCGTTCGGGTCGAAGGTCATATTGCCGTTCCGCGAGCCGTAGACCATCTTGATCGGAACAACGACCACCGGAATGGTTGTCGGCGCGTTGTTTGTCGATGGATCAGTGCCCGCCATCGTGTAGGTGATGTGATGGCCAGTGAGGTCCGTGAAGCTGCCGTTCCACTGCGTCAGCTGCGAAGCGGGGTGCGACGGCGGTTTGTGACCAGGCGCGTTCGGCGGAAGGTAGGTGAACATCGGTCGCGCGCCACTCGTTACATTCGGCGATTGCGCTACGGCGGGCATGGCAATCAAGGCGGCAATAGACACAGAAAGCAAAGCAAGTGACGCAAGCTTTGTAGTCATTGGTAATCCCCTGCTGAATCGCGATCCGGATGATCCCGCTCGCATTCAAAACGCTAACATTGAAATCGCTCGCCATAAAAGATGTAGCCGCACGAAAAACATTGGCAGTGCGGAATGTCCTGAATTAACTTCTCCTGCATGCCGTGAAGATGGTGTATTACATCCACGACATCGTGCCGCAATGAACGCCGCGCGCCAGGGCTCTCGCTCATGCGTTGTGTTATTCCGACAAGTGAGGGCGATGAAGAGCTCCGGGTGCCCATCCACCGGCACCTCGGGGTGCTCTTCCCATTTTCAGGGACCGCCTCGCCCGCAAAGGCAAAATTGACACGGAGCAAGGATTCCGGGCTATACGTCCCCTCCCCTGCTGGGGGATCGTCTAACGGTAGGACTGCAGACTCTGACTCTGCCTGTCTAGGTTCGAATCCTAGTCCCCCAGCCATTTTTTTCCTTGCAAGCACGGGGGGCGACGAAGGCCGGCATCGCCGGCAAAACGGAACTTCCATCGGCCTGCGCTGCCATTTCGGAGAACGCCATGTCGGCAAAACGCTTCACCGAACGCCTGCACAAGGGCTACGCGCAGGAAATGGAGCTCTCCGGTCCGCCGCTGGCGGAGGAAAAAAGCAAGTACCAGCGTATCCGCATTTTCGACACTGTGGCGAACGGGCGCGTCATGACGCTGGACGACATCGTCCAGATCACCACGCGCGATGAATCTGCTTACGCCGAAATGCTGACGCACCTCCCCATGCTGGAGCACGGAAAGGTCGAACGGGTGATGATCGTCGGCGGCGGCGATCTCTCGATCGCCGACGAAGCGCTGAAGCACAAATCCGTGCGGGAGGTCGTGCTGGTCGACATCGACGGCCGCGTGGTGGAGCTTTGTCGCGAGCATTTCGCCGACATTAACGCCAAGGCGGTTCGCGACAGGCGTCTGAAAATCGAGATCGCGGATGCGTTCGAATATCTCGGCCGCGCCGAATCGAAAGCGCGCTTCGACCTGATCGTCGCGGACCGGCCGGATCCTGTCGGCCCGGGTAAGGCGCTCTTCGGGGAGACGTTCTACGACCGTGTCCGCAACGCGCTGAAGCCGGGAGGCTTCGCGACTTTCCAGACTGGCGTTCCGTTTTATCAGCCTTGGGAGATCACCGATGCTCTGCGCGAGCTCGCCCAGCATTTCCGGCAATCCGGACTGTATCTCACGGTCGTGCCCACCTACATCGG
>Ga0157372_10007086_pt1 | contig 11947 bp, 8 predicted proteins | sample C55metaG_FD_115307 | JGI IMG/M metagenome (GOLD analysis project Ga0157372, IMG submission 115307) | Corn rhizosphere microbial communities from Kellogg Biological Station, Michigan, USA - C5-5 metaG | ecosystem: Host-associated > Plants > Roots > Rhizosphere > Soil | place: USA: Michigan... | reverse complement strand
GGTCGGCGACCTGCACGCGAATGCGCTGGACAGATCACTGATCCTCTACGCCGAGCACGAGTTCAACGCGTCCACGTTCACCGCGCGCGTGATCGCGGGCACCGGCTCGGACATGTATTCGGCGACCACCGGCGCGGTGGGCGCGCTGCGTGGTCCCAAACACGGCGGCGCCAACGAAGTCGCGATGGAGATCATTTCCCGCTACCGCACCGCCGACGAGGCCGAGGCAGACATCCGCGCGCGGGTCGAGCGCAAGGAAATCATCATCGGCTTCGGCCACCCGGTTTACACGGTGTCCGATCCGCGCAATGAGATCATCAAGGAAATCTCGCGCAAGCTTTGCACCGAAGGCGGCAACCCGCGGTTGTTCGAGGTGTCCGAACGGATCGAGCGGGTGATGGGCGAGGTCAAGAAGATGTTCCCGAACCTCGATTGGTATTCGGCCAGCGTGTACCACATGCTGGGCGTGCCGACCGCGATGTTCACGCCGCTGTTCGTGGTCGCGCGCACTTCGGGCTGGAGCGCCCATGTGATCGAGCAGCGCCAGGACGGCAAGATCATCCGGCCGAGCGCGAATTACACCGGACCGGAGGATCAGGCGTACGTGCCCATGGAAAAACGCTGAGCACCATCGGGCGCATGGCTCTTCCCCTTCGCGGGGAAGGCTAGCCAATGAAGCCGCTGTTGCAGGTTGGCGCTGAGCGCAGCGAATCCCAACGTTTTCGGCCGGCCGGCCGGCTGGGTTGGCGCTGGGCGCAGCAACGTCCGACGCCGTCGCCATGATTGGATTTCTCCCGGACCAAGCCCCGGATCAGCCCAACCTGCAACGGCAATAGGAAAGTCCGCGTCTGCGGGTCTGCATTCGAGCCGTGGCTATCGGCGTGCGATCAAGCTGCCTGATCGAGTCGTTCTTCCTTCAGCGCCTTTTGTACGCCTGGATCGGCGCGCATCCGCTGCTCGAACCTCTTGAGGTTTTCGAGGCCCGAGAGGTCGATTTTCGCGCCCTGCGCCCACCGCACCAGCACGAACAGATAAGGATCGGCGATCGACCGTGCGCCGGCCAGCCAATCCTGTTCGCCGAGCTGCTTGTCCAGCCGCTCGAAATACATGCGCAGGCGCTTGCGGGCATGGTTCTTGGTCTTCTCGATCACGGCCTCGTCGTCGAGGTAGGCCGTGGCGCCAAACAGCGGCTTGAAAGCGGGATGCATGTCCGAATTGATCACCGACAGCCAGCGCATGACTTCCGCGCGACCGCGCGCAGTGCCGTCGCCGCCGAGCCTCGCTTCCGGGAACTTGTCGGCGAGGTACGTCAGGATCGCCGCATTCTCGTGGAGCACCCAACCACGGTCGTCGAGGATTGGAACCTGTCCGTTCGGATTGAGCCGGCGCATCTCCGGTGTTGCGAGGTCGGCTTTCTGGATCAACTGGACCTCGAACGGTTTGCCGATCCAGGTAAGCACGATATGCGTGGCGAGCGCGCAGGATCCGGGAAAACTGTAGAGCTTCATCGACGTCTCCTCGAAGTTCCGTCCTTCGGGTTATATGTGCGCACGGAGCGTGTGGATCAAGATCGCATCACCCGGATCCGCGGCATTGTTCGGCGGAGGCGCAGCGGGCGTATCGCCTCCGCGCTTGGTGTCAGAGCCCCGCGGCCAGTTTGGTCGCCTGGGCGATCGCGCGCTTGGCATCGAGTTCGGCGGCGACGTCGGCGCCGCCGATCACGTGCACGGTAGCGCCGAGGGCGATCAGTTGGTCCGCCAGGGATCGATTCCGTTCCTGACCCGCGCAGATGACGACGTTGTCCACCGCGAGCGTCTGCGGTCTGCCGTCGATGGTGACATGCAGCCCGGCATCATCGATCCTTTCGTAGGTGACGCCGCCGAGCATCTGGACGCCCTTGGCCTTGAGCGCCGCGCGATGCACCCAGCCGGTGGTCTTGTTGAGGCGCTTGCCTGGCCGTCCGGCAGTCCGTTGCAACAGCCATACCTCGCGCGGCGAAGGTTCGGGAGCCGGGCGGGCCAGTCCACCGCGCCGCGCGAGACTGGTGTCTACGCCCCATTCGCAGCTCCAGCGCGCGATGTCGGTGGCAGGGGAGGGCGCGTTCTGGGTCAGGAACTCGGCGACGTCGAATCCGATCCCACCCGCACCGACGATCGCGGCGCGCTTGCCCACCGGTCGCGTGCCCATCACGGCATCGTGATAGCCGATCACCATCGGATGATCCTGCCCCGGAATCCGCGGATTGCGCGGGGTGACGCCGGTAGCGACGATCACCGCATCGAAGCCCAGCGACTGCAGCATCGCCGCATCGGCTCGCGTCCCCAGGCGCACCTCGACCCCGTGTTCGGCGAGCAGGTTGTTCCAGTAGCGCAGCGGTTCGGCGAATTCCTCCTTGCCCGGGATCCGCATGGCCAGATTGAACTGGCCGCCGATGTCCTCCGACCGTTCGAACAAGGTCACCGCGTGCCCGCGTTGCGCCAGCGTCGTCGCGCAGGCGAGTCCCGCCGGTCCCGCGCCAACCACCGCGAAACGCTTCTTCTGCACGACGGGAGCATCGACCAGTTCGGTTTCGTGACACGCGCGCGGATTCATGAGGCACGAAGCGCGCTTGTTCTCGAACACATGATCCAGGCAGGCCTGGTTGCAGGCGATGCACGGATTGATCAGCGCGCCACGGCCGCTGCGCGCCTTCGCCACCCAATCCGGGTCCGCCAGCAGCGGCCGCGCCATCGAAACCATGTCGGCGTCGCCATTGGCCAGCACCGCTTCGGCAACTTCCGGCATGTTGATGCGGTTGGTGGTGATCAGCGGAACGCGCAGGTTTTCCTTCATCCGCCGCGTCACCCAGGTGAACGCAGCGCGCGGCACGCTGGTGACAATCGTCGGAACGCGCGCTTCGTGCCAGCCGATGCCGGTGTTGATCAGCGTGGCACCGGCGGCTTCGACCTGCTTCGCCAGCACGACGATTTCATCCCATGCCTGCGCGCGATCCACCAGGTCCAGCATCGAAAGCCGGTAGATGATGATGAAATCGAGCCCGACCGCCCCGCGGGTGCGGCGCACGATTTCGATCGGAAAGCGCATCCGGTTTTCGGGCGAACCGCCAAATGCGTCGTCGCGGCGGTTGCTGCGCTCGGCGAGGAACTGGTTGATCAGGTAGCCCTCCGAACCCATGATCTCGACGCCGTCGTAGCCGGCGTCGCGCGCCAGCCTGGCGCAGCGCACGAACGCACGGATCGTCCGCTCGACGCCGCGGACGGACAGCGCCCGCGGCGTGAAGGGCGTGATCGGAGACTTGATCGCCGATGGCGCGACGGTGAGCGGATGCACGCCGTAGCGCCCCGCGTGCAGGACTTGCAGGCAGATCCGCCCTCCGGCTGCGTGCACCCGTTCCGTGATGCGGCGATGCGGCGCCACCTGCCAGCGGGAAGACAACCGGCTCGAGAACGGCTTCAGCCAACCCTCGACGTTGGGGGAGAAACCGCCGGTCACCATCAGCCCCACGCCGCCGCGGGCGCGCGCCGCGAAATATTCGGCGAGTTTGCCGAAGTCGCGCGCGTGGTCCTCGAGGCCCGTGTGCATCGATCCCATCAGCACCCGGTTGGGAAGCGTGCAGAAGCCGAGATCGAGCGGCGCGAACAGATGCGGGTAGTGCGTGGCGGCGTCGGTCGAAGTCATCCGGGCGAGCATGCCGCCGTCCTGCGGCGCCGGCAAGTGCACGCTATGCTGGCGCGGTCGCGTCCGGCGTGGCGCAGCGGAGGGGAATCATGAAGCATTTGCGTGCCTGCGCGCTGGTGGTCTTCGTCGCCTCGATCGCGGCCGTGCCGTTGGCATCGGCGGCGGCAACGCCGTTCCAGTTGGACGACTTGCAGCGGCTGGTCAAGCTTTCGGATCCGCAGCTTTCGCCCGATGGCAAATCCGTCGCGGTCATGGTGATCACGCCGGTCTGGAAAACCGACAAGCACGATACCCGGATCGAGGTGGTCGCCGTCGCGAGCGGAGCGAAGCACACCCTGACCTACGACCGCGAGGACGTTTCCTCGCCGCGCTGGTCGCCCGACGGCACCCGTCTCGCCTTCCTGGCGAAGGACGACAAGACCAAGCAGTCGCAGATCTACGTGATGCCGATGGCCGGCGGCGATGCGCAGCGCATCACCGACACGAAAGAGGGCGTCGGCGAATTTACCTGGAGTCCGGACGGGCGCCGGATCGCCTACATCACCCAGGACCCGGCCATCAACGAAAAGGCAATCAAGGCGCACGACAAGGCGTTTCGGGTCACGGACGGCAATTTCCTGCTGCGCAAGACGCTGGCGCCGTGGCACCTGTGGGTGGTCGCGGCAACCGGGGGCACGGCGACGCGGCTGACGAGGGGCGATTATTCCCTGCAGACCGACCAGGAAGGCGCGACGCCGCTGGTGTGGAGCCATGACGGCAAGGCCATCGTGTTCACGAAGTTCCCGGGTCCGTATTGGGGGCCGTCGTTTCGTTCGGTGATCGCGCAGGTCGCCGCCGACGGGAAGGGCAAACCGCGGACCGTGGTGGAGGAGCACGGCGCCGGTGATTTCGCGTATGCGCCCCGCGGCGGCGCGTTTGCTTTCCTGCGGATGCGCAACGGGGATCAGAACAACGGCAATGCCGTGTACGTCGGCGGACGTGGCGCAACGCGTGACGCGACCGCAGCACTGGCCCGCAATTTCAATGCGTACGCGTGGTTGCCCCGTGGCGATGCGTTGTTGCTGCAGGGCGAGCTCGGCACGCGCTCGGCGTTGTGGGTACAGCCGCTGCAGGGCGCGGCGCGTGTACTCGACCTCGGCGACGTACTGCCGGGCAATGACCTGAGCGTCGCGAAAAACGGTGAAATCGCATTCGTGGGAAGCACCAAAGCCCATCCCGACGAGCTGTACGTGATGGCGTCCGCGAACGCAAAACCGCGCCGCCTCACCGACGTCAATGCCTTCGTGGACAAGCTGGATCTCGGGCGTACCGAGCCGGTGCAGTGGAAAGGCGACGACGGCCTGGACGAGGACGGCGTGCTGACGTATCCGGTCGGCTACCGCAAGGGCACGAAATATCCGCTGGTGCTGGTGATCCACGGCGGTCCGGAGGGTGCGTCCACGGTCCGTTTCTCGCAACTTCCGCAACTGTTGGCCGCGGCCGGTTTCCTGGTGTTCCAGCCCAACTACCGCGGCAGCATCAATCTCGGTGACGCCTACCAGCATGCGATTTACCGCGATACCGGCGAAGGTCCCGGCAAGGACGTGATGGCCGGACTTGCCGCGGTCGAGAAGCTCGGGATCGTGGACAAAGATCGCATCGGGGTTTCCGGCTGGTCGTACGGCGGCTACATGACGACCTGGCTGAGTGGCCACTACGACGTCTGGAAGGCGGCGGTGTCGGGCGCCGCGTTGACCGACTGGGTGATGGATTACACCGTCGCGTACTACCAGATGGGCGACGTGTATTTCTTCGGCTCGACGCCGTGGAGCGCGAAGGGCTGGGACATCTGGCGCCAGCAGTCGCCGATCACCTACGCACGCAATGTCAAGGCGCCCACGCTGATCATGGGCGACGTGGGCGATCCGAACGTACCGCTGCTGAACAGCTACGAGTGGTACCACGCCTTGCGCGACAACGGCGTCCCCGTCGAATTCTGGGCGTACCCGGCCGACACGCATTTTCCGGGAGACATCGTGCAGCAGACGGACGTGTACCGGCGCTGGGTGGATTGGATGAAGGATCACCTGAAACCCGCCGGCGATCACGTGGTCGCCGATGCCGCGCGCGATCGGCCAGGCGGCATGAGATGACGACGGCCGCGGAAGTCCTGCAGTTCTGGTTCGAAGAAGCAACGCCGGAACAGCATTTCCGGAACGAGGACGCTTTCGACGCGCTCGTGCGCCGGCGTTTCGGGGAAGTCCATGGGGCGGCCGCGCGCTGTGAACTGGCCGGATGGCGCGAAACCGCCGACGGCCGGCTCGCCGAGATCATCGTGCTGGACCAGTTTTCCCGTAACCTGTTCCGCGCGGACCCACGCGCCTTTGCGAGCGACCCGCTGGCGCTGGCGCTCGCGCAGGAGGCGATCCGCGCGGGCGCCGACCGCGAGATGCCGGCGGCACGCCGCGCGTTCCTCTACATGCCGTTCATGCACTCCGAGTCGCGGGTGATCCACCTCGAAGCCGAGCGGTTGTTCCGGCAATCCGGCCTCGAGCGCAATTACGACTTCGAACTGAAGCACAAGGCGATCATCGACCGCTTCGGCCGCTATCCGCACCGCAATGCGATCCTCGGGCGCGCGTCCACCGCCGAGGAATCAACGTTCCTGGAGCAGCCCGGTTCGTCCTTCTGAATCGGGGATTCCTCAATCGTCCGCCGTGCGCCCGCGGCTGCGTATCCACCAGCCGATCCCGACGATGCCCACCACCAGCACCGCGTCCACCAGGTAGCGCAGCGCGTCGTGGGCGTCGAACCATCCCTCGACCAAGTCGTCATGGGTGATCATCCGCGCCGAGGTCCAGGCGATCGCCGCGGCGCCGATGTAGATGATCACGGGGTAACGCTCGATCAGCTTCAGCAGCAGCGTCGAACCCCACACCACCAGCGGCACGCTGATCAGCAGCCCCAGGGCGACCAGTCCGAGATGGCCGTTGGAGGCGCCGGCAATGGCCAGGACATTGTCGAGCCCCATCAATGCATCGGCGACCACGATCGTACCCATCGCGCTCCAGAACCCGGTGACCTTCTTATGCAGGTGCGGATCGGATCGCTCGTCCTGCTTGAGCAACCGCCAGGCGATCGGAATCAGCACGATTCCGCCGACGAGCATCAGGGCCGGGATCCTGAGCAGCCAGATCACGCCGGCGGTCATCGCGACGCGTACCAGGATCGCGCCCACCGTGCCCCAGAAGATCGCGCGGAACTGATGGTTCTTCGGCAGATGCCGTGCCGCCAGTGCGATCACCACTGCATTGTCGCCGGCTAACACGAGGTCGATCACGATGATCGAGGCGAGTCCGCTCCAGAACGCGGAATCCAGCGGGTGGTGGAATACGGCTTCGATGGGCGGCATGCGGTGCTCCCGGCACATGGACGATCGGAACCCCGCGCAGCCCAGGCGGCGCGGAATCTCGAAAGTCTCGCGCGCGGTCGCAATCCGCCGTGGCGACCGGGGTGTTTCCACCCGTGCTGACGACCGCCACGCGAACCCGCACAGCGCGGGCCCGGTGCTACTCCCTTTCGGCAGGCGGCGCCATTGTGCGGTCCGCGCGAACGGGCGGTCAAGCTGCGACCGCTCTGGCACAATGACGGGCTTTCCACGGAATGCATCCATGAACCAAGCCGACATCCGTTCCGCGGCCCGTCCCGCGCCCGACCAGCCGCTGGTCGACATCGCCGACTACGTGCTGGACTACCGCATCGAGTCGCAGGAGGCTTGGGACACCGCGCGCTACATGCTGATGGATGCGCTGGCGTGCGCGATGCTGGCGATGAAGTTCCCGCAGTGCGTCCGGCACATCACCCCGATCGTCCCGGGCGCAACGCTCAAGGGCGGCGCGCGGGTGCCGGGCACGGCGCTGGAGCTCGATCCGGCCCAGGCCGCGTTCTGCATCGGCACGCAAATCCGCTGGCTCGATTTCAACGACACCTGGCTCGCGGCCGAGTGGGGACATCCTTCCGACAACCTCGGTGCGGTGCTGGCGGTCGCCGACTGGCTGTCGCGCACGAACGTCCGCAATGGCGGGAAACCGCTCACGATGCGGGACGTGCTCGGCTGGGCGATCAAGGCGCACGAAATCCAGGGGTGCTATGCGCTCAAGAACTCGTTCAACCGGGCCGGGATGGACCACGTCATCCTGGTGCGGCTGGCATCGAGCGCGGTCGCGACCGCGATGCTCGGCGGCAATCGCGAGCAGGTGATCACCGCGGTGTCGAATAGCTGGATCGACAACGGATCCCTGCGGACTTATCGCCACGCGCCCAACACCGGCCCGCGCAAGAGCTGGGCGGCGGGCGACGCTTGCCGTCGCGCGGTGATCCACGCTTTGAATGCGCTCACCACCGACGAGCCGAGCTATCCGTCGGCGCTCAGCGCCAGGACCTGGGGTTTCTACGACGTCGCGTTCGGTGGCAAGCCCTTCGAGTTCGAGCGCCCCTTCGGGTCGTACGTCATGGAAAACGTGCTGTTCAAGATCAGCTACCCGGCCGAGTTCCACGCCCAGACCGCGGTCGAATGTGCGATGAAGCTGCACCCGGAGGTGAAGGATCGCATCGACGAGATCGAGCGTATCGAGATCGAAACCCAGGAAGCCGGCGCCCGCATCATCGACAAGACGGGTCCTTTGGCGAACTACGCGGACCGCGATCACTGCATCCAGTACATGGTTGCGGTGCCGCTGATCTTCGGCCGTCTCATTGCGGACGATTACACCGATGCCGTCGCCGCCGATCCGCGCATCGATGCACTGCGCGACAAGATGAGCGTGCGCGAAAATCCGCAATTCACGAAGGATTATTTCGACCCGGATAAACGCTATATTGGCAATTCGGTGCAGGTGTTTTTCAAGGGCGGCTCGAAAACCGAAAAAGTGTCGATCGATTACCCAATCGGCCACCGTCGCCGGCGGGCGGAAGGAATCCCGGTGCTCATCGACAAGTTCCATCGCGCGCTGGCCGGCTACCTGCCGGCCGCACAAGCCGATGAAATCGCTCGCGTTTGCGAGGATTCCGCAAAGATGCTCGAAATCCCGGTGCCGGTATTCATGGACCGCTTTGCCATGCAACCGCGGTCCTGAGCTTCAAATGAACGGGCCACGCGGGAGCGGCGCGCAATTGTTTGTTTTTTGCTAAACTGGCGCTGCCGTAGCGGAAAGCGCTGGGACTGGATGGGCGGTTTTCCGCGCAGTAGTCTTGCGGTCTTGGAAGCACGATGCCCGCCGGATGGCCGGCGTCGAAGAATCAACAACGAGGAGACTTTCCGATGAAACGTAATGGCTTGTTCGCGGTCATCGCGCTGGCCTTGGGTGCCGCAGGCGTGGTGTCGGTCGCGCATGCGCAGGACACGGGCACAGCGACGGAAGCAACCGGCAGCATCACCAACCCCAACTACAGCAACTGGTACATCGTCCCGCGCATCGGCGTGGTCATTCCCGATAGCGGCCGCCAAGTGCAAGCCGATCCTGTCGGTGGCCTCGGTGTTGGTTTTTGGGTGAACCCGCACTTGACCCTGGACGTCGAAGCCACCGGCGACAATGCGGACTTCAAGGATTCTTCCGTCCGCTCCGGTAAGCAATGGGAAACCCTCGGCATCGACGTTGCCGGCCGCTGGTATTTCATGGACCCGGCGTCGCAGTGGCGTCCGTACGTGATGGCAGGCATCGGCATGTGGCGGCACGCCGCCGTGTCCGAGCAGCTCGCGCAGGCGGGTGGCGAGTGCCTTTGCCTGGGGCCGCACAGCGGTTCGGGCTGGGGTCCTGGCGCAACGGTCGGCGTGGGCGTGCTGTACAACGTCAGTGACCGTGTCGCGCTACGCGGCGAAATCGCGGCGCGCTACTACCGTGACACCACCTCGGCGCAACTCGCCGGTCTGGCGGGTCCCGGCTTGCCGCACACCTACGGCCCGAAGCAGTGGCTGGATTCGATGGCGACCATCGGGCTGGTGTTCAACATGAGCCACCCGGCACCGCCGCCGCCGCCGGCTGCACCGCCGCCGCCACCTCCGCCTCCGCCGCCGCCACCGCCGCAGCAGAACGTGGTGATCGACTTGCGTGGCGTGAACTTCAAGTTCGACCGTCCGAAGAAGGGTGAAACCAATATCGCCCCGACCCTGAAGCCGCCCGCGGCGGATTCGGTCGCGATCCTCGATCAGGCCGTCGATACCCTGAACCGGTATCCGCAGGTCCAGATCGAGATCGACGGCTACACCGACTCGATCGGCACGGACCAGTACAACCAGGGCCTGTCCGAGCGGCGCGCCAACATCGTCGACCAGTACCTGACCTCGCACGGCATCGATTCGAGCCGCATCACCGCGGTCAAGGGCTTCGGCGAAAACGACCCGATCGACACCAACAAGACCGCGGCTGGCCGCCAGCGCAACCGTCGCGTCGAGTTCAAGGTGGAAGGTCAGGGCATGAACCAGGACCAGCAACAGCAACAGCAGCAGTAATCAACGGAAATGCTGGCGGCAGCATCGCCAGCATGACCCGGTTGTCTCGGAAGCCCGGCGCAAGCCGGGCTTCTTTTTTGCTGCAGGGCGGACACCGTCCGCCGCGTCAGCGCAGAAGGAGAAGCGTGCGCTCGAACAGGCGCGCTCCTACGCCCGTGGTAGGAACGGCCCATGGCCGCGACACGTTCAGGGTAGCTGCTTCGTTTCGTCGATCAGCGGAGCCGACCGAGGTTCGCAAACACCGGATTCGCTTTCAGTTCGCCTGCGCGACGCCGCCGATCCAGGTTTCGGTCAGGCGCAGGTCGGCATCGACGACGGTGAAGTCGGCGCGAAAGCCCGGTGCGATCCGGCCATGGGTGGTGCCGAGTCCCAGGAAATCCGCGGGGTAGGTCGACGCCATGCGCGCGGCCTCTTCGATGGGCAGGCCGAGCATCGCGACGCTATTGCGGAACGCGTCGATCATGCTGAGTGCGGAACCGGCGAGCGTTCCGTTCGCCGTCCGGCAGATGCCTTCCCGCGCGGTGATCGTCTCGCCATCCAGGGTGAAGGCGGGATCGTCGGCGCCCACCGGCGGCATCGCATCGGTGACGAGCAGTATCTTGCCGCGTGGTTTGGCTTTGAGGGCGACGCGCAAGCTCGCCGGGTGCACGTGGTGTCCGTCGGCGATCACGCCGCACCAGCTATCGGGATCCTCCAGCGCGGCGCCGACCATGCCGGGCGCGCGGCTGGTCAGGGGCGACATCGCATTGAAGAGGTGCGTGAAGCCACGCGCGCCGGCATCGAGCGCAGTGCGCACGGTGGCGTAATCGGCGTTGGAATGCCCGGCGGCGATGATCATGCCGAGCCCGGCGAGCTCGCGGATCGCCTCCGGGGCGACGCGTTCCGGCGCCACGGTCAGCAGTGTCTTGCCACGGCGGAGCGATGCGACCAGCCGCAATTCTTCCGGATCCGGTGCGTGCAGGAATCGCGCTGCGTGGACGCCGCGGCGTTCGGTGCTGAGGAACGGTCCTTCGAGGTGGATGCCGAGCACGCCGGGGACGCCTTCCGTGATCGCGGCGTCCACCGCGGCGATCGCCGCGCGGATCTGGTCGGGACTGTCGCTGATCAGGGTCGGAAGGAATCCGGTGGTGCCGAAGCGCCGGTGGGCTGCGCCGATCGCGCGAATGCCGTCCACCGTCGGCCGATCGTTGAACAACACGCCGCCGCCACCGTTGACCTGGCAGTCGATGAATCCAGGCAGCAACATCCGGCCGTCGAGATCGTGGACTTGCGCACCCGCGGGCACTTTCCCAGGCGCAACCAAGGCGCGGATATGCGCGCCCGCGACGATTGCCGCGAGATCCTCGCGCCAGCCCTGGGCGGTAAGTACACGTGCGTTGACGAGTGCCGTTTCCATCATAGGGTCTCGGTAACCTTGGCGAGATTCGGCGGACGATCGGGGTCGCGTCCGCGCCTGAGCGCGAGTGCGTTGACCGCGCGATAGAAACTCTGGATCGCGAGGATCGGCGCGCACATCGGCTGCGCGGCCGGGATGATGGGCAAGGCGCCGGCGCCGGAAGCACCCGGCGCCGCCGTCCATACCTCGGCGCCGCGTGCGCGGAAATCCCCCGCCGTCGCGAGCGCGCCCGCGAGCGCATCGTCCTGCTGCGCGAACAACAGCACCGGCAGCTCGGGGCCGACCAATTCCATCGGCCCGTGGCGCACTTCGGCGCTGCTGAACGCTTCGGCGTGCAGCGCACAGGTCTCCTTGAGTTTCAACGCCGCTTCCTGGGCGGCGCCGAG
>Ga0157372_10007082_pt1 | contig 11950 bp, 9 predicted proteins | sample C55metaG_FD_115307 | JGI IMG/M metagenome (GOLD analysis project Ga0157372, IMG submission 115307) | Corn rhizosphere microbial communities from Kellogg Biological Station, Michigan, USA - C5-5 metaG | ecosystem: Host-associated > Plants > Roots > Rhizosphere > Soil | place: USA: Michigan... | reverse complement strand
GAATCGGCGAGCCGGGCGGGAACGAATACAATATACCTGCCAGGGCTTTCTCAAAGGCCACGCGCGTGGTGGAGTTGACCTCCGCCTCCTTCAGCACCAGTGGGACGCTGTACATCATCGCGATCGCGTTAAGTACAATCAGCAGAAGCGTCACGGGCTGTAGCAGCCGCCCGGCTAGCGGCTGCCGTGTGGTCAGCCATCGCTCGACCCACGCCACCGCAAGGAATGCGAACACGGCCAGCGCAGGCAGCATCTCCATCCCATAGCGCGAGTTGTAGTACGAGTGCGGCCAGAGTTGCGGAATGAAGATCGGCACCGATCCATAGGCAACCGCATAGATATAAAACGGCAGCGGCAGCCACAGCAGCAGAGATGCCAATGCGATCCGGCGGCGGACAGCCAGCACCAGGCCGCCAATCGCCAGTGCCATTACGCCGAACCCAAGTTCCCACGCTGCCGCATCCACCTGTACCGAGCGCATGTAAAGGACCAGCGCCCACGGCGGATTGTGCCATCCGCGATAGTGCCCCGCGCCGGGCGGCGTAGTTCTCTTGTCGATCGCCGCCGCCGAATAAGGCCCGCGCATGAAGTCCAGCCAGTCGTGGAAGAAGTGCTGGTTATAGGCGAGCCAACTCACCGGTCCCGCGACAGTCAGCAGCGTGAACACTGCGAAAGGCGTAGCTACTGTGCGCCAGACCTCGCGGTTCCGCGAAAGCTGCCACGTCAGCACACACCATATCGCCGCGCCCAGCACCCATCCGTCATAGCGTGTGAAGACAGCCGCGACAATCAGCAGTGCAACAAAAATCAGCCTGCGCCGAACGAGCGCCGTCTCCGACGTGTGAATCGCCGACACGCACTCCATCGTCAGAAGCACCAGCCAGATAACGATGGCCAGAAACAGCGGCTCGGTCATCGCCGTTGTCGAAAGATAGAGCAGGTTCGGGTTCAACGCATAGAACGCCGCCGCCGCGAAGGCCCAGTGCGCGGCCATCATGCGCCGCGCAAGCCGGTAGATTCCGGCGACGCTGAGGATGTAGCAGACCAGCGACGGCCATGCGCCCGCCAGGCCGTTCTGCCACCACTCCATCTTCTGCACAAAGGGAGCCATCAGCAGATGCGGTAGCGGGAGCCACACGCCGCCTAGCTGTACCAGGCCCGGATTGCGCGAGTCCAGAATGCGCCGCGCAATTCCCAGGTGCGCCACAGCGTCCCCATACAGCAGCAGATACCCACGCTGGATGCACACCAGAAGCGCGATGATTCCGAGCACCAGCGCGGCCATCGCTACGGGAAAGGTCTCTTGTCGCGTAGCCGGACGCACCTCGTCGCCCGTCGTCGCGCCTCCGTCGAGAAGCATCGGCCTGCGCCTCCCCGTGCTTGTCACATCTCTAGGCCCCCGTGTAGTCAAGGTGCGAAATCTCCTGGAACAGCTTGAAGCGCTCGTCGATCTCCTCGCGCGTTACGCCTTGCAGCCGCTCCGTGCCGAAGCGCTCCACGGCAAACGACCCCATCACGCCGCCGTAAAACATCGCCTTGCGAAAGACCGCGGGAGTAAGCTCCGGCTGCGACGCGAGGTAACCGTAGAATCCTCCGGCAAATGAATCTCCCGCGCCAGTCGGGTCTACCACCTCGGCCAGCGGCAGGGCGGGCGCGCGGAAAGGACGCGTGACCTTCACGCCGCCGCCAAAAGAACGGTCGCTGAAAAACGCGGTCGCGCCATATTCGCCATGCTTCACCACCAGCGTCTTCGGCCCCATCGCCAACACCTTTTCGGCGGCCAGAACAAGGTTCCGCTCGTCGGCAAGCATCCGCGCCTCGCCATCATTAATCAGCAGCACGTCCAACTCACGCAGGACTTTGGCCAGGTTCGCGCTATGGTCGGCGATCCAGTAGTTCATCGTGTCGCCGCACACCATCCGTACCTTTGGCATCTGGCTGCGAACGCGCCCTTGCAAAACCGGGTCGATGTTTGCCAGGAAGAGGTACTCGCTGTCCGTGTAAGCGCTGGGAATCTTTGGCTCAAAGGTCTCGAAGACGTTCAGGTCCGTGCCCAGCGTCTTCGCCTCGTCCATGTTGCCGGAGTAGGAACCGGTCCAGTGAAAGCTCAGCCCATTCGCGCGCTCCAGGCCGCGCGTATCGACTCCGCGGCGTGTCAGCACGGCCTCATGCTCTGCGCTGAAGTCCTTGCCGACGACTGCAATCACGCGGACATCCGTGAAATAACTCGCAGCCAAAGCGAAGTGCGTCGCCGCGCCGCCCAGGCAGTGGTCTGCCTTGCCATGCGGCGTCTCAATGCTGTCGAATGCAACCGAACCTACAACCAAAATCGCCATCAAAACTCCTTATTGTTGTCCTAACAATTTGTAACGCTTATAAGCACAAATATCCGTACCGGAAAGATTTTATGGCCTAGAAATATTTGTCCAGCAAAAGCGCCAGCTTCGTTAGCGCCTCGGCTGGAATCGCCTTGCGATCGGTCAGAATCGCATACTTCAGCGCATCGCCGCAGGCACAGGTCCGTTCCTTCGGCATCGCCGCGACGGCGGCGCGAACGACCTTCGCCGCATTGTCCGCGTTCTGGTGCAGAACGGCGACAATCTGATCGATGGTCACGTCGTCGTGTCCTTCGTGCCAGCAATCGTAATCCGTTACCATCGCCATCGTCGCGTAGCAGATCTCCGCCTCACGGGCCAACTTGGCCTCCTGCAGGTTCGTCATCCCAATCACATCGGCGCCCCAACTCCTGTACAGGTTCGACTCGGCACGTGTCGAGAACTGCGGCCCTTCCATGCAAACGTAAGTACCGCCGTCTTTGCCTACGACGCCGGCGGACTTGCACCCCTGACTGAAAGCAGCGGCTACGGTCGCGCATACAGGATCACCAAAGGCAACGTGCGCCACAATCCCGTCGCCGAAAAACGTTCCCACGCGCGCGAATGTGCGGTCAATAAACTGGTCCGCAATCACGAAGTCCGTCGGCTTATGCTCTTCCTTCAACGAGCCAACCGCCGACACCGAAAGTATCCGCTCGACGCCCAGCATCTTCATCGCGTAAATATTCGCGCGAAAGTTCAGCTCGCTGGGAAGCAGCCGGTGCCCACGTCCATGCCGTGCCAGAAATGCAACCTTGCGCCCTTCCAGTTCTCCCAGAATGAAAGCATCTGAAGGCTCGCCGAACGGCGTCGTCACGCGCTCCTCGCACACGCCCGAAAGCCCTGGCATGGCGTACAGGCCGCTGCCCCCAATAATGCCAATCTCCGCCTTGTTCAAAATTATCTCTCTCCTCTGAGGCCGATTACCTGTTGGCGCGGTTAAAAGTTTGTCATTCGGAGCGCAGCGAAGAACCCCCGTATTTTGCATGTGCCTGCACGGTTCTTTCTTCAGAGACGCGCTACACCTACGAAAACCGCTTTAGCGCGCGTGGAACATTGAAGCCGCCTGCGCCCCATTCAAAGTATATCGTTCGAGTCCTGCGCGCATCATCCCAAACGACCCAAGCGCGCGCGCCAACGCAAGCGAAGGCTCATGCAGGTGCATCTCTGCAATCCGCAGCGGACCTTCGCCCTGCGCGCTTTGAATGCTGTCCCTCAGCTTGCGCGCCAGCGAAAGCTCGAATCCCTCGCTCACGAAGACGCCTTTGCCAGAGATACTGAGCAGGACATCGCCCTCTTTGGTCGAGTAGACACGTTCATCCGCATCCGCCTCATCCTTCTGCCGACGCTCGACGTGCGAGTACTGCCGCGGAATCTCCGTGGCATACACCTGTAAAAACGACCGCGCCGCGTCTTCATTCTTCCACCGCGAGTAGTAGAGCAGGCCAAGCGAGGCCGTGGACGACTTCTCCTCCGCCGTGACAGCGGACTTTCGCTGCGCCGCATAATACAGGCCACCCGCCCACTCCGGAGTCAGCACAGCCGACATCTTCCTTCCGCCAAACAACTCGGTCAGGATGCGCACATCCAGCTCGCCCATCACGCCCATGTCATACGGCGTGTACTCTGCGTCGATCAGCGGATGGACGTCCGGCATCCGCAGCACAGGCACCGGCGTATGCGCCATATACGCCGTCGGGTTCATGATCTCGAAGCTCGATGACGGCGGGTGTTCAAGCACTCCCGCAAATGCAGCCTCCCGGCCCTGCTTCACCAGAAGCGCCTGCTCAAACGCCAGCCCGTCGCTATAGGGAAAGATCAGCGACTGTTGCAGCAACAGAGGCGCGCGCGCCATCACCGGCGATCCGCTCGTGTCCGACGCCAGGTCCTTCAACTTGTCCCCAAGCTCGGGAGTATCGGCGATCGTCTTGCCCGTGGCCCGCAGTGAGTAGTCAACGAACACGGCCATCGCCTGCCCCTCGGCCACCGCGCTCCTAGCGGTCTCGGCTTCATCGGTCTGCAAATGCTGGTTGTCTTCCCTCACATTGCGGGCAATACTTTCGTCTCCTACGTCCGACCACTTCGTCAGCTCCACCTTCTGGTCCTGCAAGGCGTGGGTCAGCTCATGCGCCAGCACCGGCTTCTGGTCGTCCGGCTTGATCCAGTCCAGCAAATTCACCGTCTTGGTCTTGTTGTCGTAGAAGCCCGCAATCTGCTCCGTCAGCAGGCTCAACAGAAACGGCCGCAGTTGAAAGTCGTGATCGAGCAGCCCGAACTTCTTCAGGACGATCTCGTCGCGTTCCAGCCGTTTTGCGCTCTTGTCGTCGTTGAACTTCTTCGTCAGATATTTGTTGACCTCGTCGCGCGAGATCAGTTTCCGCTTCACGCGATGCTCGATCGGCAGCTTCGTGTCCTTGCTGACGAAGTTCAAAATCTCATCGACGGACTGAAACAGTTCCTTCGCCTGGGCCTTCGTCATCGGCGCGGAGTTCTCTGTCTTTGCCGCAGGCGTCTGCCCGCTGGCCGGAGGAGCCACTGTCTGCCCTATGCAAACAACACTGCTCGCGGCAAACAATATCGCCGTTGCCAGCACCATCAAGCGTCCATCGCTTCGCCAAACCCGCCGCTCGAACACAAGACCTCTCAATCGACCGCTATAATCAAGTGTACGCAGACTTTTTGCGCGCCGTCCGCCATGTCCCCAACAACACATCCCGCCACGCAACTTGCCGCCCTGCTTCACGGCGCAGGCGTCTCACCACTCGAAGACACCGGCTGGCTCCGCATCACCGGCGAAGATCGCGTCCGCTGGCTCAATGGCATGAGCACCAACTCCATCCAGCAGCTCAAACCCGGCGAAGGCAACTACAACTTCTTCCTCAACGCGCAAGGCCGCATCCAGGGCGACGCCGTCATCTTCGCGCAGCCGGACGCGCTCCTCGTCGAAACCACCGCCGCGCAGATGCCCACGCTTCTGCCCCTGCTCGACCACTTCATCATCATGGACGACGTCGAACTCGCCGACATCACCGGCACGCAGTTGGGCGTGGCCATCACCGGCCCCGAAGCCGCATCCCTGCTCGAACGAATCGGCCTCCCAGCCAAGCATCTCAAAGAGATCGAGATGCAGACGGCCCACTGGAACGGAGCCGAACTTACAGTAATCCGCACATACAGCCCGCTCGTCCCGAGCTTCGAGATATGGGCCGATACCGCAACCATCGCAGCCCTGACGCAATCCGTTTTAGCCGCAGGAGCCACCCTCTGCGGCCCCGAAGCCCGCGAATGGCTCCGCGTCCTCGAAGGCACGCCACGCTACGGCACGGACATCCGCAACTCAGATGCAGCCCGTGATCTGCCGCAGGAGACCGCCCAAACCCGCGCGCTCCACTTCAGCAAAGGCTGCTATCTCGGCCAGGAGATCGTCGAGCGCATCCGCTCGCGTGGCAACGTCCACCGCACCTTCACCGCCTTCCGCCTCGAAGGCGAACTCCCTACCCCCGGCACACACATTCAAGCCGGAGGCAAGCAGGTCGGCGAACTCACCAGCGTCGCCGCCATCCCGTTACCCGAAGACCCCGCCCACCCGGTCCAACTTGCCCTCGGCTACGTTCGCCGCGAAGCCCTCGACGGCAACGCAGCCCTGCAATTCCCAGGCGGAACCGCAATCCCGGAACCCATTCCCTACGTGGTCGCTGAAGCCCACAAGCAGCACCCAGCATCTGAATCTGAGAGAGTGTAAGCATGTCCGAACAGAACAAGCCCTTCGTCATCACCGACCGCCGCAAGTTCACGCTCGAAGGCGAACCCCGGCCAGACGCCGACCCATCCCCGGAAAAGGAAAAACGTCAGCCTGCACCGGACGATCCCATCAGCAGCGCCGGACCTGTAAGAGCGGTCGAGCACATATCTGAGCCTCCCGCTCCATCTCAACCTGCCGCCACGCAGCAAGCAGCCCCGGCAGACGAAGTCCCTCCCGGCCCCACAGCCGAGCAGACTGAGCAATCCCGCCTCGCCTACGAGACTACCGCCGACCGCCTCGACACCGCCATCCGCGCCGCCAATCCCGGCATGGAGCACCCGTCCGCCATGAGCTTCGAGGGCCTCGTCCAGTCCGTCTACATGACGGCCATCATGCAGCTAGGCGGAGCCACGCCCGAAGGCCAGCAGCCCCAGGTCGATATCCTCGGCGCGCGCCAGAGCATCGACATGCTCGCCGTCCTCGCGGAAAAGACGAAGGGCAACCTCACCGCCGACGAGTCCCGTCTCCTCGACAGCGCCCTCTTTGAACTCCGCATGGCCTTCCTAGAGATCACCCAGGCGCTTGCCCGCTCAGCAGCTGCAAAGGCGCAGCAGGCGCCGGCGCCAGGCAAACCCGCCGGCCCGAGTATCGTCCGCTAAACGATGCAGGCCACCCTCACCTTTCTCGGCTCCGGCACCTCCATGGGAGTGCCCACGCTCGGCTGCGACTGTGCCGTATGCCGCTCTGCCGTCGCCCCTGACGGCGACCCGCGGAACCGCCGCACGCGCCCCTCCATCCGCCTTGCCTATAACGACCACATCGTCCTCATCGACACCGGCCCCGACTTCCACGCGCAGGCCGTCCGCGAAAACATCCGCCGCGTCGATGCCGTCCTCTACACCCACGGCCACGCCGACCACGTCATGGGCTTCGACGACCTCCGCCCCCTCAGCTTCTGCGTCAAGGGCAACCTGCCCATCTACGCCGACGACATCACCGCCAGCGCCATCGAGCGCATCTTCGCCTACACCTTTCGCACAGAAGACCGTTACCCCACCAGCGCCCGCGTCGAGATTCACCGCATCGACAACACGCCCGGCGCGGGCGTCGATATCTTCGGGGCCACCTTCCGCCGTATCCCCGTCACCCACGGCATCCAGCAGATTACCGGCTATCGCTTCGGCTCCGCCGCCTACCTCACCGACATGAGCGACCTTCCCGAAGAAAGTGTCCCGCTCCTTCAGGACCTCGACATCCTCATCCTCGACGCTCTCCGCCGCGACCCCCACTTCAGCCACTCGCACCTCGATAAATCCATCGCCTTCGTCGAAAAACTCAAGCCGCGACGTGCTTACTTCACCCACATGAGCCACGACCTCGACCACGCCGCCACCGAGGCCACGCTCCCACCGCACATCCGTCTCGCCTACGACGGCCTGCAGCTCCAGTTCGAGATCGCCTGATGCGCATCTATCGCCAGCTCGCTGAGATTCCCCAGGACTTCGGCCCCTCCGTCGCTACCATCGGCAACTTCGACGGCGTGCATCGCGGCCACCGGTGGGTCATCTCCGAGGTCGTCGCCCGTGCCCGAGCGCTCGGCCTCGCCTCGGTCGCCATCACCTTCGACCCTCATCCCGCCCGCATCACGCGCCCCGAATCGCGCCAGCCGCTCATCACGCCGCTCGACGAAAAGATTCGCCTTCTCTCCGCCACCGGAGTAGACGTGCTCCTCGTCCTGCCCTTTACGGCGGAGCTCTCCCGCACCACGGCGCGCGACTTCGCCACCACTGTCCTCCATCAGGCCCTGCACGTCACCCAGCTCCACGAAGGCGAAAACTTTCGCTTCGGCTACCAGGCCGAAGCCGGCGTCAACAGCCTCGAAGCCCTCGGGCGCGAGCTCGGCTTCACCGTCCGCGTCTACGCTCCGCAAACTCTCCGCCGCAAGGCCATCTCTTCGACGACCATCCGAGGACTCATCGCCGAAGGCAACGTCAGCCTGGCCCGCGCGCTGCTGGGCCGCCCCTTCAGCATCACCGGCACCCCAGCCTCAGGCCGTGGATACGGCACACGCTACACCGTCCCCACCATCAACCTCGCGCCCTACAACGAACTCCTCCCCGCCAACGGCGTCTATATCACCACGCTCACCGTAGGTGCTGGTCCCACAGCAGAAGTCTTCCAGGCCGTCACCAACGTAGGCAACCGCCCCACCTTCGGCGCCGACGCGCTCACCGTCGAGTCCCACCTGCTCAACTTCCATCCCATCGAGCTAAACGAGCAGACCCCGCTGACGCTGACCTTCCTCAGGCATCTTCGCCCCGAGATTCACTGGCCGACCCCAGAAGCCCTCCGCGAGCAGATTGGCCGCGACGTCCGCCATGCCCAGCGCTACTTCGCCCTCTGCCAGGCGCTCCACACGGTTGCCGGCAAACGCTAGCCCACACCGCAGACGGGCCACCCTGTCCCATAAATTCAACCACGTCAACAAAATCTTCTTCGCAGGAAAACCCCGCCCGCCCCAACGTTGTCCGGCCCAAAAATCCACCGCCGACCGGCCTATAATTTCCACCCAGAAAGGGGGTCAACACCATGCCCTCACCAAGCAAACAACCACCCGACAACAAGCAAATCGTGCGCAGGCTCATGGAGGAGTGTTGGAACCAGGGTAAACTCGACACCGTCTCCGAACTTGTCGCCGAAAAATGCCGTTTCCACGATCCCGTATTTCCGTCCCTCACCTCAGGGGCCGAAAACTTCAAGCGCCACATCGAGAGCTGCCGCCGGGGCTTCCCCGACCTGAAGTTCACCATCGACGACACCATCGCCGAGCGCAACGAGGTCGTCATCCACTGGACTGGCCGCGGCACCCACAGTGGCGAGTTCCTCGGCATGATGCCGACCAACAAGAAGGCCACCGTCTCCGGCACATCCATCTATCGCATTGAAGGCTCCAAAATCGTCGAAGCATGGGCGGACTGGAACCTGATGACGATGATGGAGCAGCTCGGAGTCTCCACCGCTCCGCAGGTCGAATCGAAGATGCACGTCTGACACCCGCCTGGCCCGCCAAACCGAATCATGGCGGGCCAGCTCTTCCCCCGTTACTAGCCCCTTCCCCACTACCAGTCCTTCCCACTAGATAGTGTCATTCTGACCCTGAGCGAAGCCGAAGGGGAAGAACCCCCGCAGTTTTCTACAGCGCCACAGATTAATTCTCTTTCGCAACTGTCGCCGCACCCGATGCCACAGGCACAATCGCCGGTGTACGTGGCTCCTTCTTCACCGTTGCATCGCCTGCAAACTGCTCGTTCGGCTTGTTCGCAATCGCCGCGCGCATAAAGTCCATCCATATCGGCAAAGCCGCGCGCGCGCCAGTCTCCTTCTCGCCCAGCGACTGCCTGCTATCGAACCCAATCCACGTCCCGCATGTCACCGAAGGCGAGAACCCCACAAACCATGCGTCCGTAAAGTTGTTCGTCGTTCCAGTTTTGCCACCCAGCGGATGCTTCAGTTGCAACGCCGCCATCCCCGTCCCATGCTGCACCACTGCTTCGAGCAATTGCATCATGGTCCGCGCCGTCTCCACTGAAATCACATCATCCACCTTGGCCGGCTTATCGTCGAACGGCAGCCCATCGGCCTGCACTACCTTGCGGATATAGTGCGGCTCAATCCGAATACCGTCGTCCGGAAACACGCTATAGGCCCCCACCTGCTCATATAAAGAAATATCCGCCGCCCCAATCGCCACCGGCAGAAACGGCGGCAGGTCGCTCGTAATCCCAAACTGCCGCGCCATCTGAATGACCTTGCGAATCCCATACCGGTTCGCCAGCTTCAATGCCGGAATATTTCTGGACTCGGCAAACGCATTCGTCAGCGTCATCGCACCCCTGTAATCGCCCTCATAGTCATGCGGCGTATAAGGCCCGCTCGGCGTGGGAAACGTGACCGGACCGTCCACGATGATGTCCGTCGGCTTTGCCCCGGCCTCCATCGCGGTCGTATACACGTATGGCTTGAACGAAGACCCAACCTGCCGCTGGGCCTGCGTTGCGCGGTTGAACTGCGACAGCGCAAAGTCGCGCCCGCCCACCATCGCCAGCACCTCGCCGCTTGCATTGTCGACGGCCATCAACGCCGCCTGCGCGCCGGAGTCCTGCTGTAGCGAACACTTCAGCGTTCCATCCGGCAGAACGTCCTCCACCTTCACATAAACAATGTCGCCGCTGCGAAGAAAGCTGTCCCCATCCACATTTCCGGTCCACTTCCAGTCCGCCGTAGTCAGCACCACCTGCTTCGCTCCCAGCTTCACCACCACACGCTTCGCCGAGGCCTCCGTCACCAGTCCATGAACATAGCTGCCCTTCCCAAACGCCTGCGCCCAGTCCGGATGCCGGTAATTCGCAGGATCTGCGCCCTCCAGCACCACATTTTCCAGCCTCCCCTGCCACCCCCTCCGCCGCTCATAAGCCGCACTCCCATCCAGCACAGCCTGATTCGCCGCCTCCTGCAGATTCAGGTCGAGCGTCGTATAAACCCGCAATCCGGCCCCATGCACCTCTTCGACGCCGTACTCCTTCTCAAGCTGCCGCCGCACCTCTTCGACAAAGTACGGCGCAACGCTGTTCGGTGGAGGCTCGATGTGCAGCCCCAGCGGTACAGCCTTCGCCGCATCAGCCTGTGCCTGCGTAATCTTCCCGTCCTCAAGCATCTCGCTCAGCACTAGATTCCTCCGCTTCAGCGCCCGCTCCGGATACCGCACCGGCGAGTAATACTCCGGCCCCTTCGGCAGCGCCGCCAGCAGCGCCGCCTCGGGCAGAGTCAGGTCCTTCGCATGTTTGCTGAAGTAGTACTCCGCGCCGGCCTCAAAGCCATACGTACCGCGTCCCAGATAAATCTGGTTCGCATACATCGTGAAGATCTGCTGCTTGGTGAAGCGCCGCTCGATCTGCATCGTCAGCAGGACTTCCTGGAACTTGCGGCTATAAGTCTTCTCCGAGGAAAGAAAGAGGTTCCGCGCCAGTTGCATCGTCAGCGTGGACGCGCCCTGCGTCCGCGCATCCGTGTGCATGTCCCGATAAGCCGCGCCCACCGCGCGCACCAGGTTCACGCCCCAGTTGCTCTCAAAGCTCTTGTCCTCAATCGAGATGATCGCCTCGCGCAGCACCGGAGGAAACGCCGAGTACGGCTCCACCACCCGCCGCTCCAGCGCGAACGAGCCGAAGACCTTCCCGTGAATGTCCAGCAGCTCCGTCGTCGTGCTCGGACGATACCGCGCCAGGTCGTCCATCTGCGGCAAGTCAACCGAGTACACCAGCATCAGCCCGCACAGCGCGCCAAAGACAGCCGACAGTCCCAGCAGCACATAAAAAGTAATCCGCCGCGCAATGCGGCGGCTAGGGTAGTCCGGCCCATTCACCAGACGGCGAATGGCCTGTCTCCATCGCGGCTCAACTTCAACTTCCGGCGATCTGTCCCCGCGGGTGTATAAGCTCAACACAGCATCTTCACGATAGCATGTGCCATCGCGCCGTTGCGCTGAGTCCAGGCCGCGCTAAGAGGCCTTGCTCTTCAGAATATCCAGCGCCTTGTTGAGTTGGTCATCGACCGACACGCCCTGCTTCGGCGCATTGTCCGAATCGTCCAGATTCGATGCAACCAGCACCTCCGGCGTCACCGCGTCATCCTGCAGCTTCTTGCCCGAGGGCGTCTCGTACTTCGCCACCGAAAGAATCAGCGCCGCGCCATCCGGCAGCTCGAACGTCTTCTGCTGCGCGCCTTCGCCGAAGGTCTTCTCACCCACAAGCTGCGCGCGGTTGTTGTCCATCAG
>Ga0157372_10007076_pt1 | contig 11955 bp, 10 predicted proteins | sample C55metaG_FD_115307 | JGI IMG/M metagenome (GOLD analysis project Ga0157372, IMG submission 115307) | Corn rhizosphere microbial communities from Kellogg Biological Station, Michigan, USA - C5-5 metaG | ecosystem: Host-associated > Plants > Roots > Rhizosphere > Soil | place: USA: Michigan... | reverse complement strand
TTTCCGGGCGCTGCGACTATCCGCTGCACCTCGGGCTTACCGAAGCCGGAATGGGCACCAAGGGGGTCGTCGCCAGCACGGCAGGGCTTTCGATCCTTCTCGCCGAGGGAATCGGCGACACCATTCGCGTTTCGCTGACGCCCCGGCCCAACGGCGACCGCACCGAGGAAGTCCTCGTGGCGCAGCAAATCCTGCAGTCGCTCGGCCTGCGAAGCTTCGCGCCACAGGTAACGGCGTGTCCGGGCTGTGGGCGTACCACGTCGACGTTCTTTCAACACATGGCCGAAGACATTCAGACCTACATCCGCGAGCAGATGCCGGTCTGGCGCGAGCGGCACGCGGGCGTCGAGGAGCTGCGGGTCGCCGTGATGGGCTGCGTCGTCAACGGACCGGGCGAGTCCAAGCACGCGAACATCGGCATCTCACTCCCCGGAACCTTCGAGGAACCGAAAGCCCCCGTCTACGTCGACGGGCAGCTCTTCACGACGCTCAAAGGCGACGGGATCGTTCAGGATTTTCTAAAGATTCTCGAGGACTACGTCGCGGCGCGCTATCGCGAACCGGCCACGGCCACACGATGAGCCGTCAAAAGCCGACCGGCTGATCTCGCGAAGCCGATTCGAGCGCGACCACGACATCCTCGAGCTCGGTCATGATTTCGCCGCGGAAACCCAATTCGCGGAGCCGATCGACCGTGCGGCGATAGCCGCGAACCGTTTCCTGCGGGCCACCCGAAAAACGCGTCCAAACGGTGCCGGGATCGATCGTGCGGCGAAGGTCGGCCAGCAAAGTGCCCGCCTCGTGCAAGACGTGCGCAGCGGAGATCCAGCGCGCCGCCTCGCTCGCGTCGGCCAATCGCGCGAGCGCGTCGTCGCGACGCTCGTCCGGCGAAAGCTCGACGCCGTCGTCGTCGATGCGTCGCTCGACGACCGCAAGGTCGAGTTCGAGCGCCGGCCGCCCGAACTTGGCGGCCACGCGTTGATCGAGCATTTCTCGCGAGTTGCCCTGACGGACGGAATCTTCGACGACCTGAAAGAGAATTCCGGCGACGACCGAGACGTCGTCTCGCTCGTATCGCGTCAGAATGATCGCGACGTTCGCCGGATGTGTCCCATAGGGGGCGCGCGTCCCTTTGCGCACCTGCTGATCGTGATGTTTGGCCGCGAACGCCAAGGCGTGGTTCACACGATCGGAATAACCCGGACTGGTCATGGCCAAGATCAGCCTACACGTCGGCTATGGGGGCGTCAACCGCGACCTTCGCCGGCGAACCAGCGAACGATGCGCTCGAGGCCGTCCGCGTCGGACTGGTCGAATGTCGCGCGACGTTCAGAATCGATGTCCAACACCGCGATGAGCGATCCGGCCCGGTCGAACACGGGGACGACAATCTCCGACTTGGATCGCGCATCGCACGTGATGTGTCCGGGAAATCGTGACACGTCCGGAACGATCACCGTCCGCCGCTCCGCGGCCGACGTGCCGCAGACGCCCCGACCGAAGGCGATCTCGAGGCAACCGAGCGTGCCCTGATAGGGTCCGACCCGCAGCAACTCGGGACCGACGACTCGATAGAAGCCCGTCCAAAGATGCCCGAACGAGAAGTGGAGCAGGGAAGCCAGCGTCGCCATCCCGGTGATGTCGTCGTCCAGACCGGCAAGCACGCCGAGCATCTGGGAGTGGAGGAGCGCGTACGCGCGGTCACGCGGCTCGTGCCGCAGATCCATCACCCCTTCAATCATCGAAGCTCATCTCGAGACGGCGGAAACGAGTTGAAGGTCGATCACCAGCAGCGCAGCGCCTTGCACCGCCAGACCTGCCCCGGCGCCCATTCCCGCCATATTGCGGCCGAACCAGCGGGACGACGCAGCCAGTACCGCTCCCATCCCGATGACGCCGACGTCGAACCCGACACGCATCCATGTTGCACGCTCGAGTCGAGTCGCGCCGGCCAGATCGCGTAGGTGCAACCCGTGCCACGCCATCGCGCCGACGAGACCCAGCACGAACCCCCACCCGCCTAGTTGCACCGCGAAGTGCTTGAGCACCGGAGACTTTATGTGTCGCGCGGCCAGTACCACGGCGATTGCGGTCGCCGCGATGATGGATAGGGCTGCCCACGCGAGCAGTCGCGCGACGTACTGGCGTTCGGCGCTCAAGACGGTATCGGCCCACACGGAGGGGATGCTAGCCGCGACGAGCACCGCCAGGAAGCCATCGCAACGGATCGACTCACCGGCCGCGCGTCAGCGTCTGCATCTCCGCCGTTTGCAGCGGTCGAGGACTCGTTTCGACCCGCTCCGCGCTCAACGTCGGAGGCGGAACCGAGTCCCAGAGAACGACGCCGATCGGTGTGCCGCCTCCGTTTCGAACTCCGTCCAGCGCCGCGCGCAGATCGGCGAGTCGTGTGTGTCCCACGCGCGCGCACACGATGACGTCGGGAACGGGAAGCGCTCCTCCCAGGCCCGCTGTCACATGTTCGAGGCTTGCGACGACGACGATCGCCTCGTAGTGACGCGCCAGGCGCATCGCCTCCTGGCGAAACAGGGCGACGAGCGCCGTTGGATCGAGCGGCGTCGGCGAGATACCGCTCGGAATGACGTCGATCGTGCGACTCCGTCCGGCCATGGTCTGTGTCGTCACCTCCGCCCAGTCGATGTGCGAGCGAAGGATGTCCGCGATTCCCGGCTCGGCGTGGCAGCGCAGAGCGGCCGCCACCGGCAACACGGTCGCGTCAGTATCGATCAGAATCGTGCTGCGGGCCTCATCGGCCGCGATCGCGGCGACGTTCATGGCGACGACCGCGGCAATTCCTGTGTCCGCACCCGTGATCGCCAGCGACAGCCGCGTCGCCCCCGCGCGCACGACGTGCAGATACGTCAACTGGTAGCTCGGTGCTCTTGGGTCGAAGTACGGCGGCGCCATTCGGTCCGCGAGACGCCGGTCGCGGTTCGGGTCGCGCTGTCTCCGGGCCGCGGTCGCGAGGACTCTGACACCGGTGGCTCGCTCGACCTCGTGGTCGTCACTGATGCGCGGGTTCCGCATCTCGCCGAAGAAAGCCGCGCCAAATCCGAGTACGATCCCGATGACGAGCGCGGCGCCGAGGAGCGCCACGGGCGGCGCGCTCACCTGGGCGGCAGCGCGCGAACGGGCGGCATCCCGGTCGTAGTCGTCGGCGCGTCGTCGCGCGTTCACGAGCGCCGTCTCCGCGTCGACGACCATCGATTGCGCCGAATCGCGCTCGCCGACCCAGCCCACGGTGTCCGTCGTCGGAGCGGTGGCCGTCAGCTGTTCTTCGCTGGCAACGCCGAGCCCCGCCGTCAATTGTCGAAGCGAATCTCTCGTAGCGCGGCCGATCGCCTCGATCGACTGTCCGACGCCCGTCGCCCGCGCCGCGAGCGCGGCCGCTTGCGCGTCTCCGCCTCCCGGCAATCCGAATGCATCCCGTTCTCGCTCGATCTCGTTGAGCGAATCGAGGAGCGCTTTTACTCGCTGCTGTCGAGCGAGAGGTGGAGACTGCGCCAGGGCCCGGTACGCGGCGATCACTGGCGCGGTCTCGATCCTGGTGAGCAACGCATCAAGATTCCCTGCCGCCGCGGCCAAAGAGTCCCTCGCGACGAGATTGGCCGGATTGAGCGCGGGAAGCCCGCGTGGCTGCGATACGGCCGCAGAGCGGGCCTGGGCTAGCGCCGACTCGACTGACGCGAGGCGCCCACGAGCGTGTGTCACTGCGGAAGCGTACAGCGCGGTATCCGGCCGCGGCGCGCGCGCGGTCAGCGGTGTCGTCGACCGCCGCGACTGAAACGGCGTGATCACGAGGGACACCAAGACCGCCACGAATGTGCTGATGGCGACCGCGCCGATGAACACCGGACGGTTCACCGCGTTGCGTGCGCGCGCTGTGAGCCACGCCTGGCGCGAAATGCTCCGATGCTGGGACGTCGAGAATTCGGCGGTCGACTGCATCATGTATCGAAGTCTGTCATGTCCCTTGGGCCGGTGCTACCGAGCCTGCTAGACGGCAAAAAAACGCGGGGCCAGAAGGCCCCGCGCTCTGACTGTGCTCGACCGCCTGGCGTTACTGAACGGTGATCGTGCCCTTCATGTTCATGGCGATGTGTGGCGTGCAGTGGAACTCATACTTTCCGGGCTTTACGCCGCCGAACGAGACAATGTAGTCCTCGTTCGGGTTCATCAACGTCGGGCCGTGCAGCTCGCCGACTTTGCCGTCCATGTTCGCGTCGAGCTGGGCCTTGGAGTCGGCCGGCGTCGTGGCGGGGTCGAACTGAACGTCGTGCGGTCCCCCGGCGACCATGACGAACTTGACCGCATCGCCGCTCTTGATCGTGAGATCCGCGGGCTCGAAACGATAGCCTTTGTCATCGCCAATCATCTTGACTTCAACCGTCTTGCCCGTCGGAGCAATCTTGGCCAGTGCGCCAGCCGCCGGCGCCGGATTGGCCGGTGGGGTGGCGGCCGAGGCCGGGGCGCTTGTCGTATCCTTGGGCTTGTTCTCGCCGCCGCCGCAAGCGCCGACGAGAGCCGCGCTCGCGAGGAGCACCAATCCGCTGAACCGCATTGCTGGGAACCTCCGGGGTGCCTAGCTGATCGTGTTGTGGAGCACTTCGGTACGTTGGGAATGTGAATTTATTCACAAAGTCGGATCCGCGCAACGCAGTCGCGCTGGCTTCAAGTGCGCCTACGTTCTTGCCATGCTCGTCATCCCGAGATTCGAGATTCAGACTGGAGCGCTGACTCGTGGTTCGACGGCCGGTCAGCCAGCCTCGGACCACCCCGCGGCGACGGCTCGCGCCTGGGTCAGCGACGGGTACGGCCGACTACTGATGGTCGACAGAGATGCCATCGGCGGCCAACGCCCCAACTACGGCTTGGTCGAGAGTCTGGCGCGCGACGTCGGCGTCGAGGTCGACATCGCGGCCGCGGCCGATTCCACCGACCAGATCGAGGCGTGGCTCGACTCCGGCGCTTCGCGCGTCGTGCTCGGCGCGCGCGCGCTGTCTGAAAACGACTGGCTTCGTTCGACCGCCGAGGTGTTTCCGGCAGCCCTGATCGTTGAAACGAGCGTTCGCGAACGCCGCGTGACGACGCGTGGTTGGGTGAGAACGCTTTCGATCGATCTCCTGGACCTGGTCGAAGAGCTAGCCGGTTTGCCGATCGCGGCGCTGATCATCACCGCGCCGCCCGGAACGTCCTCGCCGGAGCTCGCGCTCCTCGAGGATGTGGCGGACGCGAGCTCCTTTCCGGTGCTGGTCGAGGACGCCCAGCCGACCGTGAGCGCGCTGCGCGCCTTCGAGCATCGCGGCGTCGCAGGTGTCGTCGTTCCAGCTGGCGCGTTGGCGACCGCACTCGATCCGCGCGCCGTCGCCAACGAATTCGTTCGCTGATCTAGAACTGCGCGAGCAGGTCGCGCGGCAGCGCATCGAGCTTGCCGAGATACACGAAGCGGAAGTCGTGCATGTAGGAATTGGCCACGCGGCGCACGTCCTCGGGCTGAACGCGTCGCAGATCCTCGACGAAATGGCTCGCCAGGCGGAAGTCGCCTTGGTAGATCTGCGCGCGTGCGAGGAACGTCGCTTGATCGCCGTTCGTCTCGTTGCGGAGGAAATACTCCGTGATGAACTGCTGCACGAGTCTCTCCAATCCGTCGCGATCGAGCAGCTCGCGCTGAAGGCGATCGATCTCCGAACGCATCAGCTTGAGCGTCGCTCTCGGATCGACGGTCGTGACGTAGACCCCTCCGCTCGATACGGCGCGCTCGAGAAAGGGCGCGTCGACCTCGTACGAAAGGTTGCGGCGCGATCGTATCTCGGTGAAAAAGCGTCCGGAGAGCACGGCGCACGCGATCCGCAGCGCCTGGTAGTCGAGATTCGTCGCGGCCGGCCCCGCGTAGTAGCCGAGCAAATAATTGGTCGGCAGCGGCATCGCGCGCGTCAACAGCGCGCGTCCGGTCGACCTCGACGCGCCGGGGGCGGTCCATGAATACGATCCACGGGGCAAGCGTCCGAGCGTCCGACGCACGAGATCTTCGACGCGGGCACGCTCCACGTTGCCGACGACGACCACCAGCATCCGCGACGCCACCATCTGAGTTTCCTGATAGCGCCGGACCTGAGGCAGCGTGATCGACTGCAGCGAGGACTCCGTTCCGCTCGGGTCGAACCCGTACGGCTGGCCGATCCATTGGAGGCTGTCTGCCAGACGGGTGAGCAGAGGATCGGGCGCGCTCGATGCCTCGCGGACCGCGGTGAGCATTCGTTCCCGAACCAGCTCGACCTCGGAAGAATCGAGCGTGGGCTCCATCAAGCGGTTTGCCAGGACGTTCCAGGTCGAATCGAAAGTCGCGCGAATGCACGTCGTGCCGAAGACCGTCCAGTCCTCCGACGGCGCGATTCCGATGGTGCAGCCCGTCTTCACGAGCGCCTGACGGACTTTTTCGCCGGGATATCGTTTCGTGCCGCGCTCCGACGCACGCAACAGCATCACTTCGATGCCCTGACTGGCCGGCGAAAGCTGCTGCGTTCCGCCGAGCAGGTAGACGTTGGCCGTGATGACGTCGTTGGCGGTGTTCCGCCGGAGAATGACCTTCACCCCGTTGACGTCGAACGCCGTCGTCCCCGTGTCGGTCTGTGCGAGCGTGGGCACGACGGGCACGAGCCACGCGAGCGCAACGAAGACGACGAGCTTGACCAGACGCGCCATCACGGGCGAATCCTCGGCTCAGTCAAATCGGACGTCGTCAGTTTCAGCGCGCCACGCGCGCCCGGCGAAATCAGGACGCCGGTGACGTGCGGTTTGCCGACGATGTATTTCGCGGCGTACGCGGCGAGATCGGACGGGCGCTGTTTCGCCATGTTGTCCACGTAGCCGTAGAAGTAGTCGAGTCCCGTGACCGCCCACCAAAACCCGACCTGGTGCGCGAACCCGGATGCGCGCTCGAGATTGAGCTCCGTGTCGACGGTCCGTCGCTGCTTGACCGCTTCGAGCTGGTCCTTCGCGAAGTAGCTCGAGTCGCTCAGCTTCGATATTTCGTCGCGAAGCGCGGCGAGCGCTTCGCGCAGATGCTGCGGCGTCGTCTCGCCTTCGATCGTGATCGGGCCGACGTGGTTCAGCGTGTAGTAGTTGACGCCGATCGATTCGAACAACCCGCTGTCCACCAAGCGTCGCTGAAAGCCTGAACCCGACTGATTCAGCACGTCCGAGAAAACGTCTGCCGCGTAGGTCGCGGCAGGGTCGGCCGTGGCACCGGGACCCTGCCACTGGAGCATGACGATCACGCTGCCGATCTCCTGCTCGACGATGACCGCCGTATCGCGCGTCAGCGGCGGAATCGGTGGAATCGGCTCGGTCGTGAACGGATCGGGCCCGCGCTGCCACCCACCGAAGACGGATCGGGCGAGCGAGAACGCGCGGTCGCTGGCGATGTCGCCCGTGATGATGATCGCCGTGTTGTTCGGGATGTAGTAGCGCTTTTCGATCGTCCGCATCTTGTCCGGCGTCGTGCTTTCGATGATGGCGCGCTCGCCGAGCGGGTTCTTGCGGCTCCAGGCGGAACCCCACAGCGCTTTGCCCATGTCCTGCGAGAAACCGAACATCGGGTTGGATTCGTTCCGGTCGTATTCTCCGATCACCACCTGGCGCTCACTGGACAGCTCGTCGGTCCGGAACTCGGGGTACATGAGCGCGTCGGCGAGGAACTTCATCCCGCCCTGCACGCTGTCGACCGGAACGGTCAGATAATAGTTGACGCGCTCCTCGCTGGTCGTACCGTTGAACGCCGCCCCGAGCTCGGAGGCGCGCGCCACGAACTGGTCGGGCTCCCGATACGTGCGATTGGCCTTGAAGAACATGTGCTCGTACAGGTGCGACAGTCCCTCGTACTCGGCGCCCTGCGTGAACGACCCGTTCTTCACGTCGGCCTCGATGGTCACCAGCGGCACGCCGGGGTTCTGGACGACGATCACGTCGAGGCCGTTGGGGAGCGTCGTCCGTTGAATGCGCTTCTCGAGCGCGGCCCGCTGGGGCAGGAGCGCAGAGGGGAGCAATAACAGCAGAGCGGCGCGCCGCCATTCGCGCGCCGCATTCCGAACGGCGCGCCGTGGCGCGCCTGTCCTCTCGTGACTTTCTTTCATCGCAACCATGAGTGTTTCAGATCTCTCCTCGGTTGAGCGACTCGCCGCGCGCCTGAACGGTGCATTTCTTCGGCGCCATCAGCCGATCGCGCCGTACACCACGTTCAAAATCGGCGGACCCGCCGACCTGTTCTACGATGCGACATCGGCGTCAGCGTTGGCTGACGCCGTGGTCGCCGCCCGCGAAGCCGGTGTACCCTACTTCGTGCTGGGGCTCGGCGCCAACATCCTTGTCGGCGACGGCGGCTTTCGCGGTCTCGTCATTCGAAACACGGCTCGCGCCCACGAGTTCCGCGAAATCGGCGACGAGTGCAAGCTCTGGTCCGAGAGCGGGGCCATCGTGAAGGACCTGATCCGTGAATCGGTCGCTCGAGGATGGTCCGGGCTGGAGCATTACGTCGGCATTCCGAGCACCGTCGGCGGCGCGATCTGGCAGAATCTCCACTTTCTGTCTCCCGCGCCGGAGCGCGAGCGCACGATGTTCATCGCCGAGGTGTTCGAGTCGTGTGAGATCCTGTCCGAGGAAGGCGAACGAAAGACCGTGGGCCCCGACTACGTGCGATTCGGGTACGACGACTCCGTCTTTCACCATCGGCGCGACCTCGTGCTGACGACGACGTTTCGCCTGAAGCGCGGCGATCAGGCGGCGATGCACCGGGTTCTTCAAGAGAATCTGAGTTGGCGCGGAAGCCGTCACCCCTGGCTCGACTGGCATCCGAGCGCCGGATCGATCTTCAAGAAGATCGAAGGAGTCGGAGCCGGTCGCCTCGTGGATCAGTGCGGCCTGAAGGGGATGCGGCACGGCGATGCGCAGATCTCGCACATCCACGCCAACATCATGGTGAATCTCGGCGACGCGACGGCCAAAGACGTTCGCGAGTTGATCGCCTTCGCACAGCGCACGGTCGAAGAACAGTGCGGCGTGCATCTCGAGCCCGAGATCGGTTTCATCGGCGAGTTCTGACGCTAGAAGAGCGTCCCGAATCCGACCACGAGTCGCCAGTGCGCGGGGTGGTCGATGGGCCTCGCGAGGCCGACGTGCAGCAAGTCCGAGAAGAAGCTGATGCCGGCGCCGGCCGTGGCGCGGATGCCGTTCGTCGCCACAGATAGCGGATCGCCGTTCGCATCAACGCCGAGTTGGCGGACGGAGTTCGCCGCGGTGCTCGAAGATATTTCCGTCCAGCCTCCCTGAATGCTCGCGACCAGGCCGGGACTCAGACCGGGGATGAAGACGCGGCGGACCAGTAGGATCGGCCGCTGCAAAACGCCGAAGCGATAGCCGACAAACGTTCGGAAGAGTGCCGCGCGGTCGCCCGCGAATTGCTTGTATCGGTACCCGGGCAAGAGCATGTTGCCGCCCAGCTCGAACAGCTGTTGTGGCGGCGGATCAGCGCCGAATACCGCGCCGAAGTCGGCGTGCGCCCCGAGCGACAGTGGGCCGACGTACTGGCGGGCGGAAAGTCCGAGCTCGGCTCGTTGCCAATCGAGATCGCCCTTGCCGTACTCGTAGTGAGCCCGCGCTCCGATCCCCGGGCGCGCGAAATCGCCGGTAACGCTCGGATGAAATTCAGCGTCGACGGAACCGAATACGTAGTCGCCCGCGGTCGCGCCCCGGTTGAGTCGGAAGCCGCCGTTGGTCGAGAAGATGCCTTGCGACAATCGCGTGCGTTCGGGACGATCTTGACCGAACCCTGCCTGAGCCGTGATGAGCGCGACGTCGATCGCGCCGATGATTCGCGTCACGGACGCTGCGGCTCGCCGCCGGTCCAGGTAGTCGTCGTCGTCGACCGAGGAGAGGAGGGCGCCGAACCCGGGATCGTCGCCCAGCGGAATTCCGAAATCGTTCGTCGATGCGAGCGTGCGCTCGGCGCGAACACCGAACGTTTGCGCGCCATGCTTCCACGATGCGAACGCCCCGCCGCGCGCCGTCTGTTCGGTAAACGCCCATCCGCCGTACGCGCCGACCGAAAGACCCGGCGCCGCGGAGCGGAGCTCTAGGTTGGGTGCGATGCCCACGTACAGGCCTTCGACCCGGTTGAACCGAAATACGTGGCCCAGCGAACCGGAAAACAACAAGAGTTGCGGGGGGCCGTCGGCTCGCCAAACTGTCGGCGCGAGATCGGCGAAATCGTCGGCACGCACGGAACTGGTCTCCGTACCGATCGGCGTCCGCCAGTCGCTGAACGAATCGACGCTGTCCGACGGCGCCCACGTCACCACGACCAGCGGGTGTTTCGAAGTATCGGCCACCGTCGCGCCGGTGTCGGCCACGAGATCGGCGATCGTCGAGACGATTCGGAAGACGGGGCGCGATTGGCCCAGTCCGGGAAAGCTCGCCTGAAACTCGGTGCGCTGAAACGACGGCAGCCAATACCGTCCATTGTACTCGGCGTTGACGAATTCCACGTACGCCGCTGCGACGACGCCAGCGGCTCGCGCGAAACGCGCACCGAACGTTTCATGGCCGCCGAGGACCACCATCTTTCCGCGCATTCGCACGATCTCGAAGCGAGTCGCGTCGAGATCGATCTCGCCGTCGAATGCGCCGAAACGCGTTTCGTGATGGAAATCCGGATGCACGCGGATTCGCGCAATCGGCACCGATCGGTTTCCGACCCGCAGAGTCGTGACGGTGTCGCCGCCGGTGAATCGATAGTACTGGTCGCGGTCCTCAGCGAAAGGATGAACCACGGTGAGCGTATCGCGTCGGTTCGCGCGCGTCATGTACGCGCCGAGCGAAAGGCGTTCTCCGTACAACGAAGGAACGGTCCAGCCTCGAACGATCGTCAGGCTCGAATACGGAACCCCGACGGTTTGCGCGCGATAGCCGACAACGTGCAAATCGTACGGCCCATCGCGGGTCCAACGCGCACGCGAGGTCATCTGCTCGATCTCGCCGGCGTTTTCTCGGCCGAGAGAGTCCCGAATGATCAATCCGACTTCGGTCTCGACGCGGCTCGTGTATCCGCGGAGCTCGCGCGGCGGATGACGGTTGGACTCCGCCGCGGCCGAGACCATGGCGCGAAGCGCCGGAGTCGCGTAGGTCGAATCTCCCCTGGGCCCTTCGGCCTGCGCGAGCAGCGCGATCACGAATGCAGTCGCCAGCACGGGTCGACTTACGGCGAGCGCGCCGCCAGGGTGTCAGCCAGCTCCGTAGCGCTCGCCCACTCGTCGAGCAATCGGTCAAGCGCGCGTTTCAACTCCTCGAGCTCACGGCCGAGCCCGGCTGCACGGACCGCGCCGTCCGCTGCCACGTAAAGACCGGGGGCCTCGAGCTCCGCCATGATTTCCCCCACGCGGCGCTCGACGTCTTGGATCTCTACTTCCAATTCCGACACCCTGCGCTGAGCCGTGCGCACGACCGTTCGCGCTTGTCGCGCGGCGTCGTCGCGGCGCCCGATCTTCTTTTGTTCGGCGACGCGGCGAACACGCTCCTCTTCTTCGGCCACAACCGCGGCTGCGCGAGAACGTTCCGCGGAGATCACCTCCCACTCCTCGAACCCGCCGTCGAACGGCGTGAAGCGACGATCGTGCAGAATCCAGAGCCTCGTCGTAAGCGCGCGGAGCAGTTCGCGGTCGTGACTCACCAGAAGAACGCTTCCGTCGTAGTCGCCGATCGCGTCCTCGAGCGCTTCGATCGACTCGACGTCGAGATGGTTCGTCGGCTCGTCGAGGATGAGCAGATTCGCTTCGCTTAGCATCAGCATCGCCAACGCGACGCGAGCTTGCTCGCCGCCCGACAATGTTTCAGTACGACGCCCCACTTCATCACCGGAAAATCCGAAGCGCCCGAGATGTCCTTGTA
>Ga0157372_10007074_pt1 | contig 11957 bp, 4 predicted proteins | sample C55metaG_FD_115307 | JGI IMG/M metagenome (GOLD analysis project Ga0157372, IMG submission 115307) | Corn rhizosphere microbial communities from Kellogg Biological Station, Michigan, USA - C5-5 metaG | ecosystem: Host-associated > Plants > Roots > Rhizosphere > Soil | place: USA: Michigan... | reverse complement strand
TAATCTCAATAGGCCATTGCACGGTGTATCTATTACTGTTGGTGCAGGCGGCGTATTGCAGTATGCATATATTCCCGCAAGAGGCGGCGACAGGAAGTTTTATGCAAGCAAAAATTATCTTTTCCCTATTCCTCAAGACGTAATTGATAAGAACAGTAAGCTTACTCAAAATTCAGGATATTAAAGGTAACTTGTAATTTTATTCAATATTTTTAAAGAAGTTCTTTATTCGGTAAAGAAGTTCTTTTTTTATTAAATGCATGTAATGAGACTTTTTGCCTGCAACTATTCAACACGTTTATCCATCCTGCTGCAAATCGTTACCTTATTTATTGCGCTTGCCGGTTGCCATAATAAAAGCAATAATAATGTTGATGAAAACCAGCAAAGTAATCGGCCGCTTTTTTCATTACTTCCTTCCTCTCAAACACATATCAGTTTTAGCAACACTCTTACAGAAGGGCTTAATACAAATGTGCTGATGTATGAATATTTTTATAACGGCGGCGGTGTAGCCATTGGTGATGTAAACGGTGATGGCTTACAGGATATTTATTTCAGCGCTAACATGGCGGATAATGCATTATACCTTAATAAAGGCGATATGCGGTTTGAAGACATTACCAATACCGCCGGCGTTCAGGGAAGGCCCGGCCCATGGAAAACCGGCGTTACTATGGCAGATATAAACGGCGATAATAAAGTAGATATATTTCTTAGCTATTCAGGAAAAATAAATGGTCAAAAAAGAATTCCGCAGTTGTTCATCAATGAAGGAAATGATAACAAAGGCACCCCGCATTTTAAGGACGAAACAGCACAATATGGTTTGAATGATTCGATGTTTTGCAACCAGGCTTATTTTTTTGATTATGATAAAGATGGTGATCTTGATGCATTGTTCATTAATCACAATCCTGCTCGATTTAGTAATCTTAATGATGCAACAATCCACAAATACATTACAACACGCAATAATGAAATCGGTACAAGGTTATTCAGAAATAACCAAAATCACTTTGAAGATGTAACCGAAAAATCAGGAATAGTTAACAGCCTTTTAAGTTATAATCTTTCTGCAGGCATTGCTGATATAAATAATGATGGTTGGCCAGATATTTATATTTCGAACGATTACCTCGTACCGGATTATTTGTATATAAATAATGGCAACGGCACGTTCACGGATAAATTAGATAATGCAATTGAGCACACCTCTCAGTTTTCTATGGGTAATAATATTGCAGATATCAATAATGATGGCCTGCCTGATATTTATACACTCGATATGTTGCCGGAAGATAATCATCGCCAGAAAATGCTTTTTGCGCCGGATAATTATGCATTGGTTGAAATAAATGTGCGGGCAGGTTTTCATGATCAGTACATGCGCAATATGCTGCAATTAAATAATGGTAATGGAACGTTCAGTGAAATAGGTCAACTCGCCGGCATTTCAAATACAGATTGGAGTTGGTCGCCCTTATTTGCTGATTATGATAATGATGGATGGAAAGATCTTTTTGTTACAAACGGTTATTTGCGTGATTATACAAACATGGACTTTCTTATGTACATGGGTGATCAATTGCGAAGCCTGTCGAACGGCGTTCATCGCGAACAATTATTGGAGATTTTACAGCATATGCCATCATCAGATGTAAAAAATTATCTGTTTAAAAATAATCATGATCTTTCTTTCAGCAACATGAATAATGTATGGGGCATCGATAGTTTTTCAAACAGCAACGGGGCTGCTTATGCTGATTTGGATAATGATGGTGATTTAGATTTGATAATAAATAACATCAATGAACCTGCTTTTATTTATCGTAATGAATCAAATGATAAACTGAATCACTTTATAGAAATAAAACTCAACGGCGCAGGACAGAATACGCAGGGATTGGGAACAAAAGTATATGTGTATGCAAACGGAAAACAACAATACCAGGAGCAGATGACAGCAAGAGGTTATCAATCGTCCGTAACTCCTGTAATGCACTTCGGGCTTGGAAAAGACAGCATTGTTGATTCACTAAAAGTTATCTGGCTGAATGGAAAAATGCAGGTATTAAAAAAGTTGAAAGCAAACCAATTTATTACCTTAAATGAAAAAGATGCACTCGCAAATTTTGTAAAACCATCTTTACCGCCAACTCTGTTTGAAGAAATAAAATCGCAAATTTCATACAAAGACAGTTCAAAAAATATTAATGATTTTAAAAGACAGCCTTTACTTGTTAACCCGCTTTCTTATTCAGGTCCCTGTTTGGTTAAAGGTGATGTAAATGGTGATAAACTGGAAGATGTTTATGCAGGCGGAGGAAATGGAAAAGGTGGTGTCTTATATATTCAACGGCCGGATGGCTCATTCATTCAAAAGCATGAACCTGCATTTGAAAATGATAAATCCAGTGAAGATGTTGATGGATTATTTTTCGATGCCAATGGCGATAATTATAATGATTTGTATGTTGTAAGCGGCGGCTATGATAATTATCAGCCTGATGATTCTTTATTACAAGACAGGCTTTATATAAATGATGGCAAGGGTAACTTCACTAAAAGCAATAATGCTTTGCCGTTAATGCATGTAAGTAAAAGTTGTGTGCGCAGTGCTGATATAAATGCTGATGGGTTTCCGGATTTATTTGTGGGTGGAAGAGTAATTCCAAGTCAATATCCTGTAACACCGCAAAGTTATTTGCTGATAAATGATGGTAAAGGTCATTTCACAGATTCAACTGCATCCATTGCACCATTATTGCAGCATATTGGAATGGTAACTGATGCAGCGTGGGTTGATTTGAACAACGACAATAGAAAAGATTTAATAATTGTGGGTGAATGGATGCCAGTTACTATTTTCATCAATAATAATGGTAAGCTTACAAATAAGACCAACGAATATTTTGATGAAAATTATAGTGGCTGGTGGAACAAAATAACAGTAACAGACTTGAATAAGGATGGCAAACCAGATTTAGTAATTGGTAACATTGGATCCAATACACAATGTAAGGTGAGCGACAAAGAACCTGCGGAAATGTATTACAAAGATTTTGATGGCAATGGAACTATTGAACCCATTCTTTGTTTTTATATACAAGGTAAAAGTTATCCATTTTTATCCAGAGATGAAGTGGTTAGCCAAATGAATGGCATGTCGAAAAAGTTTCAGCATTATCACGATTATGCTGACGCAACATTACAAGATGTTTTTACAACGGAACAATTAAAAAATGCCGGCCATCTTACAGCAAATATTTTAACGACTACTTATTTTGAAAGAAGCAACGATAAAAAGTTTTACATAAAAAACCTTCCGATGCAGGCGCAGTTTTCTCCTGTGTTTACTATTACGCCAATTGATTATGATAAAGATGGAAATGAAGATTTATTGTTGTGTGGCAACATCAATCATGCAAGGTTGCGTTTTGGTAATTATGATGCAAATTATGGTGTGTTATTAAAGGGTGATGGAAGAGGACATTTTACTTATATAAATCAACAAACATCGGGCTTTAATATTAAAGGTGATGTGCGTTCTGTTATAAACATGAACAATATACTACTCTTTGGCATCTGTCAAAAGCAGATTAGTAGTTATAAAATTAAATAAGTATGGGTCTATAACAACGCTTGATATCTATTTTGGTTTAAATGTGTAAGAAGATGTTATCACAATACAAAAATGAAATACTTAAGTTGTTTCAAGAAAATAATCGTTCATTGTGTTAAGAGCGGCAAATAACAACGTGATCCATTTCTGGGTTTTAGTATGGCAAGACGTGAAGTAGAAAAACAAGCGCTTACAGAATCTCAGTTACAAACAATAGCACGTGAAAATTTTGGACCACCACGTTTGAGACTTGTACAAGATATATTTTTGTTCTGCTGCTTTACCGGTCTTGCTTATGCAGATGTTCAAAAACTTAAACGGTCAGAAATTATCGAAGGTTCAAATAATGAACTATGGATAATAACGAAGCGGCAAAAAACTGATATTACATCAAGAATACCAATATTGCCAACAGCGCTCGAAATAATAAACCGGTACAAGGATAATAAAGAATGCGAGTTGAAGGGAACAGTTTTACCTGTTTTAAGCAATCAAAAAATGAATTCTTACCTAAAAGAAATAGCTGATAAATGTGGTATCCACTTCAATCTTACATTTCACATAGCAAGGCACACGTTTGCTACAACGGTTACTTTAAGTAATGGCGTACCAATTGAAACCGTTGCAAAAATGTTAGGTCATCGCAATCTTAAAACAACACAGCATTATGCAAAGATTTTAGATAAGAAGATAAGTGATGATATGAAGCGGCTGAAGGATTATACTTTATGACATTCGTTATCTTTATCGCGCTAAAGATTTTTTGACTGCATATTCATCATTTGACGGGTGTTGCCAGTGCCACCCTGTTGCTGTTTTAAAAATTGTTATTAACTCTGTCATTTCTATAGCCCTTCTTATTGAATCCACAGTTCAAGAATTTTTTACACTACTATGTCTTTTAATTTAACTTACTGCCATGTCAAGAGAAAAAATCACACACGAACGGAGACATATTGGCTTTAGGTTGGAAATTCTCGATGAGTTATTAAACAGCAATAAAAGAAGAAGCTATAATGATTTACTTGAAGCACTTAATAAAAAATTAGAAGATAACGAAGAAATCGCAATCAGCGAAAGAACTTTGAAATATGATATAGGTTATCTCATTAATGAAAAGCTGGCTCCTATTCACCGACCTGATAAAAAAGACCCGCACATTTATTACACAGAAAAATTTTCATTAAAGAATATACCGATAGATGAAGATGATATTGCAAGTATGAAAAAGGCAATTGCAATACTTAAAAAAGTAACGGACTTAAAACTTAATTCAGAACTGGATGGCATTATTACAAAACTTGAAAATAAAATTCATACAAACGTTGCTGACAACAAAATCATCATCGCTTTTGAAGAACATACACAAGCAAAAGGAAAAGAATATTTCGATGAGATTTTTTCTGCTATACATGAACGTTCGACATTAAAAATTGTCTATCAGCCTTTCGGAAAAGACGAACGTGAATGGACTGTTCATCCTTACATGCTCAAGGAATTCAGAAACCGGTGGTTTTTATTTGCAAGAGTTAGAGATAATAGATATGTAAGCACTTTAAGCCTTGACCGCATTAAAGGCAAAATCAAAAACTCATCAGCTCCCTTTATTGAAAATGACTTGTTTGACCCTGAAACTTACTTTAATAATCTGATTGGTGTAAGTTTCCCGGAAGACCAGCAGCAGCCGCAAAATATTATCATTAAAGTTTACCCTGAATTAGTTAACTACATAAAGACAAAACCCATTCATAAAAATCAAACTATTATTAAGGAATATAAAAACGGTGCTATTGAAATTTGCGTTTGCCTTTTTATAAACTATGAACTTAAATCATTGCTTTTAAGTTATGGCGCTGGCATCGAGGTAATAACGCCTTTATCGTTAAGAGAGGAAATGAAAAATTTATTTGAACAAGGTCGTAAGCTGTATGAAGTGAAACAATAAATCTCTTCCAATCTCAATTACATTATTGTCTCCTGTTCAGAATGTATTCCAGATTTTATCTATATCGTTTCGTAGTTCTGAAGTGAGCATACTATTATTTAAGTGTTACAAATATCATTGAATTTTAATTGCGTGTGTTTTTATCTTCATTTAACAAATTATCTTGTTGTTCGGCAATTATTTCTTCATCAATTCCATCTTCCATCAATGCTTCTTCAACAAGCTTTACATGCAGATGTTTAGTTGCCTTTATTTTTAAACGCTTCATTTGCTCTGCCTGGCTTATTACATTTCCTTTGCCTTTGTTGAGTTGCTTTCTTGCATCGGTCCATGTTTCATGCGCTTTCTCTAATTGAGCGCCTATCTTTTCAAAATTTTCAATAAAGCTTTGCAGCTTGTCATAGAGCTTACCGGCTTTATCAGCAATGGCTTCCGCATTTTTATTTACATCATCTCTTCTCCACATATCATAAATCAGTTTCATTGCTAATAATAAATTAGCCGGGCTGATAAGAATAATATTTTTACTGTACGCATATTGCTGCAGGCCAGGGTCGTTTTGCAAGGCGGTTATGTAAGCAGCTTCTGTTGGTACAAACATGATGATAGTATCAAGAGAGTTATTAATGTGTGCATAATTCTTTGCTGATAATCCATCAATATGTTTACGCATTGAATGCAACATGCTTTTTATAAGTATTGCTTGTGTTTCGGGATTTTCTTCACGGCATAATTGGTCGTAATGTGATAAGGAAACCTTTGAGTCAATAATAATAATTCTGTTATCAGGATATTTCACCTGTACATCAGGAATAATTCTTCCACCTTCATCATCTTTTTCTGTTTCCTGAATAAAGTATTGAATATTTTTTTGCAAGCCGCTATAATCAAGTATTGATTCAAGTAATCGTTCGCCCCAATTACCCTGCTTTTTAATGTTGCCGCTTAATGCCAGCGTTAACGACTTCGCTTCTTTGGTTAATGTTTCATTTAATGTCATCATGTGTTTTACCTGTTCACGCAGCGAGATACGTTCTTCACTTTCTGTTTTATACGTTTTTTCAACCTGCTGTTTAAATTCATTCAGGTTAGTTTTCAAAGGCTCCAGTAATATGTTCATTTCCTTTTGCTGCGTTTCATTAAACTTCTGTGTTTTTTCATCAAGAATGCTATTCGCCAGCAGTGAAAAATCTTTTTTCAATTTGTCTGTCATTTGTTCAAGGTCTTTTTTCTGCTGTTCATATAACGCAGATTGATTTTGCAGTTTTATGGTGAGCTCTGTAGTTTTCTTAGCGGCTTCGTTTGCTTCTGTGGTTTTTAATTCTAACGCTTGAACTATTTCTTTTTTCTCCTGCAGAACGTTACTCTTTTCAGTTGTCACAGATTCGTTGATAGCGGTTGCTTTTATAAGCTGTTCTTTTGTAAGCTCATTGCTTTTGTTTAATTCAGAAAGCTTATCATTAAGTTCCGAAATCGTTTTTGATGATGTATTATTTTTTTCGTCTGCCAACACTTTTGCTGTTTGAAGTGTTTGAAACTGTTGACTCAAATCATTGAATTGTGTTACTGAGACATAATTTTTCTCGAAAATCAGTTTGCGAATTACCCATGTGATAACTCCACCAAATAATAAAGAAAGGATCGCTGTAATAATAATAGTAGTCATAAAATAATTTTAAGACACAAATTTGAGAAAGCAGGATGCAATGTAATTGCAGGCAAAAACATTAGTCTAAAACGTAAAGATTTTTAATCTACGCTAACTGTATATAAAATCGGCGACTGTGTAGATTGTCTTATTTTTAGTGATTGCCGGCTGTTGATGTTATCATCATAATATTTCTTCCCATCCATAAACCAACCGTGTTCTATTCCACCATCAGGTCGGATAATAACGGAACAATCTTTACTCTTAAATTCAAAAATTCTATAATGAGGGATGGTCTCACAAACTGTGTGAACATTGAGCATGTTATGTTGTGCAGCGTATTTTTTAACAGCGTTATTCCTTTGTATAGAATTTTGAAAACTATGGTATATCATTGCGGGTTCACGGCTTTCAGAAAATTGTTGTCCTTTAAAGATGAACGAATTGATTTGAAAATTTAATAGTGTTTTTAATTTATTAATAAACTGAATTAATAATATACATCCAAATGGTGTTTTCAAGTAGCGGTCGCTGTATGTAATGTCAAAAGATTTTCCTGACATACTATTTTTAAGATCTATTTTATTCTCTAAACTTTGCAGTACAACATCAGCGACGTTATCTGAGTAAATGGCATTGTTATCAGTTATAAATATTTCACAAGTTTTTATCCGGTTTAAATTAGGATGATATGGAAGAAGTGAAATGCTATCGCTATTCAAATTTTTATAAGTTTTGCCATCAATAGTATTGCCCCATGTGGTATCTACATTATCATTAAAATCAGTTGCCAGATAATCATAAGCCGCACCATCTTTCAAAAAAACTTTGCATACTGTTTTTAAGGAAGACAATTCTTTATTTTCAATATAAAAGTCTGCTTTTATTTGTATCAACGTTATTAAATCCTGGTTATCTGTATTCAATTTTGGTTCATGCGGAAACACAAAATTTATTTTTATCTGCTCTTTTATTTTTTTAAAAAAAATATCATTGTCTAAGTCCCATTTATTAACAAGCGGACTTACATAAAAAAATATTTTTTCAATTTTATCCAAATAGTTAAGCCGGTTGATTTCATCTTTTACAGTGCCAACAATTTTTGTAATTGAAGGAAAATCCTTTTTTATTGCTGCAGGCACTTCTTCACTTATAGCTCTGTCTAACCACTCAATTGCTGTATGCCTGTTTAAATCGTTTATATACCATTGGGAATCCCTATCAATAAGACATTTAGTACACGCTTTTTCACAATTGCAGCCAGACAATTTTGCTCTTGCAATTTTAAAAATTTCTTTAGCGTATAAATTAAATTGAGAAGCATAACCTGAACCGCCTTTTGCTGTATCAAAAATAAAAATAGTAGTATAGCTGCTATACTTTTTTATACCAAAGCTTATCTCATTATCTTCAACACCAAGATAAGTTGCAAGTGTTTTACTTAAAACTGTTCCCAAAGTTGAAAGCAGCACTTCATCCCTGGAAAATTTACCATTTGCTTCTTTAAAACGCAATTCACAAAAATTGGTTTGAAAGCGACCACCAAGAATTACATTTTCTTTAATTGATGAAAGATTGTTATTGCCATTGCACTCATTATCGCCTGTTTCTTTTCTTCCGCCTCTCAATCTTTTATGATTATTAAGTTGTGATCTGTCAAAAGCAGTTCTACCGCATTCTAAGCAAACAGCATAGCCATCTCCATGCCCTGTGTTATAATAAAGAATTTCGGCATTGTCATCGCTTTCCCTGCTTTCATATATTGCATCGCTTTCTGTTGTCCATGATTTTATATTTATCAATAGTGGGTCAACATATTGTGCATTAGAATGCTCGGTAATTTTTCTGCTTGGTGTTTCATAAATATCAACTGCGAATCCAGCCGGTTCAATTAATTCTGTGAACACACCCGGACTGCTTTGATTTTTAAATTGTACACCTTTAAATTTTGTTTGCTTACACTCCGGGCATTCGCTATTGATAGTTTGATTATTGTCAGCACGAATAATTCTCTGGTAGCCGCAATTTGAACAGGATTGAATAACCATTCTTTGTGCCTGGTCGCCTCTTTCATTTTGGAAAATAATACCCGCTGATTTATAATTTTTCCCATCAATCACAACATTGTTACCTGGTGCAAACTCTGATAACGCCCTTGTAACATAAAATGAGGGGTTGGATTTATTGGCTGCATCTTTTGGTCGTTTTAAATCATTAATGTTTATTGTATTGAATTCTATAATGCCGGTAGGTAATCCTGCACCTGATAAAAAGCCTTCTTCAACCAGATAGCCTATCGCATTTTTATAAATGAATTGATCCTTTTGAAACTTCACAGACTTGTATTCGGGCGCATTTTCTCCAAATTGATTTTCCATTACAGCAAGATTTGAATTATAAGCATCATGTTTTGCTTTTGTTCGGGTTGCTAATAATGAAAACTTTTCACTAACACTATTCAGCAAATAATAAAATGAGCGATTTTGTAATGGCGTTTTTTGTACAACGGTTGATAATTGTTTTTGATATTGCAACACATGTTCGCTGCTTAACCAGTTTATTAATTTTGCAGCTAATGCATCATCTTTCAAAAAAAAGACTTCAATGGTATCACGAACATTTAATCCTTTTATGTCGTCGCTTTGAACAAACTTGCCAAGAAAAAAAGCATTTACGTGCCGCGCCGTTACTGATGTACCATTAAATGATAAAGATGGCGGCGCTATTGGATGATTCAAAGCCCATGAGGGATTCTTCATAGCACTTAAACCTATTGGATTAGGAGCGCAAAATGTTAGCGTTAAAGATTTTGATTCAGCACGGCGACCTGCACGACCTGCACGCTGTAAGTAGTTAGCAGGCTTTGGTGGCACATTATTCATAATTACTGCGGAAATACCGCCAATGTCAACACCCATTTCCATAGTTGTTGAACAGCTAAGCACATTGATCTCTGATTTTTCAAATTTTTCTTCTAACTCATTCAATCTTTTTTCATTTTGCTGAGCAGAATGCTCGCCCGCAGCATAAAAAGGTTTTTTCAAAAAAATGCGTTCATGTAAATTATTCCAAAAACCTTTTTGTTTCCATTCTTTAAACGATTCTTCTATCCATAATTTAGTTCGCTCTAAATCAATCTCTCCATCTTCATTGACATTATTTGGATAAGGAAAGCATGGAAACTGGATAGATTTTTCAATCTTAAATTGCCTGATATTTTCAGACGTTAAATTACCTGTAATCCAAGGAGAGTACCCTTTGAATTGTGCATCTATCAATCTTTTTTTTACAGGACAAAGCCATAACATATCTGCCAGTTCAAACATTGTTTTTTCTTCAAGGCTCATCATAAAGCCGTCGCCATTTGGCGTTAGTAGTCTTTGCCTGATTGTTCTCCACATTACATCAAGCAGCTCATTAATCCGGTCTGCAGTTTCTTTATCAATCTCACTCATATTATGATATCCTAATCCTGCACATATCAACAATACCAATCTGCTCTGCCTTATTCTGTTTGGATTATAAACTGCCCATTTCAGTACGTTTTGAACAGTTGAATTCGAAGGATAAATTGGCTTGCTGCCAAGATAAGTAGTGCTGTAGTTGTGCAAATTTTCATTGAGAAAATAATGAAATCTATTTCTGATAATATAATCTGCGCTAATTTTTAAAAGGCTTTTCCATTCATTCAAGGTTATGTTTAATGTGGCTGCTATTTCTGGTAAAGTCACATTATCTAAATTTGGATAAACAATGTTTACCATACCCAAATTTTCTAATGAACGTTCTCTGGGTAATCTTCTTGCAAACTGATCATACAAAAGCGCAGATAAGTAATCACTCAATCCATGAATATTGTTGTCTTTAATTCCATTGTATAATGTTTTTAATTCAGTTAAACGAATAATCTGATTTTGCAGATCCTGCCAGGTCATTCTGCTATTCGTTACAGATTTAGTTTGATTATTTCGCCGAGTTTTATAGTCCTCCAACTCTTTAAGTTTTTTTCCTTTCAACACAGGAATAGTTGTTTGCTCGTACTCTTTTTCTAACTGTTCAATTATCATCTCAAGTTCTTCATTAGAAATTTCAACGTGAGATTGCATTTGCTTTTCGCATAAACGGTGAAATACTTCAGACCGTATCCAGTTGGTTTCGTTATCAATATTTATAAGTGCTGATATTTTTGCTGTTCCCTGCCTGCTATCAGTAAACGAAATATATTTATGACCATTCCATAACATTCGTTCTGTTTTGCGATTGGCTTCGGGGGTCTGCTCCAAAATAATATCAGATAAATTTCTGTTTATAAAAGAAGAAGATATTCTAAAGTGAATCGGATTATCAATATGCGCTCCGCAATAACCACATACCGGTTGACCGTTAATTTCGGCTTCTAAAAAATTTTCACCGGATATCAATTCTCCATCTTGTTTTACATTATATAAAGTGAGATTATTATGCTGAATATACTTTGCATTGCTATTATACTTTATGAGAAATAAATCTTTTTTTATGCTCACGTTAGTATTATTAAATTCATTTTCATCTTCTGCATCCTCGTCTGCATCTTCAATAAGAAATGCGTCCTGCATTACAGATGATTTTAAGCTAACATAGTCAGCATTATTATTGCGATTATATTGTTTCTCACCATACAGTATATGATTTCCGCAAGAGCGGCAGGCAACTAATTCAAGTAAAGGATAACCACAGGCAGAGCAAGTTTTACCGGCAAT
>Ga0157372_10007073_pt1 | contig 11957 bp, 9 predicted proteins | sample C55metaG_FD_115307 | JGI IMG/M metagenome (GOLD analysis project Ga0157372, IMG submission 115307) | Corn rhizosphere microbial communities from Kellogg Biological Station, Michigan, USA - C5-5 metaG | ecosystem: Host-associated > Plants > Roots > Rhizosphere > Soil | place: USA: Michigan... | reverse complement strand
GACGACGGCAAACCTGCCAGCAGCGAGACCAAAGCATGGCTGGCGTATGACAACGAAAATCTGTATGTGATCTTTGTGTGCCGGTCGCCCGCCGGCGAACTTCGCGCACGCTACACCAAGCGCGACGATATATTCGCGGACGATTTTGTCGGCGTGCTGCTCGACACGTTTCACGATCGCCAGCACGCCTTCGAGTTCTTTGCAAATCCCTTCGGCATTCAACTGGATGGTCTGAATACCGAAGGCCAGGGCGACGATTGGAAGTTCGATACCTATTGGAAATCCGAAGGAAGGGTCACCAAGGAAGGTTATGCCGTGCGCCTGGCCATTCCTTTCAAAAGCTTGCGATTCACCAGTATGGATATGCAGACCTGGGGTTTCGCGTTTTTTCGCAATATTCCCGCGCGCAATGAGAATTCTTTCTGGCCCCCTGTCACGAATCGCGTCAGCGGCTTCGTTCCCCAGTTTGGCGATGTCGATGGCTTCGATAGTATCTCTCCCGGCCGCAACATTCGTCTGATTCCCTATATCGCCGGGTCGAGCGCCCACCTGTTAGACCAACCTTCTGACCTGCCTCCGCTCTTCCGCACGAATCAGGATGTGCGCGTTGGCATGGACGCAAAACTCGTGATCCACGAATCATTGACTCTGGACGCGACCATTAATCCGGACTTCAGCCAGGTGGAATCCGACGATCCCCAAGTCACGGTCAACCAGCGTTTTGAAGTCTTCTTCCCGGAGAAGCGGCCGTTCTTTCTGGAGAACGCCAGCTATTTTCAGACGCCCGAAGATTTATTCTTCTCGCGGCGTATCGGCGATCCGCTGGGCGGCGTGCGCCTAACCGGACGAATCGGGCGCTGGTCTATCGGATTTCTAGCCGGTGCGGACCGTGGTCCCGGCAAGCGCGTCGATCCCACCGATCCTCGCTCGGGCGACTACGCGCCCGGCGGCGTGCTGCGCATTCAGCGCAATATCGGCAAGGAATCGACGGTGGGCATGTTTGTTTCCAACTATAATTTCGGAGCGAGCCATAACCGCGTCGGCTCCCTCGACGCCCGTTGGAAGATCGCCAAGAACTGGGTCGCCGTTGGGCAAGCCATGGCCAGCGCCACGCGGTATCTGGATGGTACTCGATCCGCCGGACCGGCTTACAAGGCGAATCTAAACCGCAACGGACTGCATTTCAATTACTTCCTCAATTATCTGGATCGGAATCCGGGCTTTCATACCGACCTCGGCTTTGTGCCGCGCACCGACATTCGCATGATTCAGCAGAACATCAACTATCAGTGGAGGCCCAAAGGAACCCCGTTGGCCGATTTCGGATTCTCTAGTTTTACCAATGGCGACTGGAACCGGCAGAATCGGTTTCAGGATGGCTTCACGGGCGGGACTTTCTTTCTGGATTTCCGCCGTGCCACCGGCTTCAATATCGATCATATCTGGGCTTACGAACTTTTTCAAAATATCGGCTTCCACAAGGAAGCGACAGAGATGTTCTTTTACTCCGACCGTTTCAAGCGCGTCGGCATCAACGCGTTTTTCGGGACCGGCACCGGAGTGAACTATTCGCCGGCCGAGGGAGTCTATGCCTCCCTTGCCAGCAATCAATACGGGAACACGACGATCACCCTGCGGCCGAATACGCGGCTGCGCATCCAGCAGACGTATTTCTACACCCGTCTCGCGCACGTGTTCACGAATCACATCTTCCGTAATACCGTGAACTACCAGTTCAGCCCGGCTCTGTCGCTGCGCGCGATTATCGATTACAACGCGGTGCTCGCGAACACTGCGTTAGCCGACTATGATACGTCCAAGAAATTCACCGGCGATTTACTTCTGGCGTATCTGCCTCATCCCGGCACAGCAGTGTATATGGGCTACACCAACAGCCGCGAAAACCTGGCGCTGATCGGCGAGCCCGCCACGCTCGTCCGGACCACGATGCCGGATTTGCAGATCGGATCGCAGGTGTTCGTCAAGGTGAGCTACCTGTTCCGATTCTGATCGTGAATCCACCGGCCTTTGCTACACTCGCTCTGAATGCCTCAAATCTTGGACGGTATCGCCGTCCGCAACGAAATCCTCGAGCGGCTGAAGCCGCGCATTGCAAAACTGAAGCGTAAGCCTGGGCTGGCCGTGGTCCTGGTGGGCCACAATCCGGCTTCCGAAGTCTACGTTCGCAGCAAGATTAAAACCTGCGGCGAAATCGGAATCTTTAGCGACAAGCTAACGCCTCCGGAGACTATAACCACCCAAGAAATGCTCAAGGTCATCGACGACCTCAACAGCCGTCCCGATATCGACGGCATTCTGGTGCAGATGCCGCTCCCTAAACAGGTGGATACGCGCCGTGTCCTCGAAGCCGTCGCTCCCGATAAAGACGCCGACGGATTTCATCCTGTGAACGTCGGCCATCTTGTCGCCGGACGTCCGGCGCCGCGCGCGTGCACTCCCGCCGGCATCATGGAATTGCTCAAGCACTACAAGATTCCGATTGAGGGCCGCCGCGCCGTAGTGCTGGGCCGCAGCGATATCGTCGGCAAGCCCATGGCCCTGATGCTGCTGCACGAAAGTGCGACCGTGACCATCTGCCATTCGCGCACGGCGGACCTTGCCGACGAATGCCGCCGGGCTGACATTTTGGTTGCGGCCATCGGCAGGGCCGCGATGGTCACGGGCGATTTTATTGCCCCCGGAGCCACCGTGATCGACGTGGGAATGAATCGCGTGGCGGATCGCGAGGAAGCCTGCCGGCTGGGCCGGGCCGACGAGTTCGAGCGCAAGGGCCAGGTCCTGGTCGGTGATGTTCATCCGGTGGAAGTGGCTCGAGTAGCGTCGGCGTACACTCCGGTTCCCGGCGGCGTCGGTCCGTTGACCATCGCCATGCTAATGGCCAACACCGTGGCTCTGGCCGAACTACATCAGTCGCATTGAGGATGGCGCGATGCTGCATGTGGGGCTCACCGGCGGTTTGGCCAGCGGTAAGAGCTTCGTAGGACGGGCGCTCGAAGACCTGGGCTGCTATCTGATCCAGGCCGACGAACTGGGCCGCGAAGTGATTGAGCAGGGTGGGGAAACGTACGAAGCCGTGGTCGCAACTTTCGGCAAGGAAATTCTGGACCCCGGCGGCGCCATCAACCGCAGACGTCTCGCGGCAATCGTCTTCGCGAATCACCCGGATGCACCGCAGCAGCTCGCGAAGCTGAATGCGTTAGTCCATCCCCACGTGAAGATCCGTGAAAAGGCTCTCGTAGCCGAATTCGCCCGCAAACATCCCGATGGCATCGCCGTAACCGAAGCTGCGATACTGGTCGAGACGGGGAGTTATAAGGATTACGACCGTCTGATCGTCGCCGTCTGCCGCCCTGAGCAGCAGATCGAGCGCGCGATGGAGCGCAATGGGGCCAGCCGCGAGGAAATCCTCAACCGGTTGCGCCGCCAGATGCCGCTTGACGACAAGGTAAAGTATGCGGACTTCGTCATTGACACGTCCGGCAGCAAGGAAAACACCCTTGCGCAGACCCGAGCAGTGCATGAAGCGCTGCGGAGATTGAATCCATGAGGCTACGAATATTCTTGATCGCTGCTGCCATCGTCGGCGTGTTCGTGTTTTTGACCAATCGCCAGGTTTCGCCGATCGGCACGTTGTGGCGGGACCCGGGCGCATCCTGGTCCGGCCCCGTCATTGCCGCCGGTCTCAGCTCTGACGAGACCAACAGCATCGAAATCTACAAGGCCGCGAAAGATAGCGTCGTATACATCACCAGCATTGTCTATCAGCGGGATTTCTTTTTCGGGGTGCAGGAAATGAAGGGACTCGGATCCGGGTTCCTGATTAATTCCGAAGGCCAGATCCTGACCAATTTTCACGTCGTGAGCGGCAGCTCCGATGTGGAAGTAACCATGCCGCCCGATCAGAGCCGTTATAAAGCCAGGGTGCTGATGCGCGATCAGGCTCATGACCTGGCCCTGATCCAGATCGATCCCAAGAAAAAGTTGTCCGCATTCCTGCGGCTCGGCGACTCCGACGCTCTGCAGGTGGGACAGAAGGTGCTGGCGATCGGCAACCCCTTCGGTCTGGCGGGCACGCTGACTACCGGCATCGTGAGTTCGCTGCACCGCAAGATCCAGAGTGAAGACCGCGGCGATCTGGAAGATATGATCCAGACCGATGCAGCCATCAACTCTGGCAACAGCGGCGGTCCGCTGCTGGATTCTCAAGGCAACGTGATCGGAATTAACACAGCCATTTATGGTCCCAACGGCGGCAGCGTCGGCATCGGTTTCGCCATGCCCATCAACCGCGCCAAGGGCATGCTGGAGGATTTCCGGTCGGGCAGACGGCCCGCATCCACCATCATTGGAGTCACCACCTATTCGATCTCCGGCGATTGGGCTGAGGCTCTGCGACTGCCCCGGACCGGAGGATTGCTGATCGGCCGGGTGTCGCCCAGGACCCCTGCTGCCGCGGCCGGATTGCGGGGCGCCACACAGCAGGTTCGAGTCGGCAACTACCTGGTGCCTGCCGGAGGCGATTTGATCACCGCTGTGGATGGAAAGCGCGTCGAGGAGCAAGATGCGATTACCAGGGCCATCTCCCGAAAACACGCCGGTGATACTTTGAACCTCACCATCTGGCGCGATGGACGTAGTATGGATGTGAAAGTAACTCTCTCGCCGCAAGGGGACGAGATACTTTGAGTTTCTGATGCAGGTTCATTCCCCTGAACCCGCGACGGTGCCGGGCGCACCAGTCGGAGATCCGCTTGGATCTTCCAGCGCCCGCCGCGCCTTAGCTGGATTCTTTATTTCCGGCGTGCTGCTGTCGTTCCTCGGCACCATCCTGTTTTCCTGGCAGCATCACCTCACCTCGCAGTACGGCATCGTCGGGCTATATTACGCCGGTTTGATCGCCGGATTGGTAGGATCGGCCAAGATCGCCTCATCCTTGCTCCAGCGCAAAGGCATCGGCTGGACACTGGCGCTGGCGTGCGGATTGGCTGGAGCGGCGTTTCTCTACCTGGCTTTCGTTTCACCGCCGTTCTCTCCCTGGTGGCGCGTCGGAGGCATGGCAGTCGTGGGATTCGCAGCGGGCCTGCTGCACACCGCGATATTCCACGCCATCTCGCCCATGTACCGGCACGATCCGGCGGCCACCGTAAACCTTGCCGGCATCCTGTTTGGTTTGGGATGCTTCTCGCTCGCGATCCTGATATCGGGAACATTCTATCTCTACACAGCGGCCGCGGTACAGGTTTGGATTGCCGTGATCCCGGCGGTGTTCGGCTGGATGTACTGGCGGACTCCGTTCCCGGCTCAGCCTGCGCCGCAACCAACCGCGCCCGGGCCCGCGCTGCTGGATCTGCAAAGCATCGGAGCAGTGCTCCTGAGTCTCCTGCTGTTTTTTCAATTGGGAAACGAGTGGGCGCTGGCCGGCTGGCTTCCTCTGTTCCTTAGCCAAAGACTGGGGATCAGTCCTCCCACGGCGCTGGGGATGCTCGCCCTATACTGGCTGGCATTGACGGTCGGACGTGCCGCGTCCCAGTGGATCCTTCCGCGCGTGCGCCATGGCAGACTGCTGCTCGCAACGGTCACCGCCGCGATGTTCGGCTGCGTGATCCTGGGGGCCACCAACAACAAGTTCGGTGCGATCACGGGAGTGCTGCTGGTGGGAGGTGCGTTTGCCCCTATTTATCCGCTGGTAGTTGAGAAGATCGGCCACCGGTTTCCCTACTATCACCCCGGGTTTTATAACGGAATCTTTTCGCTGGCGATGGCGGGAGGCTTGCTAACTCCCGGATTGATGGGATACTTCGCGTCGCTGTGGGGATTGAGCGGGATCATGATGCTGCCGCTCATTGGATCGATCGTAGTGTTCGTGCTGGTGATGCTGATCTGGCTGGAATCGCGCGTGAGTTCGCACACGACTCCTTCCGCCTCATAGGCGTCTTGAATGTGGGCCTCGACCTCGGACTCCTATCGCCGGCTCTATTCTCGATGATGGTAATCATGGCGTTGAGCTGTAACTACGGCTTCCTTGTTGAAGGTCGCGCTGCCGGAGGAGTATCGGCGAACCGCTTTGAAGAAGGTGTCTTAGAGTTCCGCAAGCATTGGAACGCATCGGCTAGACTATATTGAATCCGTCACATGCCGCTCTCTATCGGCGCCAGAATCTTAGATGTTGTGTGATCGACTAGGCCATTTTGCACGAAGGAGATGAGATGAAATACGTGATCAGTTGGTTCGAACGCCCGCAAGGTTCGCCCATGGAGTACGAGAACGCCCAGAAGCGCATCCTTGAGGTGTTTGGCCAGTGGAAGGCGCCGGGCAATTTCAAGATCGAGTTTTTCGTAATTCGTGTGGGCGAGTGGGGTGGGCATATGTTGATGGAATGCGACGATCCGCTGACGATTCACAAGTTTTGCTCGATGCTTCCTTCATTTGTGTTCCAGGTGCACCCTGTAATCGCCGTCGAGGACGCGGTCCGGGGGGAACTCGAAGTAATCGCCTGGCGCGACGGACTGAAAGGCAAGTGACATCCTTCCCTGGGTCAGTTCCAACTTCCGGATGCGCCGTCATCCAGGCGCGATCCGCCTCTTAGACAAAGCCGCACGTCCTGGGTTCGTTTTGTAACGGAGTTTTGTGCGATTCTCGGAACATGAGGCGAGTCCTGTCCGGGCTCATTGCAGTAATGTTGCCCTGCGCCGCTGCCGATCTGCAACGCGCCATCGATGCGCTGGTGGATGCGAGCCCTGTCGCCCGCGCCTCCGTCGGCATCCACGTTCTGGACCTCAAGACCGGCGTGTCAATCTACTCTCGGAATGCGGACCGGCTCTACCTGCCGGCGTCCAACATGAAGTTATTCACCGGGGCGCTCGCCCTGGAGCGACTGGGTCCGGACTACCTTCTGACCACACGACTTGTACGCGCCCGATCCGGCGACCTGATCCTGGTGGGCGGCGGCGACCCGTCTTTGTCTGGCCGGGCGTATCCATACCAGAAGGATGCTACCGCGGCGAACGCGCTGCGCGCCATCGAAGATCTGGCCGACCAGGCCGTCGCGGCTGGCGTCCAACGCGTCGATGGCGACATCGTAGGTGACGATCAACTGTATCCATGGGCTCCGTATCCTCCCAGTTGGACCGAAGACGACATGATCGGGGAGGATGGCGCTCCGGTGAGCGCGCTGACCGTGAACGATAACGTCATCTCTCTTTCCATTCGTCCGGCGGCGGAGGCCGGCGAGTTGGCGACCATCGGCTTTGATCCCGCGATCGAATATTACGCCGTCGATAATCACGTGCTCACGGTCGCCGGCAGTAGGGAAGCCCGCATTCGACTGTCCCGAATGCCCGGCTCGCGCCAGCTTCTGGTGTGGGGAAGTATTCCATTAGCGGGCCCGGCGGTTCGCGAAACCGTGGCAGTGGACGATCCCGCTTTGTTCGCCGCAGACGCTCTCTATGATGCTTTGCTTCGCCGCGGCGTGGCCATCCGCGGCCAGCCTGTGGCTCGCCACCGGGGCAGCTTCGAAGATCCGTGGCCGATCGACGGGGACGTGATCGGGACGCGGACGTCACCCCCACTCGTGGACGTGCTCCAGGTGATCGAAAAGGTCAGCCAGAACCTGCACGCCGAGCTGATGTTGCGCGAGGTTGCCCGCGTGACTCGCGGCGCCGGCACTCGGGAATCCGGATTGGAGGAGATGGGTGCTTGGATGGCTAAAATCGGTATCAAAGCCGAAGAGTGGCGCGCCGAAGATGGATCCGGCCTGTCCCGGAACGATCAGGTATCGCCCAAAGCGGTGACGCGCCTGCTCAGCTACATGGCGGCGTCCAAGAACGGATCTGCATGGCTGTCGCTGCTTCCGGTGGGAGGCGAGGATGGAACACTCTCGCGCCGCTTGTGTTGCGTGTCGGATGCAAGGCAAGTTCGCGCTAAAACCGGAAGCTTGACCCGCGCGATCACCCTATCCGGTTACGCCGACAGCAAGACTCGGGGACGCCTGGCGTTTTCGATCCTGGTCAACAACTTTTCGGCACCCCCGGCGGAGGTCCGCGCCTGGGTTGATAAAATAGCAATGACGCTCGTCGATTGAATCTGGACTTTACTACTATGCCTATTTTTGAATACCTCTGTGAAGATTGCGGCAGCAAATTCGAGAAACTCGTGCGGCGAGCCGCCTCAGAGAATGCCTCGCAGGAAGTGACGTGCCCCTCCTGCGGCCAAGAGCATCTGAAGCAGCAGTTCTCGACTTTCGCCGCCCACGCCAATGGAGCTCCAAAAGACATGGCGCCTTCCTGCCCATCGGGTATGTGCAGCACGCCCGGCCTCTGCGGCCGAAACTAACCCCGGCTTTTAAGGGCCTTCTCGATCTGCTCCACCAATGCTTTGGGGAGGAAGGGTTTCTGCAGGAAACCGACACCGGATGCTTGCGGCTGGTGAGGATATCCACTGGTAATGATGGCCGGAAGATCGGGGCGCAACTCGCGCAATTTCCGGATCAATTCCTCTCCGTTCATGTCGGGCAGGGAGAGATCGGTGATGACCAGGGAGAAACGCTCCGGGCCAGCTCTAAACTGGGCCAGCGCCTCTCCTGGGGTCGGGCACGTCTCCACCTCGTATCCCTGCCTTCCCAGGTAGCGGCGCAAGAGATCGAGAAGGGGTGGCTCGTCGTCGATAATCAGCAGGCGCAAGGAATTAGCGGAACGCCAGGGGAATGTCGCCGGGGCTGAAGGAGATCCCCAGCGTAGCGCGATAGCTGGTTCCTTTAAAGACTCCGTCCACAATCTCTTGATGGCGTGCGTCGTACCGGGCGATCAGGTGGATGGGGCCGGTAAGCGCATAGGTGAGGCCCCCTCCGCCGGTGAACTGAGAGTAAGGCTGCAGATCCTGGGCGATTCCTCTAAGCCGTGTATATCCCGCGCCCGCTGAAAGGCTCCATTTTTTGGCGGCAGCATAGCTGAACGAGGTGGACCCTGATTCCTCGCGTGAAGTTAGATAGACGCCGTTGCCGGCCGAGATACCGTGGACGTATTGGAACGAGACAGAAGCACGCTGGAAACGGCGAACGAGCTGAAGGTCCCAGTTTGGGAAGATTGTTCTCTTGTAAAAGGTTCGTACCGTTGTGGAAACTCCGATCAGTGCAGCGATCACCGGGTCCACCGCTACTTGCTGAAGCCCGATTACCTCAGCCTTATACGCCCCCGCCTTGGCCGCAAAGGTCCAGTATCGGCTGAACTGCGTGGCGTAGGAGCCCGAAAACATATCGATATCGGACTCACCGAACGCCTTCGGATAGTCATAGTGGGCATGCTGATAGCTCACCCCGATGGTGGTCCGTTGCGATAGCCGGTACTTTATGTTTCCGTGAAGATCGTAGCCTTCCGTGCCGATGAGACCGGAAGCTTTGCGCCAGATTCCGAAGCCTTCGCCGCCGAAAGTGAAAACCGTGCGGTCCGATTTCAGATAGTTTACATCTAAGGACGACTGCAGGTAATTCGCTCGGTTATCGAACAATAGGGAAGATGGTGTCACCAGGGCGTCGGTCACGGTAGGGAGATTGGCGCCGAAGCTGGTACCCTGCGAGACCGAGCCGGCGATCTGGCGCGTATCGAAGAGCAGGCGCCGGGACTTCTGGTAGGTATACCCGAGCGTCAAGGTTTGGTCGGTGCCGTCATAGAACGAGTTATTGGCGTAATGCCGGTAAGTTCCCCTGTAGTCAAGTCCTAGCTTGGCGTGGCGGAACTTGTGGACTCCGTAGGCTCCCAGCGAGATTTCGGTGCCCCAGAGTCCGTTGATTACGGGCAATTTGCCGTTGGCATCCACCCCATAAGGCTGGATGCCATTATCGTAAATGCCGGTGGCGTTGGCAAAAAACCGCAAGTCGACGTCCTGGCCTGCGCGAGTGCCAATATCGCTGGCGCCACGGGTTAAGATCCCCGGCCCCAGGTAGTTGGTAAACTGCGCCGCCATGGTCGAGCAGTACAGCACCAGGATCGTCGCTATGTTTCGGATTCTCAAGAGGACTCCTTCAGTTAGACTCAAGGCAGCAACAATACCGAGTCTGACGCCGTCCAAACGGCCGTGTCAACTTACGCCGATGTCTGCAAGGATCGGCGGCTCCAAGGCATTCCGTTAGCGAAAGGATCTCGACGATGCGAAACCCCCTTCTGTTGGCTCAGATAGCCCTCATAGTACCGGCCGTGGCCGCGGATTTACCGATCCGGGAGGTAATTCTCTATAAGCACGGCGTGGGCTATTTTGAGCGGGCCGGCGACCTGCGGGCGGGAGACACTGCCCGGCTCGACTTTAAGGCGTCCGACATGAACGATGTGCTGAAATCCCTGACCATTGTGGACCGGAGCGGGGGTGTGATCGGGGGCGTCCGGTACGACGCCGCAGAGGCCCTCGACGAGCGCCTGCAGGACTTTCCCTTCGCCGTGGACCGTCAGGCCTCCCTGGCGGCCTTCCTGGACCAACTGAAGGGTGCCCGGCTGGAGCTGCGGCTGGGCTCGGATACCGTCGCCGGCACGATCATCGGCGCCCGGACCGTTAAGCCCGACGACAAGACGCCCGAGCGCGAGAACGTGGTCCTGCTGACCGACTCGGGTGAAATTCGCACCTTCGACATGGGTGCGGCCAGCTCCGTGAAATTGTCCGATCCCAAGCTGCAAGGCATCCTTAGGGACTATTTGACCGTTCTAAGCGGTGCGCGCTCCAAGGACAAGCGCAGCGTTTATATCGATACGGCCGGTACCGGGACCCGTCAGCTGACCGCGAGTTACATGACTCCGTCGGCGGTGTGGAAGTCCAGCTACCGCCTGATCTTCGGGACTGGGGCTGAGGCGACACTGGAAGGCTGGGCGATCATCGATAACACTTCGGGAGAAGACTGGAGCAACGTTAAGCTTTCGGTGGTGTCGGGACGGCCCATCTCCTTCATCACCCAGTTATACGAGCCCCGGTATGTGCAGCGGCCGTCCGGAGAGCTGGCGGAGAACCGTGCGGTGGCGCCGATTGTGCTGCAAGGCGCGATGGGTGGAGCTGCTCCCGCGGCGGCCAAAGCGTTTGCGGCAGCGCCACCCGCGCCGGCGAACCGGCAGGATCGGGGCTTCCGAGCCGAGGAAGCCGTCAGCGTGGATGCGCTGCGTGATTCCTCGATCGCTCCGGCACTGAATACGCGCGACCTGGGCGAGCTGTTCGAATACAGCTTCTCGACTCCGGTTTCGGTGAAGCAGGGCGAATCTGCGATGCTGCCGTTCTTGCAGCAAAAGATCAATGCACGCAAGCTGCTGATCTACATGGAGAGCTTCGGGCTGAATCCGATGAACGCTGCGGAGATCGCGAACTCCACCGGCAAGACTCTGGACGGCGGTCCGATTACGGTCTACGACGCCAATGCATACGCCGGCGAAGCGCTGGTGGAAACGCTCAAGGCCGGCGACAAGCGCCTGATCACCTACGGAATCGACTTGGGTGCGCGCGTTACCACCGCCTTCAACTCGACGCGTGCCAACGTGCGCGAGGTCCATTTTGCTCGCGGTGTGCTGACTACCCGCAATTCAGTCGAGGAAACCAAGACGTACACCATCAAGAACGTCGACCCCCGGCGCAAGACTGTGATTATCGAGCACAAGCAGCGGCCCGGTTACAAATTGCTGGATATGAAGCCCATGGAAACCACGGTCGATGCGTATCGATTCGAAGTGAACGTGGGAGGCAATGCGACCGAGGCGTTCGCTGTGCGCGAGGAGCGCGTCTACGACCAGACCATGAGCGTCACCGGCCTGACGCCTGATGCCATCGCCACATTCACGCAGAACAAAGCGCTGACCGATGTAGCCCGCCGCCAACTGGAGCAGATCGTGCAGAAGAAACGCGAGATCGCGACGAACGACGGGCAGCTTCGCCAGACGCAATCGGATCTCAACAACCTGACGCAGGACGAGGAG
>Ga0157372_10007070_pt1 | contig 11959 bp, 7 predicted proteins | sample C55metaG_FD_115307 | JGI IMG/M metagenome (GOLD analysis project Ga0157372, IMG submission 115307) | Corn rhizosphere microbial communities from Kellogg Biological Station, Michigan, USA - C5-5 metaG | ecosystem: Host-associated > Plants > Roots > Rhizosphere > Soil | place: USA: Michigan... | reverse complement strand
GGTGCGCTCGGCCGGCTCCTCGCGGTGTCGGAGGCGTATCCGCAGCTGAAGAGCGATCAGGCGTTCCTGCGCCTGCAGGACGAGCTGGCGGGCACAGAGAATCGGGTTGCCGTGTCGCGGCAGGATTACAACACCGCGGTGCAGCAATACAACGCGTACATCCGTCGCTTTCCGGCAGTGCTGACGGCGAAGATGACCGGCGCCAAGGAGCGGAAGTACTTCCAGGTGACGAATCCCGGCGCGCGTGAAGCGCCGACGGTGGACTTCGGTGCGCCGGGTGGCGCAACACCGCAGCCCGCGCCTGGCGCGCCCGGTACGACGCCGGCACCGCCGACGAGCGGAAAGCCGTAAGGGCGGGAGGACCGGAGGACCGAAGGTCAGGAGAGCGGCGACGAGCCGCTCTCCTTTTTTTGTGCCGCTCGCGCGGGAAGGGAGCAGAGCAGAGGACACTGCGGACACGGCTCGAAAAAGCTGGATTCTCTTCATTGCCGTCGCGGCTGGTCCCGCCGAGTCCTCTCATTCCGTCAGGACAAACGCTTACTCGAACTGAGCGGTAGTTGCTGTTGTGTGCGGTGACGCACACGTGCATGCGATGGTCTACGCGCAATGCATGGGTGTTCCATCCACGGCGCGCTCTACAGCTCCCACCGGTCGTTGCTGACGTCAGCACACCGCGTGACTGGACCCCGTTGGCAGGTGACGACGCTTCGGTGCGGTACGCACCGGTGCGCCTGCCAACGATGTGTGGCTCACAGGATCACACTTTCCGGGACCACAAGGAGGAGGGGCAATGGGTGGAATCATCAGGCGACATGCGTTCGCGCTGATCGCGGCGGCGCTTCCGGCGATTGCATCGGCGCAGGAAGCACGAGTCACGGGCCGCGTCACGAACGAAGCGGCGGTGCCGATCGCGGGTGTCACGGTGCGGATCAGCACGATGGGGCTGGGCGCCATCACCGGCAATGACGGCCGGTACTCGTTCTACGTACCGGCAGCACGAGTGTCTGGCCAGTCGGTGGTCGTCGCGGCGCGACTGCTGGGCTACACCGAGCAGACGGCGACGATCACGCTGCGCCCGGGAACGATCACGCAGGACTTCACGCTGGTCACGGCACCCACGCGGCTGAGTCAGGTCGTGGTGACCGGTGAGGGGACGAGCACGACGCGCGAGCACCTGACGACGACGATCAACACGGTGGATACCGCGCAGCTGCAGCGCGCGGCACAGCCGCAGAACGTCGTGAGTGCACTCGCGGCCAAGGCGCCGAACGTCGTCGTGCGCACCCAGTCGGGCGAACCGGGCGCGTCGGCGTCGATCAAGATCCGCGGCAACGCGTCATTGACCGGGACGAACCAGCCGCTGTTCGTCGTGGACGGGCAGCCGGTGGACAACTCGACGATCTCCACCAATGGTGGCGACCAGTCGACGGTGACGCAGAACCGTGTGGCCGACATCAACCCGAACGACATCGCGTCGGTGGACATCCTGAAGGGCGCGGCGGCAGCGGCCATCTACGGCGCACGCGCGGCGAATGGGGTAGTGCTGATCACGACGAAGCGCGGGCACAGCGGAGCCACGAGGTTTTCCTTCACGTCCACCGAGACGTTCGACCAGGTGGCGCCGAAGGACATCCTGCAGCACACATACGGGCAGGGATCGAATGGCGTGGACGGAAGCTGCTCGACCCCCGATTGCGTGGGCAATCGCTACTCGTTCGGTCCCGTGATCACGGGCCCTGTCTACAACCACCTGGACGAGATCTACAAGACCGGCCTGACATCGGACAACGCGCTGTCGGTCTCCGGCGGCAGCGACCGCACGACGTTCTACGCGTCGGGCGGGCTGACGGCCCAGGACGGCATGATCAAGGGTCCGAACAACAAGTACAACCGGGCGACCGCGCGGCTCAAGGCGTCGCACGAAATTACGTCGCGTCTGACGATCGGCGGCAACTTCAACTTCATCGACACGCGCGGCAACTACGTGCAGAAGGGGTCGAACGTCTCCGGCCTGCTGCTCGGCGCGCTGCGCACGCCGCCGTCGTTCAACGACGAGGATTACCTGACGGCGAATGGCCTGCAGCGGCCGTATCGCTTCCCGAATCCCACCAGCACGGACGCGTTCATCGGCCGCGGGTACTACGACAACCCATTCTTCGTCCTGAACAGCCCGGGCAACCGCAGCGAGCTCGGACGCTCGATCGCCAACGTCAACGTCGACTGGCAAGCGCTCGACTGGCTGCGGGTCCAGTACACGCTCGGCGGCGATTACTACAACGACAGCCGCCTCGAAGCGCTGCCGTTGACGTCGGCGGGCGACCCGAACGGCGACGTGACACGATTCGACATCAACAATCTGGAGATCGATCACAACCTGACCGTCGCGGCCAAGCACGCCTTCCGGGGTGACAACATCCAGACGACGCTGACGCTCGGCCAGAACCTGAATTCGCGGCGCTACCGCGATCTCTACGACTTCGGCGAGACTCTCATCGCTCCGACGCCGTTCTCGATCAACAACACCGTGACCGTCACGAGCAGCGAGTTCAAGTCGCTGCGGCACATCGAGGGCTACTTCGGGCAGCTCGAGGCCAACCTGTACAATCAGGTTGACGTGAACGTCGGCCTGCGCGACGACGGCTTCTCCACCTTCGGAACGTCGAAGCAGTATCACCTGTTCCCGAAGGCATCCATCGGCTGGATCTTCACGAACACGCTTGGTAACACGAACCAGACCGGGCTGCTGAGCTTCGGCAAGGTGCGCGCAGCGTACGGAGAGACCGGCAAGGAACCGCCCGTCTACGGTGCGATCACGGCGCTCAGCTCCACGTCGACGTTCGGTCCGGGCGGCTACGGCGACGCACTGATCACGAAGCTCGGCGGGCAGGGCGGACTCGTCACCGGCGGCACGCTCGGCAACGATGCCTTGCGGCCGGAGCGGTCGCGCGAGGCGGAGTACGGGCTGGACCTTGGCTTCTTCGACCAGCGCGCCGACTTCTCCTTCACCTACTACGACAAGCGGACCTCCGACGTCATCCTCGCCGCACTGCCAGTGAATGCGTCGCAGACTGGCGCCTTCCAGACGGTGGAGAACGGCGCGAAGCTGACGAACCAGGGCGTCGAGATCTCGTTCAATGCACGTCCCTATACCTCGGACCGGCTCGCGTGGGATTTCGGCGTCCAGTATGGCCGCAACCGCGGTGACGTGACCGACCTGCTTGGCGCGGAGTTCATCCCGTACAACAACGAAGGCTTCACGGGCGCGATCGGATCGTCGACGCTGGGCTACGCGCCGGGCGTGATCCGCGGCAAGGACTTCGCGCGCTGTGGCATCACCACCGATCCGGTGGTCGTTGCGGGTTGCGGTAACGCGCCGAAGGGGGCGCTCTACATCGCCGCCAACGGCCAGCCGATCCTCGATCCGGTGGACCGGGTGATCGCCGACCCGAATCCGAAGTACACGATGAGCTTCAGCACGGGGCTGCACTTCGGGCAGCACATCACGCTTTCCGGCCTGCTCGACGTTCGCAAGGGTGGCCAGGTGTGGGATGGCACCCGCGGCATCCTGAACAACTTCGGCACCTCCATCGAGACGCTGGACCGCAACACGCAGGGCATCTTTGGTCAGAATGTGCTCGTCGACAAGTATCCCGTCGTCGCCGGACCGGGTGCGGGCACGGTCGCCTTCTCGACGCCAGCGCAGTGGCAGACCTGGTACAACAACAACGGTGGCGGTTTCGGTCCCGTCGGAGCGCAGTTCGTCGAGGATGGCTCATTCGCCAAGCTGCGCGAGGTGGGGCTGACGTACACGCTCACCGGTCGCATTCCCGCCATGGCCGGCTTCTCCTCCATGGACCTGCGTGTTGCCGGCAGAAACCTGCATACGTGGACGAAGTACAAGGGACTCGATCCCGAAGCGAACCTCGGCGGCGCCGAGTTCCTGACGCAGGGACTGGACTACTTCAACAGTCCGGAAGTTCGCTCGCTCGTCCTTTCTGTCGGATTCAACCGCTGAGCACCCACGGGAAAATCATGAAGAACCCATTGAAGATTCTTTCCGCCGTCGTCGCGCTCGGCGCGCTCGTGGGATGCCACGACTATCTCACAGGCGGCGACCTGTCGAATGATCCGAACCGCCCGGTGTCGGCGACGAACGGCCAGCTGCTGGTCGGCATCGAGGCGAACATCTTCGGCATCCTTGGCGGCGATCCGGCGCGGTCCACCGGCATCTTCGCCCAGCAGTTCACGGGCGGGCAATCGCAGTACCTCTCCAACATCGAGTCGTACCAGATCACGGAAGACAACACGAACGGACTGTACGCCGGCATCTACGGTGGCGGCGGCTTGGTGGACATCAAGAAGCTCGAGGCGGGCGCGATCGCGGCCCAGGACACGGTGTTCCTCGGCGTGGCACAGGTCTACGAGGGATTGCTGATGGGCACCGCCGCGGACCTGTTCGGGGACGTGGTGTATTCCCAGGCGCTAGCCGGAACGCCGAACCCGGTGCTGGATCCGCAGCTCTCCGTGTACGATTCCGTGCAGAAGGTGCTATCGACGGCGATCAGCAACCTCCAGAAGACCGGCGGCACGAACTTCGGGCCTGGCGCGTCGGACCTCGTGTACGGCGGCGATGTGTCGAAGTTCATTCCGCTGGCGCACACACTGAAGGCACGCTTCTACATGCACACGGCCGAGGTTCGTCCGGAGGCGTATGCGCAGGCTCTCGCCGAAGCGGAGCAGGGCATCATGAGTGACGCGGGCAATTACACCGGCGCATTCTTCGACGCGTCGGGCCAGCAGAACCTTTGGTACCAATTCGAGGTCATCGCCGGTCGAAGCGGCTACGTGATTCCCAACACGAACTTCGTGAACCTGCTGGCATCGCGGAACGATCCGCGTCGCTTCACGTACTTCAATGCCGCAGGCACCGATCTCAGCGATGCCCGGCTGCAGCCCGATTTCCAGCAGCCATTCGTGACCTACGACGAGAATACGCTCATCTGGGCGGAAGCAGCGTATCGCACAGGTGATGAAGGAACGGCGTTGGCGAAGCTGAACGAGGAGCGCACGCACAACGGTTTGCCCGCGGAGTCGGTGTCCGGAACGGCACTGCTCCGTGAGATCCTCACCGAGGAGTATATCGTCGACTTCCAGCTCGGCGAGGAAGCGTTCAACCTGTACAACCGGACCTGCTTCCCGAATCTCGTGCCGACCGGCGTTGCCGGCGGCCCAATCCCCGGGCGCTTCTATTACGACGCGAGCGAACGGCAGACGGACACGAACATTCCGGAGCCGGGAACTGCGCCGAACACCCTGAAGAATCCGGACAACCCGCCCAATGCGACGTCGGACGGAACGGGACAGGCGTGCGTGGGGCAGTGAACGGCTGGTGACGTGAACGAATGACTGAGCCCGGCGAAATCGCCGGGCTCAGTCGTGTCTACCATACCGCGACGCTGGAGTGTGCGACCCTGCTCTCGACGGTGAGCCGGATGGTGTTGCCGGTTCGCAACGACAGCGACTCGCTCTGGTAGTCCGATGAGCCGCCGATCGGATGCACGGCGAGGCGCAACGTGCCCATGGCCCCGATGTGGCGTGGCTTCAACGGGATGGAGAGCGAACGTCCCGCGGTGACCTGCGCCAGCCGGGAGGAGAGTCCGTCATGCAGCGCGTACACGACGATGTCCGACCAGTTGTGGTTGTCGATCTCGAGGACGAGGCTGTCAACCGGCGTGATGCTGTCCGGTGACGACAACGACGCGGGCATCGAGGATTGCGCGCGGCGGGTGGCGCAGCCGACAAGCGTACCGGCAGCGATACCGAGAGCAAGTGCGGTGAACGATCGGCGGAGCTGGCGCATGGGCACCTCTCTTTCCTGCGAAACGGCTGCAGATAGAGTGCCGGGTCGCGGGCTCCTCCGCTAGACCGCCGCCGGCTTCTCGCGCGGAAAGAGTGCGTCGCCCTTGGTGACCTTCCAGCCGCTCGCATCCAGCGACGCGAGACCGGCGAAGCGTTGCTCGCTCACCGTACCCGGCGCGCCAAGCTGCACCCACAGCGCCTGCGCCTTTGCCGGCATGAACGGCGCGAGGAGGACCGCCTGTCGCGCGAGCTGCCTCACCAGCGACGCGAGCACCGCGTCCAGCCTGCGACGTGACTCCTCGTCGGTGCCCTTGGCGAGTGCCCACGGCTGCGACGATTGCACGTACTCGTTGCCGCGCGTCACGAGTGCCATGGCACGCTGCAGCGCTTCGTGGAGCAGGAAGCCACGCGTGCCGTCCATCGCTGCATGATACGCCGCAATATCGGCTGCATCGTTTCGATCCGCTTCGTCGGCTGCTCCCGACGGCACGATGCCGTCGCGGTATTTCTCGACCATCGCGATGACGCGACTGGCGAGGTTGCCCCACGCATTGGCGAGGTCCGCGTTGTAGCGCTCCTCGAACCGCTCCCACGAGAAGCTGCCGTCCGCATCGAAGGGAATTTCGCGCAGCAGGAAGTACCGGAACGCGTCGGCGCCGAAGCGGTCGATGGCCTCGTCGAGATCGAGCTTCACACCAGCCGACTTGCTGAACCGCTCGCCGCCGAGCAGCACGAAGCCATGTCCCCACACGCGCTCCGGCAGCGGCAGCTCGGCGGACTTCAGCATCGCTGGCCAGATGATGGTGTGGAAGCGCGTGATGTCCTTGCCGACGATGTGCAGCTGCGCTGGCCAGCGCTCTGCCCTCGCGCCGTCGGGAAATCCCGTCGCCGTCAGGTAGTTGGGGAGCGCGTCGAACCACACGTAGGTGGTCTGCGGCTCACCGGTGCTCAGCGGCTTCGGAAAGGGGATGCCCCACTTCAAGCGCGACCGACTGGCCGACACGTCCTCGAGGCCGCGCTCGATGAGCGCGAGCATCTCGTTGCGCCGACTCTCGGGCTGCAGGAACTCGGGATGCGTCGTCAGGTGTGTGCGCAGGAAATCCGCATAGCGGCTCAGCCGGAAGAACCAGTTTCGCTCCTGCACCCACTCCAGCGTGCGCGTCGGATGCAGCACGCACTTGCCGTCCACGATCTCGGCGTCCTGCTTGAACGATTCGCAGCCGACGCAATACCAGCCTTCGTACGCCTTCTCGTAGAAGTCGTCCGGGTTGCGTTCGAAGATGCGCTCGATGAGCGCGCGGACCCCGTGCTTGTGCATCGGGTCCGTGGTGCGGATGAACTGATCGCGCGAGATGCCGAGCCGATCCCACATCGCCGAGAAGGTGCCCGCGAGCGTGTCCACGAGCGCCTGGGGCGCGATGCCTTGCTGCGCAGCGGTCTGTTCCACCTTCTGCCCATGCTCATCCATGCCGATGAGAAAGTGCACGTCGTCGCCACGCAGGCGGCGATAGCGGGCGATGGCGTCGGCGCCGATCTTCTCGTACGCGTGCCCGATGTGCGGCGCGCCGTTGGCGTAATCGATTGCGGTGGTGAGGTAGTACCGGCTCACGACTTCTCCGGAGGCGAGCCACCGCCGTCGCCGGCCTGGCCGCGGGTATTCGTGGTGCCCTCGCCGCTCGAGGGACGGTTGCGCCGGCCACCGCGGCGCCCGCGCCGGCGGGGCGCGCGCTTCTCGCCCTCAGCCGCGACCGGCTCGACGGCGGCGACCGGCGGCGCAGCGGGCGGCCGCTTCGCCGGCTGCGGCTGCGCCGTGGCGCGGATCGGCGGGGGGAGCACGTGGTGCGCGATGGGATGCTCGCCCGTCATGCGCAGCTCGATGTCCACCAGGTCGAGGTCGTTCTCACCCGCGGCTTCACGTGCAATCAGCGGGCTTTCGTGCGCCGCTGCCTCGAGCGCCGTGGCGAGCGGGTCCCCCGCCGTGGTCATCTCGTCGCGCAGCTGCGCGAGTGGAATCACGCGCACTTCGCCGTCCACGCCGCGCAGTGTGACGCGCTCGCGAAAGATGTCGTTGGCGACGACCTTCTCCTCGGTGCGCGAGGTGCGCAGCACCTTGCCCTCCTTGGGGTACTTGCGTCGGCTCTCGACGTAGAAGTCGTGCTCGTAGCGCAGGCAGCACATCAGACGCCCGCAGGCGCCGGAGATCTGTGACGGGTTGAGCGAGAGCCGCTGGTCCTTGGCGACACCGAGGTTCACGGGCCGCAGCTCAGGGAGCCACGACGCGGAGCAGTACTGACGCCCGCAGCGGCCCACGCCGTCGAGGCGCTTGGCCTCGTCGCGCACGCCTATCTGCTTGAGCTCGATGCGCGTGCGAAACGTGGATGCGAGCTCGCGCACCAGCGTGCGGAAGTCCACCCGCTTCTCGGCGGTGAAGTAGAACGTGAGCTTCTTCCGGTCCCACTGCCACTCGGCGTCCGTGACTTTCATGACGAGCGCGTTCGCCTTCACGCGTTCGGCGGCCTTGCGGCGCGCTTCATCGTCGCTGGCGCGCACCTCGTCGTGGCGGCGCGCCTCATCGCCGGACGCGACGCGCCTGGCGACGCGCGTCGGCGGCGCGCCCGCGAGACCGTGAGGCACGCGGGCTGAGCGACGCTCGGCTTCCTCGCCCACCGACACCACGCGGCCGAAGTCCTCGCCTCGGTCGGCGTCCACGATGACAGCCGCACCGCTGGGCGGCGCGTCATCGGACTCCCAGAGGAAGAACTCCCTGCGGTTGCCCTTGAACCCGACTTCGATCAGCAGCGGCACGTCATTCGGCGAACTGCCCCATGCGCAGGTACTTCTCACGGCGCCGGCGCACGAGCTTGTCCGGCTTGAGACCGCGCAGCTCGTCGAGCTGGCGGAGCAGGACCTCCTGCAGCGCCTTGGCCGTCGTCTCGTGGTCGGCGTGGGCGCCGCCCGGCGGCTCGGGAATGATCTCGTCGATCACGCGAAGCTCGTAGAGATCGGGCGCGGTGATGCGCAGTGCGCTCGCGGCCCGCTCACGGTTCTCCAGCTTGCCGTCCTTCCACAGGATGGCTGCTGCGCCTTCCACGCTGATGACCGAGTAGACCGAGTTCTCCAGCATGTTGACGCGATCGGCAACGCCGAGCGCCAGCGCGCCCCCGGAACCACCCTCGCCGATGACCGTGGCGATGATCGGCGTCTCGAGGCGGCTCATCTCGAACAGGTTGCGCGCGATCGCCTCGCTCTGGCCGCGCTCCTCGGCGCCGAGCCCGGGCCACGCGCCCGGCGTGTCGATGAAGGTGATCACCGGGACGTGGAACTTCTCGGCGAGCTTCATCAGGCGGAGCGCCTTGCGGTAGCCCTCGGGATGCGGCATGCCGAAGTTGCGGCGCAGGTTCTCCTTGGTGTCGCGGCCTCGCTGGTGGCCGATCACCATCACCGTCTCGCCATCGAGCCGCGCCCAGCCGGCGACGATGGCCGCGTCTTCACGAAAGGCGCGGTCGCCGTGCAGCTCGATGAAGTCGGTGAAGCAGAGCTGCAGGTAATCCTCGGTGAGCGGCCGCTTGTTGCTGCGCGCCACCTGGACGCGCTGCAGCGGCGTGAGGTGGCGGTAGATCTCCTCACGCAACTCGACGAGGTTCTGTTCCAGTGAAGCGATCTCCGTCGCGACGTCGAGCTGACGCTCGCCCGCCAGGCGCTTGAGATCGTCGATCTGCTTCTCCAGCTCGAAGATCGGCTTCTCGAACTCCAGGGTCGCAGTCGCCATCCGTTGTCAGCTCCCGCGCACGAGGCGGACACGCTCGGTGCCGAGCAGCGCCCGCAGGTCGGTCAGCGCGGCCTGGGTGGCCGCGAGTCTGAGCGAGCGCGACTTCAACCGCGCCCGCGTTCCATTGCCATCGTTCCAGCCCAGCTCGAGCGGCGGAGCGCCGCTGTGCGACGTCGCGTGCGCATCGATCACGGCCCGCACGTCCGACATCGCTTCCGGTGAAAGTGCCTCGCCCAGCGCCAGCTCGATGGAGATGGACACCTGCCCGTTGAGCCGCAGCTCGGCGAACGGTGTCACCGATTCCACGATGAACGTCGGGCTGTCCGCGTCCTGATCGCGCCTCGAATAGCCACCCTTCATCAGGACCGGCACATCGGTACGAACCCGATCAGCGATCAGCCCCCAGTTCTCGGGGAACACGAGCACCTCGGAAGATCCCGAAAAATCCTCCACTGTCAACCGGGCGAACTCGGCGCCGGAACGCTTGCTGATCTGCCGCTTCACCGCGGTGACCACCACGCCGAGCGCCAGTGGCTCGGGCGTCCACTTGCCGAGCTGACTCACGGTATGCGTGGCGAACAGCTCGCACTCCATGCGGTACGGCTCCAGCGGATGCCCGCTGATGTAGAAGCCGAGGATCTCCTTCTCGCGGGTGAGCCGCTCGGATTCCGCCATCGGCGCCACGTTGGGCAGCGTGCGCGGGCCGGTTGTCGCAACGCCGCCGTCGGCGGGGCCGCCAAACAGGGAGACCTGGCCCATCGCCTTCTCCTGCTGCTTGAGCGAGGCTTCCTGCATTGCCGAGTCGAGCGCGTGCCAGTACTGCGCGCGGTGTCCACCGAGTCCGTCGAGCGCACCGGACGCGATCAGTGCCTCGAACACGCGCTTGTTGCAGGCGCGCAGGTCCACGCGGTCGGTGAAGTCGAAGAAGCTGCCGAATGGCTTCTCGTTGCGTGCGGCAAGGATGGAATCGATGGCGCTGCGGCCCACGTTGCGGATGGCGCCAAGCCCGAAACGAATGCGCTTCTCGTCGAGCACGGTGAACTTGTAGTTCGATTCGTTCACGTCGGGGGGCAGCACCTCGATGCCGAGCTCGCGCGCCTCGTTGATGAACTTCACCACCGAGTCCGTGTCGCCGATGGACGACGACAGGATCGCCGCCATGAAGTCGGCGGGGAAGTGCGCCTTGAGCCACGCCGTGTGGAACGAGACCACCGAGTATGCGACCGAATGCGACTTGTTGAAGCCGTACCGGCCGAAGGTCTCGATCTGCCCGGCGAGCTCCTCGATGATGCGCCGCTCGTAGCCACGCGCCACCGACTTCTCGATGAACTTGCCCAGCTCCGCCTTGATGAGCTCCGCGTCCTTCTTGCCGACGGCCTTGCGCAGCACGTCGGCTTCGGCGAGCGAGATGCCGGCCAGCGTCTGCGCGATACGCATCACCTGCTCCTGATAGGTGATGACGCCGTAGGTGGGCTCGAGGATCGGCTGCAGCTCGGCGAGCGCGTAGCTCACCGGCTCCTCCCCGCGCTTGCGACGCTGATACACCTTGTGCATCCCCGCGTCGAGCGGACCGGGGCGCATGAGGGCGTTGCTCGCCACGAGGTCGTCGAACCGGTCGCAGCGCATGGAGCGCAGCATGTCGGTGGCGAGCGCCGACTCGAACTGGAACACGCCGGTGGTGCGGCCGGCGCGCAGCATCTGGTACGTCGGCGGATCGGCGAAGTCGACGGCGTTCAGGTCGGGCCGCGTGCCCGTGCGGCGCTCGATGTTGTCGAGCGCATCGCGGATCACCGTCAGCGTGGTGAGGCCGAGGAAGTCCATCTTCAACATGCCTGCCTTCTCGAGGCAGTTCATGTCGTACTGCGTGACGGTGACCGTCTCCTCGTTTCCCGCGCCGGCGCCCTTGCTGTTTACCGTGAGGATCGGGACGTAGTCGTCCAGCGGCCCCGGCGCGATCACCACGCCCGCGGCGTGCACGCCGGTGTGGCGCGACAGACCTTCGAGCGACGTGGCGTAGTCGAGCAGGGTGCGATAGCGATCGTCCGTTGCGTACAGCTTCTTGATCTCCGGCACCTGCTCGATCGCTTCGGCCACCGTGAGCGAGAAGGCGGGGCCGTTCGGGATCAGCTTCGCGAGCGCGTCCGTTTCGGCGGGAGTGAAGCCCAGGGTTCTGCCCACATCCTTGATGGCCGCCCTGGATTTCATCGTCCCGAAGGTCACGATCTGGCCGACCGATTCCTTGCCGTACTTCTGCCGCACGTACTCGATCACCTCGCCGCGCCGCTCGAAGCAGAAGTCGACGTCGATGTCGGGCATCGAGACGCGCTCCGG
>Ga0157372_10007069_pt1 | contig 11960 bp, 11 predicted proteins | sample C55metaG_FD_115307 | JGI IMG/M metagenome (GOLD analysis project Ga0157372, IMG submission 115307) | Corn rhizosphere microbial communities from Kellogg Biological Station, Michigan, USA - C5-5 metaG | ecosystem: Host-associated > Plants > Roots > Rhizosphere > Soil | place: USA: Michigan... | reverse complement strand
CTCGGCACCGTCGCGCTGGTCCTGATCGGAACCCTGGCAGCAGCATTCGGTCTCCTGCGCAGCGAATCCGCGCCGCATGCCGCGCTCGATCCGACCGCTCTTGCGGGACACGTTGGGATCACGCTGGCCAAGCTTGGCGCGTTTTTCATTTTTGTGTGGGTGATCGGCCGACGCGCCATTCCCGCGGTGCTGCACTATGTGGCGCACACCGGCTCGCGCGAGCTGTTTCGGCTTGCGGTGCTGTCAGTCGCCTTGGGTGTAGCCTTGGCCGCCGCTGAACTGTTCGGCGTGTCTATTGCGCTCGGCGCTTTTTTCGCCGGCATGACATTGAGCGAATCGCCGCTCAGCCGCCGCGCGGCCGAAGAATCGCTGCCGCTGCGGGATGCCTTCGCCGTTCTGTTCTTTGTTTCCGTCGGCATGCTGTTCAATCCTGCCGTGTTGGGCCGTGCGCCGCTGCATCTGCTCGGCAGCATCGCGCTGGTCCTGATCGGAACGCTGGCAGCAGCCTTCGTTCTCCTCCGCAGTCTCGGAACACGTCTGGCGAATGCTGCGTTCGTTGCCGGTGGCGTGGCCCAGATCGGCGAGTTCTCGTTCGTGCTGGTGAATCTCGGTATCGGACTGAAGCTCGTGCCCCCTGAGGCACGCGACCTCATCCTCGGCACATCCATTCTTTCCATCTGCGCCAACCCGGCGATGCTCGCATTGGCCGAGCGCCTGAAGCGGCGGCTGGAACAGCCGGTCCCAGGCGGGCGCGAAGCCGAAGCGCTCGTGCCGACTCAACTCACAGGTCACACAATCGTGGTGGGTTACGGACGGGTGGGGCGTCTGTTGGTGGACGGGCTGAAGCAGGACGATATTCCGGTTCTCGTCATCGAGGACGCGGCGGATGCGGCCGAGCGCCTGGGGGCCGAGGCTGTGGAGCTCCTCAATGGCAACGCCGCAGATGAACGCGTGCTGGCGGCCGCGAATCCGACAGCGGCACGCATGCTGCTGGTGGGAATTCCGGAAGCTTTCGAAGCGGGCCAGATCGTCCAGCAGGCGCGCCTGGCTAATCCGGAATTGCTGATCGTGGCCCGCGCTCACTTCGATGCCGCAGTCGAACACCTGCTTCGATTGGGCGCCAACGCCGTCGTCATGGGCGAGCGGGAGATTGCCCTATCCATGCTGCAGAGGGCCCGCAGCCATTTCCTTGCATCCGACGAAAGCACACCTGAAACTGTCGGGGTCGATTCTGCCCGGATCTGATGTGACCTCTCTGCGGATTCTCGGTCTTGACCCCGGGCTCGCCCGGATGGGTTGGGGCATTATCGAGATGTCTGGCACGCGGCTCACGCATGTCGCTCACGGCGTGTTGCGCAGCGACGCGCGGGCGGAGCTCGCGGCACGGCTGCTGACGCTGCATCAGGCCATCAGCGAGGTGATTGCGGAATTGCAGCCTGCTGCACTCGCGATCGAACAGGCGTTCGTGGCGAAAGATGCCTCTGCCGCGCTGAAGCTGGGACAGGCGCGCGCTGTGGTGCTGCTCGCTGCCGCGCGAAGCGGATTGGCAATTGCCGAATACGCCCCCAACCACATCAAGAAATGCGTGGTGGGGGTGGGACACGCGGAAAAGGCGCAGGTGCAGGCGATGGTTTGCCGTCTGCTGCCCACAGCTCGGGTCGAAACCGCCGATGCCGCCGATGCGCTGGCCTGCGCCATTGCGCACGCGCACCTCTCCGGCACGCGAAGCAAGATTCTCGGAGCGTTGGCAGGCGAAGTGGCAACCGGTTCCTCGTCCGCCAGAGCGAGCATAAAAAAAGCAGCGGTCGGATGATCGGCAAGCTGACGGGCCTCGTGGAATCAGCCGCGGACGATCACGCCATCGTGGATGTCGGCGGAGTCGGCTATCTGGTGCACTGCCCGACATCCACCTTGAGCCGTTTGGCCGTGGGCACGAGCGCCTCGCTGCACATCGAAACCAAGGTGAGCGAAGACGCCATTCGGCTCTATGGATTCTCGACGGCAGAGGAACGTGAGTGGTTTCGCCTGTTGCAGGGGGTGCAAAATGTCGGCGCGCGGGTGGCGCTGAACGTGCTGTCCGCTCTGTCGGCACGTGACCTGGAGCGGGCCGTTGCGCTGGGCGACAAGGCGGCTGTGGGACGCGCCCAGGGTATCGGCCCCAAGCTTGCCACCCGCATCGTCACCGAGTTGAAAGACAAAGCCCCTGCCATGATGCTGCGGGGCCATGCAGAGGAAGGTGCTGCGCCTATTTCAATTGCGCCGCGCGGGCCGGAAGCGGATGCCGTCGCCGCGCTGGTAAAGCTCGGTTATTCGCAAACCCAAGCCGCGGAAGCCATCGCCCGCACCTCACGCGAATTAGGTGAGCACACGCCGGTGGATGCCCTTATCCGCGAAAGTCTGCGGGCTATGGTAAGGTAGCGGCATGGCTATTGCCGCCACCAAAGCCAACGATCGCCTGGTCGCGCCGGAGCGAGGCGAGGACGACTCGCTTGAGGCGAGCCTCCGCCCGCGGCGGCTGGCGGAATTCGTCGGCCAGCAGCAGGCGCGCGAAAACCTGTCCGTTTTCATCCAGGCCGCACGAGCGCGGGCAGAGGCATTGGACCATGTGCTGTTTTCGGGGCCGCCGGGGCTTGGCAAAACCACGCTGGCGCAGATCGTGGCGCGCGAGCTTGGGGTAAATTTTCGTTCCACCTCGGGGCCGGTGCTGGCAAAGGCGGGCGATCTCGCCGCCATTCTTACCAATCTCGAAGCTCGCGATGTGCTGTTCATCGACGAGATTCACCGGCTCAATCCGGCGGTCGAGGAAATCCTCTATCCCGCCATGGAGGATTACGAACTCGACCTGGTCATCGGTGAAGGCCCTTCGGCGCGCTCGGTGAAAATCACTTTGGCCCCCTTCACCTTGGTGGGCGCCACTACCCGTTCAGGCCTCATCACAACGCCGTTGCGCGACCGCTTCGGGATTCCGGTGCGGCTCAATTTCTATTCCGGGGACGAGCTGGTTTCCATCGTGGAGCGTGGCGCCCGCGTGCTCGGTCTCAACCTCACCAGCGATGGCGCTCGCGAAATCGCATCCCGCGCCCGCGGCACGCCGCGCATCGCCGGGCGCCTGCTCAAACGGGTGCGCGATTTCGCGAGCGTGGCAAGTCACGGCACGGTGGATTCGCGGGTGGCGGATGAAGCGCTCACCCGGTTGGAAGTGGACAAACGCGGGCTGGATGCCTTCGACCGCCGCTATCTTCGACTGATCGCGGATTCCTTCGGTGGCGGGCCGGTGGGGATCGAAACCATCGCCGCGGCTTTGGGCGAGGAGCGGGACGCTCTGGAAGAGGTCGTCGAACCGTTCCTGCTGCAGCAGGGTCTGGTGCAGCGCACGCCCCGCGGGCGCGTTCTCACCGGAGCGGCCTTCGAGCATCTGGGGCTCGCTCAGCCGGCGGGCGACGCCACGCAAATCGGCCTGTTCGCCAACGGAGAGGACGCCTGATTTTACCCCGCATCATCGGAATCGCCGTTGGGCTACTCCTGACCTGGATGATCTTTTTCGGGGCCGGATATTTCGGCGCGGTGTGGACGCACTATTTCAGCGGCGACAGCCCGCCCGCCCATGGCGCCGAGGTATCCGTCAAGGTTCTGCCCGCGCAGAAATCCTGCCCGCAAGGCAAACCGTGCTGAACGAGACGCCGACTTCCGGCCGGTTCGAGGGCAAAACGCACCTCCTGCCCATCCGCATCTATTACGAGGACACCGACCTCTCCGGCATCGTCTACCATGCCAACTACCTGCGCTACATGGAGCGCGGCCGCTCGGAGTTCTTCCGTTCTGTCGGCATCGTTCGGCTGGCGCAGCTAGAAGCGCCCGAACCGACCGCCTGGACCTTGCGCCAAATCGAACTCGAATATCTGAAACCGGCGCGGCTGGACGATGTGATCGAAGTCCATACCCGCGCCACCGGACTCACGGGCGCGCGTCTTTCCGCGGAGCAAGACATCTTTTGCAAAGGCGTTCAGCTCACGCGCGGCCGCGTCGAGGCCTGCATCATCACTCTGGACGGCCGCGTGCGCCGCATCCCCTCCGGCACGCGCGACAAACTCGCGCGATTCGTGTCGGAAAGAATCGGTTAACCATTCGCGCCCAAATTCGGCCAAGTTGAAATGGCCTTTGGAAACAAAGGGATTCGCCTGGGTTTTGCGGGCGGGTTGCCGCTCTTTGGCATCCAATCGCCAGAAAGGTGTCGTATGCGTTTGCGGCGAACGGCCGCCGTGTTTTTGGCGGCTTTGGCAATCTTCTGCAGTGGAAGCGGCGCCTTGGCGCAACGCACTCCGCGCGCCGCGCCGGTCTCCCCAGCCGCACAGACCCAGAGCCTGCCGGCACCCGCTGCCGCTCCCACCACGAACGTGGATGTGACCCCAAGCGGCGGCGACAGCTTTGCGCCTGCCCTCAATCGCATGTCGGTCGTGTCGCTGTTCCTGCGCGCCGACGCGATCGTGAAAACCGTATTCGTGGTCCTGGTGCTGGCCTCGCTGTGGTCGTGGGCCATCATCATCAACAAATGGATGGCCCTCGGCATGCTGAAACGCCGGGCCGCGAAATTCGAGCGGACCTTCTGGTCCGGCCTGTCGCTGGATGAGCTGTACCAGCAGTTCTCACAGCGCGCCGATCATCCCTTCGCGGCGATGTTCACGTCGGCGCTACGCGAATGGAAGCGCGCCTTCGAAGGGGGCCCTCCGCGCGAAGCACTTTTGCCGAGCGTGAAGGATCGCATTGAAAAGGCGATGAACGTCACCATCCAGCGCGAGTCCGAAGGGATCGAGCGCCGGCTTGGCTTCCTCGCCACCGTAGGGGCGACCGCGCCGTTCGTCGGGCTGTTCGGCACGGTGTGGGGGATCATGAATTCGTTTTCCGCCATCGCCGCGCGGCACGACACCACGCTCGCGGTCGTGGCGCCTGGCATTGCGGAAGCCTTGTTTGCCACCGCGATGGGCCTGCTTGCGGCCATTCCCGCCGTTATCTTCTACAACAAGTTCGTCAACGATATCGGCCGCTATGTCGGGCGCATGGAAAGCTTCGCGGATGAGTTCTCAGCCATCCTGTCGCGGCAGCTGGACGAGAAGGCCGCCCGCTGATGGTGGCGCATGTGCGGCGTATCGAGAATGGGCGGAGGCGAGGCCGCATCCGCCCCATGTCCGAAATCAACGTGACGCCGTTCGTGGACGTCATGCTGGTGCTGCTGATCGTCTTTATGGTGACGGCGCCGCTCCTGACCGTGGGCGTGCCGCTCGACCTGCCGAAGACGCGTGCCCAGCCCCTGTCGCAGGATCGCGAGCCACTGTCGGTGAGCGTCCGGCGCGATGGCAGCATCTATCTGCAGAAGCTGCCCGTCGAGGAAGCCGACCTGGTGCCGAAGCTGACCGCCATCGCCACCAACGGCTACGACCAGCGGATTTTCGTGCGGGGGGACAAATCGGTCGATTACGGCCGGGTGATGGAGGTGATGGCGCTGATCAGCGCCGCCGGCTTCACGCACATTGGTCTCGTCACAGATGTCGCCCGCAAGAAGCATCCAGGCGAATAACCGGCTGGCGTTCGCCAGCATGGCGGGCGAGCAGCAGACACCGCTGGGCCTGATCGGCTCAGTGCTGCTGCACGCCGGCATCATTGGCGCGACGCTCTTCACCTTCGCGCACAAGCTGGACATTTCGCAGGAATCGGCGCCCGTCGTGCCCGTCGAACTGGTGACGATCGCGAACAAGACGAATTTGATCGCAACGGTGAAGACGCCGCCCAAAGCGGAGCCGAAGGAGGAAGAACCCACGCCTCCTCAACCGCAAAAGCTGGACACGCCGCCACCGCAACCGGAGCCCAAACCGGAGAAGCTTAGTGTCGCGCCGGAGCCGAAGCCCGAGCAGCAGCCGCAGGCAGAGGTCGCGCCGGAGCCGGCGCCCAAGCCGCCCCCGCCGCTGCCGAAGGTGAAGCCCGCGCCTGCACCGGAGGCAAAGGCCGAAGCGCCGAAAAAGGAAGAATTCGACATCAACAAAATCACCGCGCTGCTCGACAAGCGGGACGCGGCGCAGGCGTCTTCGCCGAAAGGCAAGGTCTCCGACAAAACCGTCAAGGGCTTCGGTCCGCAGACCGCGATGACGATGGACCTGCAGGATTCGCTGCGCAGCCAGATCCAGCAGTGCTGGAACCCGCCGGTCGGCGCGCCGCATCCCGAAGAGCTGGTGGTGGAATTCGAACTGTTCCTGAAGCCGGACGGTTCGGTCGCACAGCCGCCACAATTGTCCGGTGAATCGGAGAGCGGCGTGTCGCACGATTCGTTTACGCGCGCGGCCGCAGAAGCGGCGCGCCGCGCCATTTACACCTGCGCGCCCTACAAGCTGCCGCGGGATCGCTACGGCCAATGGCAGGATATCACCCTCACCTTCGACCCACGGCAGATGGTGGGGCAGTAATTCGGGAGTATGGCATGAGAAAATTCGGGTTCCTTGGAGCGGCAGTGCTTGCGTTGCTCGCGGCGATCGCCTGGCCTGCCTGGGCGGCGCTGCATGTCGATGTCACGCAAGGCAACATCCAGCCGATGCCGATCGCCATTCCCGATTTCATCGGCGGGGCGCAGGGCGCGCAGATCGCGGGTGTTGTTCGCGCCGATCTCGATCGCTCCGGCCTGTTCCGCACCCTGGATCAAAAATCCTTTGTCGAGCAGATCAGGGACATCAACACGCCGCCGCAATTCAACAACTGGCGCGTCATCAATGCCCAGGCGCTGGTCACCGGCCAGGCCGTGGCGCAGCCGGATGGCCGCCTCAGGGCCGATTTCCGTCTTTGGGACGTCTACGGCGAGCAGCAGATGCTCGGGCTTTCCTTCGCCACCACCCCGGAGAACTGGCGGCGAATCGCCCATATGATCGCAGACAAGATCTACGAGCGCATAACCGGCGAGAAGGGCTACTTCGACACCCGCATTGTCTTCATCGCCGAGTCCGGTCCCGCCATGAAGCGGGTGAAGCGGCTCGCGGTGATGGACGAAGACGGCGCCAACCCGATCTTTCTCACCAACGGCAGCTATCTGGTGCTGACGCCCCGCTTCAATCCGACGGCGCAGATGATCGCGTACATGTCGTACGCCGGCGGGCGGCCACGAGTGTACCTGTTCGATCTGGAAAGCGGCCGGCAGGAGATGCTGGGCAATTTCCCCAACATGACTTTCAGTCCGCGCTTCTCTCCCGATGGCAACAAGGTGGTGATGACGCTGGAATCGCGCGGCAATTCCGACATTTACGCCATGGATTTGCGCACCCGCGCCGTGAACCGGCTCACCTCCGATCCGGCCATCGACACGGGCGGTAGCTATTCGCCGGACGGCACGCAGATCGCCTTCGAATCCGACCGCGGCGGCTCTCAGCAGGTTTATGCGATGAATGCCGACGGCTCGAACGTGCATCGCCTCAGCTTCGGAGGCGGCAAGAACGGCACGCCGGTCTGGAGCCCCCGGGGCGACATGATCGCCTTCACCAAACAGGCAAACGGCGCCTTTCGCATCGGCGTCATGCGCACGGATGGGTCCGGCGAGCGCATCATCACCCGCGGCTGGGAGGACGAAGGGCCGACCTGGGCGCCGAACGGGCGCGTGCTGATGTTCACGCGCACCGAGCGCGGCGGACGCGGTTCCTCGATCTGGTCGGTCGATGTCACCGGCAGAAACGAGCGGCGGGTGCCTTCGCCTGGAGCGGCATCTGACCCGGCCTGGTCTCCTCTGATTCAGTAGAAGGGTTTACCATCCGGAAAGGGCACTGATTCTGTATTGCATACAAGTTGTTGGCGGTGCGCGCCTTAGGTCGAAGCGAGTCCGGCGCACTCACGGGCTTTGCGTAAAGCGGGAGCAAATTCCATGACGAGATTTCATGTCCCTGTGAAGGCGATGACGATTGCAGGCCTCTGCCTGCTTGCGGCATGCGCGCATAAGCCACCGGCCACCCAGCCGCCTCCCGTGGAAGCGCCCCCCACCACCGAAAGTACCGCGCCGGTGACCACCGAATCCTCAAGTGTCATCCCGGGCAGTGCCGAGGATTTGCGCGTCAATGTCGGCGACACCGTACACTTCGACTACGACCGTTATGACGTGCGGGAAGAGGACCGGACCACGCTGCAGCGCCAGGCGCAGTGGCTGCAGAAATATCCGCAGGTGCGCGTGACGGTGGAAGGCCATTGCGACGAACGCGGCACCCGCGAATACAACCTCGCGCTTGGCGCCCGTCGCGCCAATGCGGTGAAGGAATATCTCGTCAGCCTCGGCGTATCCTCCGGACGTGTTCAGACCATTTCCTACGGCAAGGAGCGTCCGATCTGCACGGACTCATCGGAAGCCTGCTACGCGCAGAACCGCCGATCGGTGACGGTCGTGACCAGCGGCGCCGCCTCTTCCTGATCGGATCATTCCCAATTGTCGCGAAAGGCGCCCGTCGGGCGCCTTTCTTTTTAGCCTTTCGCGTTTTCGCGAAGCCGCAATTTCGGCTACATGTTGCCGATCATGCCGCGAGGGGCTGGTTCGTTGGATACGAGTTCGCCACATGAATGAACGATTGCGCAAAGGGATGCTCTGCGCCGCCGCGACCGCGCTTGTGCTTTTCGCCGCCGGGGGACGGAACGCCAGCGCCCACGCCGAAGCAGCGCCCGGCAGCTACCGGATGGCCGATCTCTTCGGCGAAAGCGAAGAGGAGAAGCAGGCGCGCCTTGTCGCCCAGCAGCATGAAGACGCACAGGATGCGTCCATCCGATATTTGCGCCAGCGCAACCAGGACATGGAGAGCACGATCCGGCGGCTGACCGGACAGATCGAGGAGCTGGACCACCGCATCTCCGAACAGAACGCCCGCATGGAGCGGATGCAAAAGGACTTTGACTATCGCCTGTGCAAGATCGCGGCGATGCAAATGGCCACCTCCGGCGATCAGGCGCCGCTCTCCTGCATGGGCGGCGAGTCGCAACCGGGCATGGCCGCGCCGTCTGCCGCCGGGCCGTCCGCTTCGCTGGCAGCTCCACCCGGAGCGGGCGCCGCGATACACCTGACGCCACCCGCGGCGCAGACAGCCGTGCAGCCCTCATCGAGCGCCAATCGCGCCCGCTTCGACGATGCGATGAAGCTGCTCACCCATACGCAGTACGATGAGGCGCGCAGCGCCTTCCGTGCCTTCGCGGACGCCTATCCCACCGATGAGCTTGCGCCCCAGGCGGTTTATTGGGTGGGCGATATCGCCTATGTGCAGAAGGATTATCCCGCCGCCGCGCGCGCCTTTGCCGAAGAGATCAAGAAATATCCGGACAGCGCGCGGGCGCCGGATAGCATGCTGAAGCTTGGCCAGTCGCTGATCGCAATGGGCCAGAAGCAGGAAGGCTGTACTGCCCTTGGCGCCCTCCCGACGAAATACCCCACCGCCTCGCAAAGCGTCATCGGCCACGCCGCGGAAGCGCGCAAAGCAGCCAAGTGCCGCTGAGCGACCTAAGAAGCTAGCGGCCCCGCCAAAACGCGCAAAAGTAGCGCCAATCGAGGACACGTTCGAGCTTCGCTTTGCCGCCGCCATGGAGGCGCTTTCGCCGCCCTGGCCGGGTGCGGTCGGCGTTTCGGGCGGCGGCGACTCTCTTGCCCTGATGCTGCTGCTTGGCCATTGGGCCAAGGCAAAGGGGCTGCCGCTGCCCGCGGTACTTTCCGTCGATCATGGGTTGCGACCGGGTTCCCACAAGGAAGGCGAACGGGTGCGGAAGCTTGCCGCCGCCGCCGGATTGGCAGCCCACGTTCTTGCCTGGAAAGGAGCCAAGCCGGATTCCGACATCGAGGCGGAAGCGCGGGCAGCCCGATATGCCCTTATGGGCCGCTGGTGCGCCGACCACCGCTGCCCGGCTCTCTATGTCGCCCACACGCTGGAAGACCAGGCGGAAACATTCCTGCTGCGGCTTGGCCGCGGCAGCGGCCTCGATGGGCTCGCCGGCATGCAACCGATCTCTCCACTGCCGATCCCGGAGCTTGGCCAAATTCGGCTGGTTCGCCCCTTGCTGGAATTCCGGCGCGACGAGCTGCGGGAATTTCTTAAGGCACAGCGGATGGAGTGGTTGGACGATCCGATGAATGCCGATCCGCGGTTTGGTCGCGCCAGGCTACGAACCGCGTGGCCGGCCCTGCAGGAGCTCGGCCTCCTGCCCGAGCGGGTGGCGGGAGCGGCCACACACCTCGCCCGTGCGCGCGCGGCACTTGAGGCCATGACGGAAGATTTTCTGCGGCGAGGCGCGCGCTTCGATGACAACGGCGCAACCCTCGATCCGCTGCGGCTCAAGATGCTCCCCCGCGAGGTCGGCTTAAGGGCATTGGCCGCCGTCCTCTCGCGTGTTTCAGGCGAGGAATACCGTCCCCGTTTCGACAGTCTCGAGCGGCTGTTCGATGCCATTTTATCCGGCTCGCTGGCCGGTGGCGGGACACTTCATGGCTGCATTGTGGCGCCGGCGCCCCAGCGCGAGCAGATGTTCGGTTCGGCCACACTTGCGATATCTCGTGAAACACGGGGCAAAATAAAGGAACCGGCAGCACCGTCCCAGCGTAGAACTTAAAGGAGCGATGAGCTTGCCGCCGGCCGGCACGGGTCTTGAAGCCGCATTGCTGCAAGGGCCGAAAAATCTTAACGTTTTGCTCTCTGGCAAGGCGTTAAGAAGGTTCCTATCTAGGTGGGTGGCCTCGCGCTTCGCCCGGCCGCTCAAGAAAGGCGTTTCGTGAACAACCTTCGCAATCTTGCCCTGTGGATCATCATCGCGCTGTTGCTGGTGGCCCTGTTCAACATGTTCCAGGGCACGGGAATGCATCAGAACAGCAGCCAGATCAGCTACACGCAATTCAGCGACGATGTGAACCAAGGTCTGGTGAAGAGCGTCACGCTCCAGGGCGATCAGGTGGTTGGCGAATTGCAGAGCGGAGTCCAGTTCACCAGCACCGTCCCCGCGGGCGATTCGCAGTTGAACGAGCGCATGCTTGCCCACCACGTCGACATTCACGTGAAGCCGGGCGACGACGGCTCGTTCAACCTGATGAGCATTTTTATCAACTGGTTCCCCATGCTGCTGCTGATCGGCGTATGGGTATTCTTCCTGCGCCAGATGCAGGCAGGCGGCGGCAAGGCGATGGGTTTTGGCAAGAGCCGCGCAAAGCTGCTTACCGAGCGGCAGGGCCGCGTCACTTTTGAGGACGTGGCGGGCGTCGATGAAGCGAAGGAAGAACTGAAAGAAATTGTCGACTTCCTCAAGGATCCGCAGAAGTTCCAGCGGCTGGGTGGCCGCATTCCGAAAGGCGTGCTGCTGGTCGGCCCGCCGGGCACCGGCAAGACATTGCTCGCCCGCTCCATCGCCGGCGAAGCCAACGTGCCGTTCTTCACCATTTCCGGCTCGGATTTTGTGGAAATGTTCGTGGGCGTCGGTGCCTCCCGCGTCCGCGACATGTTCGAGCAGGCGAAGAAGAACGCACCCTGCATCGTGTTCATCGATGAAATCGACGCGGTCGGACGCCATCGCGGCGCGGGGCTTGGCGGCGGCAACGACGAGCGCGAGCAGACGCTGAACCAGTTGCTGGTCGAGATGGACGGCTTCGAAACCAACGAAGGCGTCATCCTCATCGCCGCCACAAACCGGCCTGATGTGCTCGATCCGGCACTGCTGCGTCCGGGTCGCTTCGATCGCCACGTGGTGGTGCCCAATCCCGACCTCGGCGGCCGCGAGAAGATTCTGCGCGTGCACATGCGGAAGGTGCCGCTGGCGACCGATGTCGACCCGCGCACCATCGCGCGCGGCACGCCCGGGTTTTCCGGAGCCGACCTCGCGAACCTGGTGAACGAGGGCGCGCTTCTTGCCGCCAGGCGCGGCAAGCGCGTCGTCACCATGGTCGAATTGGAGGATGCCAAGGACAAGGTTATGATGGGCGCTGAGCG
>Ga0157372_10007065_pt1 | contig 11963 bp, 9 predicted proteins | sample C55metaG_FD_115307 | JGI IMG/M metagenome (GOLD analysis project Ga0157372, IMG submission 115307) | Corn rhizosphere microbial communities from Kellogg Biological Station, Michigan, USA - C5-5 metaG | ecosystem: Host-associated > Plants > Roots > Rhizosphere > Soil | place: USA: Michigan... | reverse complement strand
CGAGATCGAAGAGCAGGGCGCGCTGGCCATCGTCTCGTACCATGCTCTGAATCCAGAAAAACGACGCAACGCGAGCGCCGCGCGTGATAGGCCGTACGTTGTGCAGGCTGGTAGCGGGATACAGGATCATGTGCCCGGCCGGAAGCTTCACGCTATGAGTGCCGTATGTGTCTTCGACAATCAGCTCGCCGCCGTCGTATTCGTCCGGGCTGGCAAAAAAAAGGGTCGCGGAGAGGTCAGTGCGAATTCGATGCGGCGTGCCGGTTATCTGGCGGATCGAATTGTCGACGTGGGTGCCGAAAGACTGCCCGCCCTGATAGCGATTGAACAACGGCGGGAAAACGCGCTGCGGAAGAGCTGCAGAAATGAATAAAGCATTTTGGCCGAGCGCCTCGAGAATCATTTCGCCAAGCTGGCCGGCCACCGGATGATTTTCCGGCAGCTGCAGATTATCTTTAGTACGGCTGGATTGATGACCCGCCGTCACCCGGCCGTCCACCCACTGCGCAGTATCGAGCAGTTGACGGGCGCGGAGCACTTGCTCCGCGGTCAGGAGGTCGGGAATCGCAAGGAGCATCGCTAGAACTTGAACTTGATTCCCACTAAGGCCGAGCGCCCCGGACCGAGCACGATGTGCCCGGGATGGAGCTGGTCGTAGTAGTAGCGGTTCGCCAGGTTGTAGGCGTTGACCTGAAGATCGATATGTTCCGTGATGGGATGGCTCAACATCGCGTTAAATACCCAGTAACCGGGAACTTGCTTGATTAATCCGGTAGTGGGGTCGAGCGGGACGGTCGAGCTGGCCGTACGGCTCGATACGTAATTGGTCCCGACGCCGAAATTGAAGTGCGCGGGTAAACGATTGTTGCTCCAAAAGGCGAATGTATTTTTAGGGACGTTGGCGAGAGGGTAGCCTATGGCGCCGGGGAAGAATTGCGATCCGACCACGCGGCTATCGAGATAAGCGTAACTGGAAAGAATGTCCCATCGGCTAGTGACATGCCCCGCAATGTCCACTTCGGCGCCGCTCACTTTCTGAGTGCCGGCAAGAACGACCAACAATGGGTTAGACGGGTCCGTCTCGCGAGCATTCTCTTTTACGGTGCGAAACCAGGAGTTGTTTACGGAAAGGCGGCTATGCGCCAGACTCCATTTCGTCCCGAATTCGTAACTCTTGTTCGACTCCGGTGGAAGATTTGCGGACCCGGCGCTGAGCGCCAGAGTTTCCGCCGAAGGGTTGAAGGAAGTCCCTGCCGCGAAGTACAGCGTTCCCGCCGCAACTGGATGGTAGGAGATAGCCCCGCGCCATGTCGGCTTCGTATCGACTCGGTGGAAAGACGAGAAGGGCGCGATCCGGCTGGCGTAATCATTCGCAAAACGATCGAACCGCACACCGCCGGTCAGCTCCCAGTGACGCCCAAATTTAGCTGTGTCCACGGCGTACACGCCGGTCGATACGGCTGTGTCTATAACGCTCGATGAAATCCCAGGACTCCCAGTCAGACTTTGGTTGAAATTAGGAAAGAGCAGGCTGGTTGTTGGCGCTGTGTAAATCGGCCTTGTGGGGTCGGACGTCTCTCGGCCCGCTTCGAGGCCCGTTACAAAGTTATGGCGAATTTTGCCGGTTTCGAAATGCGCGCTCATGTCGAGCTGTTCATCGAGGAAAGTCTCCGTGCTGTTCGAGGCCAGCTGATTACGTGTGACAATCATCGCGCTCAGAGGAGTAGTGAGAGTGGCGTTATTGATCCGTGGTTCCGTGATGAGGACATTGCGTGCATAATTTGCGTACCGGAACTGATTCCGTATCGTGATATGGCTATTGAAGTCGTGCTCGACCTTGGCCGTTCCAATGTCGTCGCAAGTGCGTAGAAAGTTCCCATTCTCCAGACCGTAATAGTTACGGCGATTTACCGGCGCTGGGCCGTTGAACAGCCAGGGAATACCATAGTCGGGAATGTCGTCTCCATTCTGATGGAAGTAGCTCAGTGTTAAGCGCGTCGGTGTGCCGAGGCCGAGTGAGAGCGAAGGTGCAATCCCATCGCGGCGATTTTTCGCGACATCACGGCCGGCTACATCACTTATGTGCCCCATGGCATTCAGCCGAAAGGACGCGCCCGGACCAAACTTTGAAATTGGAATATTCAGGTCAATTTCACCGCGGCGCGTCAAATCAGTCCCGAAGGCCAATCCAGCGGTCACGTAGCGATTCAGATCGGGTGTTTTGCTGGCTTGATTCACCACGCCGCCCGTAGAGCCGCGGCCAAACGCCGCTGATGATGCCCCTTGCAGAACCTCTATTTCCTGGGTGTTGAAAGGATCGCGATAGTAACTACCAAAATCGCGCATACCGTCGATAAACAGATCGTTGCGCGCAGTGAATCCGCGGATGGTAAGATTGTCCCCTTGCGAACCGCCCTCACCGGCCGCGAGGCTGATGCCGGCCACGTTACGTAGCGCGTCGCGCAGAGTAGAAGCGCCCTGCTGCGCCATCGTTCGATTGGACACTACGCCAATCGTTTGTGGAGTGTTGAGAAGAGGTTCTGTGAATTTCGGCGTGGAAGCAGCGAGCCCGGGTGAATTGGCCTGAACCTCAATTACGGTCTGGACTGACTTCAGGCTGAGCTGGATAGTTTTATCGTTGGCCACCCGATACTCCACTCCCGTGTTTGTGAGTAGTTTGTCCAATGCCTGGGTGGCCGTATAAACGCCAGAGACACCCGGCGAAAAGACCTGTGCCGTGGCCGGATTGGAGAATACGACGGTTATCCCCGCGATTTTTTGAAATTCGCGCACCAAGGTGTCCAGATTCCCAGGAGCCAAATCGTAGCGTCGGACAGGCAGCCCGTCCAAATATTGCGTGTTGGAGGCGGGTGAAGGATTAGAAGCGATTTGTTTCTGCGCCAGTGCGAGTTTGCCGCTTCCCGCAAATGAGTAGGCAGCCAATGTGCTTACGGCTAGCCAACGCCGCGAGCCCGCTTGCTTCTTCTTGATGCGCTTCTTTGCCATTCCTTGTCATCTCCCGCCAGGTTGATAAACGTGGATTGGCAGCCTACAATTGTGGAAGGTTGCCAGCCCAAACGGTTGCCGATCGTCCAAGCCAGGGCGCTGCTCCGCCAAGAGTTTTGGCGCCCTGGACTTGGTTTAGAAAACTGCTGCCGATCCGAGAGTTGGATAAGGCACTCGATCTAGGACCGACTTGGTCCATGATAGGAGAATCGGCTCCTGTGTGTCAATAAAAAGCGGGGAGAGTTAATGGCGTGAAGTGCAAAATGTACGATCGCATGCTTCGCTCCGCATGGCTCATCCCGTAGTTTTCCGCCTCTTCTAGGGCACGACGATTAGTCCAATTGTCATGTTGAATACGGTAGCAGGCAATCACGGTACCCGTGCGATCTTTTCCACGCCGGCAATGTACAAATACCGGTTCGGCTTCGCTGCGGAACAGATAGGGCAGAATCTGCTGGAGTTGAGCCTTCGTCGGAGCCGACCAGGCACCAAGCGGGACATTCACATATTTCATGCCGAGCTTGCGAACTTGGTTGCCTTCGGCATCGGTCCGCTCGCCGGCACCCCTCAAATCGATGATCACTTTCACTCCGAGTGCATGTAATTCATCGAGGGCTTCCCGAGAAGGCGCCGCGCCGCGATAGAGGTGATCGTTCAGTTCGCCGAAATTGTTGACGTGCGGCGCAGCCGGACCGCCGGCATATAGAACCACATGTGCGAGAAGTAAAAGAACAATCTTCACGGCTTTGGCGGAGTCTGCGGCTTAGGCGGAGGATTCTTGTCCTTGCCTTCGGCTCCGCCTACGTCGCCATACTGGATGGTGCTCTCGGTCTTGAATTGATACTTCTTGTAATGGTCGTATTTAATGACCTCTTTGATGCGCTGCGACGGCCCGTCTTTAAAGTTGAGCGTATCGTCGGCGTAGGTGTAAGTCGGGAACCAGTATTTGCCGTCGATTTGCTCGCGGTAGGTCTCAAATTTTGGGAACTGCTGATCTTCTCCACGGCGCAAATATCCCGCTGAACGGCCATAAGTCTTGACGATCTGCAAGTCCTGGTCGTCCACCCATACGTCACCTTCGAAATAGCGCTTGCGGTCTTTTGTGAGCACTTTGGGCTGAAGCGCGAATACATAGCAGGTGATCTCGTCGACCTTCTCGCGGCGCTTGTAGGTGACGTTGTACTCGGGTAGCGTGTCATTCGTCATCACAAAGGGCATCACTTGCCGCATATCCTGTTCGTCTTCCCCGGTCATCACAATGTTCGTGAGCGACGTGACCGGCGCATGGAGGACGTGCGAGGTGCGGCGATTGCGGTCGTCGAAGCTGACCTCTTCGACGATTTCGTAGGCCCCGCCGGGAGGATCGGTTTCGGTCAATTTGCTGGTTTGGCGATACGTGTAATTCTCACGGGCCGCGGCGAACTCCGTCTCCTTCTGTGTGAACCTTTTGATGATGTCCTGAATTTCGGCGGGCGAGGGATCGGCCTTAGTGTCGATGGCGTGCAGCAAAAGGGCCGAGCCCAGAGTGCATGCGGCCAGAGCGCAGATGCGTGATGACTTCATTTTGGTCCTATTCTCTATTGTGACGAACTATGGCGAGACACGGGTTTCCTGAGACAGCAGCGCCTTGGCGATGGTAGCGCGCTGCATATTACTGGTGCCCTCATAAATTCGGCCGATTTTCGCGTCGCGGTACAGTTTTTCGACTGGATAGTCCTTCGTGAACCCGACGCCGCCGAGGATCTCCACCGCTTTTGAAGCAACTTCTTCGGCGATCGTCGAGCAAAAATATTTCGCCATGGCGGCTTGCATGACGAAAGGCTGTCGGGCGTCGCGAAGGCGGGCGGCGTTGTAAACCATAAGACGAGCCGCTTCGATCTTGGTAGCCATATCCGCCAGCTCGAATTGCACACCTTGAAAATCACCGATGCGTTTGCCGAATTGCTTGCGCTCGCGGGCGTGGCGCAGCGCGTGATCGAGCGCGCCCTCGGCAAGGCCAAGCATCTGGGCCGCAATGCCGATCCGGCCTTCGTTCAAGGTTTCAATCGCGATCTTGTAACCCTTGCCCCGCTCGCCAAGAATCGGCGCGGAGACTCCATCGAGAATTAATTCGCACGTCGAGGAGGCGCGTATGCCGAGTTTGTCCTCCTTCTTGCCCACCGCGAACCCAGGCATGCCGCGCTCGACGATAAAGCAAGTGATCCCTTTGTAGCCGGCCAACGAATCGACCGTGGCAAACACCAGAAAGATCTCCGCCTCCGCGGCATTGGTGATCCACATTTTCCGGCCAGTGAGCCCGTCGGCGGTAGCCCGTGTCGTGAGCGAAAACGCGTCCGAACCGGACGAGGCCTCGGACAAAGCGTATGCTCCTACATTCCCGGCAGCCAGGCGCGGCAAATAATTCTTCTTCTGCTCGTCGGTCCCCCATGTCTCGATGGCATTGTTGACAAGCGTGTTCTGCACGTCGACGATGACTGAAGCCGAGGGGTCCACCTTGGCCAGTTCTTCGATAGCGAGCACGGCCTGAAGAAACGTGCCGCCCTGTCCGCCATAGGCTTCGGGAGTCCCGATTCCCATAAGCCCCAGTTCGAACAGCTCGCGCAACAGATCCGGCCGAAATTGCCCGGCCTCGTCCATGGCACGAACATGGGGCCCCAGCCGCTCCTTCGCAAACCGCGCCACCGTATCCCGAAACAGCCGCTCCTCATCGGAAAGCATTGGTCATAGTCTCCCAAAGTGTAGAGGGCGAGGCGAGGTCGGGATGATGACTTACGATAACAAGCGATGGAACACGCGCGTCGTGCGATATTGTTTTTCCTGTTGGCTTCGCCTTTGACACCGAGACAAAATCCGCAACCGGAAGTCATTCATTTGCCGCCTCCTATGCCCACCGGTGATTTGCACGGCAAATCAAAGGAGCAGATTGCAGCGGAGAACAGGGAAGCGGCGTTGACGGACGTAGAAGAACTTGCACGAGCTTCTATGGAGCTGCGAGATGAATTGAAAAATACGGGGCAGTATGTCGTTCCGGTGGACGCGATAAAAAAGACCAAACAGATCGAGAAGTTGGCGCGGCGGATCCGCGGGCGATTGAAGGATTGACCTGCCGGGCTTAGTCGCGACGCAAGCCGTGCTTCTCCATCCGATAGATCAGTGTGCGGCGGCTGATATCGAGGAATCGCGCTGCCTGTGTCTGATTGCCGTTGAATTTCTCAATCGCTCGCAGCAGTAATTCTCTCTCCACGCCCTCCAAACTAATTCCGTTTTCAGGCAGATCGAATAGGAAAGATCCCTGCGCCGGCGTCGTCTGCCTCATCTCCTCTGGAAGATCGCGCAAGCCAATCTGGTCGCCGGCCGACAACACGAGCATGCGCTCCAAAACATTTTCGAGTTCGCGGACGTTGCCCGGCCAGCGATAGTTGCACAAATGCGAAACCAGCGCTGGCGCAATGGTCGAATCGGGGTGACCATGCCGTGTCTTGAGTTTTCGGAACAGATGCTGCACGAGTTCTGGAATGTCTTCTTTCCGCTCGCGCAATGGCGGCAGCGCCAAAGGTACCACCGCCAGACGGTAGTAGAGATCTTCGCGAAATGCGCCGTCCTCAATCATGGCCGGCAGATTCCGGTGGGTCGCCGCAATGACACGCACATCCACAACCGCTTGCGAGGTGGACCCCAGCTTTTCGATCTCGCCGTTCTGCAGGAGCCGGAGAAGCTTCACTTGCCTATCGAGGGGCAATTCCCCGACCTCGTCGAGAAACAGCGTTCCGCCATCTGCCATCTCAATTTTGCCGGCCTTGGCGGTGTGGGCGCCCGTAAAGGCGCCGCGCGTGAAACCGAACAGTTCTGACTCAATGAGTTCTTTCGGAATCGCGCCGCAGTTAATCGTGACAAAAGGTTTGTTCTTGCGACGCCCGTTCTGATGAATGGCTCGTGCCAAAAGCTCTTTGCCGGTTCCCGTTTCGCCGAGCAGCAACACGGTGGAATCATGTTGCGCAACACGAGATGCGAGGTCGAGAACGTGCAGCAGGCGTTTTGAGCGCCCGACAATATTTTCGAATCCGTATCTTTCATTCAGCGCTGACCGCAGGCTGCGGACCTCCTCGAGTAATGCCTGCCGTTCCATGGCGCGATGAACAGCGAGTACAAGCCCTTCGTAGTCGATCGGCTTGGTGACGTAATCATAGGCGCCAGACTTCATCGCTTCCACTGCCGTCTCCACGCTGCCGAATGCCGTGATCATGATGACCGTAGTTTCAAGCTGGTTGTCTCGAATCTGCTTGAGGAGTTCCAGGCCGCCCATGCCCGGCATGAGCAAATCCGTAATCACCAGTTTGGGCCGTTGCTCGTCGATGATCGCACCGGCGTGTTCGCCGTCGGAGGCAAGTGCAACCTGATAGCCAGCCTCTTCTAATTGCATTTTCATGACGCGGCGCAGACTGCTGTCGTCATCGACTACAAGCACAAGATTCTGGTTCATAGCGGACGGCTCCGGTCGCGCGGGAGATCCAGTTGAAACGTCATACCGCGGTCCGCATTCTGCTTAGCGGTCAGCAAACCTCCGTGCTGCCCGATGATCGTGGAAGCAATGGCAAGCCCGAGGCCGGTGCCATTTTCTTTGGTAGTGAAGAAGGGATCGAAGATACGGTCCTCGTTTTCAGTGGAAATCCCGCAGCCTTCATCGCGCACGGTAACCGATACGCGGTCGGCGGCTACCGATGTAGCAAGCCAGACTGCGCCCGATCGCGTGCTGGCCTGCGCGGCGTTTATCAGCAAATTCAGGAGCACCTGTTTTAGCTGCTCTGGGTCGCACTCCACCTCCGGCAGATCCAAGGGCCGGTCGCTGTGCAGTTGGACCTGCAACATCGCCGAATCGTGTGCCGTCAAAGACATCACCGAATCGAGAACGGTAGCTAAATCAGTCGGCTGAAATTTCGGGGCGCGTGGCCTTGCAAAGTGAAGAAAGTTCGTCAGCAATTTATTGAGACGGTTAGATTCTTTCTCGATGATTTCAAGGCAGTCTTCGATGTTCGCTTGCGAGGCATGGCCGCGTTTCAGGATTCCGGCTGCACCCGAGATGCTTGCGAGCGGATTGCGTATTTCATGGGCCAGTCTGGCCGAAAGTTGTCCCGCCGCATAGAGCCGTTCCGACCTACGCAGACGGTCTACGTTTCGTTGCAATTCCTGATAGACCTCTTCGAGTTCGCGTGTAGCCTGCTCGAGCCTGGCGCGTTGCTTTCTTTCGCGATCGGAGAGAAAGCCGGCAATCAAACCCGCCGTGCCAAATATCGATACCTCAACTAACTGATCGCTGGCTTCAAGACGGGCTATGCTCCAGCTTCGCCAGATGTGCGCGGAATCCACCAGTGCCGTGAAGAGCACACAGTAGAGTGCGCCCCGCCAGCCAAAAACCATCCCGGCGGCCATAAGTGGCAGGAAGTGTAAGTGGTGCACAAAATTGTGTTCCTCCACTTTGCTGAGCGGAATGTACCAGGAGAGCACGCCGAGAACAACGATACTGGACGCGATCGCTGCCGCCTTGAATCGCTGATCTTGCCAAAAACGCGTCATCAATACACCAATCATGCTACTTGCAATTTGGGAACCGCCCTTCCTGGTCAATCCGGTACCAGTTTTCGGTGGACGATTCGGGACACCCTGGTGCCTCAGCTGTCCCAAACCGGTCAATTCGCGCTGCAGATCAATGATTTCCGGGCGGAACACCGATTGCATTACTGCTCATAGTGAGAGTTCTATTGGTGCTGGTGGCAGTGTGTGCAGTGGGACGAACCGCGGAGCTGACCCTGGACAAAGCACTAGCGCTCGCCGAGGTCAACAGTCCTCTGATTGAAGAATCGAAAGCAGTACAAGCCGGTGCTGGCGCTGGAATCGTGGCGGCCAAGGCCTATCCCAACCCGCAGTTCAATTTTCTCGCGGGGCACCAGGCGGCGCGTCCCATCACCATGCCCGCCGTTCCCGGGCCGCTCCAGCATTACAGTGTGTCGCAGCCGATGGAAACGCCAGGTGTACGGCGAACACGTTTGCAAGCGGCCAGGCTGGGACTCGAAAGCAGCACCTGGGGAGTTCGCGGCACTCGCGTCGCTCTCGTCGCGCATGTGAAACATGCGTTTTATGAAGTACTGCACAGAAAGGAAGAGATAGATCACACCAGAGAAAGCCTGGCATTGGTCGAAGATTTGAGGCGCCGTGTTGCGGTGCAGGTGGGCGTGGGAGAAGTGGGCCGCCTGGAACTAACGCGCGCCGAAGCCGAAATTGCGATCGCACAAACAGCGCTGAAGGGCGCGCAACTACGCTACGTCGGCGCGGTTGCGGCCCTGCGGGTGGCGATCGGTGCGTCCCCCACGGGAGCGATCAACCCGGTTGGCAACCTCGATACGAACGTCGCTGTGCCGTCCCTGGATGCGGCGCGTGCCACAGTGCTTGAGAACCATCCCGCGATCGGGCAGGCTAGGACTGAGATGCAGCGCGCGCAGGCTTTGCTGGCGAATGAAAAAGCTCTGCGCGTTCCACAATACGCTGTTTATGGCGAGTACGAGCATCAACCCGATCTGACTTTTTATCGCGCGGGTGTGAACATCCCGCTTCCTCTCTGGAACCGGCGTAAAGGTGAAATTGAAGCCGCCAGTGCGGAAGTGCGGCGTGCGGCCGCGGTCGAGGCCCAGCGCCGCTTGGAACTGACTGCCGCTCTCGAGCGCGCCTATAGCCAATTTCAACTTGCCGATGGCCAGGTCAAATCGTTTCAGGCGGGCTCGTTACGCCAAGCCGAAGCCGCGCTCACGGCCGCGCAAGCGGCGTATCGATTTGGCGAGCGGGGCATTATCGAAGTGCTCGACGCACAGCGCGTGCTGCAGAGCGTGCGTGGAGACTATCTGGACGCGCGCTTCGAGCGCGAGGATGCACTGATTGATCTCGAAGAACTCGGCGCCGTAAGCGGAATAGGAGACGGAAAGTGAAACAACTTGCAATCGTCTGGATGGCGTTTCTTGCCGTGTGTCTCGCCGGATGCAAGACGCATGCCTCTCAACCGTCCGATGGTGACAGTTCCAAATCGCCCGATCCGCTTGCGATCAAAGTTACGCCGGCGCTGCGCAAACAAATACGAATTGGTGAGCCTACCTGGGCCGATGTGGCCGACAAGCTTCGCGTGGCAGGGCATGTGGCGGCGGATGAAACACGTATGGCCCGCGTCGGCTCGTCCGTCGCCGGCCGCATCACCACGCTTCTGGTAGTGGAGGGGGAGCGTGTGCGGCAAGGCCAAACCATTGCCACGGTCCGCAGCACTGAGCTCTCCGATGCCCAATTCAGCTATGTCAAAGCCGCCTCTCAACAACAGTTGGCCGACCGAGCGGCGTCGCGAGCCAAGCAATTGCTGAACGCCGATGTCATTGGGACCGCTGAATTACAACGCCGCGAAGGGGAGGCGCTTCAGGCGGCCGTCGAGAAATCCGCGCTGCGACAGCAACTCGGCGCCTTGGGCCTTACCGAAGAGGCAATCCAGCAACTCGAGGCAACACACAAATTGAACGCCGAATATCGTGTCACCGCGAGCATCGGGGGCACACTGCTCGAGCGCAAAGTCACCGTAGGGCAAATTGTCCAGCCGGCGGAAGCGGTGTTTACTGTCGCCGATCTGTCAAACGTGTGGCTAATTGCCGACATTCCGGAACAGGAAGCGGGCGCCATCGAAGTCGGCAAAGCGGTAGAAGCCGAGATACCGGCGCTGCCTCAACAGACCATACGGGGGAAGCTGGACTTTGTGAGTAACACCGTAAATCCGGATACCCGCACTGTTCGTGTTCGCATGAACCTCCCCAACCCGCGCCACATTTACAAGCCGGCGATGCTCGCTACTATTACACTCGAAGACCGCGCCCGGCGCAGGCAAGTGATTCCTTCCACCGCCGTAGTACGCGAAGACAATCGGGAACAGGTATTTGTGCAAACCGGAGCGGATAGCTTCGTGCTACGGCCTGTCAACCTGGGCGGCGAGTTTGGGGAATACCGGGTATTGACCGACGGCATTCAGTCGGGCGAGAAGATCGTTGTCGATGGCGCGTTCCATCTCAACAATCAACGCAAGCAGCAAGCCCTTCAGGGAAACCAGCAGGGAAGCGAATAGATGCTGCGTGGTATCGTTCAGTCCGCTCTGAAGCAGCGTTTGGTCCTGGTGGTTGTCGCGGTCTGCCTGTTGGCATTCGGAGTGAACGCCGCTCGGCATTTATCTGTCGATGCTTTTCCGGACGTGACGAACGTCCAGGTGCAGGTCGCCACCGAAGCGGCAGGAAAAAGTCCCGAAGAGGTAGAGCGCTTTGTCACCGTACCTCTCGAGATCGCCATGACCGGACTGCCCGGCATGACGGAAATGCGTTCTCTCAACAAGCCCGGCCTATCGCTTATCACGCTGGTGTTTGAGGATGATCGCAATGTTTATTTCGAGCGGCAACTCGTCATGGAGCGGTTAACCGAAGTCCGCGACAAGCTGCCGGAAGGAATCGTGCCTGTATTGGGACCGGTATCGAGCGCACTCGGCGAAGTTTACCAGTACACGCTCGACAAAGCGGGCGACTCGGAGCGCCCGCTTTCTAAAGAGGAACTGGTTGAACGGCGCACCGTCCAGGATTGGGTGGTGCGCCCTCTGCTGCGGTCGATACCGGGCGTGGCGGAAATCAATTCCACTGGCGGCTACGTCAAGCAGTACCAGACCATCATCGACCCGATCAAGCTTCGCCACTACGGATTGACGGTCAAGGAAGTTTTCGATGCATTGGCGCGGAACAACGGCAATTCAGGTGGTGGTATCCTGCCCCAGCACGCTGAGCAATACCTGATTCGCGGTGTCGGCCTGATCCGCAATCTCGACGATATCCGCTCTATTGTTCTCAAAGAAGTTAGCGGAACGCCGGTATACATACGCGATGTGGCCGAAGTGAAATTCG
>Ga0157372_10007064_pt1 | contig 11963 bp, 2 predicted proteins | sample C55metaG_FD_115307 | JGI IMG/M metagenome (GOLD analysis project Ga0157372, IMG submission 115307) | Corn rhizosphere microbial communities from Kellogg Biological Station, Michigan, USA - C5-5 metaG | ecosystem: Host-associated > Plants > Roots > Rhizosphere > Soil | place: USA: Michigan... | reverse complement strand
GGAGATGCTCGATCATCTGCGCGTCGCCGCGGGCGCTGTCGTGGTGGACCAGCACGCACGGGTCTCACGCATCCCGTTGCTGTCGCCGGCAGCGCGCGCGCTGGCGATCGCCGCGCGCTCCGGTCCGTCGGCCGCGCTCGCTGCCACGACGCTCGACGCACTGCTGGCGCGTACCGCAAGCTCGTGGCCGGACGCAGTGGCGGTGGAAAGCGGTAACGCCGCGCTCAGCTATTCGGAGCTGCACCGTCGCGCGAATCAGCTCGCGCGTCGCCTGCGGCGCGAGGGTGTCGGGCCGGACGCATTGGTCGGTGTGTGCCTCGACCGCTCTCCGGAGATGATCATCGCGCTCCTCGCCGTTCTCAGCGCGGGCGCGGCGTACGTGCCGCTCGACCCGGAATATCCGGCCGAGCGAATCGCGATGATGATTGGAGACGCCGGCCTCTCCCTCGTCGTGACGACGAGCGCGCAGGGTGCCCGTGTGGAAGTGCCCACTGGTCGCGTGCGAACGCTTCGCTTGGACGAGATCGCGCACGAGCTCGCGCTGGAATCGGAGGAACCACTGCCGACGAGCGCGAACGGCGACTCGCTCGCGTACGTGATCTTCACGTCTGGGTCGACCGGGCGTCCCAAGGGCGTCATGATTCCACACCGCGCGGTGGTGAACTACGTCGGCTGGATGTGCGAAGCCTTCCCGCAGCGGCCTGGTGATGGAGTGCTGCTGAAGGCCCCGATCAGCTTCGATGCCTCCGTGCTTGAGCTCTACCTGCCGCTTGCGTGCGGTGCGCGTCTCGTGCTCGCGCCACAGGGTGCGCACCGTGACCCTGATCAACTCTTCGATCTGGTACGACGCGCATCGGTTGGCACGATTCAATTCGTTCCGACGCTGCTTTCGGCGCTGGTCGACCTCCCCGACTTCGCTGCGGCCTTTGCCGGCGTTCGCACGCTCATCTGCGGAGGAGAGGCACTGCCGTCGGAGCTCGCGGCGCGCGTGATGGACAGGCTCCCGTACGTCGCCCTCGTCAACCTGTACGGACCAACCGAGACGACGGTGTATTCGACGATGCACGCGTTCGGACGGGGAACGACCTCGCCCGCGCAGGGCGCCGTTCCCCTCGGCCGGCCCATCGCGAACACGCGCGTCTACGTCGTCGACCAGAACGGCGAAATCGTGCCGAACGGCGCATCCGGCGAGATCTGGATCGGCGGCGCCGGCGTCGCGCGCGGCTACCTCGGTCGCCCCGACCTCACGGCCGAGCGCTTCGTGCCGGATCGTATCACGCCGGCTCCGGACGGGCAGTTGTACCGCACAGGCGACCGCGGTCGGATCGACGCGACCGGCACGCTCCATTACCTCGGCCGCGCCGATCATCAGGTGAAGCTGCGTGGCCTGCGCGTGGAGCTGAGCGAGATTGAAGCGGCGCTGATCGAAACGGGAGAGGTTGCGCATGCGGCGGCCGTGGTTCGGGTGCGTGGCGAGACACAGCACCTCGTCGCGTTCTACACGTCGCGCAGCCGAACGAGCGTCTCGACGGATGCATTACTCGCGCGACTTCGGTCGCGACTTCCGTCGTACATGGTTCCCGAGGCGTTGGTGGCACTCGCGACCATGCCACTCACGCCCAGCGGCAAGGTGGACCGCGGTGCATTGCCTGACGTCACGGTCGAGTCGCGCGACACGATCGTCACTCCACCGGCGACAGCGGTCGAGACTACCGTGGCGGCGATCTGGTGCGACGTCCTGCGCGTCCCCGACGTCGGCCGTGAGGATGATTTTTTCGCGATCGGCGGAAACTCGCTCCTCGCGATCCGGATGATCACACGGGTGCGGGAAGCGTTCGGCGTCACGCCGACGATGCGGTCGGTCTTCGAGGCGGCGACGTTGCGCGCGTTCTCCACGCACATCGAGTCGCTCGCCGAGACCTCGGACGCATCGCTCGCAGCGTTGCTCGATGAATTGACGGGGATGTCCGACGAGGACGCGGCACGACTGCTCGACGAGGGGGCAGGCAGATGAGCAACGAGAAGCTCGAGTCGGCCGCGACTCGCGACGCGGCGATCGGTGTGCTCTCGCCAGCGAAGCGTGCACTCCTCGCGCAAATGCTTGCCGCCCGAAAGGGCGCGGCGGATGCGGTCCCGCCGCGCGACGCCACGGCGGTCGTGCCACTCACGCCCGGACAGCGAGTGTTGTGGCTGTTCGACCGTGTAGCGGAAGGCCGGTCGGCATACAACATGGTCGACGTCTGGCGGCTTCGCGGAGTGCTTGACGCGGAGGCGCTGCGTGCCGCGCTCGTCGCCGTCGTGGACCGCCACGAAGCGCTCCGCACAATAATTGGCGGCGTCGAGAGCGACCCCGTATTGGTTGTCCGGCCGGGCCAGAGCTTCCCATGGGAACTCCACGATCTGCGACACGACGCGTCAGCGCGCTCCGCGGCAGACGTCGGCCAGCTTGTGTCGAACGCCGCACGACGGCCGTTCGATCTCACGGCGGAGATCCCGCTGCGCGCGCTGCTCGTGCGCCTCGATGACCAGGAGTGGCTACTCGCGCTCGTCCTGCATCATATCGCTGCCGATGGGTGGTCACGCGGGATCATTCTTCGCGAGCTGGCGAGTGCCTATCGGCAGGCGCGCAGCGGAGATGCGGTCGCGTTCACGCCGCTACCGGTGCAGTTCGGTGATTACGCGGTTTGGCTCGCGGCGCAGTTGGACTCGCAGGCCATGGCGCCGCACGTTGCGTTCTGGCGCAACCAGCTCGCCACGCCGCGCCCCGTGCTCACGATTCCGACGGATCGGCCGCGAGAGGCACAGCGTACCGGCGCCGGGGCTGTCCTTCGCCAGACCTGGCCGCGCGAGCTCGCCGACGCGGTGGGCGCAATCGCGCGACGTGCGCGTGCAACTCCCTTCATGGTGTTACTCGCCGCATGGCAGGCCGTGCTCGCCAGGCACTCGGGTCAGGAAGAGGTCATCGTCGGTACGCCCGTCGCGGGTAGATCGCGCCCTGAACTTGAGGGCGTGGTCGGCTACTTCGCGAGCACGCTTCCTATTCGCACGACCCTCGCCGACGATCCGACGTTCTTCGTGCTCGTCGAACGTGTGCGTGACACTGTGCTTGCCGCGTTCGAGCACCAGGAAGTCCCGCTCGACGCGATGCTTCCGGACGCTGGCGCGTCGTCGGAGCCGCTCTTCCGCGCACTCTTCGCGCTGCAGAACTACGAGCGCGCCGCGCTGGCACTCGACGACGTGGCCGTAACCGCTGAGCCGCTGACCGACGGCACCGCGCGCGTCGAGCTCACACTCGGCATGGTCGAACGGGAGGACGGCTTCCGCGTCGCGCTCGAGTTCTCGACCGAGCTGTTCGACCGCTCGACCGCCGAACGCTTGCTCGCACGCTTCCGTCATTTTCTCGCGGCAGCGGCGGCGGCGCGCGATGCGCGCGTTCGGTCCATTTCGCTTCTCCCGGACGACGAGCGCTCCACCCTGCTTCGCGCATGGAACCCGTCCGGAACGGCGCGCTGGCCCGCTGCGACCGTCCACGCGCTCTTCGAGGAGCGTGTGCGCGGTGCGCCTGACGCGATCGCCGTGGAGGACGCGGGCATATACGTGCCCGGATACGATGGTCCGCGCGGGGAGCGCTGCGCCGCCGAGCGCCTCACGTATCGTGAGCTCAACGAACGCGCGAACGTGGTTGCGTGGCGTCTCCGCGAGATCGGTGTCGGGCCGGAGACGCGCGTCGCGGTGTGCCTCGAGAAGAGCGCCGGTGCGATCGCCGCGTTGCTCGGCGTGCTGAAGGCGGGCGGCGCATACGTTCCCGTGGACCCGGCGTACCCGGACGAGAGAATCGAATATCTACTCGCCGACTCCGGGGCACGCGCGATCGTGACGTCGGATGCGATTGCGGTACGCCTGCGGGCGACCGGTATCGTGCCTCCGGACGCGACGATTCTCGTCGCGGACAGGATCGAGCGTCGGGCGGACGACCGGGCGAACCCGCCAGCGCTCGCGAACCCCCGGTCGCTTTGCTACGTCATCTATACATCCGGATCGACGGGCAAGCCGAAGGGCGTGCTCATCGAGCATGAGCAGGTCGTGCAACTCGTCTGCAACGACGAGCTTCCATTCCAGTTCGGGCCGGCCGACGTGTGGACCGTGTTCCATTCGCTCGCCTTCGACTTCTCCGTGTGGGAGATGTACGGCGCGCTACTGTGGGGCGGGCGGACGATCGTCGTGCCACGCGCCCTTGCGCAGGATCCCGCAGCGTACGCGCTCCTCGTCGCGCGAGCCGGCGTCACGGTGGTGAATCAGACGCCGAGTGCGTTCTACGCGCTGATGCAGGAGGCGATTCGCGACGCCGCTCCCGAGCTGTCCTCGGTGCGTTACGTGGTGTTCGGCGGGGAAGCGCTCCAGCCGGCGCTGATCGCGCCGTGGCATGCGAGATATCCGGACGCGTCATTGATCAACATGTTCGGCATCACCGAGACGACGGTCCACGTCACGGTGAAGCGGATCGAGCGCGCCGACATCGAGCGTGGCGCCTCGAACGTCGGGCGCGCGCTGCCGCCACTCTCCGTGTACGTGCTCGACGAACGGCTCGAGCCGGTGCCGATCGGCGTCGTTGGGGAGCTGTGCGTGGGGGGCGCAGGGGTCGCGCGTGGCTATCTCAACCGCCCGGATCTGACGTCCGAGCGCTTCGTCGCCGATCCGTTCGCCGACCGCGCCGGCGCGCGGTTGTATCGCTCCGGTGACCTCGCGCGCTGGCGCGAGGACGGCGAGCTGGAGTATCTCGGCCGGCGCGATGCCCAGGTGAAGTTGCGCGGCCACCGCATCGAATTGGGCGAGATCGAGGCCGTGATAGGCCGGCATCCAGGTGTTACCGCGTGCGCGGCCATGGTGCGGACCGATTCGGTCGCTGGCCCGCGCCTCGTCGCATACGTCGTCGCAGCGCCGTCTCCGACGGGCGTGGGAGGCGAGACTGCGGGTCCGGTCTCGTCGGCGTCGCTTGCAACGTGGGTCGCTGATCGCCTGCCGCAGTACATGGTGCCGAGCGCGTTCGTCGCCGTGGAGGTACTCCCCCTCACCTCGAATGGAAAGGTGAACCGCGCGGCGCTTCCCGCGCCCCCGATCGTCACCGACGCCGAGGGCGACGAGCCGCGCACGGATGCCGAGCACGTCGTTGCCGGCGTCTGGCGCGGGATCCTGGGTGCGGCGATCGTGCCGCGGAGCCAAAGCTTCTTCGATCTGGGTGGGCACTCGCTGCTCGCTGCGCGCGTCGTCGGCCAGGTGAACCGGATCTTCCGGACGTCGCTCACGCTCCGGGCATTCTTCGAGGCGCCGACGGTTGCCGCTGTCGTTGCCAGGCTCGTGGCCGCGGAGCCGAAAGCGGGACAGACCGAAGCCATCGCCCGGTTGTTGAGAAAGGTGCAGTCCATGTCTCCCGAAGAGCGCGACCGCCTTCGTGACGAACACGTCTCCTCACGTACCAAGCCGGACCTCGCATGATGCATCAGTCACCGGGCGCGCCGCGTCCCGATTCTCTGACCGACGATCTTTCGCTCCTCGCCGACCTTCTCGACGCGAGCGGGATCGCGGTTGAGGATGCTCAACGCATCAGACCACGCGACCCGCGCGCCGCGGTTCCGATGTCATTCTCGCAAGAGCTGCTTTGGATGCTCGATCGGGCGACCCCGGGAATGATCGCGTACAACATGCCCGTTGCGCGCCGGCTGCTCGGCGCGCTGGACATCGCCGCGCTCGAGGCCGCACTTACGACGGTCGTGGCGCGGCACGAGGTGCTGCGGGCGCGCTTTGGTGAGGTCGACGCGGAGCCACGCTTGATCATCGACCCGGTCGCTCCTGTCGCCGTGCGCATCGTCGATGTCGGCGAGATCCCGGTAGAACGCAGGAACGACGAGGCGCTGCGTGTCGTCCGCGAGCGCGCGGCGGCGCCATTCGATCTCTCGGCCGAGCACATGTTCCGTGTGACGCTCGTGCGATTGGCCGCCGCCGAGCACATTCTCGTGCTCGAGCTGCACCATATCGTGGCGGACGGGTGGTCGCTCGGTGTTCTCTATCGGGAGCTCGGCGAAGCGTACGCGGCGAGCCGCGCCGGTCGCGAGCCAGTACTCGGTACGCCCAGCGTCCAGTTCGGCGATTACGCGATCTGGCAGCGAGAGCAGCTCACCGGCACGCGCCTGGCACGGCTACTTGAGTTCTGGCGTGCGCACCTCGGTCCGGCGTCGGAGCCACTCGCGCTTCCGACCGACTTCCCCCGCGCGGCGACGCCGACGTTCGCTGGAGCCCGCGAGACGATCACGGTTCCTCCCGACCGTGTCGAAGCGCTTCGCCGCCTTGCGAGCGCGAACGACGCCACGCTCTACATGGTGCTGCTCGCAGCCTACGCCACGGTCTTGCACCGTTACACCGGACGGGAAGACGTCCTCGTCGGCTCAGGGAGCGCGGGACGTTCGCTCCCTGAGACCGAGGGGCTCGTTGGGTATCTGAACAATACGCTCGTGCAGCGGGCCGATTTCTCGGGAGATCCGACCTTCGCAGCGTTGCTGCAACGCGTGCGTGATGCGGCGGTGGCCGCGTACGACCACCAGGAGATACCGCTCGAGAAGCTCGTGATGGAGCTTCGCCAGGGAGCGGAGCGACTCCGCGATGCACCGCTGTTCGAGGTGGTTCTCACGATGCAGGACACCGTGGGCGTTCCGCTCGCGCTCGACGGTCTGGAGGTGCAGCCACTTCCCGTCGACATCGGCGCGACCAAGTTCGACATCACCCTTCTCGTGTCGGAGCGGGGCGGGGCACTGCGCCTGACGGCGCAGTACCGCTCGGATCTGTTCAGCCCGGAGTCGATGCGCCGGCTGCTCGGTCATCTGTCGTCGGTGCTCGACAGCGCGGTGAACGATCCGCAGCTCCGCATCTCGGCGCTTCCTCTCCTCTCCGCCGACGAGCGGCGACAACTCGATGCATGGAACGACACCGCGTGCGATGAAGGATCCCCGTCGACGGCGGCGTCGCTTTTCGAAGCGCAAGCGGCACGCGTGCCCTCGCATGTCGCGGTCGTCGCGTCGGATGGGAGGCTCACGTACGCCGAGCTGGATGCGCGCTCGAATCAGCTGGCGCGCCGCTTGGAAAGGGTTGGCGTTCGACCGAATGACGCTGTCCTGATCGGGCTCGACCGCTCGTGCGAGACGGTCGTGGCCCTGATGGGCGTTCTCAAGGCGGGTGCATGCTACGTCCCGGTTCCACAGGAACTCCCGGTCGCCCGCCGCGATGCGATCGTGCGTCAGAGCCGCGCGACGGTTGTCATCACCAGTGGTTCTGACGCGGACGCTCACTGCTTCGCGGGATCGACGGTCGTGGCTCTCGATCGCGACGCCGTGACGATCGCCGGCGAGCCTGCCACGCGCGTGCCGAACCGCAGCCTGTCCGATGCCGCTGCGTACGTCCTCTTCACCTCCGGGTCCACGGGGACGCCGAAAGGTGTCGTCGTCAGCAACGCGAACCTCGCTCACTACGTGCGCGCCGTGAGCCGATCGCTCACCGGTGAGTCCGGAGTCGACGACGCGATGCGTGCGCTCGATGCGCTCGCCTTCGCGACCGTCACCACGCTGGGCGCCGATCTCGGGAACACCGCGCTGTTCGGTGCGCTGCTCACGGGCGGTACCGTGCACGTGATCGCGAAGGACGTGGCAAACGATCCGGACCGATTCGCGGAGTACTTGAGCGCGCATCCGATCGACGTCCTGAAGATCACCCCCGGCCACATCGCCGCGCTGGTAGCAGGTCGAAACGGAGCCGCGCTCTCGTCAGTCCTCCCCCGTCGCTGCCTCGTTCTCGGTGGCGAGGCGTTGCGCTTCGATCTGGCTGAAATGCTCGTCGCCGCCGAGGTGTGCCGGGTTCTCAATCATTACGGACCGACCGAGGCCACCGTCGGCGCGTGCACGTTCCATGTGACGCGCGAATCGCTCGACGAAGCGCGCCGTTTTGGTGCGAGCACGGTGCCAGTCGGCAAGCCACTTGCGAACTCCACCGCCTACGTCGTGGACGCGTCGCGCGAGGAGCTTCCCGTCAGCATTCCCGGTGAGCTGCTCCTGGGCGGCGCCGGCGTCGCCACGGGGTATCTCGGGCGACCGGACCTCACCGCCGATCGGTTCATCGCCATGCGTCCGGACGACGAGTCGTCCCGCGTCTATCGCACTGGCGATCGGGTGCGCAGGCTTCCGGACGGCTCGCTGGAATTCCTGGGGCGCGTTGACGATCAGGTCAAGGTGCGCGGCTATCGGGTCGAGCTCGGCGACGTCGAGCAGGCGCTGATGTCGCATGGTGGCGTCGCCGAAGCGACGGTCATCGTCGTGGACGACGCCTCCGGCGCGAGACTCGTGGGATATGCCGTGCCGCGCGGTGGTGGCTACGCGACGAGCCACACGTCGCGCGTGTCGGCCGAAGCGCTGCTTGCTCATCTCGAGGCGATGGTGCCCGAGTACATGGTGCCGAGCGCCATCGTGATCCTCGATGCGCTCCCGCGCACTTCCAACGGCAAGGTGGATCGACGCGCGTTGCCTGCCCCGGAGACAAGCGCCTCCGCGCCGAGCTTCACCGCGCCGACGACGTCCACGGAGATCGAACTGGCGACGATCTGGAGAGACGTGCTGAAGGCGGACCAGGTCGGCACGACGGACAATTTCCTGGCACTCGGCGGCCACTCGCTCATGGCGATCCGCGTGCTCGGCCGCATCAGCCGCGCATTCGGTGTTCGCCTTCCGCTCCGAACACTGTTCGACGCTCCGACGATCGCTCAACTCGCCACGATCGTGGACGCCGAGCGAGGCCGCGCCGCTCCCGCCTCAGGCACTATCACGCCGCGGTCGCGCGACGCGTATCGACTGAACGATTCGATGTCCACAGCACCTGGAATTTCCGCTCGAGGTGAGTCGTGACGCCCACGCCCCTGTCAATGTCCCCTCCCACGCACGTGCCCAGCGCCCCCGCGGGCAGCGACATCGTGGTGCTCCCGGCCTCATTCGCGCAGGAACTGCTCTGGCTCGTCGACCGCGGCTCACCGGGGAGCGTCGCGTACAACATGCCCCGGACGCGCCTGCTGCGTGGGCAGCTGGCCGTCGACGCGCTGCGCCGGGCACTCGACGCGGTCATCGCGCGGCACGAGATCCTGCGCACCACGTACGGGACGCGCGGCGACGACGTCGTGCAGATGGTGCACCCGCCGTTGCGCGCGCCATTCGAGCTGGTCGACCTCGCGCAACTCGACGAGACCGAGCGCACCACCGAGGCGACGCGCATCATCCGACATCGCAGTGCACGACCCTTCGACCTCACGTCGGACGTCCCATTCCGCGTGACGCTCGTCCGGCTCGGCGCCGCGGAGCACATTCTGCTCATCGAGTCGCATCACATCGCCTTCGACGGCTGGTCGCGCGACGTCATGTTTCGCGAGCTGGACGCGCTGTACGCGTCGTTCGTCGGGGGAGCGGGCGATGCGCTCCCGCCGCTCCCGATTCAGTACGCCGACTTCGCCATCTGGCAGCGCGAAGAGCTTCAGGGACCTCGTCTCGCGGCACTGCTCGACTGGTGGCGCGCGGAGCTCGCGGGCGCCGACCAGGAGCTGCGTCTCCCCACGGATTTTCAGCGTCCAGCGACGTCGCGCTTCGAAGGGGTGACGCGCTCCATCGCGATCGAGCCGTCGGCGCGTGATTCGTTGCGCGCACTTGGCCAACGCTATGACGCGACGCTGTACATGGTGCTGCTCGCGGCGTACGCGACCGTGCTGCACCGCTACACAGGGCAGTCGGACATCCTGGTCGGGTCGCCGGTCGCGGGCCGCGCTCGCCCGGAGATCGAGGGGCTGATCGGGTATTTCGCCAACACGATCGTGCAGCGCGCGCGATTCGCGGGCGAGCCGACCTTCGGCGACGTACTCGCTCGACTGCGCGAAAGTGCGCTCGGCGCGTACGAGCACCAGGACGTCCCCTTCGAGAAGCTCGTGCTCGAGCTGCACGGACGCTCCGCGCTCGGGCTCTCGCCGCTGTTTCAGGTCGTGTTCACGCAGCTCGATGTCAGCGAGGGACGCGGCGCGCGCCTGGGCGACGTCGCCGTCGAGCCGTACGCGCTCGAAAATCCGACGACCAAGTTCGACCTGACGTTGTTCATGGCGGACCGGCCGGACGGCCTTCGCCTCACGCTGCGTGGTCGCACCGACCTTCACCGTCCGGAGTCACTGGACCGGTTCCTCGGACACATCAACCGCGTGCTCACTGCCGCTGCGGCTACGCCCGAGACGCGCGTCTCCGAGCTTCCGCTCCTGACGTCCGCCGAGGAGATGGCGCTCAGCGGTTGGAATGCCACCGAGGCCGACGAAGGCGCAAGCGCGACGATCGTTGATCTCGTGTCGACGCAGACGCGTCGCGTCCCGGACCGCATCGCGGTCGCGTCGGGGGACAGATCGCTGACGTACGCAGAGCTCGAGGCGCGCGCGAACCGTCTCGCCAACGAGCTACGCGCGCGCGGCGTCGATGCCGGGGACGCGGTCGGGATCGTTCTCGAGCGCTCTGTGGACGTCATCGTGGCCATCCTCGGCATTCTCAAGGCCGGCGCCGCCTACGTGCCGCTCCTTCCGGAGATTCCGGTGACCCGGCTCGCCCGGCAGGCAGTCGAGAGCGGAATCCGTGTCGCCGTCACGGTTCGCGCGCACGCCGATCGCCTGCCGGCCGACGTCTCCACGATCTGCCTGGACTTCGACGCCGCAGCGCTCGCCGCGCGTCCGGCTTCGGCGCCGGCAATGGCTGCGACGCCGGAATCGGTCGCGTACGTCCTCTACACTTCCGGCTCGACAGGTACGCCAAAGGGTGTGGCGGTGACGCATGCCAACGTGGTGCACTACACGCGCGCGATCAGCCACGTGCTGGCTGACGTTGCGCCGGGAGCCGACGGCGACGGATTGGGAGTACTCGACGGCTGGCACTTCGCGATGGTGAGCACAGTGGGGACGGATCTCGGGAACACGTGCCTCTTCCCCGCGCTCGCAGCGGGTGGCACGTTGCACGTAGTCCCACTCGATGCGACCACGAGTCCTGCACGATTCGCTGAATTCATGGCCGACGCCGCGGTCGACGTGCTGAAGCTCACCCCATCCCATCTTCGCGCCCTCATCCCGGCCGAGTCGATGGACCAGACGGTGTTGCCGGCGCGGTGGCTGGTGCTCGGCGGCGAGCCGCTGCAGCTCGACTTCGCCGCTCGCATCCGGGGGACTGGCCGGTGTCGCGTCCTCAATCACTACGGCCCCACCGAGACGACCGTGGGTTGTGCGACCTTCGAGGCGACCAACGAGTCGCTGGCCAGCGCTCGCAGGACGGGTGCGCAGACGGTACCGATCGGGCGACCCCTCACGAACACGAGCCTGCACGTTCTCGATGGGCACGGTCGGCAGGCGCCGGTGGGCGTGCCGGGGGAGCTCTACATTGCCGGCGCGGGTGTGACGCAGGGATATGTCGGCCGCAGCGATCTCACCGGGGAGCGATTCGTACCGCTCGCCGGTGTCGGCACCGCGTACCGAACGGGCGACCGCGTTCGCCGACTTTCCGATGGGACGCTCGAGTTCCTCGGGCGTGCCGACGACCAGGTCAAGGTCCGCGGCTACCGCGTCGAGCTCGGCGAGATCGAGCATTCGCTGCTCGCGCATCCCGAAGTGACGGAAGCCGCAGTGGTCGCGAGGGCCGACGAGGCCGACCCTGCGGCGGCGGTGCGGCTCGTCGCATATGTCGTCCGCAGCGCCGGTGCCTCTGATTACGCCGCTGCGCATGCGGCGCGGCTAGACGAAGCTGCGCTTCGCGACTGGGCCGCGACGCAGCTCCCCGAGTACATGGTGCCGTCCACCTTCGTGCTGCTGGACCGGATGCCCCTCACGCCGACGGGCAAGGTGGACCGCGCCGGCTTGCCCGCGCCCGAAG
>Ga0157372_10007063_pt1 | contig 11964 bp, 14 predicted proteins | sample C55metaG_FD_115307 | JGI IMG/M metagenome (GOLD analysis project Ga0157372, IMG submission 115307) | Corn rhizosphere microbial communities from Kellogg Biological Station, Michigan, USA - C5-5 metaG | ecosystem: Host-associated > Plants > Roots > Rhizosphere > Soil | place: USA: Michigan... | reverse complement strand
GTCGTGCTCCACGGCGACATGTTCGACGACGCCTACGCCAAGGCGCGCGAGCTGGCGCTGGAGAAGGGCTATGTGTTCGTCCATCCGTTCGACGATCCGAAGATCATCGCGGGCGCGGGCACGACCGCGCTCGAGATGCTCGAGGCGGCGCCGGACCTCGACACGATCGTGGTCCCGATCGGCGGCGGCGGGCTCATGTCCGGCGTCTCGATCGCGTCCCGGGCGATCAAGCCGGACATCGAGCTGATCGGAGTCGAGGCGGAGCTCTATCCCTCGATGAAATGCGCGATCGAGGACTGCCACATGCCGCTTGGCGGCGACACGCTCGCCGAAGGCATCGCCGTCAAGCAGCCGGGCGAGCTGACCTCGCGGATTCTCAAGGACAACAAGGTCAGCGTCGCGCTCGTCTCCGAACGCGATCTCGAGCGCGCGGTCGCGATGCTGGTCGGGATCGAAAAGACCGTCGTCGAGGGGGCAGGGGCTGCGGGCCTCGCCGCCATGCTCGCCGATCGCGAGCGCTTTCGTGGGCGAAAGGTCGCGACGATCCTGTGCGGCGGGAACATCGACACGCATCTGCTCGCCAATGTCCTCGTGCGCGACCTCGTCCGCGAGGGACGCATCGCGCGACTCCATGTCGCCGCACACGATCAGCCCGGAGCGCTCGCGGCGATCACCGCCAAGGTCTACGAGGCGGGCGTCAACGTCATCGAGATCAACCACAGCCGGATCTTCACCAGGCTCCCCGCCAAGGACACGATGATCGAGGTCGAATGCGAGGCCAAGGACCCGCAATCGATCGACGATGTGGTGGCGCGACTCGAAGCTGCGGGCTTCCGCGTCGAAAGGGCCCAGCTCGACTAACCCTCTCCCCTGATGGGGAGAGGGTCGACTCGCGCGCATCGCGAGCGGGGTGAGGGGTGTGGCTGCGGCTCTCCCACACCCCTCACCCTTCCGCCGCCTACGGCGGCTCCCTCCCTCTCCCCTGAGGGGAGAGGGGCTATTGGCCGCCCCATTTCAGGACATGCGCCCAGTTTCTCGAAATAGAGGCGTCCGAACCCTTTCCTTCGGCGTTTACCAGTCGCATAAACGGCTGCGTAACCATTTGAGTGAGGTCCGCGGGTGAGCGCACCATTTCGCTTCCCGAAATTTTTCGTAACGAACCCGAGCCCGTGCCCGTATCTCCCGGGCAAGGTCGAGCGGAAGGTTTTCACCGAACTCACCGGCCGTCATTCGAGCGAATTGAACGAGGCGCTTGGCCGAATCGGCTTCCGCCGAAGTCAGTCCGTCGCCTACCGCCCGAGCTGCATCGACTGCTCGGCCTGCGTCTCTGTCCGGGTCCTCGCCGCCGAGTTCGAAGCCAGCGCGACCCAGCGCAAGCTTCTGCGCCGCCACGCCGACCTCGAGGTCAGCGCGTGCAAGCCGTGGACGACGGAGGAGCAATACCACCTCCTTCGCCGCTATCTCGCGATCCGCCACCCCGGCGGCGGAATGGCCGAGATGGACGAGAGCGATTTCGCCGACATGGTCGAGCAGACTCCCGTCCGCACCTACGTCATCGAATATCGCGAGCCCGGGAAGGATGGGCGTCCGGGCAAGCTCGTCGGCGCCTGCCTGTCGGATCAGCAGAGCGATGGCCTGTCGATGATCTACAGCTTCTTCGACGTCGGACCGGATGCCCGAAAAGGCCTCGGCACCTACATCATCCTCGACCATATCATCCGCGCCGCGCGTGCGAGCCTGCCCTATGTGTATCTCGGCTATTGGGTCGAAGGTTCGACCCGCATGGCCTACAAGACCAGCTTCCGGCCGCTCGAGCGGCTTGGGCGCGACGGCTGGCGGCGGATGGACGAGCCCGATCCGCAGCCCGCCGCCAGGTCGATTATCCTGCCCGCCCGGCGCGCGCGCAGCCGGCTTCTGATCGACGCCTAGCGCCGCCCAGCGAAGCCGCGCCGCGCGAGCATGATTGCCCCGACGACACAGGCGCTGAACAGTCCCGTTTCCACGCCGGCATCGAGCAGGTGCACGATCCGGTCGAGACCTGAATCGGCGAACGGCGTGCTGATCTGGTCCATGTGGAGCCGGGAACCGGGGAACCCGCCCGCCAGCAGCTCCAGGCTCTCGAGCATCAGCCGTCCCCCGGCCAGCAGGATCAGCACTCCCGCGGCCGCGCCGCACGCGCCGGCGATCGCAGCGCCGCGCCTGACGGAGCCGCTGCGCAAGGCCAGCCCCGCCGCAAGTCCGACCGCCGCTCCTATCACCGCGCCCTCTCCGCCGCCCGTGATGTCCCCGGGTGAGCGGCCGACGAGCAGCGCGAACGCGTCGAGGCCGAGAAGCTTGCCGAACGCGCCGACCAGGAGCCCGCCCGCGGCGCCTCCCAGGGCGCTCCACGCCACCGAGCCGGCCCGGGCGAACAGGGCGGTGGCGATTCCGAAGCTCACACCCGCTGCGCCGATCAGCCCGACGAGAATTGTGACGCACAGCAGCACAAGGAGGATCGAAAGAGCTCCAGGTCCGCCCTGAAGTGGCTCCGACGCCGCCGCAAAGCCGTAGATCAGCCCCCCGATCAGTCCCGCCAGTCCGCCGCCCGCGACTCCCGCCGACAGCATCCCCACGAATTCGCGCCATCGTTGCGTCGACTCGTCGGCCGCCTTTGCCGGGCCGTCCGTCGCGCTCTCCACGACTTCGACCGGCGCGATGAAGCGATAGCCGTGCTTGGGCACCGTCTCGATGAAGCGCGGCCGTGCAGCGTCGTCGCCAAGCTTGCGCCGGAGCGTCTTGATACACTGGGTCAGCGCCTCGTCGGTGACCGGCACGCCGCGCCACACCTCGTCGAGAAACTGGTCCTTGGGAACCAGCTTGCCGCAGTCGCGGACGAGCAGCGCCAGCGCGTCGAGGTAGCGCGCGTTGAGCTCGACCGGCCGGTTGCCGTCGACCAGCCGCCGTTCCTGCGTGTCCAGCACGAAGCCTTCGAAAGCGAAGCTGTTTTTCAGCGAAACCTCACGACTTGCTCATGCCTCCCGCGCGCACGGATGCGAAAACGCTCGCTGCACAGTCATGCATGGAGGTTGGAATATGGCAAGCAATGCAAGTGAGGGAGGCTCCGGTCGCCTAGTGCCCTGGAGATTCCTCGGATGGGGCGCCGCCGCGATCCTCATCCTGACACCGCTCGTCGCGATGCAGTTCACCAGCGAAGTGAACTGGACGCTGTCGGATTTCATCTTCGCCGGAGCGATGTTCGGGATCGTCGGGGGCCTCTTCGAGCTCACCGTGCGGGCGAGCGGCAACAGCTGGTACCGCGGCGGAGTGGCCCTCGCTCTTTTGACGAGCTTCCTGCTCGTCTGGATCAACGGGGCGGTCGGGGTGATCGGGGATGAAGGCAATCCGGCCAATCTGATGTTCTACGTCGTGATCCTGATGGCGATTGCGGGTGCGATTGCGGCGCGCTTCGAGGCGCCGGGAATGGCCCGCGCGATGACGGTCGCCGCCGTCGCCGAGATTGCGATTGCCGCCGTCGCGCTCGCGGCCGGTCTGGGTGCGAACGAGCCGCCGGGCATGGCGGGGGTCGTGATCATCATCTGCTTCTTCGCTGTCCTGTGGTTCCTTTCGGCCTTCTGTTTCCGCAAGGCCGCCGCCGGATGAGCAAAAGTGCTATGATGCACGGCTTCGAGTGAACCAAGTTACCGCAGGAGGGCACCGACGCCGTGCGGGAGGGTCCGAATGTGAATTCAGCAGGGACGGCTATTCGCCCCAGGACCGATTCCGTGACCCCCCGTGCGCTCGACGAACGCGAGCTGCTCGAAAGGGTCAAGGCACGCGACGTGGACGCGTTCGAGAGGCTGTACCGGATCTACCAGCCGCGCCTGGCGCGGTTCCTGATCAACCTCGTCAAGCGTCCGCAGCTCGTCGAAGAGGTCCTGGACGACGTGATGATGGTCGTGTGGCAAACTGCCGGAAGCTTCCGCGGCACGAGCAAATTGTCGACCTGGGTCTTCGCCATCGCTTACCGAAAGGCGTTGAAGGCGAGGGCGCGCTGGCCCGATCCGGTCGAGGAAGATGAGCGCGACACGCAGGTCAGCAACGACCCCGCGCCCGACGCCGAGCTCGAGCGCAGCCGGGTGCGGAGCGCGCTCGTCACCGCGATGGGCGAGCTTTCGCCCGAGCAGCGCGCGGTCGTCGACCTGACTTACTTCCACGGCCTCGGCTACCGCGACATCGCCGAGATCCTGAGCTGCCCCGTCGATACCGTGAAGACCCGGATGTTCCACGCCAGGCGGCGTCTGAAGCAGGCGCTGTCCGGAAATCTGGCCGACTGGATTTAGGAGTAACGGCCATGCCCGAACCCAGCCGATCCGAGATCGCCCCGCACCACGACGCGGAGGAGCTGCTTCCCTGGTACGCAACCGGGCAGCTCGAAGGCGACGACCTCGCGCTCGTCGACGAACATCTTTCGAGCTGCGCCCACTGCCGGCGGCAGCTGGCGTTCGAGCGGCGCATGGCCGGCCAGATCGCCGCGCTTACGCCCGATGTCGATGCCGGCTGGGAGCGCCTGAAGCGGCGGATCGAGCCGCGGCGCGAGGCCTGGCGCGACAAGGCGCGGCGCGGAGTTTCCGCCGTGTGGCAGGGCTTCAACCGGCCCGCCGTCGCAGCATTCGCATTCGCGCAGCTGGCGTTCGTGGTGGTCGCGGGTGCGCTTCTGCTCTCGCTCAGCCGGCCCGATTACAAGGCGCTCGGCTCGACACCGCCGCCGGCATCGGCGAACGTCATCGCGATGTTCAGCGTGGATATGACTCAGTCCGAGCTGACCGCGCTGCTGCATTCGAACGGTGCGTCGCTGGTCGATGGGCCCACGCCCTCCGACGCCTTCCTGCTGCACGTTCCGGAGCAATCGCGCTCCGCAGTCATTTCGCGGCTGCGCGCGGACCGCCACGTCGTCATGGCCGAGCCGATCGACAAAGCCGGGTCATGAGCCGCCTGCGCCTGTTGCTCGCCTTTCTCGCCGTGCTCACGCTCGGCGAGTCGGCCTATGCGCAAGGCTCGCCGACGATTCCGCCCGAGCGTCAGATCCTGGTGATGGTCAAGCATCCGCCCGATCATTTCCGGCCGGGCGGGGCGTACGGCGGCGGCTACGGCGACGATCTGTTGCGCAGCGCGCGCTCGCGCCTCGCGCGGAGGATCGCCAAGGCTCACGGCCTCACCTTCGTCGACGGCTGGCCGATGCCGATGATCGGGGTCGACTGCTTCATCATGGCGGTGCCCGAGGGCCGCTCGACGGAGACGGCGGCGCAGGAGCTGTCGACCGACTCCAAGGTGGCCTGGGCCGAGCCGGTGGAGCTGTATCACGCGGAGGGCACTCCCGCCTCGCACAACGACCCGCTCTACGCCGCGCAGCCAGCCGCGCACGCGTGGGATCTGGCCGACCTCCACCGGATCGCGACGGGTAAGGGCGTGAGGGTCGCGGTGATCGACAGCGGGATTCAGGCGAACCACCCCGACCTTGCGGGCCAGCTGATCGTCAACCGCAACTTCGTCGCCGGACAGGCTGAAAAGCCCGAGGATCACGGCACCGGAGTCGCGGGCGTGATCGCCGCCAAGAGCGACAATCGCATCGGCATCGCAGGCGTCGCGCCGGGTGCTAGGCTGCTCGGATTGCGCGCATGCTGGCAGCGCGGCGAAAACACTCTGTGCGACGGGCTCAGCCTCGCCAAGGCCTTCTATTTCGCGGTCCAGGAAAATGCGGACGTCATCAATCTCAGCCTCAGCGGACCCGACAGCCGCCTGCTTCGCGTCCTTGTGCAAACGGCCATCGACCGCGGGTCGATCGTCGTCACCGCTTATGACGCCGCCACGCCGCACGGCGGCTTCCCGGCCTCGGTTCCGGGCGTGATCGCGGTCGCGGACCGCGCCTTTGCAGCCTCTTCGGGCGAGGTCTACACTGCGCCAGGCCACGACGTGCCGACCACCCAGCCAGGGGGACGATGGTTTCTCGTCAATGGAAGCTCCTTCTCGGCCGCGCACGTCAGCGGGCTTGCAGCGCTCGTTCGCCAGCGCCGGCACTCGGACGGCCTGACGCTCGTCTCCGACCGGGCGGTTGGCGGAACGATCGACGCTTGCGCGACGCTCGCGCGGGCGGCGAGCGGCTGTGACTGCTCATGCGGAGGCGGGCGAATGTCGAGCGCGAGGTTCGCGCACTAGCTTCCGCGTCCGCGCCGCGGTCTTTCTGCTCGTTTGCTCGGCGGCGGCGCCGGTCTCGGCCGAGGTGGGCGCCACGGCCTCATTGTTCAGCGATGCGCAGTTCCGCGGTTATTCGCTCAGTGCCGGCCGCCCGGTCGCAATCCTCGATTTCGCCTATGACGACCCCTCGGGTTTCTATGCCGATGCGGCGGGCACCGGCGTGCTTCGGCGCGGCGGCGAGCCGGCACCGCTCGGGGTCCAGCTTACCGGCGGCTACGCGAAACGGCTGAAATCCGGAACCACGCTCGATTTCGGAATCACGCACTCGTCCTATTCGCATTATTCGCAAAGCGCCCGGGGGACGTCGTACACCGAGGTCTACGCAGGCATCGCCCGCGGCGCGCTTTCGTCCCGAATCTTCCTCTCGCCGCATTATTTCGCCAGCGGCCACTGGACCGCGTACGGCGAGGTCAACGGCTCCATCAGTCCGGCCCGCAAGTGGAGCGTCGACGGGCACGTCGGGATGCTGGTCCCGCTGCGCATGCCGCGGGGCGCGCGTTATCGCCGCGATTTCGATTGGCGCATCGGCGTGAGCCGGAAGGCCGGGCCAGTCTCGCTACATGCGGCGTGGAGCGACGGCGCTCCGGACTACGATGTCTACGGCGGACGGCGTCATGGCAGGAGCGCGCTCGTCATCGGCGCGACCTGGGCGCTGTAGCGCGGCCACCCCGAAAGGGCGGGTGAACCCACCGCCCGATAGCGGGCACTTACCGATGCTGCCGGAAGCGCGTGCGCATCGGCTCGTCGGCCCCGTGCGCACGCGCCCCAGCTGATCGGAATGGATCGCGCGAACCATCCCCAATCGGTTTGCGTGGCAGTCAGGGCCGGTTCGACCCCCTGCGGGCCGGCCCTGACCAGCCAAAAGGAAAGAGGCCAAAAGAAAAGGCGGCGCGCCGAAGCGCCCGCCTTTTCTCCGCCCCGAACCGGGAACTCTTACGCAGCCGCGGTCTGCGGCTCCGGCTCGCTTGCCTCGTCCGGATCGCGCAGCACATAGCCGCGGCCCCAGACTGTCTCGATATAATTGGCGCCGCCGCAAGCCAGGCTCAGCTTCTTGCGCAGCTTGCAGATGAAGACGTCGATGATCTTGAGCTCGGGCTCGTCCATCCCGCCGTAGAGGTGGTTGAGGAACATCTCCTTGGTGAGCGTCGTGCCCTTGCGTAGCGAAAGCAGCTCCAGCATCGCATATTCCTTGCCGGTCAGATGCACTCGGGCGCCGTCCACTTCGACGGTCTTGGCGTCGAGGTTCACGGCGAGCTTGCCGGTGCGGATGACCGATTGCGAATGGCCCTTCGAGCGGCGGACGATGGCGTGGATGCGCGCGACCAGCTCGTCGCGGTGGAAGGGCTTGGTGACGTAATCGTCGGCACCGAAGCCGAGCGCGCGGACCTTCGAATCCATCTCGCCGATGCCCGACAGGATCAGGACCGGAGTCGAAACCTTCGCGGTCCGGAGCTTCTTCAGCACATCATAGCCGTGCATGTCCGGCAGGTTCAGGTCGAGCAGGATGATGTCGTAATCGTACAGCTTCCCGAGATCGAGGCCCTCTTCCCCGAGATCGGTGGTGTAGACGTTGAACCCTTCCGTCCCGAGCATCAGCTCGATGCTCTTGGCCGTCGTTGGCTCGTCTTCGATCAGCAGCACGCGCATTGCTGGTTCCCCCATTCGCCGCCCGAAGCGTTACCCGCTCTTAACGGCCTTGAAGCCTTCATTAACCATTCGAGGTCTGAAGGGAAAAGGTTAATATTTCCTAACGCGCTGGATTCCTTGGCTTGTTGCAGAGGAGTCACAATTCGCTCCACAGGCCGTCCAGCGGTTGTCCACAGGTGCAGGCACCGGCGTTTGCCCTCGCGAGAAGCCTCGTTCATGGCGGGGCTGTGGATCTTTCGGAGCGCATTCTCTTCATCGACGCCGAGGCGCTCGTGCTCGACAAGCCGGCTGGGCTGCCCGTCGACATGCCGCGGCGCGGGGGCGATTCGATTGCATCCAGGCTGGACGAATTGAAGTGCGGCTTCAAACGGCCGCCGACGCCGATGCACCGGCTCGACACCGATACCAGCGGCTGCCTGCTGTTCGCGCGCACGGCCAGAGCGCGGGCTCTGTTCCAAAAGGCATTCGAGATCCGTGCGGTCGAAAAATTCTATCTTGCCGTGGTCGCAAGCGCGATCGCCGAGGAGGCCGGCACGATCGACCTGCCCCTCGCGAAACATTCGACCGCCGAGGCGGGGTGGAAAATGGTATCCGATTCGCATGGTCTCGAAGCCTCAACGCGCTGGCGCCGCCTCGCGGTTCGCGATGGCTCCACTCTGGTCGAGTTTCGGCCGCTGACTGGCCGAACGCATCAAATCCGCGCGCACGCGCGTGAGGCGTTCGGGCGCGGGATCGCCGGCGACCGGGTCTATGGCGTTCCGGGCGGACCGATGCTTCTCCATGCTTCGCGGCTGGTCGTTCCCCGCGAAGGCAAGGCGACGATCGACGTGACCGCTGCGCTTCCCGACTATTTCGGCGAATGGGCCGATGAAGCCTGAAGACGTGGAAATCCCCGAGGAAGCGCTCAGCGAAAGCTTCCTCGCTGCGACTGGTCCAGGCGGGCAGAACGTCAACAAGGTCGCGACCGCGGTCCAGCTGCGTGTCGACCTGTTCAAGCTCGGCCTTCACCCGGATGCTTACGACCGCCTCAAGGTCATCGCCGGAAGCCGCGTGACCGGCGCCGGCGAGTTGATCATCATGGCTCGCCGCTTCCGGACCCAGGAAGCCAACCGCACCGACGCGCGCCGACGACTGGCGGAGATGATCGCCGCCGCCCATATGGTACAAGCGAAGCGAAAGCCGACGCGCCCGAGCAGGGCTGCAAAGGCGAAACGCGTCGAGAGCAAGCGCCAGCGGAGCACGGTCAAGCAGGGGCGCGGAAAGGTGACGTTCGATTGACCTTCGACTTCAAAATCGCCGCCGCGGACACGCCGACCATGTACCGCGACCTCGCGAGCGCGCTCGAGGGCCTCGTCGCCGGCGAAAGCGATTCGATCGCCAACATGGCCAACGCCGCCGCTCTGATCTGGGAGACTCTGCCCGACGTGAACTGGGTGGGTTTCTACCGCAATATCGGCGGCGAGCTGGTGCTCGGGCCGTTCCAGGGCCGCCCGGCGTGCATCCGGATCAAGTTCGGAGACGGCGTCTGCGGAGTCGCCGCTGATACGCGCAAGGTCCAGCGGGTCGAGGATGTGAACGCCTTCCCCGGCCACATCGCCTGCGACCGCGCATCGGCGAGCGAGATCGTCGTCCCCTTGATCCGCGACGGCGAGCTGCTCGGAGTCCTCGACATCGACAGTCCGCGGGCCGGGCGCTTCACTGAGGAGGATGAAGCCGGCTGCGTCAGGTTGAGCGAGATTCTGTCGAAGGCGATTTAATCGCCCTCACCCTTCCGGCGCTTCGCGCCTCCCTCCCTCTCCCCTCGGGAGAGGGATGAGCGGCGAAGCCGCGAGAGGGTGAGGGCGACTAACTCAGCTGCTCCAACCGCTCTTCGCTGAGCGACCCCGGAATGATCATCACGGGGCAGGGCAGCTTGCCCGCATCGTGACCTGTGAAGTGCACGACCAGCGGCCCAGGACTCCCGCTCGGCGCCGCGCCGAGCACCAGCGCCGCGACTTCGCTGCGTTCGCCGACATAATCGCGCACGGTCCGCACGGCGTCGCCCTGTTGCACGATGACGTTCGCCTCGATCCCGGATTCGTCGAGCAGCTCGCCGATCGCCGAGCTGACCACGCCCTGGATGCGCAGGCGCTGCTCCTCCTCGATCGCGGCCTGGACTCCGCCGAATTGCACGAAGTCCTGCGGCTCGACGATCCCCAGCACCTCGATTCGCCCGTTTGTCTTGGCCGCGCGCCGGGCGGCGAAGCGAAGCGCGACGCGGGCTTCCTCGCTGTCGTCGACCACGACGAGATAGGTGCGTTTGCGATCGTCGCTCATGCGAAACGATTGCTGCGTTAAACGCGCGTTTAGCGCAAGCGGCTGGCCAAGCGCTTCATCGCGCCCTTGACCTAAGTGGCCGCATTGGCTTTGAGCCGCCGCAAGCCTTCTTGTCTGGACGAGCCCATGCCCATCGAACTCAAGATGCCCGCACTCTCCCCTACGATGGAGGAGGGAACGCTCGCCAAGTGGCTGGTGAAGGAAGGCGACAAGGTCGCGTCCGGCGACATCCTCGCCGAGATCGAGACCGACAAGGCGACGATGGAATTCGAGGCGGTCGACGAGGGCACGATCGCGAAGATCCTCGTCCCCGAAGGCAGCGAAGGGGTGAAGGTGGGAGCGCCGATCGCCATTCTCGCCGGCGAGGGGGAGGATGCTTCCACCGCGGCCGGCGCGGCACCGAAGGCCGATACCCCGCCGCCCGCACCGCCCAAGGCGCCGCCTGCGCCCAAGGCCGATGCCACTCCCAAAGCTCCGGCTCCGCCAAAGGCGCCCGTCGAAACGCCGCCCGCTCCGAGCGCACCCGCTGCCCCCCGCAGCGAAGGCGACCGGATCAAGGCCTCCCCGCTCGCTCGCCGCCTCGCCCAGGCGCAGAACATCGATCTTGCAAGCCTCCAGGGCAGCGGCCCCGGAGGCCGCATCGTCCGCGCCGACATCGATGCCGCAGCGGGCAAGGCGGGGACTGTCCCTCAAGAGGGACTGTCCCCCGCGCCTCAAGGGACAGTCCCTGTGCAGGGACAGTCCCCAACGCACCTCGTCATGCCCGGCCCGATCGAGCAGGAAATCCCGCACGAGGAGGTCAAGCTCACCAATATCCGCAAGACCATCGCCCGTCGCCTGACCGAAGCGAAGCAGCAGGTCCCGCACATCTACCTCACCGTCGACATCCAGCTCGACGCGCTTCTGAAGCTCCGGTCCGAGCTCAACGCCGGCCTCGAGAGCCGGGGCGTGAAGCTCAGCGTCAACGACCTCCTCATCAAGGCGCTCGCCCAGTCGTTGGTCGAGGTCCCCGAGTGCAACGTCGCCTTCGCCGGTGACCACATGCTCAAGTACAATCGTGCGGACATTTCCGTCGCCGTTTCGATCCCCGCCGGCCTGATCACACCCATCATCGTCGGCGCGGACAGCAAGAGCGTCTCCGCCATCTCGACCGAGATGAAGGAGCTCGCCGGACTCGCCCGCGACGGCAAGCTCCAGCCGCAGCAGTACCAGGGCGGCACCGCGTCGCTCAGCAACATGGGCATGTTCGGGATCAAGCAGTTCGAAGCGGTCATCAACCCGCCGCAGGGCATGATCATGGCCATCGGCGCGGGCGAAAAGCGGCCCTACGTCATCAACGACTCGCTCCAGATCGCGACCGTGATGAGCGCCACCGGAAGCTTCGACCACCGCGCCATCGACGGAGCGGACGGCGCCAAGCTGATGCAGGCGTTCAAGCGGCTCGTCGAAAACCCGCTGGGAATGCTCGCCTGAGATGAAGTGGGTGACCGCACTCGCGTTCGGCGCGATCCTCGGTTTCGTGCTTCCGACCGCGCTCAACGGCGGAGAGGGCGTGTGGATGGACAGCTGGGCGGGCTGGGGCACGATCCGGCCGCACGCGGCCTCACCGGGGCTTCTCTTCTCAATTCCCCTGTTCCTCGGCGCCGCGGTCGCCGCGCGCACCTTCTTCAACTGGCACAGCCGCTGAGCGCCATTGGCTGAGCGTCTCCCCTTGATCCGGGTCACCGCCATGCCGTCCGACACCAACCCCTATGGGGGCGTGTTCGGCGG
>Ga0157372_10007062_pt1 | contig 11965 bp, 13 predicted proteins | sample C55metaG_FD_115307 | JGI IMG/M metagenome (GOLD analysis project Ga0157372, IMG submission 115307) | Corn rhizosphere microbial communities from Kellogg Biological Station, Michigan, USA - C5-5 metaG | ecosystem: Host-associated > Plants > Roots > Rhizosphere > Soil | place: USA: Michigan... | reverse complement strand
TTTACCCATCTCGAGGGTCATCAGCTTCCCGAGTGCCAGTTTCTCCGTCTCTAGAATCTCCGCCGCGCGCATCATCATGCGCGAGCGCTCTGCGAATGGCGTACGACGATGAATGCGAAATGTGTCGGCGGCTAACTGTAGTTTCGCTTCGATCTGCTCAAATGATAAGGCGCGGAACGTCTTGAGAGTTTCACCAGTTGCGGGATTGATTGATGCTATTGCCATGATTGGAGTAATTATTCTCGCAAAGGCGCAAAGACGCAAAGTTGGCCCCTTGATGTTTCTTTGCGCCTTTGCGTCTTTGCGATGAAAAAACCATACTGACAAAGAATGGCCACGGAAAAAGCGCAACTCGATAGATTCGGAATCGCTGCTGCCTTGCAGGAAATTGCGCAGTTGATGGATTTGAAAGGCGGCCAATATCGCTTCAAGGCCAAAGCCTACAATGCCGGCGCGCGAGCCATTCAGGGCGTTGCCAATCTCGATCAACTCGTCAAAGAAGATCGTCTGACGACTCTGCCACGCATCGGCGATGCGCTCGCCTCGCAAATCAAACAACTTTATCTCACCGGCGAGTCTTCGGTTTTGAACGGTCTGCGCAAGGAATTTCCCAAGGGCGTGGTGGAACTATCGTCAGTGCCCGGGCTGAGCGTCGACAAGATCAGACAACTTCAGGAAGAACTCGGGATAACTTCTATCGCAGAGCTCAAGGCCGCCGCCGAATCCGGGCAGTTGCAAAAACTCAAAGGCTTTGGACCAAAGACCGAGCAGCGCCTGCTGGCTCAGGTTTCGACGCCTGTTAAGAAGAAGCCAAAGCAGCGACTGCATCTCCATCATGCGTTGAGCGCTGCGGAACAGGTTATCGACGTACTCAAGTCGATCGATGGAGTCATAGATGTCAGCATTGCGGGTTCGCTTCGGCGCTGGGTAGAGACAGTCGATACCGTCGATCTGGTGGTGAGCACGAACAAGGCCGCCGCAGTCATCGAACAGTTCCTGACGTTCCCTTTGATTCTGTCGAGTCAAATGGATGGCCCAAACAGTTGCTTCGCACAACTCGCGGACGGGGCCACGGTTACAGTCACCGCTGTGCCGCCGAAAGAGTTTGCACTGACGTTACTGGTGAAGACCGGATCGGAAGCTCACCTCAACCGGCTGCAGGTACACGCAGAACGAAAGAACGTCAGTTTGCCGGCGTTGCCTCGCACTGAAGAACAGATCTACAAGCGACTCGGACTCGCTTACATTCCGCCGGAGCTGCGTGAAGACGAGGGCGAAATCGAAGCAGCGTTAAAGAAAAAGCTGCCGCGCGAGCTGGTAACCGAAGCCGACATCAAAGGCATGGTCCATTGTCATACCACCTATTCAGACGGCATACACACGCTCGAAGCGATGGTGCAGGGCGCTGAAGAGATGGGAATGCAGTACATCACGATTACGGACCATTCGCCGACTGCCGTCTACGCTGGTGGTTTGAAGTTAGACAGGTTGAAACGACAGTGGGAAGAGATTGACGAAGTTCAGCAAAAGGTAAAGATCAAGATCCTGCGGGGCACCGAGTCAGACATCATCGCCACCGGCAAGCTCGACTATCCGGATCGCGTGCTCGAGCAATTCGATGTGATCGTGGCGAGCATTCATGCGCGTTACAAAATGGATGCGGCAAAGATGACCGAGCGGATCACCACCGCGATGCGCGAGCCGGTGTTCAAAATCTGGGGGCACGGTCTGGGGCGTTTGCTGCAACGCCGTCCGCCATTTGAGTGTGACGTGGAACGGATTCTCGACGTGATTGCGGAGTCGCAGGCCGCGATTGAGATCAATGGCGATCCATATCGTCTCGACCTCGAACCGCGCTGGGTGCGAGAAGCGCGCAAGAGAAAGATCAAGTTTGTGGTGTCGGTAGATGCGCACTCAGTACGGGCGATGAACAATGTGAAGTATGGTGTCGCGATGGCGCGACGCGGCTGGGTCACACGACGGGAAGTTCTAAACACTCTCAACACCGCCGCCTTCGCGAAAGCGGTAAAACCGATTTAACCGCTCTCCTCTGTGCAATCTCTGTGTCCTCTGTGTCTCTGTGGTGAAGGGGTTTTTCCACCACAGAGACACAGAGGACACAGAGGTTGCACAGAGATCATCCCTCCTGGCTAAACACCAGCACGTATCCATTCGGATCCTTCACTTCAAACTCCCATTGACCGTACGGCTGCTTCCGCAACGGCTGCACGATCGTCGCTTCTTCACGCACTGATTCGTAGAGATCCTTCACGCCCTCGACGCGTATGTAAGCATCCCAGACGCCACCGTCGCGCGAGCGATAGACATCCGGCTTCTCGTAGCCATCGACGCGTTGCAGCATGATCTCGACATCGTCGCGACGCAGGATCGCAAACACATACGGCCCCGCAGGCGGAAACGGATCACCAATAAAGCCGAGTTGCTCTTCATACCACTGAATCGTCGCACTGATATCTGCAACAGGAAAACACGCTGCAACCGATCTAAATTCCGCCATCTTCTTCTCCCCCTTCCGGACCATAGAACAGCACCCATAGCGTCAGGTCGCCTGAAAAGTTCTCAAACCGGTGAACACTTCCGGCGGCGGCGAAGAGAATGTCCGTTGGTCCAAACGTCTGTCGATGATCACCGCAGACGTATTCACCAGTGCCCGTGGCGACGAAATAGATCTCGTCGCGCGTGTGTGGCTGCTGCGGATCCGTTCCGCGAGGCGCATAGATCTCGACCAGCAAACTTCCGTGTTGGAACACAGTTGCAAAGCGCTGCCCCTCCGGACCAGGTAAACGCTCGAGCGCCTCGGAAACAGTCGCACTGATACAAGGATTCTTTGATTTCATCTATTTACCCTCTTCGCGTCGCACGTAGGCGGAAGATTGGGATTCCTGGTTTCGTAGTTCCTAATCTCCTGCTCGAACTTGATTCTTGCTTGTGCCCGCAGGTCATCGCCAAACAGATCGGCGTCGCCGACCGCGTAGCTTACACGCGCGCCGAGCTGGCGCGCCGCCGCGAGGATTTTGTCGCGTAGTTCGCGATCCAGGTCGATGATGTAAACGACTGTCGTATTGCCGAGCGGCACGAGCGTGCGAAAGGGAATTCCCGCTTGCTGTAATGCATTCGAAAGCGCAACCAGATCTCGCGCACGTTTCCTCACTCGCAGTACGTAAAAATCATCCGGCCCACCGGGTTGCGGATGAAAATAGATCACGTACTTCTGCTTTGCGTCGCGGCCCATGCGCGACATCAGGTAACGCAGCGTCGCCGGATCGCTCCGGACACGCATCATGACTGAATGTTCCGCGCCGTCGCTCCACGCGCCCAACGCTTTGTATGCGCGTATCCTCGAACTCACGACGCAGCTCAGGTTGATCGCCTTCATGCGCAACTGCGTTTCTTCGGTCGAGTTCATTCCTTTGATCGCATCTTCGATCCTCAGGTTTTCACGGGTGTTCGGACTCACGAAGGCGTAGTTGAAAGTCCTGGGCGATTGTTCCTGCGCCGACACTGCGCTGCCCCATGCGAGCAGAAGAAGCAACATCAGCACGCGCCAATTTGCTCTGTGCAACCTCTGCGTTCTCTGTGTCTCTGTGGTTAACAAATGCTGAGTAAACACAACCACAGAGACACAGAGATCGCAGAGGTTGCACAAAGAAAAGCAGAAAGTTTGATTGATCATTTCAGTGCGTTTGTCCACGGCAAACTACCGTAGCCATTGATCTGCGCCAGTCGTTGTTCAAGAAAGCGTTTTGACGCTGGCGCGCTCAGCGGTCTCGCGCGAAATCCGGCGCGCTGAGCCCACGTATCCCACGTTTCGAGCACTTTCGTGTGAGCTCCTGACTCCGAATGTTTTTGCTCCGCATGGACCAACAGCCGGAGCTCGAGTTCACGCGCAGTCTCCGCTGGTTTTGCTCCAAACTTCTTGCCCAGCTTGTTCGTTTCCAGCGAACCTTCGGCATCAACCGTTTTGAGCAAAAGCTTCGCCGCCGGAGACAGGTTTTTGAGTTGCCAATCTTCGCGGGCCGTCCCGATCGAGTAGATTCGTCCCCAGAGTTCACGATGCACAAAGGTAACTTTGTCTGAGATCAACTTCGTGATCAGAACGTCCCTGTGGTCTTCGAGCATCTCGCCGACTGCGAAGATCGTCTGAGCATTCTTGTGGGCCCACCACGATCCGCGAAGCTTCTCGCCAGTGACTAATCCGCTCACACTCGGCAGGTTGGCGTCTGACAAAAGCAACAGACCAAGCTCTTTCAGTTGCAGAAAAACTTTATCAAATTGTTTTCTAATGTCCGCTGTCATTTCGCAGGATAGTAGCTTAGAATGAGCCAACCTTAATCCTCATCAAGGAGACAAATCAATGCGACGAAGAAACCTCACCGAGCTCGCCAATAATCCTGACTTGATCTCGGGTATTTACAATTACTGCGATCGTTGGTGTGAGCGGTGTCCATTAACCTCACGTTGTCTGGTCTATGCAGCCGAGCAGGAAGACGACGATTTACACGAGAACCAGGACATTCGTAACGAAGCATTCTGGCAAAAACTCGGATCGATCCTTCAGGAAACACGCGCGATGATTTCCGAGTGGGCCAAAGAAGCCGGCGTCGATCTAAGTGAGCCTACGTGCGAAGACGAATCACGCTATCGACGAAAAAGACAACTTGTCGACAACCATCCGTTAGCCAAGTGCGGGAAGAAATATGCGAACGCGGCCAGCGATTGGTTTCGAGAGTTTGATCAAACGACGGAACACGCGGAAAGTTTGGAAGACGCGCGCGAAGTGATTCAATGGTACCAGTACCAAATCGCAGTGAAGACGATTCGCGCACTTTCCGGAAGAAGGGAAGAGTTCGAGGAAGATCCCGAGTTGCCAAAGGATTCGGACGGCTCTGCGAAAGTGGCGCTGATTGGTATCGACCGGTCGATTGCAGCCTGGCGATTGATGCAACTATCGTTGCCGGAACGTGTGGAAACAATTGTGCCGTTGATTTTGCAGCTCGAGCGCCTGCGACAACGTTTGGAAAAAGGTTTTCCGGACGCGCGCAGTTTTATCAGGCCGGGATTTGACGAGGTTCATCTGCGTAATTTGTGAACAGGAAAGGAACTGTAATTGATGGTTGACGACAACTGTCTGTTTTGTCGAATTGTGTCTGGCGAAGTTCCGGCGACTGTGGTTTACGAAGACAAAAACTCTTTCGCGTTTCTCGATCACAGGCCGTTATTTCCCGGACACACGTTGCTGGTGCCACGCGAACACGTTGAAACACTCGGCGAGCTGTCGCCATCGCTGGTCGAACCATATTTCAAAGCTGCGCAGTTACTGGCGCGCGTGGTTGAATCGGCGCTCGATGCTGAAGGAACGTTCGTCGCGATGAATAATCGTGTGAGTCAGAGCGTGCCGCATTTGCACGTACACGTTGTGCCGCGACGGAGAAAGGATGGTTTGAAAGGGTTTTTCTGGCCGCGTACGAAATACAAAGGCGATGATGAAATGAAAGTCGTGCAGAAAAAGATCGCAGCGGCGTTGAAGAACATGAAATAGAAAAAAAATAAAACACTCAAAAATTTGATATAAAAATCGTCTCGGGTTATAAACCTCCTGTCACGACGGTTACGGCCTTCGAGACCGAGAAAGGGATCGGCAATCGGTGCGGTGACGCCCGAGCGAGAGAAGAGACAGGCGGCTGTTGATTCTATTGACGCCCTAATCGGAGCCGAAAGGCTCAGCTAGAGAAGGTTGCGAGACTTTCTCGAGCCATTCGAATAAAAACGAATGGTACCCGGAGGCAAGGACCCGCCGAAGGGAGCAAAGCGGCTCAACGAAAGTTGAGCTTCGTTGCCGGAGCGTAACCGGCGGTGGAGGAAAAGCCACCACAACAAAAACCTAACGGCACCGTACTCGCAAGAGTGCGAGGATTGTTGAAAAATGATTCGAGTGCTGACCGGCGATTGACTGACCGCCAGTTGGTCATCGGGATACAAATTGGTGACATGAGTGTGTACATGCTCTAGTCGCCATCCTATAGGGAGCTTCGGCAAACTGTAGGAAAACGGATTGCGCTGCTTTCAGCTTGCTGGGAGTAGCGCATTTCGTTTTTTAAACCACAGGTTCAGTTTGGTCACGGATCGACCTTGGATGAGGTCAGTACCGAAACGCGGTAGCGTCGGGTCAGCCTCGTGCATCAGATACTCGTAGAATACGGATGCTCCACGTCGACCCGACGCTACCGCGTTTCGGTACTGACCTCATCAACCGTCATCGCAAATTGTACTCACTCCGCCATCGGTTCTGTTTTTTCATCATAAGTGATAGATTAAGCGCCTTCCGAAAAACAGAAAAGTTTCTCCCCCATTTCCGACGCTTGAAAAGCGTCAACGTTCTTGTTCGAACAATAAGGAGATCGACTAATGACTGAAGCTCGAATGCAACAAACACCTCAATATAAACCCGGTACGTTTTGTTGGGTTGAATTGGGAACATCGGATTCTGCGGCTGCGAAAAATTTCTACACGCAACTCTTCGGTTGGGAGCACGAAGACAAATCGATGGGACCCGAAGGCACCTACACGATTCTGAGACTCAATGGAAAAGACGTCGGTGGACTCTACGAATTGATGCCCGATATGAAAGCACAGGGAATTCCCCCTCACTGGCTCAGCTATGTTGCCGTCGAAAATGCGGATGAAGCAGCGGAAAAAGCGAAAGCTGAAGGCGCCACTGTCTTGAATGGACCATTCGACGTGTCTACTTTGGGCCGTATGGCGGTGGTCCAGGATCCAACTGGCGCCGTGTTTGCGCTGTGGCAGGCAAAAGAGCACGGCGGCGCTGGAATTTACAACGGGCCAGGCACTCTTTGCTGGAATGAGCTCGGCACAAACGACACGCAGAAAGCCGGACAGTTTTATTCGAACTTGTTTGGTTGGGCCAGGGACGAGATGTCGGGTGGTCCAATCGAATATACAATGTTCAAAAACGGCGATCGTGGCGCCGGCGGCATGTACCGGATCACTCCTGAAATGGGACCGATCCCGCCGCACTGGCTGGTCTACTTCGCAGTCGACGATTGTGACGCGAGGTTGCAAAAAGCGACTGAGCTCGGCGCAAACGTCATGAAGCCGGCCGACGATATTCCCGGAATCGGACGTTTCGCGATCCTGACCGATCCACAGGGAGCGGCATTCGCGATTATCAAGCTCGACCATGCTGACCCGATGATCTAATTGCCAATTTGAAAACATCATTTTCCGATTGCCGGCTGCCATCAGTTCGGCAATCGGCAATCGGAAATTGGCAATGAAAGCACGTCTCGTCTGGTTAATACTCTGCGGCATCTGGGGATCGACCTGGCTGTTCATCAAGCTGGGTCTCGCCGATCTCCCTCCACTCACTTTCGCCGGGATCAGGTTTGTTATTGCGTTAGCCATCCTCTTCATCTGGATCCGCATTCGTCATCTTCCACTTCCAAAAGCGCGTGCTAATTGGATCCTTTTGGCGGCTACGGGAATTCTCTCGTTCGGACTTAATTACGGTCTCGTATTTTGGGCAGAGCAATACATCTCTTCGGGTCTTGCGGCGCTTTTGCAAGCAACCCTTCCAGCGTTCGGGTTAGTGTTCGCGCACTTTCATCTGCCGGGTGAGCGGCTGAGTTGGACCAGGATTAGTGGTGTTGTGCTTGGCGTGTGTGGCGTTGCAGTAGTTTTTTCCAATCAGCTTGCAGTGGAAGGCCGGCAAGCGTTGGCAGGCTGCGTAGCAATGATTCTAAGTTCGATGTTCGCGGCCTATTCAAATGTGCTGGTAAAGGCGTACGGCAAGAAACTCGATCCGGCAATACTCGCGGCTGGACAGATGTTTTTCGGCTTGTTGTTACTGCTGGCAGTGGGAATTCCGCTGGAGGGCAATCCGTTAAACTATCGCTGGACGCCGATGGCCCTCATCTCACTTTTCTACCTTGCGCTCGTCGGCACTGTAATCGCGTTCCTGCTTTACTACTGGCTCGTGCTCAAGATCGACGTCACAAAGTCGATGCTGATCGCACTGGTGACGCCGGTCGTCGCCGTAATCCTGGGCATGATTGTTCTGGACGAAGAAATCGGCTGGCGAACCCTGACGGGCGGCGCAATGATCATGTTGGGAATCGCCTTCATCGTCGTGCGCAGGCGAAAAAGAGATTTAGTCCAGTTTGGGACTAGCGCGTAGTGCCCTAATTGGCTTCGCACAAAAAGTCCTTATTCTGGGATTTCTCTGTGCAACCTCTGTGTCCTCTGTGTCTCTGTGGTGTGGTTCTACTCGGAATTCATCAACCACAGAGACACAGAGGACACAGAGGTTGCACAGAGAAGAGCGCGATCGAGACTTTTTGTGCAAAGCCGCCCTAATTCATGTCTGCGTTCCTCTGCCTCTGCGGTTACTGCTTTTTTAGGACATATTTACCGTTGAGACGCGAGCGGAACGCAGAGATACGCAGAGATGATTTCAAATCGCAGAGGTTCTCAGATTAGATCAAGCTTAAACTCGCGGATTTGGGCGGCGAGGTAGGCCTCGATCGCGAATTCGACGAAGGGGGCTTCGTCGGGTGAGTAGTATTCGGGTAGGCGGCGCAACTGGTTAATCTGAGTTGAGAGTAACCAGAAGCCGCCGATGTCTGCGCCAAACTGATTATGGACCGCCAGCTCGAGCGCCGTACCGTGCACGACTCGCAGGTACTTCGCCGATGCGTCATTTAATTCGACGGTACAATCACTCAGTGCAAACCCGACAAACTCAATGTCGTTTTCCGCTTCACTTTTAGGCGGCATACTTCCTAATCAAACCTCTCACGACGCCCTGAATCTGGATCCGTTCAGGAGTCTTGATAAAGATCGGCTTGAACTGTGGGTTCGCGGGCTCGAGACGTATAAAGTCAGGCTCGCGATAAAACTTCTTCACCGTCGCATAATTTCCATCGATGAGGGCGACAACCATCTGACCATTGTCTGCCGTTTTTTGTGACGAGACGATGATGATGTCGCCATCCTGAATGTTTTCCTCAATCATGGAATCGCCACGCACGCGCAACGCGAACGTCCGCCCGTGACCGTGCAGATCTTTTGGCACCGAGATGGCGTCGTGACTAAGAATCGCTTCGATTGGCTGGCCGGCTGCTACCGTCCCCAGTAAAGGGATCTCATTGTCCTTGTCCCCATCGTCACTCTCTCCCTGCTGGACAATTTCGATCCCCCGGCTGACATTCGGAATGCGCTTAATCAGTCCCTCACGTTCCAGCGCTACCAGCACTGCGTGAACGCTCGCAGACGATCGCATCTGAAACTGCTTTCCAATCTCCGCGATGGTGGGCGCCTCCTGGTTCGATTCGATATACCTCCGGATAAACTCATACATCCTTCTTTGCTTGGCCGTAACTGACATGGTGGGCTCCTCTTTGTACTTCCCTAAAATAAATTTTCGTTGACAACCGAAAATTCAACGAACATTCTCGAACATGTTGAGCGCCACGTCAAGTGGTTTTTTTTACGGGGTTCGATTCGTACTGTGACTCTAGCCCGGTAATCAATGTGCCCCTCATCATCCGGATTTGAATCCCTTCTGGATTGGGCGCGTTGAACGCCACCACCGGGCTAAAGCCACCGTATGAACGGAACCGGGCGAGGGCGCGAGTTACTTGATTGGCGAGATTGCCTTGGCGAGCTTTTTGAGGTCGTCGATGAAGCGTCGCGACTCGAGCTGCCGCGTTTCATCGTCCGGAGCACGAAGAATTGATGAGGGGTGCACAGTAGCCATGACGTAGGGAGCAAGAGTTGAAGGGATAAATTCGCCGCGTTGTTTTGTGACTCGAAATTGCGGCCCGAGAAGGGACTGGGCTGCAGTGGCGCCCAAAGCAACGATTACATCGGGTTTGACAACCGCGATCTCGGTTTCAAGCCAGGGACGACAAGCAGCGATTTCCAGGGAGTTGGGTTTCTTGTGGATCCGGCGTTTGCCGCGCGGTTCCCATTTGAAATGTTTGACAACATTGGTGACGTAGGTTTGTTTGCGATCGATGCCTGCTGCTTCCAGTGCATCGTCGAAAAAACGACCGGCTGGTCCGACGAAAGGTTTGCCCGTCAAGTCTTCTTCGTTGCCTGGTTGCTCACCTACAAACATGACTCTCACCTGACGAGAGCCTTCTCCAAAAACTGTTTGCGTTCCCTTTTTCCAGAGGTCGCACGCACGGCAGCCGGCGGCTGCGTTTCTGAGCGAGGAGAGCGTTGGACGCGGCGGGATTAAATCCCAGGCTTTGCTATCAGAAGATTTGAATTTCGGCATTTGTATTACCTCTGCGTATCTCTGCGTTCTGCCGTGAAAAGCAGATTTTACCGCAAGAGACGCGGAGGGACGCAGGAGGTTACGCAGAGAAAATCTACTAATTATGAAAGCCGCATTCTCAAAAGCTGAGCTCGAATCAAGTATTGCCGGCCGTTTTGGCGATGCATTCAAGCTCCATCAAAAGCCAGTTGTCGAGACTCTTTCCACCGGCGTCGAGGAAATCGATGCTTTAACCGGCGGCATGCCACGAGGCGCGCTCAGTGAGATCTTTGGACCTGCATCGTCCGGTCGCACGAGTCTTATGTGTTCAATGCTGGCCCATGCAACTACGCATGAAGAGACCTGCGCGTTAGTTGACACGAATGATGTGTTTGCGCCAACGGCAGCCGCGGCTGCCGGCATAGATTTCAATCGCCTGCTTTGGATTCGTTGCGCAGGAAATCTCGAGCATGCTTTCAAAGCCACAGATCTCCTGTTGCACGCAGGTGGGTTTGGCCTGGTGATCCTCGATCTGGGCGACGTGCCTGGGAAGGATGCGCGCCGGATCATCTCGTCGTGGTGGTATCGCTTTCGACGCACAGTCGAAGATAGACCAACAGTCATCACCGTAATTTCCGAAGAGGCATGTACCCGCTCGTGCGCGGCGCTAACTCTGGAACTGAAGGGAGCGGCGGAGTGGTCGCGAGCTTCAGAGCCAGCGAGTCAAAGCAACGTGTTACCAATGCGCAAACAGGCTCCCGTAAGCCAGCCATTGGTCACGCACGGAAATCTTTTGCACCTCAACTCGATACAGGTAAATCGCCAGCGTCCTATTTCTCCGTGGGTAAACGAGAGCCAGTTCAGAGCCCACGCGTAGGGAGTTGACAGTTTTCGTAAATTTTCGCTAAATGTTTGCTCGCCATGTTTGCCTGTATCCATGCTCCAAATCTTCCGCCCGGTCTCTCCCTGCGGGAGTTTGCCTACAGCTTTTCACCGATCATTGAGGAGACCCGCGCAGACACGGTCGCAATCGACGTGGACGGCTGTGAACTGCTGTTTGGCTCCGCGTATGAACTCGCAAATGGAGTAGCGGTGCGAGCCAAACAGGATCGGACACACGGTGGTCTCGAGACGGTGATCAACGTAGCCATAGCCGCAAACCCGGATGCGGCGATACACGCTGCCACTCGTTTGAAAGGAATCACGTTCGTTTCAAGTGGTGAAGAACTAACGTGCCTCGGCGAGTTTCCGGTCGATCATCTCGATTACTCTCTCGTCAACATTGAGAAAAAAGTTGCGGGCGACATCCTGGAAACGTTGAAGCTCTGGGGCATTCGAACGTTTGCCGATCTCGCATCACTTCCAACGGCAGGTGTTTCGGAGCGTCTGGGCCAGGAAGGAATCAAACTGCAACAACTTGCCACGGGAAAAACCGAGCGACAGTTGAGAGTCAAACAGCCTGAGCCCGTCTTCACAAATTCGATCGAACTCGAACACGCGCTTTCCGAACTAGAACCACTCTCATTCATTTTCGCGCGACTACTGCATCAGCTCTGCGCTGCTTTGGACGCTTATGCGCTGGCGACGAACGAGCTGTCGATCGCGATGCAACTGGCAGATCAGACGACACACGAGCGCAAACTGTCTCTGCCTCACCCGATGCGC
>Ga0157372_10007061_pt1 | contig 11965 bp, 11 predicted proteins | sample C55metaG_FD_115307 | JGI IMG/M metagenome (GOLD analysis project Ga0157372, IMG submission 115307) | Corn rhizosphere microbial communities from Kellogg Biological Station, Michigan, USA - C5-5 metaG | ecosystem: Host-associated > Plants > Roots > Rhizosphere > Soil | place: USA: Michigan... | reverse complement strand
GCGCTTTACCATGCCCGCCGGCACGTTGTCGGCGGAAGACACGCGAACCCCCAGCGTGTAGTTGTATTCGCCGCCGTGATCGCTGGCGAAGTCGCTGTAGACCACGACGTACCCTTCGCCGACACGGTTCGGAATTTGCTCCAGCTGTCCGTTCGTCATGGCATTCTGCCAAAGGGCGGGAATCTGGCCCTGACCGCCCGCTTCGGCGGCATTGTTCGTGCGTACGGTCAATCCAACCACCGTGAAGCTTTCCTGGTTTTCGATCTTCGGGGCGGTGGCGCTGACGACCGGTGCGGTTGTGGGTGTGGCGGCAGGCGCTGCTGGAGCGGACGGCTGCTGTCCGGCGATCAGCGCAAAAGCGGGGAGTACGGCGAACTTCCAGACGGCGGTGAACATAGCAGTACATGATACGAACGCACCGCAGTCCCGGTTCAGGATTTTCTCCTTCTCTGATAACGCTGGCGCCGGTTACATATCGCTCTGGCTGGGGTTCAGCAGTTCTTCCTCCGGCTCGATATGAACCAGCACCTTGGCCACGCGATCGACCCGGGCCAGCACCTTGTCTTCGACGAGATGAGAGATGGCGTGACCCCTTCGAACCGTGAGATCCCCATTGACGATTACGTGCAGATCAACGTAATAGCGGAAGCCCACCTTCCGTACGAAGCACTTCTCCAGACCGACCACTCCCGGCACCGATGCCGCGGCCGCGCGCACGTTCTGCTCAATCTCGGGAGTGGGTGCGCGGTCGAGAATCTCGTCCATCGGCCCGCGAATCTGCTTCCATGCGTTGTACAGAATGACCGGTGAAGCAAAGAGCGCCGCCCAGTCGTCCGCACGAACGTCTTTCGTCAGGAGTGCGGCAGAGATTCCGATGAAGGCGAACAGCGAGATGATCGCATCGCTCAGGTGGTGCCATGCGTCTGTACGCACGGCGGTGCTGCTGATGCTGCGCGCGACCGACGATACATATCGCCCCAACAGCAACTTGATGGCGAAGACCACGAGCAGAACCCACAACGTGTACGCATGCGGCAGTGGATGGGGCGTCTGAATCAGGATGATCGCCTCGGCCGCAATTCCGATCGCCGCAGCGCCCATGCCAAGGCTCACTGTAGCAGCAGCCACCGGCTCGGCTTTGCCGTGGCCGTACGGATGCTCCTTATCGGGCGGTTTGATCGCGACCCGCAGTCCCAGATAGACAATGAACGAACTCACAACATCCGAGATCGACTCGATGCCATCGGCCACCAACGCGAATGAGTGCCCCACGACGCCCACCGCGCACTTGCAGCAGGCGAGAGCAAAGTTCGAGCCAATGCTGATCAGCGACGAGCGGAGGCCCCGCCTTACCTGCAGTTCGGTCTCTGGGGAGCCATCCATAATCGGGTACGGTACCCACCGATCTTAAATGGAGGCTCAGGGGGATTAGCCGCGTTTTGCAGACGAACCTTCCAGCTCCAGCAGCTTTTGTTTCCGCTCAATGCCCCACCGATAACCGGTGAGCTTGCCGTTGCTGCCGATCACACGATGGCAAGGCACCACCACAGCCACCGGATTTGTAGCACAGGCACGCGCTACCGCCCGGACAGCCTTGGGCTGTCCCAGAGATTGCGCCAGCTGAGCATACGTCCTCGTTTCTCCACGCGGAATACGCCGCAGCCCCTCCCAGACCCGCATCTGAAACGCCGTCGCTCGCAGATCCAGCGGCAGATCGAGCGCGGCTGGATGGTCCGTGAACTGCGACAACACCTGGTTCAGCGTCCCCGCCAGTCCACGATCCGTCACAACTTCCGCAGCCGGAAACTGTGCGCGCAATTCGGCCACCAGCTGATCGTCTCTGTCGCCGAGGATCACCGAGCACAAGCCCCGGTGTGTTGCCCCGATCAGGACCCTTCCCAGCGCACAGGCCGCCGTGGCATAGCCGATCTGCACCCCCGGAGCCCCAGCGCGATACTTCCCGGGAGCCATCCCCAGTTGTGCATCCTCGTAAGCCCGCCCGGGTCCGGAGAACCCCGCTTCATAAATCGCATCCGTCACGCGGCCGCCTCCGGCCAGCACCCGTCGAAACGACTGCGCCCGCTGCTGTCGCTGATATTGCGCCGGCGTCACACCCAGTACCCGCCGAAACGCCCGCTCAATGGTGAAGGGGCTCAACCTAGCCTGCCGCGCCAATTGTCCAAGCGAGACCGGCTCGTCGCCGCGTAGCCGCACCGAGATCGACTCCACCAGCGCAGCATCGCTGTGCCGCTCCTGCGGACGACAGCGACGGCAAGGACGAAATCCGGCGTGGACCGCCGCACCTGCATCCGGAAAAAACCGCACGTTCTCCCGCGACGGACGCCGGCTCGGGCACGTTGGCCGACAAAAGACCCCGGTGGTGGTCACCGCATAGACCATCTCCGCGTCGGCTGCGGGATCCCGGGCCAGCACCGCCGTCCAGGCCTGTTCGTCGGTAAGCATCGCAACTGTGTTCATCCTATCTCTCGCCTCCACGTCTCAAGCATCGCTGGTTCGCTGCGGAAATACACTCCGGAACTTGCGGGCAAATTCGCTCCTCGCCCAGGCATCGAGATATAGGAGAGGAGAACACCCATGCGCCATAAAAAGCAGCACCCTGGGATGCAGAGCGGGAAGGTGCGTTCGATGAGCAGCGGTCGCGACTCAAGTAGCCAGGGAAAGGCTCGGCAGGAGATGGGCGGTCGGGAGTTCGGCAGTGAACCCGAGCCGCTGCAGGCAGAGATGGCCAGCGGCAATGAGGGTCTGGCGGAGACGCCCAGGTCATCGCGGCAGACCGGCAAGAATCGCCGGATAAGAAATGCCGCCTAACGCCACCAGCCGGCGGGAAAGACAGCGTGCCAATCGGCACACATGAGCGCAATCGCAACGATGGCTGCGGCGATCAGGAGCAGCCCCACGACCTGCTGACGCCGCAGCCTCTCGTTCACCTATTCCTCTCCGGGCGGGATGTTGTACAGGAACTTAAACCGCAACTCGAGGTATGGCCCAGAAAACACTTTGGGCAGGGGCGGATAAGGGGATGCACCAGTGATCCCAGCCCATGCGGCCCGGTCCAGCGAAACGTCACCGGACGGTCCCTCGAGCCGCATGTCCGTGACGGTTCCGTCCTTGAGAATCTTGAACCGGATCATCACCTCGCCGCGCTTGTCGAGAGGCGGCCTCGCCGATTCCGGAATGATGGGGTACCAGGAGCGCTTCGTGTCGTAAATAACCCGCGAAATGTACGGCCCGAAATCGACGCCCATGGTGTCGCTCAGAACATCGACGGCCCCTTCGGCTCCGGGGTGCTGCGAAGGCATATTCATGCCGCCGTCCCCGCCATATTGTCCGCCGCGCATGGCCTGTCGCATCGCCTGCTGCATCTGCTCGTTCGGATTACTGGGACCCGGTGAATAGTGAGGCTGCGGAGCCGACGGCATCTCCAGGCGCGCTTCGTTATTCCGCGGCAACGGCTGCGCCGGAGGCGAAGGTGCGCGCTGTTGCGCCACCTGCGGCTGTGGCGGAGCCGGAACCGACGGCATCTGGGGCTGTTGTTGCTGCATCTGCTGTGGCGCCGGAGGCGCTTTTTGCTCGCCCGCCCTGCGCATTGCTTCCAGTTCTTCCAGCGTCTTGCGGTCGATGGTGGGCTTCGGCGCCTGCGCCTTGCGGTCCTGGTTGGAGATAATGCTGGATGGCTTGCGAGGCTTCTGCTTCAGCAGATCCGGCGGCAGGTCCAGAAACGTCAGGTCCTTCTGCCGCTCCTTCATGACGACGGACGGATCGACGACCCGGACATGGTAGATATACTTCGGCCCGTAGAACAGGTACCACGCGACCAGCATGTGGATGATGAGAGCGATCCACAGCTTCTCTCGCAAGCTGGCCCAGTTCCGGCTGCCTTCCAGCTCGTCAATGATATGGAGCAGGTCAGTATGATCGAGTTCCTCATACCGGGTGCGCCGGAAGGACGCAATGTCGGCGTTGCCGTTCCCGCTGGAATGCTCCGGGGCCGGCATCGTCGAATTGTCAGAAGACAACGAAGAAGAGACCTGCTGATCTTCTGCCTGGTCGGCCTCTGGACTGATTGGCGTTAAGCGAGTCGGCATTCCCTGGGTGACGTCTTTGGCGCGGCTAAATGGAACGCCACGAAGCTTTGGACTATTTTCTCATCAATTAGGTGTTTCGCTGTCAGTTTGTACAATCGGAACGTGACTCAGGACATGCAACCTGTTCCCGGCCGGCGGGCTGCCGTGATCACCGTAAGTGACTCCTGCGCGCGGGGCACGCGGCAGGATGTGTCCGGGCCCGCCGTTGCGGGCGAGCTCCGCACTGCCGGATTCGAAACTCCTGAGCCCGTAGTAGTTCCAGACGAACAAATCGCGATTCAGGACGCCATCAGAAGCTCTTCGGACCGGGCGCGGCTGGTGGTCACGACGGGCGGAACGGGCATCAGCCCGCGGGACGTAACTCCTGAAGCTACCCTTGCCGTCTGCGACCGCCTGTTGGAGGGAATTGCCGAGCTGATACGGGCCGAAGGGCGACGCGAAACCCCGCTGGCCGTCCTGAGCCGTGGGATCTGCGGAACCCGCGGAACCAGCCTGATCCTAAACCTCCCTGGAAGCCCCAGGGGGGCAGTTACGTCGCTGCGCGCCGCTCTTCCCGTATTGGCTCATGCGCTCGATCTGCTGGCAGGCCAGACAGAACACGGGCCCTCGGCTCAGACCGTTGCTACCCATCCAACTGAAGGAAAGGTGCCGCGCTCCTGAAAAGCCTGTTTTTCAAGTTCAACCACTTCATCCAGCACTCGCTGCTCCCCCTCGGGCCCTGGGGAGTGCTGCTGGGGTCCTTCATCGATTCTGCCTCCGTCCCCATCCCCATCGACCTTCTTATGGCCGTGTGGGCCTGGCAGGACAAGCGCCACTTCTACCTCTACGCTCTGCTGGCCGCAGCGGGCTCCGCGATCGGCGGCCTGATTCCCTTCTTCCTGGGCCGGGCGGGCGGCGAGTTGTTTCTCCTCCGCCGCATCAACCGTGTCCATTTTGAGTCGCTGCGCACGCGCTTTGAGAAGCAGGAATTCCTGGCCATCCTGATTCCATCGATGCTTCCACCCCCTACCACGTGGAAGCTTTTCGTCTTCGCTGCCGGCGTCTTCGAGATGCGGACGGTCGCCTTCATGCTCGCGGTCTTCCTCGGCAGGACCGTCCGCTTCGGCGTGGAAATGGCGCTGGTCGTGAAATACGGGCCGCAGATTATCAACGTGATGGGCGACCTCGCGAAGCGTCATCTGGCGCTCACTCTGCTCATTCTCGCCGTCATCTTCGCTGGTCTCGGCTGGTATGTCTGGAGAAAGCTGCGCGGCAGCAAGGATCAGCCGGAAATCCCTTCTCCGTCCTGATCCCGAGCACATGCCTCCGATTTGAGCTACACTGCTCGACACCAGCAGTCGGCCCCAGCAGTGAACCCAAAGGAGTGAACTCATGGAAACTCCGAAGCAAATGGGAGTCACCGAGGCTTTGGCACGCATTTCCGGATACTTCAGTTCGCAGTGCAGCTGGAGCGACGCACGCCGGGTCATCTGCCGCACGTGCCGAGCCGAAATTTGTCGAGTACGCGCCTATATCTCACTTCACGATGAGCGAATCGGAAACGAATGCTCCGGACCTGGCCGCGCGTTGCGCCTGGAGATTCCCTACTGTCCGAACTGCGAGTCTGTGCCCAACCGCTACGGCTGTATTCATCTATCCGAAGCCGAGATGAACTTGCCCGCCGTGATCGAGGCTTCCCGTCCTTTCGGCCTCGTGACCGAAATCCCCATCGTCGAGCCGGTGCCTCAGTCCGAGCCGAAGCGGGTGGCTGGGTAGGCGCTCTCTCCGGGAAAACGATTTCTGGTGATTTGCTTCAGTACGGCTGGTTCTTCCAGATCAGCGGAACGAAGTCTTCTGCCAGAAACCAGCTCACAGCAAACAGGACCGCCATCAGTCCCACGCCCCAGAAAAACAGCCGCACGGGAAGCGTCTGCGTCAGCGGGAGTGGCGGCTCCGGGTCAAACTTCCGGTCGGGGAGTGCAAAAACGAGGCCGCCTGCAAAGCAGATGCTGCCTGCCAGCCCTACCATCGCAATGCCCTGCAGCATGCGATCCTGCCACGGGCTGCCAGGCACAAAAAATGCGTGCGCCAGAAGCCAGAGCAGCGACAGGATGCTGAACGTCAGCGCAATGAGTTTCGCCACCGGGATCATAACCGCAAGCCAGGTCGGCCGAACCGCGCGCGGTTATCCGCGAATCTCCTTCAGCGCCGGATAAACGCGCCGGTACCCCGAATACCCCTCAGCATAACGCTGAATCAGGTTCGATTTCGGCTCAATCGTTTCGGCAACCGATATACCGGCCGCGCAGGCTGCCTCCAGATCGCGCCAGCCCCCGGCTCCAACTCCTGCCATGAGCGCAGCGCCGAATGCTCCACCTTCCTCTGCGGTGAGCCGCTCGCATGGATAGCCATAGACGTTCGCCTGAATCTCGCGCCAGAGCGGGCCGCGCGCGCCGCCCCCACCGAGACGAACGCCCTTCACTGGAATGCCCAGTTCCGAGAAGAGTGTGAAGGTATCCTTCAGCGAATATGCCACGCCTTCCAGGACAGCACGCGTGAAGTGCGCCCGCGTGGTCGTCGCCGTGATGCCGACAAAGGCCGCTGTCGCTGTCGCATCCAGGTGGGGTGTGCGCTCGCCCAGCAAGTACGGCGTCCACAGCATGCCGTCGCTCCCGGCCGGGACCTGGGCGGCCTGCGCGGTCAGCGCATCATAGGTCTGATCCGGCGCGAGCGTTTCCCTCAGCCACCGCAGCGACAATCCCGCCGCCTGGGTAACGCCCATAACATGCCAGCGGCCGGGCACGGCGTGACAGAAGGTGTGAAGCCGCCCATGCGGATCACGCGTTGGCGCCGCCGTCGCGGCAAAGACCACGCCCGAGGTTCCAATCGTCGCCGAGACGGAACCAGGCTGCAGAATGCCCATCCCAACCGCGCCTGCGCCCTGATCGCCGGCGCCCGCAACCACCGGCGTGCCCGCCGTCAGCCCGGTTCGCTGCGCGCCTTCCTCGCTGATCTTCGCGCAGACCTCCGGCGACTCGAACAACTCCGGCAGCCAGCTTTCCGGAATCGCCGCGACCTTCGCCACCTCTTTCGACCAGCGCCGGTGCGCCACATCCAGCAGCAAGGTGCCGGAGGCCTCCTGCACATCCATCGCGTATTTGCCGGTCATGCGGAAGCGCACATAATCTTTGGGGCATAGCACGTGAGCGATCTTCGCGAAGATCTCCGGCTCGTGCTCCTTGACCCACAGCAGCTTGGTCAGCGTAAAGTTCGGCAGAGCAGGATTGGCCGTCAGCTCAATCAGCTTCTCGCGTCCCGCTTCGCCTTTGCCGAATTGGGCGTGCAGCCAATCGCCCTGGGGACCGGTCCGCGTATCGCACCAGATCAGCGAAGGCCGCAGCACCTGGCCGTCCTTGTCGAGCATCACCGCGCCGTGCATCTGCCCCGTGAGACCGACGGCATCCACCCCCAGGCCCGGCTTCTCCGCCAGCACGCCCCGGATCGCCTCCTGGGCGGCGCGCCACCAATCCTGGGGATCCTGCTCCGCCCAGCCTGGATGCGGCGTGCGAAACGGCTCGTGCTCGCTGGAAGCCGACGCGACCAGCTGACCCTGCTCGTTGACGAGAACGGCACGCGTGCCGCCCGTGCCTACATCCATGCCCAGAAACACGGCAGTCCTCCCGGTAAATCGCTGTAGTTGAACCCCCAACACTGTACCAGAGCAGCGCGCCGTCGGAACGCATGCACATACCCAACGGTAATATGGCTGTTGCGTCCCCGCGTTCACGCGCAAAATCCAGTACCGAGTCCTCCGAATGCCGAAAATTAGCCGTGCCGTTCTGCTGGTCACGTCCGCATTGTTCGCTCTCCCCAGCTGTTCCCTCCCCCAGCATGCCAGCCTGGACGCACGCCGAACGGCGCTGCGCGAGTTCATCGCTCAGGAATGGGAATGGCAGCTGAAGAGCTCGCCGGAGTTAGCCACCGAGATTGGCGACCCCCGGTATAACGCCATCTGGACCGACTACTCCGTGGCGGCCGAGCAAAAGCGCATCGAGCACAAGCGCGCCCAGATCCCGATTCTGGAGGCGATTGACACCACCGGCTTCCCCGAACAGGAACGGCTGAACAAGACGCTCCTGCTGCGGCAGCTGCGGAAAACGGTCGATGCAGCGAAGTTCCGCAACTGGGAAATGCCCGTCGACCCGATCAATGGCATTCACCTCGACGTTCCCCAGGTGATGTCGGATATGCCCCTCAATACCGTTCAGGACTATGAGAACTACATCGCTCGCCTGCACGGCATCCCGACCGTCCTCAATCAGGTGATGGCCAATATGAAGCAGGGCATGGCCGACCACCTGATGCCGCCAAAATATCTCCTCGAGAAAGCGGCGGCGCAGGCGGCCGATATCGCCAACAAGCCCCTGAATGACAGCCCCTTCGCCCCAGCACTGAAGAAGTTCCCGTCAAAGATGGACCAGAAAGACAAAGCGCGGTTGACCCTGGGCATCCAGGCTGCGATCCACGACGATGTTGCGCCCGCTTACAAAAGCTTCGGCGACTTTGTAAAGAACGACTACGCACCCCATGGCCGCACCGAGGACGGCATCTGGGCGCTCCCGGACGGTAAGGAGCGCTACCGTTTCGATATCCGCGAGCACACCACGATGGATCTCACGCCCGATCAGATCCATGCGATGGGCGTGAAACAGGTCGCCGAAATCGAGAAGCAGATGCTCGCGGTCGCTCATTCGCAGGGTTACAAGGATCTCGCCAGTTTCAACCAGCACATCCGGAGCGACCAGCAGCTCTACGGCAAGTCGGGCCAGCAGATCTTCGACCTGTACAAGCACTATGCGGTGCGAATGTACGGCAAGCTGCCCCAGCTTTTCGGCCATCTGCCACAAACGAAGCTCATTGTTGTGCCGATGGAACCGTTCCGTGAGCCGTCTGCGCCGCCGGCCGACTATTCGCCGGGGTCCGCCGATGGCAAACGCCCCGGCAGGATCAACGTGAACGAGTACGATCCGACCCAGCGCCTCCTGCTCAATGTCGAAGCAATCGCGTACCACGAGGGCGTGCCTGGTCATCACCTGCAGTTCTCGGTCGCGCAGGAACTCACCGACCTACCGCCTTTCCGCAAATTTGCCGGCTACGACGCCTACTCCGAAGGCTGGGCGTTTTACGCCGAGCGCCTCGGCAAGGAGGTCGGCTTTTACCAGGACCCGTACAGCGAATACGGACGGCTCCAAAACGAGATGTGGCGTTCCGTCCGGCTGGTCGTTGACACGGGCGTGCATGACGAGCACTGGACACGCCAGCAGATGGTCGACTATTTCCACCAGCACACCGCAATGGACGACCAGAACATCGCCAGCGAAGTGGACCGGTACATTGCGTGGCCCGGCCAGGCCCTCGCGTACAAACTCGGCCAGATGCAGATTCTCGAATTGCGCGAGCAGGCAAAACGTGAACTCGGCGCAAAGTTCGACATCAGGAATTTCCACGATGCCGTGCTCGCCGAAGGTCCACTGCCGCTGGACATCCTGAAACAGCGCATGACGGCGTGGATTGCGGATCAAAGGACCGGGAAGCGCTAGCACGTAATCAATTGCTGTCTCACTCTGTGAGACTGCACGACCAGAGATCCGCGCAGAAGTCCCTATACAGGTGCGATCATCAAAACGTGCCGCTATTCTGAATGAGGGGCCACGCTTGCGCGTTTCGCTTTTCATCACCTGCTACAACGACACGCTCTTCCCCGCGACGGGACAGGCCGTCGTGCGCCTGCTGGAGCGGCTCGGCCATACCATCGAGTTCCCTCTCGACCAGACCTGCTGCGGCCAAATGCACTACAACACCGGCTACCAGCAGGAAGCCATGCCGATGATGCGCCGCTTCGTCGAGGTTTTCCGCGACGCCGAGGCCGTCTGCATTCCCTCCTCCTCCTGCGTGGCCATGATCCGCGACCACTATCCGCTGATGGCCGCCGAGCAGAGCGACCCTGGCCTGGCTCGTGCAGTCGACGAGCTACTCCCCCGGATCTACGAACTCACCGAACTTCTCGTGCACCGTCTCGGCCTCGAAGACGTTGGCGCCGCCTTTCCCCATCGCGTGACGTATCACGCCAGCTGCCACTCCCTGCGCAGCCTGCATCTCGGCGATTTGCCGCTGCGCCTCCTGCGCAGCGTTCGTGGCATCGAGTTGCTGGATCTGCCCAACGTGGACCGCTGCTGCGGCTTCGGGGGCACCTTCGCCGTGAAAATGGGCGACGTGTCCGCCGCGATGCTGGCGGAAAAAATGCAGGACATCGAAAGCACCCACGCCGAATACGTCACCGCCGTCGACAATTCCTGCCTGATGCACATCTTCGGAGGACTGCACCGCCAGAACACCGGCATTCGCACCGCCCACATCGCCGAAATCCTCGCCTCGACGGGAAGCGAGCCGCTGGAGGGGACCACATGACCATCCGCGTCGCCGATGCCGCCGAGTCTCCCTCCTTTCAGAAGGCGGCTCTCCCTCTTCTGCATGACACACAGCTGCGCGCCAATGTCCGACACGCGACGGACGTGATCCAGCGCAAGCGCGCCGCCGTGGTCGGAGAGACTCCCGACTGGCAGGAACTTCGGGAAGCGGCCAGCGCGATCAAGACGCACACGCTGCGGCATCTCGATTCATACCTGCTGCAGTTCGAACAGGCCTGCACCGCCGCCGGCGGCCACGTCCACTGGGCCTCCGACGCCGATGAGGCCAACCGCATCATTGCGGACATTGTCAGGCAGCATGGCGGGAAGCAACTGATCAAGATCAAAACGATGACTTCCGACGAGACCAAGCTGAACGATGCGCTCGAGCATGAAGGCATTCGCGCGCACGAGACCGATCTCGCCGAACTGATCATCCAGTTGGGACACGACAAGCCGTCCCACATCGTCGTTCCCGCGCTGCACAAGAATCGTAATCAGGTCAGGGAAATCTTCCGCGAGCAGATGCATCTGCCCGAACTCGGCAACCAGCCCGAGGATCTGACTGCTGCGGCCCGCCATTACCTGCGCGAAAAATTCCTCAGCGTAAACATCGGCCTCTGCGGTGCAAACTTCCTTGTCGCGGAAACTGGCGGCGTCTGCATTGTCGAGTCGGAAGGCAACGGCCGCATGTGCCTGACGCTGCCCGATGTGTTGATTTCGCTCTCCGGAATCGAAAAGATCATCCCTACCTTCCAGGACCTCGAGGTCTTCCTGCAACTGCTGCCTCGCTCCGCCACCGGCGAGCGCATGAACCCGTACAACTCGCTCTGGACCGGCGTCCGCCAGAACGATGGCCCAAAGCACTTCCACGTCGTCCTGCTCGATAACGGACGCACCAGCGTTCTGGCCGACGCCGAGGCACGCCAGACGCTGCACTGCATCCGCTGCGCCGCCTGCCTGAACACCTGTCCGGTTTACCGTCAAACCGGCGGCCACGCGTACGGATCCAGCTACGCCGGTCCCGTCGGCGCCATCCTGACCCCGCAACTTCTCGGCATGGAATCGGCGCAATCCCTGCCCTACGCCTCCTCGCTGTGCGGAGCGTGCTACGAAGTCTGCCCCGTTAAGATCAACATCCCCGAGGTGCTGATCCATCTGCGCGGCCGGGTCGTCCGCGAGCAGAAGTCTGCGCTGGACGCTGAGGCGCTGGCCATGAAAACCGCCGCCGCCATTTTTGCGAGCCGCCGCCGCTTCGAGGCCGCCCAGCGCATCGGGCGCCTCGGCCAATGGCCCGTCGTCTCCAACGGTTGGGTGAAGAACCTCCCGGGCATGCTCGGCAACTGGACGCGCGTCCGCGACCTGCGGGCCCTGCCGCAGCAGACCTTCCGCGGATGGTGGAAGCAGCGCGTC
>Ga0157372_10007060_pt1 | contig 11965 bp, 10 predicted proteins | sample C55metaG_FD_115307 | JGI IMG/M metagenome (GOLD analysis project Ga0157372, IMG submission 115307) | Corn rhizosphere microbial communities from Kellogg Biological Station, Michigan, USA - C5-5 metaG | ecosystem: Host-associated > Plants > Roots > Rhizosphere > Soil | place: USA: Michigan... | reverse complement strand
TCGAGCCCGCGCAGCGCCTGCACCACCCCGTCCCGACGAGACGCCGAGCGCACCGCGAGCGACGCGATGAAATCCACCGCCGCCCCAGCGCCGCCGATGGCCTCGTGGTTCTGCGTGCCCGTCTCGAGTCGCTCGGGCGACTCCTGCGGCGCCGGATCGAGCCGCGGCGCGTCGAGCGCCTCGATCGCCGCGCGCTTGCCCCACAGCATGCCGATGTGCGGACCATAGAACTTGTACGCCGACATCCCGACGAAATCACAGTCGAAAAGCTTCACGTCGACCGCTTTGTGCGGCGCGTAGTGAACGGCGTCGACGAATATCCGCACGTTCGGCGCCGCGGCGCGCGCCATTTTCGAGGCCTGATTGAGGCCGTTCAACGTGCCCAACGCGTTCGAGGCGGCGAAGATGGCCACCACTTTCGTCCGCGGATTGAGCAAGCTTTGGTAGTGATTCCAGTCGAGCGTGCCGTCCTCGAGGCGCATCTGCGCCATGCGTACGGTGACGCCGCGCTCCTTCTCGAGCGCTCGCCATGGGGCGACGTTGCCGTGGTGATCCAACTCGGTGAGAACGATCTCGTCACCCTTGCCGAGCTCCCGACCGATCGCACGCGCAAGGTGGAAGGTGAGCGTGGTCATGTTCTGACCGAACACGATCTCGTCGGGGCGGCCGAAGACGAAATCCGCGAGCGCCGCCCGCGCGCGCGCGATCAGATCGTCGGTCTCCTGGCTCGACGGGTAGAGCCAGTGCGTATTGGCGTTGTGGTGGAAGAGATAGTCATCCATCGCCGCCACGACGGAGCGCGGGACCTGGGTGCCGCCCGGGCCGTCGAAATACGCAACCGGGTATCCGGCGTGCGTGCGCTCCAACGCCGGAAAGTGCGAACGAATCTCGTCGACGCCGACAGTCCAATTCGGGTCCAGCCCGGCAACGATCGTCATGCGATCTCCACCCCGGCCCACTGCTCGACCATTTTCACGGCCTCCACGTGGTCGGCGACTTCCCCGAATTCGCCGCGCGCGATCCGAAACAGATCGGCTGTCAATTGAAGAATAGGCGCCGGCACGCGCGTCTCGCGTGCGACCTCGGCGGCGATGCCGACGTCCTTCTCGAGGAGCGCCAGCCGGAACGTGCGGGGAAACTTGCGTGTGATCACGCGCTCGGGAATCAGGTTCATCGACGCGTTGGACCGGCCGCTCGAAGCGTTGATCACGTCCAGCGCGACCTTCGGGTCGACGCCCATCTTCACCAGCGCGGCGAGTCCCTCGGCGGCAGCCAGAATGTGCGTGGCGAGAAAGGCATTGTTGACGGCCTTGACGGCGTCGCCGGCGCCGACCTCGCCGCAGTGCACGATTTTCTGGCCGAACGTTTCCAGCACGGGTCGGGCCCGCTCGAGGACCGCGGCGTCGCCGCCGACCATGATCGTGAGCGTCCCCTTCTCCGCTCCGGTCGTGCCGCCGCTCACGGGCGCGTCGATGTAGCCGACGTTCCTTTCCGCGAGGCGATCGCGAATCCCGCGCGACGTGGCGGGGTCGCCGGACGTACAATCGATCAGCGTGGCTCCGTCCCCGAGGCCGGCCATCAGGCCGTCGGGGCCATCGAGCAAGCTGGCGACGTCTCGCGAGGTCGGCATGCAGGTGACGACGACGTCCGCGTCACGCGCCGCGTCCGAGGGAGTGGCTGCGTGCCGAGCGCCGAACTCCTTCGCGAAATCGGCGGCGCGCGACGCCGTGCGATTCCATACGGTCAACGGGAGTCCCGAGGCGGCGATCCTCGCGGCCATCGGCCGCCCGATGGCGCCGAGTCCCAAAAAGGCGATTTGCATGCGCCAGAACTTATCATCGGCCTATCTTTCCCGCATGATCACGACCGTGACCGTCGATGGGATGACGTGCCAGCACTGCGTGCGGGCCGTGTTCACCGCCCTGGCCGCGGTTCCCGGAATCGATAGGGCCGAAGTTTCCATCGGGTCCGCCGTCGTCGAGCACGACGGCACCGTCACAGTCGAGCAGCTGCGCGATGCGATCGCGGTCGCGGGATATGTGGTGAGAGACGGGAGAACGAACCGCCGAGTCCTGCCGCTCGTTTGAGAGCGGGCGTGCACTAAGGGGATCACTGTGCGGGTGGCACTCTAGTTGTCAGCGTCAGCGACAGCGCCAGGTGAGTGCGCAGTCCCCTGTCGCTATCGACTGTCGCTGACGCCAACACGATTTCGTTATGCGCGAAGATCTCATTTAGTGCGCGTCAACAAAGCCCAGAGGGTTGTAAAGGCCCGGGGGCTTTGCCTATGTTGCCTCCGCCGAACTCGGTGAGGACCCAAAGCGGAGAGTGGCCATGACGCCACCGCAGAGAAACCCAGAGGACCGGCCGGTCGCGGCGCTCCTCGCGCCCGACATCGTCGCGCTCCTCGTCGAATCGCCGGCGGACATCGCGGCGGAGACGGAGGAGATCCACCCCGCGGATCTCGCCGACGTCGCGGACGCGCTCGACCGCGACCAGTTGCAGAAATTCCTCGCCGCGCTTGGGGCGTCGCGCGCCGCGGACGTGCTCGAGTACATGGACGAGGAGGTGAGGACAGAGTTCCTCGAGGGCATCACTCCGCGCCAGGCCGCCGAGCTCGTCACGCAGATGACGCCGGACGACCGCGCCGACGCGCTCGAGGAGATCGACGAAGAGCACGTCGAGGAAATCCTCTCCGAGATTCCGAAGGAAGCGCGTCAGGAGACGGAACGGCTCCTCTCGTACGAGCCGGACACCGCCGGCGGCCTGATGACGACCGAGTTTGTCTCGGTGTCCGCCGATGCGACGGTCGAGAAGACGCTCGAGCTGGTGCGCGCGGTCGCCCGCTCGGGCCGGAAAGAGGCGATGTACGCGATCTACACGACCGACGAAAACGGACGGGTCGTCGGCGTGATCTCGCTGCGCGAGCTATTGGCCGCGCCGACGGGCGCCAAGATCGGCGACATGGCCTGGAGCGAAGTCCAGAGCGTCCGCTCGAGCGCCGACCGAGAAGAAGTCGCGACGGTGATCGCGGACTACGATCTCGTCGCCGTGCCGGTCGTCAGCGAATCCGGGCACATGCTCGGCGTGATCACGGTCGACGACGTCATCGACGCGATCCAGGAAGAGCAGACGGAGGACGTCCAGAAGTTCGGCGGTATGGAGGCTCTCGACGAGCCGTACATGCAGATCGGACTCGTGGCGATGATCAAGAAGCGGGCGGGATGGCTGAGCGTCCTGCTCATCAGCGAGATGCTGACCACGACCGCGATGCAGCACTTCGACATCGAGCTCCAAAAAGTCGCGGTGCTCGCGCTCTTCGTCCCGCTGGTCATGAGCTCGGGGGGCAACTCCGGCTCGCAAGCGACGTCGCTCGTGACACGCGCCATGGCCCTGCAAGAGATCGAGCTCAAGGACTGGTGGCGCGTCGCGGCTCGCGAGCTGCCGTCGGGGCTGAGCTTGGGCGCGATCCTCGGCGTGATCGGGGTAATTCGAATCTCGGTCTGGCAGCAAATGAAGGTGCACTATCCATCGTTCCCGGTCGGCTACGACTACAACCTCTGCAGAATCCCCGCCACGTCAGGTGCGTGCCCCGCGGCGCAGATCATCCCTCATTCGTGGATGCTCGTCGCGTTGACCGTCGGACTCTCGCTCGTCGGCATCGTGACGTTCGGCTCCCTCGCGGGCTCGATGCTTCCGTTCGTTCTGAGACGGTTGGGCTTCGACCCGGCCAGTGCCTCAGCGCCCTTCGTCGCGACCCTCGTGGACGTCACGGGACTCAGTATCTACTTCCTGGTCGCCTTGATCGTCCTTCATGGAACGCTGTTGTAGGAGAACTGGCGGAGAACTGGCGGACAGTCAATTTTTTTCCATCTGGACACACTCACCGTACTACCATATGGTGTTTGTGGCGCCCCATCACCGAAATCGGGTGCCCGTCGGCTCTCCCGGATAGATCTCGATTCAGATGGTCACCCACGCCCTCATGGAGGTCCAGATGGTCAAGCGTGTCGCGATGATCTTCGGCGTCGTCTTCATTCTCGTCGGGCTGCTCGGATTCGCGTATCCCGGTGGAATGTCGATGGGCGTGACGAGCCCCGGATTGATTCTCGGTATTTTCCCGGTGAACCTGCTCCACAACGTGGTTCACATCCTGTTCGGCATCTGGGGCCTCATGGCGGCGCGCGCGTACGCCTCGGCGCAGACCTTCTGCAAGCTGGGCGGATTCATCTATCTCTGTCTGGCGCTCCTCAGGCTCGTCGTTCCGACGACGTTCGGCCTGATCCCGATCGGCGGCAACGACGTTTTCCTGCACACCGTGCTCGGCGTGCTGCTCGTGTGGGTCGGCTATGTCTCGAAGGACGAGACCGCGGCCGCGACGGCGTGAACGCTGGGTGGACGGGTGGACGGGTGGACGGGTGGACGGCAACTGCCTTGTCCACCTGTTTCATTTTACGAAGAGAGAAAGCCGCGCTGCTATTGTGTTTCCGGTCCACCCGTCCACCCGTCCACCTGTCCACCCGATGATGGAACACCTCCACCTGACCATCGAAGGCATGTCGTGCGCGCACTGCCTGCACGCCGTGCGCGGACGACTCGAGAAGACGCCGGGCGTGCAAGTGAAATCGGTGCAAATCGGCTCGGCGGTGCTCGACTACGACCCGAGCAAGACCAGCGTCGACGACATCGAAGAGGCGATCGCGGACGAGGGCTACACCGCGTACGTCGCCGGGTGATTCAGCCCGGTCGTCTCAGCCGCACCTGAAGGAAGTCGGCGACGACGCGCGCTCTCGCGAGACGCGGCCGCGCGCGAATCGCGTCGTCGCTCGCGTACGGCTCGCAGAGCCGCTCGATCGAGAACCCGGTGTCGAGCGCGAGATTCAGCCAGCCGGATAGCGTGCGGGTGAACCGCGGCGTCTTGAACGGCTCGAGCCCCGCCTTCACCTCCGGCGGCGCGGAGCTGAAGAGCCATTGCTCGACCCGCCCGTCCACCTTTCCCCAGTAGTCGCCCACCTCGACGCCGATCTTCACACCATGTTCGTCGCGCACCGTGCGACGAAAGGGCGTGTCGAAGCAGGGGTGGGAGATCGAGAACTGAAAGAATCCGCCGTGACGAATGACCCGGAACGCTTCTTCGAGCACGCGCTCGGTCTCCGGAATGTCCATGAGCGACATGAACGCGGTCGCCGCGTCGAAGGTCGAGTCTTCGAACGGCAGCTCGACGGCGCTCGCGATCCGATACTCGATTCCCCGCGGCTCCTCGCGCTCGGCCGCGATCGCGTGGCCGATGAACCGGTCCGCGATGTCGATCCCGACGACCCGCGCGCCGCGATCGGCGAGCAGGCGCGTGTTGTAGCCTTCGCCGCAACCGATGTCGAGCACTCTCAGCCCTGCGATTTTCGGAAGCATCGCGAAGAACGCCGGGCTGTTGACGAAGTCGCGGTAGATGTCGTAGCCGGCTCGCGCCAGCTGAGTCCAGGTATCGGCGTTGCCGTTCCAGTACTCGCCCACTTCCCTATGATCCACGGCGGCGGCTCCGGTGGAGTAAAGCCCTCTTCAAACTCAATCTCGGCGCGTTTCCGTCACTGCGAATCGCAGGCTCGTCGGCAGGATTGTGGATGGAGGACAAAAAAGCACAATCGCGGATGCGCGCGGATGATCTGGGATTTGAATTGCGATGGTGTCGGGGGCAATGGATCGGTCGCGGCTTACGGGAGCGCTCGGCTTGATGCTGTGGCCGTTGCCGTAGGATTTGCTGTAGGCGGCGGCTTTGGCCCTATCGCTTCAGCGCCTGCTCGATCGCCGGCGCAGTTAGCCTGGCCATCAATGCGTAGCCGGCGTTGTTCGGATGCACTCCGTCGCCGCTCAACTCGACCCTCATCCCCCCATGCCCATCGTTCATCGCCGAGTGCAGGTCCAAGTACACCGCTCCGGCCGACGCGGCGTACTGTTTCAGCCATGCGTTCAACGCGATGATCTTCGGCGCGGGCTCCATTCCTTTCTTCCACGGATAGTCGGCGGCGGGAAGGATTGAGACAAGCACGACGCGAATTCCGTTCGCTTTCGCGAGCTCAGTCATCGACGCGAGATTGTCTTCGATCATCTCGAGTGTCGAGGGGCCGGTGTTACCCGCGATGTCGTTCGTGCCGCCGAGAATTACGACGGCCTTTGGCTTGAGCGCGATCACGTCCTGGCGAAAGCGTACGAGCATCTGCGGCGTCGTCTGTCCGCTGATCCCGCGTCCGACGTACGGCTTTCCGGGAAACAGCGAATCGAAGAGCGGTGCCCACCCTTGGGTGATCGAGTTGCCCATGAACACGACTCGCTGCTCGCCCGGCTTCGGGGGCCCAAGTTGAGCGTTCGCGCTCTGGTATCGCACCAGAGCGGCCCAATCGGTTGGCGAGGGCTGCGCGTCGGTAGGCGACAGCGCGGCAAATAGCAGGGCGAACCCGGCGATGACCTCTGAGAAACGCGGAGGACGCTTGGTGGGCATGGGCGTTTGAGTGTCGACCGGGCCCAAGGTGATCGCCGCCGGGCCGCGGCGCAAATCGGCCGCGTTCGCCTCGTGTTGCTCAGGTCGCCCGCGCTTGGCACCCTCGACAGATTTCCTTCTCTCTCAGAACCAGGTTCGTCCGATGACACGCTTTGCGAGTATTCTCGAAACGGTCGGCAATACGCCCGTCGTCAAGATTCGGCGTCTCGCTCCCGACGGAATCGATCTCTACGTGAAGATCGAGGCGTTCAATCCACTTGGCTCGGTGAAGGATCGTCTCGCGCTCGGCGTGATCGAAGACGCGGAGAAGCGCGGCGCGCTCAAGCCGGGCCAGACGGTGATCGAAGCGACGAGCGGCAACACCGGAATCGGACTCGCCATGGTCTGCGCGGCGAAGGGATATCCGTTGGTCGTCACGATGGCCGAGTCGTTCAGCGTCGAGCGCCGCAAGCTGATGCGTTTCCTCGGCGCCAAAGTGATCATCACACCGGCGCCGGCCGGTGGGACCGGCATGGTCGACAAGGCGAACGAGCTCGCCGAAGCGAACGGCTGGTTCCTCACCCGACAATTCGAGAACGAGGCAAACGCCGACTTCCACTCGCGGACGACGGCGAAGGAGATCGTCGCCGACTTCGCGGGTCAGCGGCTCGACTACTGGGTCACCGGCTTCGGCACCGGCGGGACGCTCAAGGGCGTCGCGCGAGTGCTGGCGAAAGAGCGGCCCGATACGAAGATCGTGCTCGCCGAGCCGGCGGACGCGCCGATGGTTTCGAGCGGAACGAAGCAGTCGCGCCGCGAGGACGGATCGCCGGCGGCGCGTCATCCGGCGTGGAAGCCTCATCCGATCCAGGGATGGAGCCCGGATTTCATTCCGAAGCTGACCGGCGACGCCGTCGAAGCGGGCAACGTCGATCGCATCATCACGATCGCGGGCGCCGAAGCGATGCGCACGAGCCAGGAGCTGGCGAAGAAAGAAGGGATCTTCGTGGGGACGTCGTCGGGCGCGACGTTCGCGGCCGCGCTGCAAGTGTGCCGCGACGCCGAGAAAGGTTCGACGGTGCTGTGCATGCTGCCGGACACGGGCGAGCGCTATCTCAGCACGCCGCTCTTCGCGGACGTCCCCGCGGACATGACTGAAGAAGAGCGGGCAATATTGCAGTCGACGCCAACGTTCGCACAGCCACCGGCAGCGACGCCGGTCGGAGTGTAGAGCTCCCGGCCCGCGGGCTACGGTCGAAGGCGAAAAAAATTCAACGCAGATGACGCAGACACAAACAACAATCCCGCAGATAAAACCTTAGAGCTTTGGTTTTTATCTGCGGGATCGGTTTGCAAAGTCTGCGTCGTCTGCGTTCAAGTTTTCTTGCCCTGGTCAGTGGCCCGGTCAGTGCGCGATCGTCGGCTTGCCCGCGATGAGCTTCTCGAACCGCGGGTTGCCTTTGAGCGGGGCAAAGCTCGGATCGATCTTCAGGTAGCCGGGCGTGATGTCGCTCGCGGGCATCGTGATGAGTCGTTCCAACAAGTCGAGCGCTCGCTCGTTCTCGCCGGACTGAATGAACACGCGCGCCGCCTGAAAGAGCACGTACCCTTTGAGGGTCGCGTCGTTCGTCGTCTCGCGGAGCTTGAGCGCGCTGTCGGCCTGGATTGCCGCCTCCTGTTTGCGGCCCGCGAGCGCCAGCGCCCGAGCCAGCAGCTCGCGCAGCTGCGCGCGATCGGGGAAGTCGTGCAACTGCTTCGCGAACGCGATGACCGCGGTGTCGCCGAACATGCGCGCGTGCATCGTGTCGCCCATCAAGCGATAGGTGTGCCCGAGCTTGAGCCCCCAGTGCCCGCGGTCGTTGTCGAAGTCCTTTGGCGTGAGCTTGACGATCTTGGGCAGAAGCTCCGGCGGCAGCGTCCACATCGTTTCCTGGTAGAGCGAGAAGCGGACGAGGAGCGCCGTCGTGTCGACGCCCGCCTTCAGCTTCTGCGCGACGAGCGCGCGGACGCTGTCCAGCTCACCGAGCGCGAGATAGCCGAAGGCCTTTCCCTGAATCATCGAGAGATTGTCCGGCGCGAGCGCGAGCGCGCGGTCCCACGCCGGCAACTCCTCGGGGAAGCGACGCATCATGTGCAGCAATGCGGGCACCCGGCGCATCGTCGCGATCGACCGCGGGTCGAGCTTTGCGGCCTGTTGTGCGCGCGCGTACGCGTCGTCGAACCGGCCGAGGATCGCGTCGACGCCGGCCTCTCCGATGATCAAGTCCGTGTTGTTCGGATCGATCTTGAGCCCGGCCTCGTATTGCGTCCGCGCTCCTTCGTAGTCGAGCTTCACATCGCGTAGGTACTGCGCCTGCGCGAGGTGCGCCTCGGCCCGGTTCGGACCGAGCACCGTCGCTCGCTCGGTGGCGACGCGATTTTGCTCCATCGTCTCGACCGTCGGCCCCGCGTTGTTGATGTACGACAACGCGCGCGACAACTGCGCCCACGCCTGCAAGAAACTCGAATCGAGCTGGATGGCCCGCTGGTAGTGCGGAATGCCGGCGTTGAGCACCCTCGAGTCACCGCTGCCGATGCTGGCGGTGATCTGCTCGCCTTTCAGGAACTCGTCGTACGCCTCGAGGTTCTCGGTGGGCCGCGAAGCCAGCCGCTGCTGCGTCGGCGCCGCGAGCGCGACGTCCAAGTTCCTGGCGACGGTCGACGCAATCGCCGACTGCACCGCGAAGACGTCGGACATCACCGTGTCGAACGGTGCCGACCATTTCGTCGAACGGTTCGACACTTGCACCAACTCGGGCGTGACACGCACCCGATCGGGACCGGTCCCCTTGCTCCACCGCACCGTGCCCGTGAGCAAGTAATCCACCGACAATTCACGCCCGATGTCGCGCGGATCCTTCGTCGTCTTCTTGTACTGCCGAGTGCTCGCGCGGGCGGTGACCTGCAGCCCCGGCACCGACGACAACCGGCTGCGAACCTCGTCGGTCATTCCCTCGGCGAAATAATCCTGATCGGCCGATCCCTCGTTCTCGAACGGCAGAACGGCGATGCGATAGCCGCCGTCCGGCGCCGTGTGCATGCGTCGCCAAGCGAGCGCGCCCGCGGCGAGGACGAGAACGGCTGCGATCCCGATCCAGAGCGCGCGAGATCCGGCAGCCGGTCGCGCCGCGGTCACCGCACCGGTGGCGCCCGTCGCCCCGCTCGCCGTGATCTCCTCGAGCGTCGTCGCGACGGCCTTTGCCGATTCGGGGCGATCGGCCGCCGAGCGAGCGACCATCGTGTCGACGAGGTGCGAGAGCGCCGGAGGGACGGTGTTGCGGACCGTCGTGAGCGACCGCGGCGTCTCCGTCATCTTGCGGGCGATGATCGCTTGCGCGTTCGGACCGGTGATCGGCTGCTCGCCGGCAATCATCTCGTAGAGCACGCAGCCGAGCGCGTAGATGTCCGTGCGCGCGTCGAGCGTCCGCTCACCGGTCGCCTGCTCGGGGCTCATGTACCCCGGCGTGCCGATAGCCATGCCCGTCTGCGTCAGCCCGTGCTCGTCGGCCACGGCGCGCGCGATCCCGAAGTCGGCGACGATCGCTTGTCCGTCGCTCAGCAGGATGTTCTCGGGCTTGATGTCGCGGTGGACGACGCCGTTGCGATGCGCGTAGTCGAGCGCGAGCGCCGACTCCCGCGCGATACGCATCGCGTCGCGGATCGGCAGTTGTCCCTCCCGGTCCATGCGGTCGCGGAGGGACTCGCCCTGCACGAAGGGCATCGTATACCAGAGCTGCCCGCCCGCGTCGCCGGAGTCGTAGACGCTCAGGATATGCGGATGCTGCAGCTTGGACGCGAGCTTCACCTCACGCTGGAATCGCTCCGAGCCGAGCGTCGCGGCGAGGTCGGGATGGAGGACCTTGAGAGCGACCGACCGATCGCGCTGTTCGTCGATGGCGAGATAGACGGTCGCCATTCCACCGCGGCCGAGCTCTCGGTCGATGCGGTATTTGCCGGCGAGTCCCTCACGAAGCCGTTCGAGCGAGTCGCTCATTCGTCTCGGTATTCCCCCACCGGCTTCGGCGGGGCTAAGGGGGTCGGGCCTGGGAGGGCGGTTGGGGGTCCTGGGGCGAAGTTAGGGTTAAACCGCTCAGTTTCAAGGCCAAACCGTTCCAATGTGAGACGCGAGGGGGCGGAGCCCTTGATCCCACGGTTTGGGATTCAAAACCCCGGACGGCCGCCCTCTCCGGCTCGGCGCGGCACCTGGCTTGCTTTCTCGAATGGCGTGGAGAGACGCGTGAAAATCCGCCTCGGGGGTGGGGCCCTTGCCCTGCTTATCGCGAGCGCCTGGCCCGTTTCGGCGCAGCTGCTGCCGAGCGGCCCGGCGACGATCGTCCTGATTCGCCACGCCGAGGAGCCGCACGACGCGACGAATCCCCACCTGTCCAAGGACGGCGTCGCTCGCGCGCAGAGGCTCGTCGAGTTCATGACACACGACCCGGCGATGATCCGGCTCGGGCCGCCCGCCGCGATCTTCGCGACGGAGACGACGAACGACGGCAACGGTCAGCGCACGCAGGAGACCGTCGCGCCGCTGGCGAACGTGCTCCGCCTGCAGGTCCAGGCGCCGTACCACGCCAAGGACTACGCCAAGCTCGCGAGGCGCGTGATGTCCGACCCGGCGCTCGGGGGCAAGACCGTGATCATCTGCTGGAACCACGAGTGGCTTCCGCAGCTCGCCGCCGCACTCGGCGTGACCCCCATGCCGCCGAAGTGGAAGGACAAGAACTACGACGGCGTGTACGTCATCACGTTCAAGGATCGGCGGGCGTTGCTCGCGACGACGCAGTACGGCGACTAGCCGCGATCTGGCCACGAACTCGGTAGGGCAAACCAACTCAACGCAGACTGACGCAGATGGGAACAACAATGCCGCAGACGAAAAGAGTTTCATCTGCGGCATCGCTGGTTTGAGGTTCAGGTCGTCAGTTGTGGATCTGGATGCTGCCTCCGCCAAGCGTCGTGGTCGGGTCAGCGGTGAGGTCAGTCGAGGTGATTTGGTTGTCGTAGATGACCGCCAACGTGGTCTTGTTCCAAATCCTGATGCGGAAGGTGTCGGGGCTGCCTTTCGATTTCAGGTCTCCGTCGATCGCGGTGAGCATGAAGAAGTAGTCGCCACTGCCGTTGATCGTGCCCGAGCCTTTGTACTGCGCCTTCGTGCCGGAGATGACCAGCCATTCGTAGGACGTCGACTGGAAGTTGAGTCCGGCGGCGTGGAAGTCGAACTCGGTGTCGCCGTCCGGTGTCGTCTGTCCCTTCTTGTACTTGGACACGAATCCGAACGTAGCCTTCCCGGTCAGGGTCGGATCGGCCGGGTACGCCCCACTTGGCGAGTTGATCCAGCCGCCGCCGGTCACGAACCCTGCGGTCGGATCATAGACGACGACGTACTGGTACATCGCGTCGCTCGTGAGGTTGCCCGAGTCCTTGACGTGCGCGACGATCGTGTAGACGCCC
>Ga0157372_10007059_pt1 | contig 11966 bp, 8 predicted proteins | sample C55metaG_FD_115307 | JGI IMG/M metagenome (GOLD analysis project Ga0157372, IMG submission 115307) | Corn rhizosphere microbial communities from Kellogg Biological Station, Michigan, USA - C5-5 metaG | ecosystem: Host-associated > Plants > Roots > Rhizosphere > Soil | place: USA: Michigan... | reverse complement strand
GATGACCTGCTCGGCTTGCTGGTCGCCGCTGATCTTCTCCGCAACGAGCTCGCAGGAAACATCGTCACTTATGTGGTTAATCGCAACATAAATTTCACCAATATATGTTTCGTGGGCTGCAAGTTTTGCGCTTTCAGCCGCGGGCCACGCGAGTCCGACACTTATTTTCTGGATCCTCAGCAGGTCGCTGAAAAAGCCATCCAGGCTTGGGAATTGGGAGCAACGGAAGTCTGTATCCAGGGTGGCCTGCCGCGTGGATTGCCACCCCTTTATTACCGCGACATTCTGCGCGCCGTGAAGTCAGCCGTGCCCGGCATGCACATCCACGCATTTTCGCCCATGGAAATCATGTTCGGCATCGAGCTCACTGGAATGTCTCTGCGCGACTATCTGACAATGCTGCGCGACAACGGTCTAGGAACGCTTCCCGGCACCGCCGCTGAAATTCTCGATGACGAAGTGCGACACGTCCTTTCGCGCAACAAGCTTTCAACCGCGCAATGGAAAGATGTGATCACCACCGCACATGGCTGCGGCATTCGCACTACGTCGACGTTGATGTATGGACACATTGAGACAGCAGAACACTGGGTAAATCAGCTACTGCTTCTGCGCGGCATTCAAAATCTGACCGGCGGCTTCACCGAATTTGTTCCGCTCGGGTTTATTCACAACAACACTTTGCTCTTTCATCAAGGTCTATCGCGCAGTGGGCCAACTCTGGCTGAGCACCTTAAGATTCACGCCCTGGCTCGGCTTATTCTGGCTGGCTCGATCCACAATATTCAGGTTTCGTGGGTCAAGCTGAACAGCAAGCTCTCTCAACTTTGCCTGCAGGCAGGCGCGAACGATTATGGCGGAACGCTAATGGAAGAAAATATTTCCCGCGAAGCCGGCGCGACCGCGGGCCAGTACACCAGCCCGGAAGATTTTCAATCGCTGATTCGCCAGATCGGACGAATTCCCGCGGAACGAAACACTCTCTACTCGCGAATCCAAATCAAAGAGATTTTCGAGCGCCACCCCGCCGAACCGCTGCTGGAGCCGGAGTTCGCGTGACCATAGCCATTGTCGGGGGAACGGGACCAGAAGGTTCGGGACTGGCTCTGCGATGGGCACAGGCGGGCGAGACAATTATTATTGGCTCACGCGATGCGCAACGCGCCCTCGAGACCGCCGGGAAGTTATCCGGAAGCGCCGGGGTTGATAAAAAAATATCCGGTACTGAAAACCGATTCGCCTGCACCGACGCCGAGATCGTTGTCCTCACGGTTCCCTTTGAAGCGCACGCTGAGACCTTGAAGCACATCAAGCCGTCATTGCGTGCCGGACAAATCCTCGTCGACACCACGGTCCCGCTGGCGGCGAGCGTCGGAGGCAAACCCACACGCACTCTTGGCGTCTGGCAGGGATCGGCGGCGCAGCAGGCTGCAGAACTGGTGCCCGAAGGAGTGGTCGTGGTCGCCGCGTTTCATAATCTGGCTGCTGACCTTCTTCAACGAGAGGAGCCTGTTGATTGTGATGTCATCGTCTGCAGCGATGACGAAAATGCCGGCAAGAGGGTGCGAGAATTGGCGCGCAAAATTTCCGGAGTGCGCGCTCTGGATGGCGGAAAGCTGGAGAATGCCCGGATTGTTGAGCAGATCACTGCAGTTCTCATCGGGTTGAATATCCGACACAAGGGGCACTCAGGCCTGCGGATAACCGGATTGCCCGTAGCTGCGTATGAGAACTGACCTGGCATGATCGCACCGCACGATGCAACGTGGAAGAGCGGCTCTTTAGACCTGGGTAAGCGATTGCACATCAGTTGCCCTTAGGGCCTTCGAGCTGAAGCTCGTTTCCGCCCCATTTCGAACTTGGTAGGCGGCCCAAAAATGGGCACTCTTCCACGGCAACCGCTCTTCCACCTGCTACGTCAAAGCGTGGAAACTATCTTCCGATATCGGCGCCACACGAGAATGAACGGCACTGCCAGGATCGCGAGCCAGATCAAAAGCGTCGGGCCATTCTCGGCGCAGAAAAGCACGATTCCGAGCACCGTCTCTGAGGCATCGTGATATCCGGAAACGAACGCATTGTGAAGGCGTGTGGAGATGGAAGCCGCGGGTGGATTCAGCTGCGCCTTGTACTCCTCGGTGAGCTGTAGTTCAACGGTCGCGAAGTTCACGCGGTGTTCCAAATCCTTTTGCTCCGCCTCCATGCGTTCAATATCGCGACGCACGCGCGCTATCCCTTCCTCGACTTGCAGGACCTCAGAAACCTTTCCGGTGCGCTGTTGAAGGATGGCACGGAAACGTTGCTCGGTTTCGCGAGAAGTCTTCAGGCGCGCAACCAGGTCGGCGTGCTGCTGAGTGACCTCTTCGCCGGACTGCGACTCGTTTTCAACGCGGCCGAATTTCTTGAGATCGACGAGGGCCGATGCGAGTTCGTGCGCGGGGATTCGCAGCGATGCCTGCAGGCTGCGGCCGGCGTTCTCGGGAGTACTGATGTTGAGTTGCCCGAAATAGCCGTGATGCCGCGCAAGCACCGTGTCCAGGAGTGATCGAGAAGCGGTGAAATCCTTCACCACGATCGAGAGCGAGACGGTTCGCGCGATCATGGGCGCAGAGTAACTGTGGTCCTGGTCGGAATTCTCGCTCTGCTCGTCCGCGATCCGGTCTCCGTGGGTGTCCTTGTCGCGACCTGCCAGGCCGTAAAGGCTGGTTGAGTTTCGTAGGGGACCCGGAGGAGTCACTGTCACGTACCCTGCACCTCTTTGGACGAGCTTACCGGCCGTTCCGACACCATCAGTATCGGGCTGCCTGTCGTAGTAATAGGCCGCGCCAGGTCGCGCGCGGGAGCGCTGCAGATTTGGGATGGAGATGGCCACTACGAGCAACAGCGCCGCCATCGCTCCTCCGCTTGCAACGGCCCACTGCTTCCAGGTCCAAAAGCTGGCGCGGATAAGGAAGTTGGACTTGCCTATCTCGCCTGTCGAATCAACCTTCGATATTGAATTGGCAATCGACGTCTCCAATTTCGCTGGAGCCGTTTCGACGGCCCACTCGGAAAGTGAGGGTGACAAGCTACGGAATTGCGAGAGAATCTTGGCGCATTCCGAGCAATCGTCCAGATGAGCCGAGACGGCCTGCACCTCCGCCGCAGAGAGTTCGCCATCGAGAAAGGCCATGACCTCTTCGGGGGTTACGGGATGCGCAGTAAGATTCATACACGTTCCTCGAATTCATTCAGGTCTTGCGCGGTCAAGTTCGGCGCGGGTGCGTCCAGTAATTCCCGCAATGCTACGCGGGCGCGAAATAGCCGCGAGCGGACTGTATTGGTTGGCAGCTTCAAGAGCGTCGCAATTTCCGCATAGCTTAGTTGCTCGAACTCGCGAAGCAGCAGAATTTCGCGGTCCAGCCTTTCGAGTTTGCCTACGGCCTGGCGCAGAATCAATTCTGAGCCGTCAGGATCCGGTGCGGCGGGCTCGCGAAACGCGGTAGCAGTTCCCATAAAAGTCGCCCGAAACGCAGTTTTCCGGCGATGCGCTCGCAGGATTTTCAATCCAATCGCATAAAGATATGTCCGAAACAGTGCGCGAGGCGCGTAGCGCGCTGAGCCGCGCAGCACGGCAAGGAATGTCTCCTGCGCCAGCTCTTCGGCCTGAGCCGGATCCGCAACCCGACGCCGAAAAAATCCGAAGATTGGTTGCTTGTATCGCGAGAATAGCTGGCTAAATGCATCCGTCGAACCCCGCGAGAAGGCGATCATCAATTGCTCGTCGGTCTCGATGGCTACCGAGTTTGCTACGCTGGGATTTTCGGCTGCATCGCTCATCAATTGCGGCTCCGAATCTGAAACGGACGCCACAGCCCGTCTTGCTTAAGTTACTTTGCGCTTCTCAATACTGTAATGTCGCGGGAAGCCGAAAAGTTCCAGGCAAATGTGGGCTATGGCTGGAAGAGCGACTCTTTAAAGCCGCGTAGTGATCAGACATTACTTCGCCTTTAAGGACGGCCGAGCTGAAGCTCGTAACATCTAGAGCCGATACGCGGCCCTGAAGGACCGCTCTTCCACGGTGACATCGCAGCCCTCACTTCATGAAACGGCCCGCTGCTATCCCGGTGATAAGGTCCTGGAGAAAATGCGCGAACATGCCGGGGCGTAGGCTGCGTCGCGACTGCGCCAGCATTCCGAACATCATGCCGAAAACAACGATGATCAACATGAATTTCGGGCCCTGATAACCGTGCGCCGCGCCGAACATTATCCCCTGAAGCACCACGCCGGCGGTGGCGCTGTGAAAGAAAAATGAAAACTGACGCTGCAGATATCCGCGAAAGATCATCTCTTCGCAGATTCCAGCAGTCACGGTGAGCAGTGCATAAACCGCGATTTCTGCGGGCGTACGCGGCAGAAGGTTTCGTATCGCCGCATTAGGTGCGGCCTTCAGCAAATGTGAGACCAAGCCAAGCACAAAGTAAGAAATGATCAGGAACAAAACGCCAATCCCGAAGTCTCGCGGAATTTGCCGGATGTCTCCCCAACTCTCGCCCAGTAGAACGCGCATACGCTGCTTGCGGAGGCGCAAGCCAAGCCAGATGAATCCGAGTATCAGCCATTCCATCACGGTTGAGGTGATGTACCTGGAGATCCGATTGTGAGTATTCCCGACGGATGGCAGCCCTTGGGAATATGCGCTTAGCCACGACAGGCCAAGCATGATGAGCACCACCAGCACGGTGTGCCACGCCGGCGCTACGGCGTGGTTCTCTGGTTGCGGAATCATCGCAGTCGCCATTGGATTATCGAGGCTAAATCAGAGTAACTGATTCAGATGATCCGCCGGCGTCGATTTCGAGCGATCTTGGGTGGCGCCGCGGTCCATTGGCTCCAGCTTCAACTCAACCGAACCTCCCCCAGCTGGGCCCATCCCGTCTCACTGTTAAAATAGTGCTTCTATGTTTGAGAACCTTCAGGAACGGCTTCAACGGACATTCAAATCGCTGCGCGGGCAGGCAGTTCTCAATGAAGAGAACATGCAGGAAACTCTGCGCGAGCTGCGTCTTGCGCTGCTTGAAGCCGACGTCAATTTCAAAGTCGTAAAGCAGTTCATCGACCAGGTGCAGGCCAAGTCAGTCGGGCAGCAAGTCGCAACCTCGCTTTCACCAGGCGAGCAGGTCATCAAGATTGTCCGCGATGAACTGATCGAAATCCTGGGCAAAGATACCGCCCGAGTAAAGTTTGCCTCACAGCCACCGACAGTCGTGCTGATGGCCGGATTGCAGGGCTCCGGTAAAACGACAACTTCGGGCAAACTGGCCCACTGGTTCAAAAATGGCGGCCATCGGCCGCTGCTGGTTTCGGTCGACGTGTATCGCCCCGCGGCGCGTGAGCAGTTGAAAGTTGTTGCCCAGGCGATCAAGGCGCAAATTTACGAAGGCCAGGTTGGAGAGGCAAATACTGCAACCGTCGAACGGTTGGCAAAAGAAGCCAGACGCGAGGCGATCAACTCCGGCTGCGACGTGCTCATCGTCGATACCGCGGGCCGTTTGCACATCGACGACCAGCTGATGGATGAGATGCAGCTGCTCAAGCGCATGCTCAACCCGTCAGAAATTCTGTTCGTAGCCGACGCCATGACCGGACAGGACGCAGTTCGCTCGGCCGAAGAGTTCCACAAAAAGCTTTCACTCACCGGCGTCGTGCTCACCAAAATGGATGGCGACGCTCGCGGCGGCGCGGCGCTTTCGATACGGGAGGTTACGGGATCGCCGATCAAGTTTATCGGCGTGGGCGAAAAGTATGACGCGCTCGAGCCATTTCACCCTGATCGCATCGTGTCGCGCATTCTCGGCATGGGCGACATTCTTTCGTTGATTGAACGCGCCGAGCAGACGGTCGATAAAAAGAAAGCTCAGGACATCGCCGCTCGCGCCCTTTCCGGCGACGGCTTTTCGCTGGAAGATTTTCGCGATCAGTTGCGCCAGGTTCGTAAGATGGGGTCGATGCAGAGCTTAATGAGCATGCTGCCCAGCATCGGCCCGTTTGCCGGCCTTCAAAAGCACGCTGACAAGATCGACGAGAAACAGATCAATCACGTCGAGGCGATCATCAACTCGATGACCGCTTATGAGCGCACTCATCACGATGTAATCAACGGCAGCCGCCGCAAGCGCATCGCCCGCGGGTCAGGCAGGACGGTGCAGGAAGTGAACAATCTCCTTCGTCAATACGCCCAGATGCGCAAGATGTTCAAGCAGATGGGCAAGGGTAATATGATGCGCAGGCTAGCGGGAATGAAGATGGGATAGGGTGACTTCCTCTTTGTCAGTGACCTTCTGGCTGCGTTGTCACCTATAGGACAAGAGTGTCCGACTTACTCGGCCAGTGCCTCAGCAGGCCAGCTGTTCGCGAGTAAGCTTCAGCCCATTCAGGTTTCCGAGAACAGTGACTGCGATATTGTCCGTCTCAAAGAACTGGTTTGCCAGTTCCTGCAGCTCTTCAGCGGTGACCGCCTCAATCTTGGCGATCAGTTCATCCAGCCCATAGAAGTGATCGAAGTACATTTCCTGCCGCGCCAGGTTTGACATGCGCGCATTCGATGACTCGAGGGAAAGCATGAGACTGCCTTTAAGCTGATCTTTCGAACGCCGCAGTTCATCAGGGGTCACCATGTCGGTTTTCAGCTTGCGAAACTCGGAGACGATAGATTCCACCACTTTGCCGGCGGATGCGCGCGAAGTTCCGGCGTAGATCGACATGCAGCCGGTGTCGCGGTAAGGGTTAAGATCGCTGTAAATTGCGTATGCCAGACCCTGCCGTTCACGGATGTTCTGGAACAGTCGCGAACTCATTCCGCCACCCAGCAGGGTATTCAAAATGTAAGAAGTATGGCGGCGCTCGTGGGTAATGGGATACGAGGGCACGCCCACACAGATCTGCACCTGCTCCAGCGATTTCTTGTTTCGCAGGATGATCTTGGGAACGATCTTTGGCGGGGAACTGTGAAAACCGTTGCTCATCGGCTTCATGTTTGCGAAGTGCTTGGCCACCACCTCCACGAAGCGCTCATGATTCAAATATCCGGCAGCGGTAATGATCATGTTGCCGGGCGAAAATCGCTGGCTGTAAAAATCAAACACCGGTGTGCGATCAAACTTTTTGACCGTGTCGCGAGTGCCCAGGATCGGCCTGCCCAGCGGATGATCTTTCCAAAAGTTCTGGGTGAAGATTTCGTGGACGAGGTAGTCGGGATTATCTTCGTCCATCTTTATCTCTTCGAGAATTACGCCACGCTCGCGGCTGATGTCTTGCGCATCGAAGACCGGATTCAACACCAGGTCGCTGAGGACATCGAGCGCGATGGGAACGTGCTCATTAAGCACTTTGATACTAAAGCTGATGCATTCCTTGGCAGTGAACGCGTCCATGTTCCCGCCAATGGAATCCACTTGGCGGGCAATTTCCTCGGCAGTGCGATGCTGGGTCCCCTTGAAAACCATGTGCTCGATGAAATGGGAGATACCATTCCACGGCAGGTCTTCGTCGCGCGAACCAGTTTTCAGCCAAATACCAATCGAAACCGAGCGAATGTGCTTCATCTCCTCGGTAATGACAGTCAGGCCATTGGGCAAAACCGCGCGCTGAATATTGCGATCTTCATCCATGTGTTTTCCGCGTATTAATTCTTACACACCGTGCCGGATTGCGGGAAATTACGCTAACAAGCTGAATAATAAGTAGTTAGTGCTGAGAGGGTCGTTTCCCGCATGCAATCAGGTCTAAAATGGGTTCGCAGACAGAAATAAGCTCAGGCAAGGAATTAGATGCATGAACAAAGGATTAAACAGCAATCTTTTGGGGCTTGAGCTTCAAGAACTTACGCGGTTGACTGAAGAAACCGACCAGCCCGCCTACCGCGCCCGGCAACTGTTTCATGCCCTGTATGCGGAACGTGCCAGCTCCATTGACAACGTGTCCAGCCTGCCCAAGGACTTCCGCTCCCAGCTCCGAAGCCAAGGATTCACACTCGACCTGCCAGAAATTGCCCAACAATTTGTTTCCGCAGACGGCACCGTGCGTTACCTCATGAAGCTGGTGGACGGAGAGACCGTCGAAACCGTCTGGATGCCGGAAGGCGATGAGGGCGAATCCGGCGACGGCAGCGACGCTGGCTCGGTTGACATTGCGCGGCCATGGAGCCGGGCCACGATCTGCATCTCGAGCCAGGTGGGTTGCGCGGTCAATTGTCAGTTCTGCCTCACGGCGCTTTTGGGAGTGAAGCGAAATCTCACGGCGGGCGAGATTGTGGGGCAGGTTATCTCGGTTTTGCGCGAGCAAAATGTTTCTCCACCGAATGATCGCGTAAATCTGGTTTTCATGGGAATGGGCGAGCCGTTTTTAAATTTTGAAAACTTCATAAAATCGGTGCGGCTGCTGGCAAAGGGCGTGGGAATTTCGGAATCCAGGATGACGGTGTCTACTGCCGGAATCGTGCCGCGAATCTACGATCTCGGCGAAGCTAGCGTGCGTCCGAAGCTGGCAATTTCTCTGAACGCGCCCAATGATGACCTGCGAACTCAGCTCATGCCGATTAATAAAAAGTGGAACCTCGAACATCTGATGACCGCAGCGCGTGAGTTCCCTCTGCGCAATCGGGAGAAGCTTACCTTCGAATATGTACTACTCAGAAACACCAATGATTCTCCGCAGCACGCGCGTGAGCTGGTGGAACTGGTGCGCGGCATGAAGGCAAAGATCAACCTCATCGCATTGAATCCCGGCCCGGGCGTGGCATTTCACACACCGACGGACGAAGCGGTGCTCAATTTTCAAAAAATTCTGACAGGAGCTGGTGTGCCGGCCTTTATTAGACGCCCTCGCGGCCGGGATATTTATGCCGCCTGCGGCCAGTTAAAACGTACGTTAGAGATGACGGCCTAGGAAGGCTTGCTGGCCGCGTGCGCCTGAACGAATTCGACTTCTGCCGCTTTCGGCACAGCTGGCAGGTCGATCTGAAAAATGGCTCCCCCGCTCTCGCGATTGCTGCCTTTGATTTTTCCACCATGCTGCTGGATGATCCCATAGCAGGCGCTTAATCCCAGTCCGATGCCTTGTCCGACCGGACGTGTGGTGTAGAAAGGATCAAAAACGCGGTCGGGTTCGACCATCCCAGGGCCAGTATCAGCGAACTGAATAATGACCAGATCTCCCTCGGAGCGCGTGGAAATGGTGACCGTGCCCCCACGTTCAGACATCGCATTCACCGCGTTATTGAGGATGTGAGAGAAGACCTGTAGCAGCTGATTTGAATCAGCCTGCACTCGGGGCAGCGGATTCGCCATTTCCACGGAAGAGGCGACGCGGGCGACTTCCATCTGTGGCTGGCTCAGCTTGAGGCAAGTTTGCAGGATGGCGTTTACATCCACTGGCGTCTTGCTCGAGGGTACCTGTTTTGCAAAACTCAGCAGGCTTGAAACCAGCGAGCGTACCCGTTTCGTCTGCTGCGAAATTTTCGCAGCCAGGCTGCGCTGCTCGGGCGTGAGCTCGGTCGCAGTAAGCAGCTCGGCATAGCCCAACATCGCAGTGAGCGGATTATTCAGTTCGTGCGCTGCCCCGCCGACCAGTTGTCCCATGGAAGCCAGTTTTTCCGACTGCACGAGTTGCGCTTGCAGGAGCTGCAGTTCCTGGAAGGATTGGCGCGAAGCGCGCAACAGCCGAATCAGCTCGACATCAAGAAAATGTTGTTTGATAAAGACCATGGCGCCCATCACAATCATTGCGCCCAGGGTCAATAGCAATCTGAAGTTGTGCACGCGCGCCGGAATCCCCGTGTCGAGCGCGGAATACCACGCGAACACGGGAAGAGAAAATACCGCAATCATGCCGAGCCGGCCCGCCCATACACCACGGGGCAGAGATTTCGCAGATTTGATTTCGGCGATTGGCATGTCGATCGCCAGCAGCCCCGGCACACTCATCCATGCCATCGAAATCACCAACGCGACGTCGTACAAACTTCCGGAATAGTAGGTGTGCCGCCCCAAGGCCCAAGTCGCTATGTAGGAACTTACGGAATAGAACAGGGTGGCCGCGAACCAATGTTTGTAAATAGTTTTCCAGCCGCCGCCACCGCGATACCAGAGAAGCGCCAGACCACCGAGCAATGCGACCTTCTCGACCAGGTACGAGGTGTTGAGATTTAGCTGATAGGCGACCGGGTCGGCAAATGAGAACTGCCACGGTATAACCGAATAAACATAAACATAGACCCACCACAGCAGGAGCAGCGCGAAGTCAAGGGAACCAGACCGCCAGTCTCGATCGTGTGCCTCCACATTCGGCTGAAGTGCCAATGCAGCCATCATGGGCACAAAATGCAGGAACAACAACGCGTCCCAACTGAAAACATCAGGAACTTCGTTCCGCTGAATGACTTCAACATAGGTCCAGACGAGCTGGTACGTGAACCAGCACGCCAGCCCGACTGCCATGAAAGTCCAGAAAAGTCGGGTCCGCCCGCGGTGACGGAAAACATTGGGTATACAGGAGAGAACTGCCGATAGCAGAAGCAGGCTCTGGAGAACATCACTTACCGCAACCAGTCCAAAGCTGCGGCCAGACAGCAAAGACGAGGCGGTCTGGAGCAATACCAGACACACCAACCCCGCACCCCACGTTTTGACACGCGAAGACATGCACCTGCCCCAAGCAATTTTAGGATGATTATGAGGTTTTAAGACATTACCTCGGTAACTACCTTGGTAAGACCGTAGCTACCTCCTGGCTTTTTGGGCCGTCGAGCCGCTTCGTTTGGCTTTCAAGCGGATTTCTACTTGCCACAGGCATGTTCCAGCCCATAATATCCACCAAGAACACTGCTTTGGCTGTCATTACCCGAAATTGGCGACCGCGCTTCCGTCCTCAATCACTCTGGCGGAAGGCGCCCTTGAGTCCCGAAGAAAACCTTAGAACTGAGCGCTGGCTTGCGACCGCCAGAGTTTTTCTGGCAGTATGGGCGCTCATCGCCCTATGGCTTGATCCAGAAGAGGTCCGCTCCCCATGGGCCTATGCTCTCCTGGGTTTTTATGTCGCACACGCCGCAGCCATTCTGACGCTTTTAAGGTCACCCCAGCAGTCCTCCTCTCCGCTGCGTTTAATGGTGCACTGCGTCGATGTGCTGTGGCCGGCTTTGATTTCCGCTTATACCGTCGGTCAGAACAATCCCTTCTTCTTATTTTTCGTTTTCGTGTTGGCGGCTGCGGCTTACCGCTGGGGGCTGTGGGAAACCGTAATGACCGCCATCGCCTCGGTCTCACTACTTTGGCTGGAGAGTGTGTCCTTCAAAGAAGGAACTCTGCGAGCACTGAATACCTGGGCCACTCACCATCGAATACCGGCGATTCAAGTCAACATCCTTGGTATCGAGCCCAAAGAACTCTTCATGGAATCGGTTTATCTGATCGTCATGGGGCTATTGTTGGGCTATCTCGCAGAGCGGCAGAAAAAGTTGAGCGCGGAAAAAGATATTGCCGCGAGAATGCTGCGCCTTGTGCGAATCGATATTGGCCTTGCCGGTTCGCTGGCACACATTCTGAGCGATTTAGTGCGGCTATATGGAGCCAATCGAGCGTTGATCGTCACCCGGGAGAGCGGAAGTCATCGCGTGCATATCGGCGAACTTGAATCGAACAGCGCGCTTCCTGAACTACGGTGGAGCGATGCCGGTCCTCCAGCTTCGGAGGCGTATCTCAAGGAGAGCCGCGCCGAAACCTGGTATGCACGCCGCGACGAGAAGGAAGAAATTAGCATTACGGGATTAGACTCCTCAGGCTCCTTTCTGCGAACTGTCGATCCGCTGATGGTGCGCCGATTTGCCGACCTGTACCAATTTCAGTCGCTGGCCGCCTCGTCCTTCTCGTTCTCTCACGAACTGACCGGGCGAATATTTCTGTTCGATCTAAATTTCCGTTCCGGAAATG
>Ga0157372_10007058_pt1 | contig 11967 bp, 9 predicted proteins | sample C55metaG_FD_115307 | JGI IMG/M metagenome (GOLD analysis project Ga0157372, IMG submission 115307) | Corn rhizosphere microbial communities from Kellogg Biological Station, Michigan, USA - C5-5 metaG | ecosystem: Host-associated > Plants > Roots > Rhizosphere > Soil | place: USA: Michigan... | reverse complement strand
TGCTGGTCGACATCGACCACTTCAAGGAAATCAACGACACCGCGGGGCACCTCGCCGGCGACAGCGTGCTGCGCCAGTTGGGCGCGCTGCTCGCCGACGCGATGCGCAAGGTCGACGTGCTCGCCCGGTACGGCGGTGAGGAGTTCGTGGCGATGCTTCCGGAGACGTCGATGGACGGCGCGGCCGTGTTCGCCGAGCGTTTGCGGGAACGAATCGCGGCCCAGGTGTTCGACATCGGGGGGCAGCGGTCGGTGCGGCTCACGGTGAGCATCGGGCTGGCTACGTTTCCCTCGTCCGGAGTGGCGTCGACCGACGACCTGTTCGCGCGGGCCGACGAAGCGCTCTATCGCGCGAAATCAGGCGGGAGGAACCAAGTCAGAACGTGAAGAAGCGCTGTCCGAACTGCGGCCGCGAATACGGCGACGAAGCGAACTTCTGCACGCGCGATGGGACGCGGCTCGTCGTGCCGACGCCGGCGACGCCGGAGCTCGTCGGCCTGATCCTCGACGACCGCTACGAGGTCCAGCGCAAGCTCGGCGAAGGCGGGATGGGCCTCGTCTATCTCGCGGCCGACAAGACGACCGGCGAGACCGTCGCGATCAAGGTTCTGACGCGGGGCTTGGGCCGCGACCCCAAAGCGATGGTGCGCCTGCGCCGCGAAGCGGCGTACGGCATGCGCCTCGCCCACCCGAACATCTGCCACATTATCAGGCTTGGTCAGACTCAGGACGGCGCGACTTATATCGTTATGCCATACGTCGACGGGGAAGTACTGGTTGAGCGGACGCACCGGCTCGGGCAGATTCCGCTCGACGAAGCCGTTCGGCTCGTGAACGACATGGCCGCCGGTCTCCAAGCGGCGCACGACAACGGCATCGTGCACCGCGACCTCAAGCCCGAGAACGTGATGGTGCGCACCGGCAACGGCGGTGTACACGCGGTCGTGATGGATTTCGGTTTGGCGAAAGCGCACACCGCCGGTAAAGAGCTCGAGAAGCTCACCGCGACCGGCATCGTGCTTGGCACGCCCGAGTTCATGAGCCCGGAGCAACTCCGCGGCAAGGAGCTCGACCGCCGGTCCGACGTCTACGCGCTCGGACTCGTCGCGTACGAGATGCTCACCGGCAAGCTGCCCTTCGAGGGCCGAACGCAGCAAGCGCTGATGATCGCGCGGCTCAAGCAGGATCCCACGCCGCTCTACGAGTCGCGCCCCGATCTCAAGTTTCCCCGCCAGGTGAACATCGTGCTCGACAAGGCGATGCGCCGAGAGCCGGCGGAGCGTTACCAGACGGCGGTCGATTTCGCGAAGGCGTTCGCCGCGGCGGCGAGCGAACCCCGATGAGGCGCGCCGGCGAATGATGACTCGGGCGAAGCTCGTGGGCGCGTTCGCCGCGGCGATCTGCGGCGGCGCCGCCACGCGAGCGGCGTCTGCGCAAACCGCCGCGTACCGCCCAGGATTTCACGTTCGCCACTACGACATCACGCTCGACGTCCCCGATTCGGGCGCGAAGATCCACGCGGATGCTACGCTCACCATTGAGCGCACGGCGCCGCGCGACACGCTCGTCTTGGACCTGCTCGATCTCACCGTCGCTCGCGTCGTGGTGAATGGCCGCGGCGCGGTCTTTCGCCAGACGGCGGAGTCAGTCGTCGTCGTGTTGCCGAACGCGAAAGTCGGAGACACGACGCTCGTCGAGGTCGAGTACGGCGGGGCCGTGACCGACGGACTCATCGCGCGGCACGACAGCGCGGGACGGTGGACGTATTTCGGCGACAACTGGCCGAACCGCGCGCGGCATTGGATTCCGAGCCTCGATCATCCGAGCGACAAAGCCACCGTCACGTGGCGCGTGCGCGTTTCTCCCCGCCAGAACGTCGTCGCGAACGGCGCGTTGGTGTCGACGCGGCCGCTGGCCGACGCTCGTGACGGCCAGCGCACGGAGTGGGTATGGCGCGAGTCGCAGCCCATTCCGGTCTACCTGATGGTGATCGCCGCGGCGCCGCTCGATCGGTACGACTTGGGCCAGACGGCGTGTGGATTGGGTTTCGACAAAAAGTGCGTTCCACAGTTCGTGTACACCGCGCCCGAGCAGAGCAAGACGATGCCAGGCCCGTTCGCGCGCGCCGGCGACATCGTCGCGTTGTTCTCGCGGCTCGTCGGTCCGTTCCCGTACGAGAAGCTCGCCCACTTGCAATCGTCGACGCGCTACGGCGGCATGGAGAACGCGAGCGAGATCTTCTACGCGGACGGTGCCTTTCGCCGCGGCACGATGAACGACGAGCTCATCGCGCACGAGACCGCGCACCAGTGGTTCGGCGACGCCGTGACCGAGCGACGGTGGCCGGACGTTTGGCTCTCCGAAGGCTTCGCGACCTACTTCTCGGCGCTCTGGGTGCGTGAAGCGCGCGGCGACTCGGCGTTCCACACGCGCATGCGCGCCATTCGGACCACCGTGCTGCGGGATTCGGTGTCCGTGACGCGACGCCCCGTGATCGACACGATCGAGACCGCGCTCATTCAGCTGCTGAATCGCAACAGCTACGAAAAGGGCGGCTTCGTCCTGCACATGCTTCGCTCGCAGCTCGGCGACTCGGCGTTCTTCCGTGCGCTGCGCGCTTATTACGCCGACCATCGAAACTCGACGGCGCTTACGGCCGACTTGCAGGCGGCGATGGAGACCGCGTCGGGGCAGAAGCTCGACTGGTTCTTCGACCAGTGGCTGCGCCGCCCAGGCTACCCGGAGATCGACGCGCGCTGGCGATACGACACGCAGACGCACGAAGCCGTGATCGACGTGCGGCAAGCGTCTCGCTTCGGCGCGTACCGGGTGCCGCTCCTCATCGGCGTCGTGGACTCCCTGGGCGGCGAGCACCGGGCAATGCTCCCACTTCCGGCGGATACCGAGGTACATTCGATCCGCATCGGCTCGCCGACGACGCCGTCGGCGGTGCTGCTGGATCCGAACGTCACGCTCCTCGCCTCCATGCGAGTCACCCCATCCTCGCAGCGCTGATCGACGTCGCACGAGCGCGTCAAGCGCGCGCGATCGCGTCGCTCTTCCTGCCGCTCTGCGCGGCGCCGCCGCTCGGCGCGCAGGTGCTGCGCGTGCCCGATTCGCTGCTCGCGGCGGGCAACTTGGCTCGGGCTGAATCGGCATACTATGCCGCCACGCGAGCGCGGCCGCGCGATCCGGTCGCCCGTTGGGCACTCGGTCGCTTTCTCGTCCAGCGCGGCGCGACGAGAGTCGGAGCGACGCTGCTCGAAGAGTCGCTGCAATTCGGCGGCGACCCGGTCCTCGTCGGCCGAGAGCTCGCGCGCGCCTATCTGACGGCCGGCGAGTTCGCGCCGCTCGCCGCGCTGCCGGCCGCCTCGCCTGCCCAGCGTGAGCGTGCGCGCTGGTTGACCGCGCACGAGCCTCGGATCATCGCGCCGGACTCGGTCATCGCGATGCCGCTCGCGCGTAGCGACGACTCGACCACGCTCGGCGGCATCGCGGCGCGCGTCAACGGCGTTGCGCTCGTCCTGTCGCTCAGTTCCCAGGCGCAGGGGATCGTCGTGTCGCGCGCGGCCATGGGAGATCGACGCCTTCGAACGTTCGCGGGCGGGGCCGACTCCACCGTCAATGCGGACCTGCTCGCCGTGGCGGACAGCGTGAGCATCGGCCGCCTGACGATGCTCAATCAGCCGGTCACGCTGGCGACCCTGCCGCCGGGAGCCCAGGGTTTGATCGGACTGTCGGCGCTCGGCCGTTTCGCGGCGGCGCTGGACGCCAAGACAGCGGTTCTCTCGCTCCGGGCAGACGGTACTGCGCGAGGAGATTCGCCCGGCGAACGGTTGCCGACCCTCGACCAGCCGATCGGCGTATCGGTGCTGGTTGCGGGCGCCTGGATCGGCTCGCCGGTCGACGTGGCGCGGCTGCTGCGAAATCGAGGTTGGGTGTTCGACGCCAAGCGGGGAACGCTGATCGTCGAGCGGTAGGGGCGCGTTAGCTTTCTTTCCCTCCCCCCCCAATCCCGATTCAAACGGAGCTTTCCTCGACGATGCGAATGCTCGTGCTGGGCGCAGGGCTACAGGGTTCGGCCTGCGCGTACGACCTGCTTCAGGATCCCGACGTCAAAGAGGTTCGCCTCGCAGACCACCACACCGGGCATTTGCCTGAGTTTCTCGCGCCCTTTTCGGGACCGCGGCTTCTCCCGACGACGCTCGACGTACGTGACCACGCAGCCGTTATCGGCGCGATGCGACAGTGCGACGCGGTAATGAGCGCGATTCCCTACTACTTCAACTACGACATGGCGCGCCTCGCGGTCGAGGCCGGTGTGCATTTCTGCGATCTGGGCGGCAACACCGAGATCGTGTTCAAGCAAAAAGAGCTCGACACCTACGCCAAGGAAAAGCGCGTCACCGTCGTCCCCGACTGCGGTCTCGCCCCGGGGATGGTGAACATCCTGGCGCAGCACGGCATCGAGCAGCTCGACCACGTGGACTCGGTGAAGATCTTCGTCGGCGGGCTTCCCCAGCATCCGGAGCCGCCGCTCAACTACATGCTCGTGTACTCCCTCGAGGGAGCGCTCGACTACTACACGACGCTCTCCTGGGTGCTGCGGAACGGCAAGCGCACGCAGGTGAAGGCGCTCTCGGAGCGCGAGCCGGTGAGGTTCGATCAGGTCGGCGAGCTCGAGGCCTTTCACACGGCCGGCGGACTGTCGACGATGGCCTTCCGGTACGAGGGGAAGATCCCCGCGATGGAGTACAAGACGCTCCGCTACCCCGGACACGCGCAGATCATGGAGAACATCCGCTCGCTCGGGCTGCTCGACACCGAGCCGGTGGAGGTGAAAGGCGTACGGATCTCCCCGCGCGATGCGTTTATCGCCGTCGTCCAGCCGAAGCTCACCAAGCCGAAGGGGCACGACCTCGTCGCATTACGAGTCGTGGTAAGCGGCTCCAACAATGGCACGAAGGCGAGCAAGTCGTTCGAGCTCGTCGATCGCTACGACGAGAAGCGCGGCGTGAGCGCGATGATGCGCACCACGGGCTACTCGCTGTCGATCACGGGATTGATGCAGGTGCGCGGACAGATCACGCCTCCCGGCGTGTGCACGCCCGACGAATGCGTCCCCGCGACGACCTACATCAGCGAGCTACGAAAGCGCGGAGTCGAGATCAAGGAGTCCTGACCGGTCACGGGTGTACCGGCCAAGCGGCCCACCGGCCTACTTCCTCACGAACTCCGCCATCGTCGCGCCGATCTGGTCCATCGCCGTCTTCGCGTTCCAGCGATCGGCGCCGTTGTAGATCAGCGAGAAGGCCAGCACCTCGCCGTTCTTGGCCGTCACGAAACCGCCAAGCGCGGCGACGGTGTTCGTCGTGCCGGTTTTCGCGTGGAGGTTTCCTCGCGCCGGCGTCCCGCGCGCGCGCCGCTTGAGCGTGCCCGACTCGCCGTCGACGGGCAGCGCCGCGTGGAACACGGGGCCCCAATCCGCGCGGTGCGCGTACGAGAGAAGGTCGACCATCGAGCGCGGCGTGACGTGGTCGAGTAGCGACAGGCCGCTGCCGTCCGACACGTCCACCACCGATCCGTTGATCCCGACCTTTCGCGTCATGAACTCGCGAAGATTCGTGAGCCCCGTCTCGGCTGAGCCGGGCTGATTCGTCGCCGAGTGCGCCGCGGCGCGGAAAAGAAGCTCGGCGACCACGTTGATGCTCTCGCGGTCCATCTCGCCGATGATCTGGCCGAGCGGCGGAGAGGCGATCGCCGCGACCTCGACGGCGCCGTCGGGCGTGGCGCCCAACCGAGTCTGTCCGTCGACGGTGATTCCCTGCTTCCGAAGCGACGCGCGCAGCGCGCCGACCACGAAGAGCGGCGGATTGTCCACGACGAGCGAGTATTTGAGCGGGCCGGAACGCGAGCCGATCGTTCCGCGCACGCTGATCGATCCGTCGTTCTGCCGCACGGCGCTGATCCGTCCGCCGCTGCCGCCCACCACGCGAACGTTGTTCTCGACGGGGATCGTCGTGGTCGCCGGCTCGAGGGTCACGACGGCCTTGCCGCCGCTCGGTTCCACGGCGACCCACACGAGATTCTCGTTCAGCGAAAGCGCCGACACTCGCGCCGCGTACGACGCGCCGAGGTAACTGGTCTTCCATCCTTCGGGAACGAGTTTGTCGTCGAACGCGGTCGCGTCGCCGACGAGATCGCCGCGGATGTGCTTGATGCCGGCCGACGCGATCTCGGCCGCGAGCGCGTCCATCGGATTCTGGTCGTGCCAGAAGCGTGTGCTGAGCGACGGATCGCCGACGCCGCGCAGGTACAGGTTTCCGCCGACCGAGCCATCGCTCTCGACGGGCGCGTCGCGAAGCACCGGCGTCTTGAAGCGGAAGTCGGGTCCGAACCGGTCGAGCGCGACCGCCGACGTGTACATCTTGAGCGTCGACGCCGGCTGAAGCATCGCATCGGCGTTCTGCGAGAAGAGCGTGTCGCCTTTCGTGAGCGACACGATGATCGCTCCCCACGTGCCGCCGCGAGTGTGGCTGGCCAGCGAATTGGCGACGGCGGAGGCCAACTGGTCGCTGCCGACGGTCGCCGTCCACGCCGGCTTCGAGGGCTTTTTCGCGGATGGCTTCGCCGCTCGCTTCGACTTCTTGGTCGACGGCGCCGCCGTGATGGCGGCGAACGACGACGATCCCACCGATCCGGTCTGCGCTTCCGCGGCGTACGGCAGGCCCGCGGCGACTACGGCAGCCGCGAGCACGATTCGCTTCACCAATTGCATCGACACGCCGCCGGAGATCGAGAGTCGGGCATTAGACCTTGAAGAAGATTTGCTTTCGGTAGAGCACGTAGAGCAGCGCGTAAAACATCAGGACGAACGTGATCGCGAAAGCCAACGACGCATTCACCGGCGAGAGCCAAGAGGCGAACGCCACTTGGTAGATCGCCGTCTCGAGCGGCACCGACTTGCTCTGGTAGTTCACGTAGATCACTGAATAGATGAAGCGTGCCACCAGGGCGGACCCGGCGAACGCCACCATCGGATTCATGCCGTATATGACGAACGGTTTCGTCCATCGCTTCAGGCCATTCACATCGACGAGCCACATGATCGTGGCGAGCGAAACGCAGGCCATGCCGGCGGTGAACACTACGTAGGAACTGGTCCAGATGCTCTTATTGATCGCGAAGACCCAGTTCCAGACGAGCCCGACCATCATCCCGAGCGCGCCGGCGCCGAAGAGTCCGTTGAGCCGGTCCACTAGCGGCCGCTTCGTCCCGATCCACTGTCCCGCCAGGTTGCCGAGCATCGCGGTCGCGATCGCCGGGAGAGTGGAGAGAATTCCCTCCGGGTCCCAGGTCAGGCTGTTCACCCACGTGTGATTGCCGAGCCCGAATCGAGACCAGTCGAGGAAGAAGCGGTCCCACCACGCCGCCATCGTCCGCGGCCCGTCGTTGAGCGTGAGATAGCCCATCACGCCGCTGTCCGGTACCGGGATGAGAGTCATCACCGCCCAGTAACCGAACAGGAGCACGCCGATCGTGATGATCTGCCGCTTCACCGTTCGGTTCTGCGTGAGCAGCGCGCCCACCATGTACGCCAACCCGATGCGCTGCAGCACGCCCATGATTCGCCAGTGGTACAGGCGGTCGACGACGCGCTGCAGGAACGTCGGGTCGGCGATGCCGTCGACCTGACCCCACGTAAAGAACGGGGAACCGTTGATCAGGAAGCCGATCAGAAAGATGAGTAGGCCGCGCCGAATGATTTGGCGGCGGATCGCCGCATCGTCGTCGCCGCGCACCCGTCGCGATGTCAGCGAGAGGTGCGTCGTGACGCCGACGATGAACAGGAAGAACGGGAAGATGAGATCGGTCGGCGTCCAGCCGTTCCACGCCGCATGCTCGAGCGGCGGATAGATCGCGCTCCACGTGCCGGGGTCGTTCACGAGGAGCATCCCCGCGATGGTAAGACCGCGGAACACGTCGAGCGACAGCAGCCGCTCGCGAGGCGCCTTCGCCGTCCGGGACTTCTCGGGTGCGCGCGCGCTCTGCCCTCCGGGCGGCTCTTGGGAAGCCGGACGGTTATCGCGCTCGGACGTGGTTTTTGTGGATGGGGGCGGCTGAACGGTCGTGGCCACGTGCACCGTCCTGTTGGAAGGAATGCGAAGCGAGCCGCCAGGCGCGTGAGCGCGTGAGACCCATCACTACAGACTAGTATCCTACCACCGAGGTATCGGGAAAGAGCCCTTCATAGCCTCGGATTCTAGCGAATCAGGCCGTGTGCCAGTCGACCTGCGCTCCCGCCCGACTCTCCACGCCATCTCGCTGCTGCCAGCGGAAAAACACCACCGAGATGACGGAGTAGAAGAAGAGTCCCCCTGGGATCCACATGATGAGCCCGCCGATCATTTGGTCGCTCATCGGTGTGATCCCCCAGACGCGCGGCGCGGACGCGTAGAGCGGATACAGCACCGAATCGGCGTAGGCGATGTACACCGACACGATCGCCATTGGGATGCTCATCAGGAACAGGTAGAGCATCTGGCCGGGGTAACTGAGCCGCGGCAGCTCCGGTAGCGGGCTGAGAACCGGCCACCACATTATCACGGACGCCGCCAGAAACATCAAATGCTGGAAGATGTGCACCGGGTGGTGCGCCAGCGCGTAGTTGTAGAGCGGTGGCAGGTGCCATCCGGCGAGGACGACGTTGAAGAGCGCGAAGCAGCGGGTGGGTTTGGTGAGCCATCGCGCCGCGGCGCCGACGCCGCGGACTCCGAGGGCCGGGCGGAGCATCTCGCCGGTCACGCCCATCAGCATCAACGGCGCGACGACCAGCGCGAGCATCAGATGCTGCACCATGTGCGCGCTGAACAGATACGAATCGCTCAGGTCGTGCAGCCAGCCGTTCAGCGAAAAGAACATCACGGCGAGCGCGCCGTGAAAAGCCAGTCGGCGCGGCTGCTGCATGGAGCCGGGCGATACGTAGCGGCGCGCGGCCCATTCGTAGACGATCGCCAACCCGGCGATGCCGACGACCGTGCTCGGGTGCACCGAGAAGCTCTTGAGAGAAAGCCGCGCCCCGACGTGAAGGAGCGCGGCTATCGGGAAAGACATCGTCATCCGACCATCGTCCTGCCTCGGGGGGGGGCTTACTTGCCCGAGAACTTCGCGAAGAGGAAGAGCAGCGAAATGAGCGTGGCCATCGCGATCGTCAGCGGGCCGGTGAACAGCGCGCGGAAAATCTTGTGGTCGTACTTGAGGTGCATGTAGAACATCACGACGATCGTGAACTTGGCGACCGACATGATGAGCAGCGTGGGGACGAACAGCGGCGTCTTCGAGAACGGCGTGTAGTAGACCCACACCTCGGCGATCGTGATGACCGTGAGGATGAGCGCTACCCACTTGTATTCCTTCCACGTCGGGTGCTCGTGCACCTCGCCCATCGCGTGGACGTCGACGTCGGCGTTGGTGTGGGTGAACGTGTCGTCGTTGGACATGTGAATCTCCGGCGCGCCCTATTTGATGAGATAGACGAGAGTGAAGATCGCGATCCAGACGACGTCGACGAAGTGCCAATACAGCGCCGAGATGTCGACGAGGAGCGCGTCCTTCGGTCCGAGCCCGCGCCTGACGTCGATCGCGAACAGCGTGAGCAGCCACAGCACGCCGGCCGTCACGTGCGCGCCGTGGAAACCGGTGAGCGTGAAGAACGACGAGCCGAACAAGTTGGTGCGGATCGTCAGCCCTTCGTGCACGAACGACGTGAACTCGAACGCCTGGTAGCCGAGGAACGTGGCGCCGGCGATGGCGGTGGCCATCAGCCAGAACTTGGACGATCCGCGGATGCCCGAGTAGCCCGGTTTGCCCTTGTTCTCCACGGCCTCGAGCGCGAGCACCATGAACAGCGACGACATGAGCAGCACGAACGTCGACTGCGAGGTCACCGGGATGTTGAGGATCGCGTTCAGATGCGTCGCGCAGCGCGGCGGATCGCACGCCTCGTGCGGGAACGGCCCGACGATGCTGCGGCCCTTGTAGATCAGGTACGTCGAGATGAGCGACGCGAACAGCATGCACTCGGATCCGATGAACGCCCAGATCGCGATCTTGCGGTGATCGAGCCCGGTGCTGGTCGGCGGATGCGCGTGAGTAGCGACGGCAGTGGCCATGTGTGAGTTCAGGTCGAATCGGCGGCGCGGCGGAAGCGCGTCACGCGTGATGGGGTTCGAGGGGAGCGGTCAGCCACGAGTAGAGGAACGCGGTCATCGTGGAGGCGCACACGATCACGCCGATGATCGCTTCCCGCGTCATGTTCTCGTGGATCAGCACGAGGCTGCCGAACATCAACGTCATGAAGAGCGCGACGAAGAGCGGCTTGATCGTCGGGTAGGGAATCGGAATCCCCAGCTCTTCGGCCGTCTTGAGCGAGACCTTCGTCGACGCCTGCTTGGCGTTCGGATTGACGCCGCCTTCCGGCGTTCCGGCGCTCATGTGGTCGTGCATCGACCCCACACGTCGGCCGGCCACCTCGATGTCGCTGCGTTCGTCGCCGTGCCGGCTGTGCGGCACCTCGGCGACGAGCCCGGGCGCCTTGACGTCCCACAGCGGATAGCGCGACGTCACGGTCGGGATCGTGGCGAAGTTGTATTCCGGCGGCGGCGACGGGATCGACCACTCGAGCGTGCCACCGCCCCACGGATCGTTCCCGGCGAGCTCGCCGCTCTTGCGGCTCTTGAGGATGTTGTAAACGCCGATGAGCGCCGCGGCCAGCTGGATGAACGCGCCGATCGTGGCCAACAGGTTGAAAATTTCCCAACCCTGTCCGGCGTCGTAGCGATAGATGCGCCGCGGCATCCCGTACAGACCCGACCAGTGCATCGGCATGAACGTCAGGTTGACGCCGATGAACGTCAGCCAGAACTGCCAGTTGCCGATCTTCTCGCTCATCATCCGGCCGGTGATCTTCGGGAAGTAGTAGTAGATCCCGCCCGAGAGACCCATCATCGAACCGGCGACGAGCACGTAGTGGAAGTGCGCGACGATGAAGTAGGTGTCGGTCTGCTGCAGGTCGGCCGGCGGCGACGCGTGCATCACGCCCGAGATCCCGCCGATCACGAACAAGCCGACCAGCGAGATCGCGTACTTCATCGCCACCGTGAAGCGCAGGTTGCCGCCCCACATCGTGAAGATCCAGTTGAAGATCTTCACGCCCGTCGGAATGGCGATCAGCATGGTCGTAATCGCGAACACGGAATCCGGGATCGGACCCATGCCGACCGCGAACATATGGTGCGCCCACACGCCGAAGCCGAGGAACGCGATCAGGATTCCGGAATACACCATGACCGGATACCCAAAGATCGGCTTGCGGCTGAACGTCGGCAGGATCTCGGACACCAGACCGAACGCCGGCAGGATCAGGATGTAGACCTCCGGATGCCCGAAGATCCAGAACAGGTGCTGCCAGAGGAGCGGGTCGGCGCCCGCCTGCATCGTGTAGAAGTTCGTCCCGAAGAACCGGTCGAACTGCAGGAAGACGAGCGCGATCGTGATGACGGGGAACGCCAGCACGAGCAGGAACTGCACGACGAACGCCATCCACGTGAACATCGGCATGCGCATCAGGTTCATTCCCGGCGCGCGCATGTTGATGATCGTCGTGATGAAGTTGAACGCCGCGGCGAGCGACGACACGCCGAGGATCTGGAGGCCGAGCATCCAGAAGTCGATGTTCAGGCCGGGCGAGTACGCCATCGTCGTGAGCGGCGCGTAGCCGAACCAGCCGCCGTTCGGCGCCATGCCGAACAGCCACGACGAATTCATGAACAACGAGCCGAACAGGTACACCCAGTAGCTGAACGCGTTGAGCCGCGGAAACGCGACGTCGCGCGCGCCGATCTGCAGCGGGATCAGGAAGTTGAAGAACGCCGCCGACAGCGGCATGACGACGAGGAAGATCATCGTC
>Ga0157372_10007057_pt1 | contig 11968 bp, 9 predicted proteins | sample C55metaG_FD_115307 | JGI IMG/M metagenome (GOLD analysis project Ga0157372, IMG submission 115307) | Corn rhizosphere microbial communities from Kellogg Biological Station, Michigan, USA - C5-5 metaG | ecosystem: Host-associated > Plants > Roots > Rhizosphere > Soil | place: USA: Michigan... | reverse complement strand
CAGGATAAAAGCGACGGCCTGCAGATCGGGCAGATGTACCGCCTCGGATGCGCTGCAACAAATGCTAACCTTGTGATCCAGGGATGGCAGGATAACGGTACCAACCTCTACAGCGCAGGCAGCTGGAAACGCCCGATCGGCGGCGACGGCTTCGAATGCTTCATCGACTGGAGCAATGATAACAACATGTTTGGCGAGCTGTATTACGGCGACATTCAACGCTCCACGAACGGCGGTACCACCTTTAACGGGATCAAAAATAACATTACCGAGGATGGCGACTGGAATACTCCATGGCAGCAGGATCCGGTCGATCCGCAAACGCTGTATGCAGCATATAAGAACGTTTGGAAATCAACCGACCTCGGAAATACCTGGACGGCGATCTCCTCGTTCGGCGGCGGCAATCAAAAGGCAATGGCCGTTGCGCCTTCCGATCCCAATTATATTTATGTGACCAATGGCACAACGCTCAGGAGAACAACCGATGGCGGTGCGAACTGGAATACGATCAGCTATCCGCTCGCGGGAGTGGATGTGATCACGTACATCGCAGTTTCACCAACCAACCCCGACAAGTTCTGGATCACACGCTCGGGATATGCCGACGACAATAAAGTTTATCGCAGTAACGATGGCGGCGCCACCTGGATCAATCTTTCCGCAGGCCTGCCGAATCTTCCGGCCAACTGCGTGGTGTGCCAGGCAGGAACCAACGATGGTATTTATGTGGGCCTCGATGCAGGCGTGTATTACCGCGACGATCTTACACCGGGCTGGATGCCTTATTCCAACGGACTTCCAAACACGGTGATCGATGAGCTGGAGATCCATTACGGTTCCAACAAGCTCCGCGCAGCCACCTATGGAAGGGGATTGTGGGAATCGGCGATCTATGATCCTTCCGCAACAACGCCATTCGCCAACTTTGCAGCCGATACCACGAGCGGCTGTCCGGGCCTCACCGTACAGTATACCGACAGCTCTACCAATTCGCCTACTGCCTGGAGCTGGACATTCCCGGGCGGAACACCGTCTTCATCCACCTTGCAGAACCCTGTAGTGACATACAATACACCCGGTCTGTATCACGATGTAAAGCTGGTGGTTACAAATGCATCCGGAAGCGACTCTGCCACCAAGTACAGCTATATCGCGATCAGTCCGCAGGTGATCCCTACCATTACGCTCAACGGCAACGATTCCATCTGCACCGGCACCAGCGTGCAGCTGAAAGGCTCTTATGCGCAAACATATAACTGGGTGCCAAGCGGGCAAACCTCGTATCTCATCACAGTGAATACTACCGGAACTTATTCCGTAAATGTGAAAGATGCATTCGGCTGTATGACAAGCTCGCTGCCTGTCGATATTTATGTGTTCCCTGCAATTCCAACGCCCACGATCACCGTGATAGGCGATACGCTTTATTCCAGCGCTTCTTCGGGGAACCAGTGGTATTACAACGGGGCAGCCATCAGCGGGGCAACGTCTTCTTCATACGTAATGCACACGGTAGGCGGCAACTATTATGTAATGGTAAGCGATAGCCTCGGTGTTTGCTCCAAAACATCTTCCGTGTTCGTAGGCATCAATGAAACAAGCAGCATCGGCGTAAGCTATAATGTATATCCGAATCCGAATAACGGGATAGGAACGCTGTCGGTGCTGACACAGGAGAACGCCGAATTGCAGCTCGAGATCACCGATGTGGTGGGGAAGCTCGTCTATAGGGAAACGATCCGTGCAAAAGCAAACCAGACATCCGAAACCAGTATCGACCTGTCGGCATACGGCAAAGGTATGTACCTGCTGAAGCTGAGCAACGGGAAGGGAAGCACATCGCAAAAAATAATCATTTACTAATGATTTAAACCATCTGCAACAGATCATCTATGAGATTTTCTAAGCTGTTTGTTTTCTTACTTGTTTTTTCCTTCGCCCGCATGTTTGCGCAGCCGGATGTTGATTCCCTTCAAAAGGCCCTGGCAACTGCTGCAGCGGATACTTCCCGGATCAATATTCTTTCGGGGCTGGCGGCATCTTATTTCAGGAATAACAATTTCGAAAAAGCGAAGGATTGTACCGACCGGCTGGCTGCGCTTGCCGGTAAAACAAACAACGTTAAGGGACAGGCAAGGGCTTACGAGATCTACGGTTTGCTCGATGATGCCAGGAGCGATTTTGATGCGGCGCTTCAAAATTACGCCCTCGCGCTTCCGCTCTACGAAAAGGAAGGCGATGCATACCACACCTCGATCCTTCACCAGGATATTGCAAATGCGTATTACAGCCTCGGCACCAACGACAAGGCGCTGAAGCATTACATGGCATCGCTGAAGCTTCGCGAGCAGATGGGCGACAGCAGCGCAATGGCGAGCTCCTACATGGGAATGAGCAATGTGTACGGTCAAATGAACCGCTACGACCTTTCTCTCGACTTCGCTAAAAAAGCGCTTCGCCTCAAGGAGAAATACAATGAGCAGCGCATGGTTTCGTGGCTGCTGAACAACGTCGGCGCCATTTATCTCGAGAGCGGTGATACCGCTTCCGCGCTTCCGTATTATACCCGGTCCATTGAGCTGAAAAAGCAGCTTGACGATCAATACGGATTAGCTACCACCTATAAGAACATCGGTACCATCCACCTGCGTAAAAAGCAATATGCGACGGCACTCGACTATTACCGCCAGGCGCTTAACATCCGCATGAAGCTGAATCCCGACGATGCGTATGAAATGGCGATTTGCCTCGATGATATCGGTTCGGTTTACATGGACATGGCAATGAACGACAGCGCCGTTTACTACATAGCCAGGGCCATTGAACTCGGTGAAAAAATAAACTCCTGGGAGCTGCTGCGCCTGCCGTATTCCAACATGGCGCAGGTGCTTGCAAAAAAAGGCGATTTTGAAGGAGCCTATCAGTACGAGCTGAAATACCGTGCAGCAAAGGATTCGACATTGAGCAGCGAGACCAATGCGCTCATGACGGAGATGGCTGCAAAGTACGATAACGAAAAGAAAGAGCAGCGCATCGCTTTGCAGGAGCTGGAGATCAGCGACCAGAAGAAGATGAACATTCTTGTGATCGCTGTTGCGCTATTCGCGGTGTTGCTGGCGGTGGTGATGCTTCGCGGATACCTCAGCAAAAAGAAAGCGAATCGCCAGCTGCAGGAAAAGAACGAGCCGATCGAGCACCAGAAAGCGCTGGTGGAAGAGAAGAACAAGGACATTACCGACAGCATTCACTATGCGCAGCGCATCCAGCGGGCCATACTGCCTTCCGCCGAATACCAGCAACGGCTGATCCCGGATTCGTTCACGCTGTTCAGGCCGAAGGATATTGTAAGCGGCGATTTCTACTGGATGGAGCAATGGAATAACAAAACGGTGATCGCCGTGGTTGACTGCACCGGGCACGGCGTTCCGGGTGCCTTCATGACCTTTGTCGCCTACAGCCTGTTAAACGAAGCGGTGCTGGAGCACGGGATCTCAGATCCGGCGGCCATTTTAAACGAGATGCGCAAAAATCTGAACAGGATGCTGCGCCAGAAAAATGATGCAGAAGCGTTGAAGGACGGAATGGATATTTCCATTTGCGTGCTCGACCGTAATGCAATGACGCTCGAGTATGCCGGCGCTTATAACCCGTTGTGGCTTGTGCGCAGCGCAGCGCTTACGGAAACCAAAGCCGACAAGCAGCCCATCGGCGTTTTCACCGGGGAAGGGGAAAAGCCCTTCACAAAACATACGATCGCGCTTGAAAAAGGCGACCTGGTCTATTTGTTTACGGATGGTTATGCCGACCAGTTTGGCGGCGATAAAGGGAAAAAATTCAAATACAAATCGCTGCAGCAATTGCTTGTATCTCTTCACAATAAGCCAATGGAAGCGCAGAAAGCGGAGCTCGGCCGTACCTTTGAAACCTGGAAAGGCAACCTTGAGCAGCTCGACGATGTATGTGTATTTGGAATGAGGGTTTAGGGATTAAAACCCCAGGTAATAATCCTTCGTCAGCTCCTTGTACGCATCGGTATAGGAATGCCGTGCATCCTCTTCAATGATAATGGAATCTTCCGAGAAAGTTTTGCGGGTAAACTCAAAGCGCATCAGCCAGCGTTTTTCTGGCTTGTCGGTACGCGTGATCACGCGGGTGAGCTTGGTGAGGAACAGCTTATGCTCTTCGGCAAGGTCCCTGAACTGCTCGCTTTCCTTGGTAGGCAGGATCACGTAAAATTTTCCGTCGGGGTTCAGCAATGAAAGCACGCCCTTCAGCAGGTCGTCATACGGCAGCTGGTCGGTATGCCGCGCGTTGCTCCGCGACTCTTCCGATGCCTTCGAGGAATCAATGAAATAAGGCGGGTTGCTCACGATCAGGTCGTATTTCTGATCATGCTCCTTTGCGTATTGCTGCAGCGAAATGTGGTGAACATGAATGTATTCTTTCCATTTGCAGGCTGCCACGTTCTCGGTGGCCTGGATGTATGCGTTGTTGTCGATGTCGATCGCATCGATCATCGCGTTGGAGCGCTGTGCAAGCATCAGGGCAATGATGCCGGTGCCGGTGCCGATATCGAGAATGGAATTTGCATTGGAAGGATTTACCCATGAGCCCAGCAAAACAGCGTCTGTGCCGACCTTCATCGCGCACTTGTCCTGCATTATCTTGAATTGTTTAAAAACAAATTCCTGGCTGCCCATAAAAGTTCATTAAGGCTGGAAGCGTTAATGGTTTCGGTTTAAATCTGTAATAAAGTTAATCTAAATTATTCAGAAAGCAATGTTTTATTCAATTTCCTCTTTGTCGTCATCGTTGTCTGCCTGCGGACTCAGGTAAATATCGATAAGGCCTTCGGGCGCGTTCAGCGCAATGGTTTTTGCAGCGCGGTCGATGCTGACGATGAACTCATCCTTTACGGGAATAAGGATCTCCGTTTCTCCTTTTTTGATCTGGAACAGCGCCTGTGTAGGGTAATCGAGCACATTCTTAATAACGCCGATGTCGCCATACACTTTGTCTGTTGCGGCAAAGCCCAGCACTTCATGGTAATAGAATTTTTTTCCTTTCAGCGGAGGCAGGAAGCTGAGCGGCAGGTAAAGCGAATTGCGCGTGAGCTGCTCGGCCCGTTCGGTGGTGTTCACACCGTCGAACGTTACCTTGGCACCGTTGCCTCTCATCTCGATGTGCGTGATAAAGAAAGGTACCAGCTCCTTGTTGATCTCCACGAAGATCGATTCCAGCTTGCGGTAGCGACTCACATCATCCACATCCAGGATGAGCAGCAGCTCGCCTTTGTTGCCGACCGTTTTTGAAATATACCCGAGGTTAAAACATTCGTCTTTATTCATGATCTTTATTTTGTGCAAGGATTAGCTCTAAATGTCCGCAATGCTGCTTTCCATGCCAGGCATAGAGCGCGATGAACTCGTTCAGCTGAAATTCGCGGTTGTATTCGGGGTGAATGTATTTTTTTGAAAAGTCGCTTTCGCTCATTGCTTTCAGCACATAGGTCCAGCGTTCATGGATGGCTTCCACCATTTTCAGGGAAGAGGCGATGGGTGCATGCTTTGCATCTTCCAGCGCGCACCATGCGTCCTGGTCGTACGGCTTGATCACCGGGGAATCTTCCGTAAGCGCCAGCTTTACGCGGATCAGTGCGTTGGAATGGCTGTCGGCAAGGTGATGAATGATCTGCCTTGCAGTCCAGCCGCCCGGGCGATAGCTTTTTTCGAGCTGCTCATTGCTGAGCCTTTCTGCAAGCACATTCAGCAGTGCGGGCAGCGCCGCTATCTCTTCGATGTGTGCGGCTGTGTCGCTCTTTGAATAGGTTTTGCCGTATTCAAACCTGCCGTAAGGGTATTTTAAATGTTCCATTGCTCTAAATAAAACGGTGTCATTTTCCAATGAAGGAAACACTTTAAATAAAACAGGCACCCTTCATGGGAAGGATGCCTGTTTTAGTAATGCATTCAAAAAAATTATGCTTCTGCTTCCGGAGTTGCAGGAGCTTCAGCCTCAGGCGCTGCTGTTTCTTCAGCTGCAGGAGGAGTGTTTTTTGCTTCGATCTTGGCAGCTTTAGCCGCTTTTGCTTCTGCTTCAGCAGCCATGCGTTTTTTATACGCATCTTTCTTAGCATTGTCAAGCTTGCTTACTTTGCCTTCTACTTTTGCATCTTTCTCAGAAACCCATTTAGCAAATTTTGCATCTGCCTGTTCCTGTGTTAATGCGCCTTTTGTAACACCACCCTGTAAGTGGTTTTTGTACAGGATCCCTTTGTAAGAAAGGATCGCGCGGCAAGTGTCTGTAGGCTGCGCACCATTGTTTAACCATGTAAGCGCTTTGTCGCTGTCGATTAAAATAGTTGCAGGATTTGTAGTTGGGTTGTACGTACCAATTTTCTCAATGAACTTTCCATCACGAGGTGCACGACCATCCGCAATTACAATGTGGAAGAAAGCCGCAGCTTTTTTACCATGACGCTGTAATCTGATTTTTACTGGCATTTGTTTTTTGTTTTTATGTCCGGCTTACCCGAAGTCAGACTGATTAATAATTGTTCCCAATTCATTTTGGGAGGGCAAAGATACAAAATCTATTCGGAATCACACCAAATGTTCTTCAAAAATACACCGGATCTGCCATTGAGTGCATGCCCGCATCCCGGATCAGGCGTAAACACCTTATTCTCAGCCCCGCAGAGGTAAAAGGTTTGCTCACCTAAACGGCTTGTTTTACAAGACGAATTCCATAATTTTATTGTCAAACCCAAATTTATTAGTACTTTTGCAAAAAATTAATCATATACTATGTCAAATCCAACATCATCCATTTTAGTTCCAATTGATTCAACCGAACAGACCATTATTGCCTTAGGCCAATCCTATAACCTTGCCCGCCTCACTAATTCAAAGATCGTATTGCTCAGCATCGACGAAGGAAATCCTCCTTTTATCCAGAAAAAGCTCGACGACCTGGCAAAGGATACATCGGCGAAAGCGGGCGTTCCGGTAGAAACGATGGTGCGTAAAGGGAATGTATACGAGGAGATCAATAAAGTGGCGGATGTGATCAACCCTTTGTTTGTGATGATCGGCTTGTCGTCCAAGATCACCCTGGGCAAGATCATCGGTCAGAACGCCTTTAAAATGGTGCGCGAATCCAAGCACCCGGTAATTACCATCCGCGGCAAAGTGCACCGCGACGGCTGCAAAACCATCCTGCTGCCGCTCGACCTTACCAAGGAAACACGTGAAAAAGTAAACAAAGCCGTAGAGCTTGCAAAAATATTCAATGCGGATATCCGCGTGATCTCCATCCTTACGCAAAAGGACGAAGAAGCGGAGAACAAGCTGATCTCTTACTCCAACCAGGTTTGGAAATACATCAAGGACCAGGATGTGCGTTGTACGATCAAAACGCTTCGCGGTACCGACATCCCGCAAATGGTGCTCGATTACGGGCATGAAGTGGAAGCCGACCTGATCCTCATCATGAGCAAGGCGGAATTGAGCATGAAGGAATTCTTCATCGGAACTGTTGCGCAGCGCATCATCAACGAAAGCGATATCCCGGTATTGAGCTACCGCCCGATGGAGCGCAAGGATACTTCGGTGTTCACACCGTACTAATCATTTTGCACACAAAACGAAAAGCCTTTCCAATTTTTGGAAAGGCTTTTTTTATGCCGTGAAAATTAATATTCTTTGAGGTCCGGCGGGTTCATTCCGGATCCCACCGCCATTTTATCGATCTCCAGCTCACCCTGCGAAGTGATCTTCAGTAGCGCCGCCTTTGCATCTATTGCCTTTTCCAGTTTTATGAACACCCACTGCCATTTGTTTTCAGCGGTAAACTCTTTTTTCCAGCCTTCCAGCTCAACGCTGCCGCTTTGCCTGCTCCTGCTGCGCACATACAGCTTGATGTAAACATCGCCGGTGTTATGCTTCACATCGCGCGGATCGATCATATAGCCCAGCCACTGTTCCTTCTGGAGGATCACCACGCTTTCCGAATACACGAAGCTGAGCGGCGTTGCGGCCTTGTCGTAAACGGTATTGATCGTGATCCCGGCTGAGCTGGTATCCGGCACTTCCGCTTCGAAGATCATTTCCTTCCGCCAGCGCGACGGATGCTCATACTGGTGCCAGCGGTCGAGCTGGTAGAATACATAAGGCTTCGCGCCCTGATCGAAATAATACACGCTGCCCTGGCGTCTTGCTTTAATGCGGATCGTTTCACCATCGATGTCTATTTCAACAGGCTTGTCGATGGCCGAGCGCTCCGTGTTGGACGAAGGCTGTAGCGTTGCCGCAATGATGTATTGCGGTTTCTGGTCATGCTTCCGCACAGCAACCAGCACATCCTTGTCGTTCACCGGGTAAGTCACCACCGGTTTGCTCTTTTCGTCCATCAGCACATTTCCATTCCTGAAAATATCGCTGTAATGCGTGGTAACAGCCTGTGCATAAGCCGGGATCGCAGCTTGCCATACATAGTTCTCCGGCTTCGTAAAGGGCTGCCTCAGGTTAAAGTAGGCCACGTAGTAAAATTCTGCTCCCACTACCGAAAGGCATTTCAGGAGCCCAAGCCATTGTCCCGGACGAATATCTTTTTCAGGATTGTTGTCCCAGCCGGCCGCTACGAAAGGTGAGAAAAAGCGGTCGCCGCTCCTGATCTCGTTCACACGTCCGTCGTTGATCCATTTCCAGCCGTGCCAGGCGCCCTGCCAAAGCTTCCAGTTGTCGGGGTGGCGCGGATAAAAATCGGGGGTTGAATAATAATTTCCTTTGATCTGCGAGCAGGTGCGTTTCGAAGCGTTCCACTCGAAGCGGTTGATCGGCCCGCCTTCCACGGCATACACCGTGAACCATGTTTTTTTCAATGCCGGGAGGCTCATGAACTGCGAGGAATACACCGTACGGATGTGCTGCTTTTTTGCGGCCATGTAGGTATTCCAGTTGTCGATGCCAAGCTTTTTCTTATCGGCGATCATATCCGCATCGCCCGAAACATCGCTTTCAGCCATGTTTCCCGGGGGCTCTTCTCCGTTCTCATTGATCAGGTCGATGGGGCGGGTGAGATGGTCGAGCAGGTTCTGAAGGCATTTCTTCTGCATTTGTCCGTCTTCTGCAAACAGCGAATCGGGAGCTGCAAAATTGATCCTCTTTTTTACAACAGCGCCGGTTTTATCCTTTACATAAAAACGATCGGGCAGGTCCTGAAGGAGAATGTTGGGCCGTTTTTTTTTATAGCCGAGCTTTTCGGGCTGCAGCTGCATCCAGAAAACAGTGGTACCCAGCGGCACTTCCGGGTATTTATTGGCGAGCTTCACATAAGAGCCGAAAGGGGAATTGGGGTCGGAAAATGAATTCGCATCAAAAGCGTAAGTGGCGTTCGGGATAAAGAGAAAATAATTCCAGTGCAGGATCAGCTCTTCCTGGATCCGGTACGCGCTCTCGATCGCATCTTTTTTCTTCACTTCCTTTTGCCCGAGGCCGCCCATGTACAGCGGGTTCATCCAGTTGAAAAGGCGGACCAGGTTGTTGCCGGGAACATAGCGCGGCGACGGAAAAGATTCCAGCTGCTGCAACGCGGAAAGGGAGCGAAGCGGATAACCGGGCTGGAACTCGAGCGTATCGATGCCCGTTTGCGCGCTGCCGGTGTTGACGATAAAAAGTAAAGCGGAGAATAAAAACAGGTTTTTTTTCGGAAGCATCGTTTAGCCGATTCGTTTTTGTACAAATAATTCAACCTTGTCAAACAGCTGCTGCGGGCTCGATGTGCGCCATGCAATATCGTCCAGGTGTCCGCCTGAAACAATGTAATAATCAATATTTGCGCGGGTGAACTCTTTTAACACATGCTCCCTGAAATTCAGGAATGCGATCCATCCGTCTTCCACTTCCTCGAACCATTCCTCGTAATAGCAATCGTCGGAATAATGGAAATTGAGCACGTTCTCACCGATCAGGATGAACTTATTAACGCCATGCTCCATGATCTTTTCAATGATGTCGCGCTTCAGGATCATGATGTCGTTATTGATGCAGTCGTTCCATTCGCCGATGAGCTCGATGATCGCGTAGCCCTGGTCGTAATCCACGAATAATATTTTGATGTAAAGGGTAGGAGAGTCGATATCGTCCCACTGAGGGTGGATCACATAATTGTAAATGGCATTGGTGTATTCAAACTCGCTGTATTCCCGCTCATAGAAAGGGGAGCGCTCATCCTCCGATGCGATGTAGAGATGTCTCCAGTTGTAATATGGTTCAATATCCTGCACTTGGAATTGGAGATTTTTTATAATTGTCCACCGCCTTACGTACGCTTCCGTATTTCAGCAGCAGCTCATTTGCTTTTTTATAAGTTACCTTTAATTCTTTGGCTACCATATTTGTGCCACGGTCAACCAGCTTATTGTTGCTCAGCTGCATGTCCACCATCTTGTTTCCCTTCACTCTTCCCAGCTTTATCATCACCGAAGTGGAGATCATATTCAGCACCAGCTTTTGCGCTGTTCCCGATTTCATGCGCGTGCTGCCGGTCACAAATTCCGGCCCCACAACCACTTCGATCTTATGCTTTGCGGCTTTTGCAACATTGCTTCCCTTATTGCAAACGATGCAGGCGGTCACAATATTGTTTTTGTTGCATGCTTCCAAAGCGCCTATTACGTAAGGTGTTGAGCCTGAAGCGGCAATGCCGATCACTACATCCTTCGGCGTGATCTTATGCTGCTGCAGGTCTTTCCATCCCTGTGCGGTATCGTCTTCGGCAAACTCCACGGCTTTGCGGATCGCTTTGTCGCCGCCGGCGATGATGCCGATCACCATGCCCTGCGGAACACCGTATGTAGGCGGGCATTCACTCGCATCCACGATCCCGAGCCGGCCGCTGGTGCCTGCGCCCATGTAGAACAAACGACCGCCGAGCTGCATCTGCTTCACGATCACATTCACCAGCTTTTCAATTTTCGGGATTGCCTTTTCAACGGCAAGCGGAACTGTTTTGTCTTCAGCATTGATGCTGCTGAGGAGCTGCTTTACGCTCATTTTTTCAAGAGCGTTGTATTTTGAATCGGATTCGGTGGTGCGTTTCAAAAGGAGATTGGATTGTCAGTGAATAAAAAATGCCACAGATTCACAGATTAGAAATAATAGTTAATCTGTGAATCTGTGGCTCTGAATTTTTTAATAGATCGCCGGGAACCTTTCCGGGTCGCTTTCCTGCATGATCCCGTAAACAGCGTCGAACACATCATCCGCGCTTGGCTTGCTGAAATAATCGCCATCGGAGCCGTAAGCAGGACGGTGATCTTTGGCAGGCAGCGTTTGCGGCTTCGCATCGAGGTATTTATAACCTTCCTGCTCTTCCACAATTTTCTGGAGGATGTAGGCGCTTGCTCCGCCCGGAACATCTTCATCGAGCACCAGCAGGCGGTTTGTCTTCTTAACAGATTCCACGATGGCATGGTTAAGATCGAACGGCAATAAGGTCTGCACATCGATCACTTCCACGGAAATGCCAGCTTCTGCAAGCATTTTCACAGCTTCCATCGCTATCCTGCAGCAGGAGCCGTAGGTAACCAGCGTAATGTCGGAACCTTCATTGATGGTTTCCACCACACCCAGCGGCACTTTGTATTCACCGAGGTTGGTCGGTAATTGTTCTTTCAAACGGTAGCCGTTCAATGGCTCGATCACGAGCGCAGGCTCGTCGGCACACAGTAATGTATTGTAGAATCCCGCCGCCTGGGTCATGTTGCGCGGAACGCATACATGGATGCCGCGAACGGAGTTGATGATCATTCCCATCGGTGAGCCGCTGTGCCAGATGCCTTCGAGACGGTGCCCGCGTGTGCGGATGATCACCGGCGCTTTTTGTCCGCCCTTGGTGCGGTATTGAACCGTGGCAAGGTCATCGCTCATGATCTGCAATGCATACAGGAGATAATCGAGATATT
>Ga0157372_10007053_pt1 | contig 11968 bp, 8 predicted proteins | sample C55metaG_FD_115307 | JGI IMG/M metagenome (GOLD analysis project Ga0157372, IMG submission 115307) | Corn rhizosphere microbial communities from Kellogg Biological Station, Michigan, USA - C5-5 metaG | ecosystem: Host-associated > Plants > Roots > Rhizosphere > Soil | place: USA: Michigan... | reverse complement strand
TCGCCGGACGGTCGCCACGTGTACACATTTATTTTTGTACACTTTGGGACAATTCATGCCCCTGAACTGCGGCCTCGTGGCGGCTTCCGCCGACCCCGCCGGGGCGGCCGCCGGATCATTCATGTAAACGATTTCAACGGAAACTGCGCGCAATTTCCGCCCGACTTGGGAACGCCGGAACCTCTCGCTGCTTCAGAGCATCCCGGTTTCGAGCTTGGCCACGTCGGACATCATCGCGTGGTTCCAGGGCGGATCGAAGGTCAGTTCGACGTCGGCTTCGGCCACGGTCGGGACGTGCTCGAGCTTGCTGCGCACGTCATCGACGAGGATGTCGCCCATTCCGCACCCGGGCGCGGTCAGCGTCATCGTGACCTTGACGCGCCGCTGGCCGTCTTCGTTCTTGTCGAGCACGCAGTCGTAAACCAGCCCCAGATCAACGACATTGACCGGAATCTCCGGGTCATAGCAGGTGCGCAGCTGCTGCCAGACCAGGCGCTCGACATCGGCATCGCTGGCGCTTTCCGACAACACCAGTGGTTCGGGCTGGTCCTTGCCCAGCGCATCGGCATTTTCGCCGCTGATGCGAAACAGGTTGCCGTCGACGAACACGGTGAAACTGCCGCCCAGCGCCTGCGTGATGTACCCGGTCTGCCCCGCCGGCAGGATTACCTCCTGTCCCTGCGGCACCATGATCGCCGCGCAGTCCCGCTCCAGGCGGACAGGTTCGGAACTTTGGCTGTATCCATTCATCTTTTTTCTGACTGTGGCGTCACAACGCAATGCGGCGTCTGCATTTATTATCGCAGGAATAGTCGTGTTCGCCCTTGGATGTGAGGTTGTGAGTAACCGATTGCAACGATTCGGCTCGGGAATCGCGTCATGGCAGGCCTGCGCTTTCGCGTGGGCCGGTTTGCTGTTCGCGATCCCGGCGGCCGCGGTCGACCCGATGGAGCGTTTCCACGACTATGTGCGCGACAACTGGAGCGTCGAAAACGGCTTGCCGCAGATCTCGGTCCTGACGATCACCCAGGACAGCACGGGTTATATCTGGCTCGGAACGCAGAACGGCATCGCGCGCTTCGACGGCGTGCGTTTCAACGTGTACGACCGCAGGACGACCGGCATCGACACGACGATGACGACGGTCAGCTACACCGACAGCAGCGGCCAGCCCTGGTTCGGCACCGGCCACGGCGTCTTGCGCGTCAATCACGGCAAGTTCGAACTGCTGCGCGCCGGCAACGGCAATGCAGCCGTGCAGGGCATTGCCGAAGCGGCGGACGGCGGCATGCTGTTCGCCACGTCCCTCGGCGTCATGCGACTGCGCGATTCGGCGCTCGTGCCGGCGATGCTCGAAGGCGAGCGCACCTGCAGCCTGCTGCGCGACGGCGAAACGCTCTGGGTCGGGCAGACCGGCGCGCTCGCGCGCATCGATGCCGCCGGCATCTCGCGTTTTCCGTTGCCTGCGCAGGCCCACAACGCGTGCATCACGCATCTCGGCGCAGCGGCCGAGGCCGGCGACCTCTGGCTCGGCACGACGGCGGGCCTGTTTCGCTGGCACGACGCGCGCATCGCCGCCAGCGGACTCGACCCGGAGCTCGACAGCCGCGCGACCGAAAGCCTGCTGCGCGACCACGACGGCAACCAGTGGTTCGCCACGGCGCCAGCGGTCTTCCGCCTGCGCCCGACCGGCCAGCTCGAACGCATCGCCGAAGACGACTTCGTGCGCGATTCCTGGATCCTGTCGATGTACGAGGATCGCGAGGGCGATCTGTGGTTCGGCAGCCAGACCGAGGGCCTGTTTCGGCTCTGGGATGGCTGGGTCAAGCGTTTGTCGCGGCGCGACGGATTGTCCGATCCGTTCGTGTGGAGCGTCGCCCGCGATCCGCAAGGGCGCATCGTCGTCGGCACGAACTCCAATGTCGCGATCAGCGGTCCCGAAGGCGTCACTGAATTGATTGCCGGGAACCGCTTGCCGAACCCTTCGGCCTACGACCTGTTCTACGACTCGTTTGGCCGCTTGTGGATCGGCACGCGCGGCGGCATCGCGATCCTGGATCGCGGCGAATTGTTGCGCCCTTCGGCCCTGCTCGAGCTCGACCCATTCCAGATCAACTCGATCGCCCAGGACGGCAACGACTTCTGGATCGGCACCTCCGGCGGCCTGTATCTGTATCGCAACGACAAGGTCAAGCGGGTCGGTGCGGCGCCCGGACAGAACGTCGCGCGCGTGCGCAGCGTTTATCTCGTTGCGCCCGGGGAACTGCTCGTCGGCACCGAGTCGGGACTGCGCAGCGTGCGCGGCGATGCGGTCATGACTCCGGCCTGGGCCAGCCCGCTCGAAGGACGCATGATCAGCTATATCGCTCCGATTCGCGATGGAGTGATCGGCATCGCCACGCTCGACGCCGGGCTCGGCTTGCTCGACGACGGCAAACTGACGATGGTCACGGTCGATCAGGGTCTGCCAAGCGACAACGCCTGGACGTTCCGCACGATCGGCGAGCACCTGTATATCGCCGGCATCGACGGCGTCTGGCGTCTTCCGGTAACGGCGTTGCCGGAGCCGGGCTCCGCTGCCATTCTGCACGCGCCGGCGCAAATGGTGCTCAGCGCGAGCGGGCGCGAGCGGGGCAGCCAGCGCGTGCGCTGCTGCAACGGCGGTGCGCAGGCACGCAGCGCCGTCGATGCCGAGGGCGGCATGTGGCTGCCGTCGATATCGGGAGCGCTGCGTCTCGACACAAACGAAATCTCTTACTCCAAGCAGCCGCCGACGACGGTCATCGAGACGTTGCGCAACGGCAATCGCGCCTATGCGCCGTCGGCTGCCGCGTTCAATCTCGACGAAGGCAGCCGCGACATCCAGATCGACTTCACCGCACTGAGTTTCCGCGACCCGAACAGCCTGCGCTTCCGCTACCGGCTCACCGGATACAACGCAGACTGGATCGATGCCGGTGCGCGCCGCAGCGCGTTCTACACGAACCTGCCGCCCGGCGCCTATCGCTTCGAAGTGCAGGCGTCGCTGCCGGACTCCGTGTACGGCGACAGCCAGGCCACCGCCGATTTCATCCTGGCGCCGCGCTGGTACGAGCGCACGAGCGTGCGCGTCCTGTTGGCGCTTTGCGGCGTTTTCCTGATCGCGTTGCTCGTGAGCCTGCGCTTGCGTGGCTACCGCGCCGCGCAACGGCGCCTCGAAGCGCTGGTCGCCGAACGCACGCGCGCACTGAGCCGCGCCAACAAGCGCCTGCACCAGGCCAACCAGGTGCTCGCGTTCGAAAGCCAGACCGACCCGCTGACCGGCCTGCACAACCGTCGTTTCCTGCTCGACCATGCCGGCGAACTTTTCGACGGCGAGCGCCAGGACACCACGGCGTTGCTGCTGCTCGACGTCGACCACTTCAAGCAGATCAACGACCGCTTCGGTCACGCCGCCGGCGACCAGGTGCTCGTGCAGCTCGCGCGCACGCTCGAGCACCTGTCGCGCGAGGGCGACCACGCACTGCGCTGGGGCGGCGAGGAATTCCTTCTGATCGTCAAATCGGTGCGCGCCGAGCAGGCGCTCGAGATCGCCGAGCGCGTTCGCCTGGCGATCGCCCGGCACACGTTCTCGACCGGCGCCGGACGCACCGTGCACGTCACCTGCTCGATCGGCGTGTCGTTGCATCCGCTGCGCATGACCAGCGACCAGGCAACCGACTGGAGCATGACCCTGGAACTCGCCGACGCCGGGCTGTATCGCGTCAAGCAGGAAGGCCGCAACGGTGCGATCGGGCTGTTCGCCGGTCCCGGGCTGATCCAGATGAATCCGAACACGCGCAGCGCCGCAACGATCGAAGCGCTGATCGCCGGCGACGCGCTGCGCTGGCAGCGCCCGAGCGGGACACCGCAGCTGCGCGTCGTTCAGTAACAACGGCCTCAGGACATTTGCACTCGGACAGTATGCGTCCGCTGCGCCTTCCCTTCTCGCGCTGGCGGGAGAAGGTGCCGGAGGCGGATGAGGGTGGCACAACAGCAAGCGGTTTCGCTTGACCAAGCGCCACCCTCACCCGGCGCGTTTCGCCGGGCAGGAGCCCAAGTGCCTCGAAGGCCATGTATGGCCGAGCGAGGCCGCGCGCCGACCTCTCCCGCCAGCGGGAGAGGTGAACGAATTACGGCACTATCACATGCGGCAGATTCGCCGCGCGCAACTGTTCCTCGAGCTTCGCCAATTCGCCCTTGCGCAGGGCGGCAATCTCGCCCTCCAGCGCCGCTTTTTCAGCAAGGTCGGCCTCGAGTTCCGAGCTCTGGCCCTGGGTCGGCGCGTAATCGGACGTCTGGATGTCCGAATACAACGGCGCGAACTGCGAGTAAAGCTTGGCGCCGCCCTGGCGTCCGGCCAGCACGTCGTACACGACCTCGGCCTTCGGATTCTGCAGCTTCAGGTCGAGTTCGTCGCAGCGCTTGATGATCGCGTCGGCGCTGGCGCCGATATCCCTGGCTGCTGCGTTGCCGGCGGTCAGCCGCTTGATGGCAGTCACCTGCTCACGAATCGCCCGTACCGCTTCGATATCGTCGGCGACCTGATCCAGCGCATCGCGCGTGCGCAACGCAAAGGCGACGTTCTGCGCGAGTTCCGCGGCCGGCACCGGCGAATGCGGATCGGCCTTGATCTCCGCCGTCGTCGTGGCGGTCTGCCCGCCGATCATCAGCTTCAGCGTATACACGCCCGGCGCGGCCAGGATGCCCTTCTCCGGCTCGCCGGAATCGACCTTGGCCTTCTCCAGGCGCTTGCTGCCGTCGTAGCGCATGTCCCAGACGATGCGATTGAGACCCTGCTCGTTCGTCAGCTCCGGCTTGACCTCGTCCTCGCGCGGTTCGTCGGCGTCGTCCTTCGGGTACTTCAGCGGCTTGGGTATCGTGCTCAGCGTGCGCACGAGCTTGCCCTGCGCATCGTAGATTTCGAGCCTGCCTTCGTTCCGGCGCGCCTGCTCCGGAGTCTCGGGCTTGTCGTCGTCCTTCGATTCGTCCTTGGTCTTGTTCTTCAGCCAGTAGTCGACGATGACGCCGAGCGGAACCGGATCGGTCGCGCCTTCGTGATCCCAGCGATTGTCGAAGCGGAAGCGATAGGCCGGCCGTGGCTTGAACAGATGCACGTTCTCGTTGCGGATCGAGGGCACGAACGCGCGCAGCGAGGAGATATCGTCGAGCACCCAGATGCTGCGGCGCGTGCCGAGGATCAGGTCATCGTGCCTGACCTCGATGTCGGCCACGCCGGTCGCCGGAAAATTCAGGCGCAGGTCCTCGAAACTCGCTCCACCATCGCGCGAAAGGAACACGCCACGCTCGGCGCCGACGTAGAGCAGATTCGGATCGGCCGGATCTTCGCGCACGACGAACAGGTGCTGATCGTCGGGCAGGCCCTTCGACAGCTGCTCCCAGCTCTTGCCGAAATCGCGCGTGCGGAACAGGTACGGATGGACGTCGTTGAGACGGCGCGCGTCGACCGTCACGTAGGCGGTTCCGGCGTCCTTGCGCGACGGTTCGATGCCTTCGACGGTCGCCCACTGCGGCAGCTTGCCCGGCGTGACGTTCTGCCAGGTCTTGCCGTCGTCGCGCGTGAGCTGCACCAGGCCATCGTCGGTGCCGACCCAGATCTGTCCCTTCGCAACCGGCGATTCTGCGATCGAGAAGATCGTGTCGTAGACCTCGACACCGGTGTTGTCGCCAGTCAGCGGGCCGCCGGCCCATTTCTGCTTCGACTTGTCGTTGCGCGTCAGGTCGCCGCTGATCGCGTCCCAGTGCACGCCGTGATCGGTCGTGCGGAACAGCACCTGCGCGCCATGATAGAGCACGTTCTTGTCGTGCGGCGACGGCGCGATCGGCGCGGTCCACTGGAAACGGTACTTGGCGTCTTCGGCGCCGTGCCCGGACATGTTGTGCGGGTAGATCGTGACGTCGCGATACTGGCCCGTGCCTTCCTGCCAGCGCGAGATGTAGCCGGAATATTCGCCGGCATAGATGAAGCCCGGCGCGGACGGATCGAACACGAAATCGCCGGCCTCGCCGCCACCGGAAACATACCAGTCGGCAAGCAGCGGCGTGCCGTTGTTGTGCAGGACATAGGCCGGTCCGCTGGCCGTGCCCCAGTCCTGCATCGTGCCGCCGACGTGATACGGGATGCGGTCGTCGGCATCGATGTTGTAGAACTGCGCGAGCGGCAGCGCCGGCGAGAACCAGGTCTTGCCGCCGTCGGAGCTCAGGTCGACGCCACCGTCGTTGCCGGCGATCATCCGGCGCGTGTCGGTCGGATCGATCCAGATATCGTGGTTGTCGCCGTGGTGCAGGCTCCTGACCGAAATGAAGCTCTTGCCGCCGTCGAGCGTCTTGACCATGTTGACCTGCGGAAACCAGACGATGTCGGCGTTGTTCGGATCGATCGTCATCGTCGAGTAGTACCAGGCGCGCTGGCGCAGCACGCGCGCGCCGCTGGCGCGATCCCAGTTCTCGCCGCCATCGTCGGAGCGGAAAAGTCCGCCGTCGGTCGCTTCGATCAGCGCATAGACACGGCTCGAATCCGAGCGCGCGACGGCGACGCCGATCTTGCCGAGTTCGCCGACCGGAAGGCCATGCTCGGTGATCTGCTTCCACGTATCGCCGCCGTCGTCAGAACGGTACAGGCCGCTGCCGGGACCGCCCGAGGTCATCGTCCAAGGAAAGCGCTTGGCCTGCCACATGCCGGCGAAGAGCACGCGCGGACGGTTCGGATCGATCGCGATGTCGGACGCGCCGGTCAATTCGTCCTTGAACAACACGCGCTCCCACTTCTTGCCGCCATCGCGCGTGCGATAGACGCCGCGCTCCTGGCTCGGGCCGAACGGTGAGCCGAACACGGCCGCATAGGCGATATCCGCATTGTGCGGGTCGACCACGACCGTGCCGATCTGGCCGTGCGTCTTCCACACCTGGTTCCAGGATTTGCCGGCATCGGTCGACTTGAAGATGCCGGTGCCGAACGCGACGTTGCCGCGAATGTTCGCCTCGCCGGTGCCGACATAGAGCACGCTCGGGTCCGAAGGCGCGACCGCGATCGATCCGGTGTTCGCGTTCGCCATCTCGTCGGATACCGGCTTGAAGTCACGGCCGCCGTTTTCGCTCTTCCAGATTCCGCCCTGCGCGGCGGCCAGATAGAACGTCAGCGGGTCGCCTGGCACGCCGGTCACGCGATCGACGCGTCCGCCGATCGGCGGACCGATCGTGCGGTACTTCAGCGCGCCATACGGCTTGGGTTTTTCGGGCGCGGCCGTGACGGCGCCGGCCGGCTTGGTCTCGTTCGCCGCGAGCGCGGACAACGGCAGGTATATCGACGCGACGAGGACAAAAGCGACGCTGATGCGTGCAAACATGCAACTCCCCTTGGATACGCAAAGTTGAAGCGCGAATCGCGGCACGCTAGAGAGTGCCGGGCGCCGCGTCAATAGGCGGACGCGATTCCAGCGCGCCACGTCACGGATTGGCGCGTTGGTCCTGTACCGGCAGCGCTCCGGGTTCCACGCGGCTTAGCGTGGCGCAGGTCGCTCGACGGCAGATGACTGCAGCCTCACCTGCCGAAGTCGTCGGCGAAGATCAGGTCCGTGCGGATTCGGGCCAGGATCGCGGACTCGCTGGTCGCGCCATTCGACTCGCCGCCGATGACGAAGTCGCTGCCGTTGGCGACGAGCTGGTACATGAAATCGCCGTTGTTTCCGCCGAGATTGACCGAATAGGACTGCTTGCCTCCGACGCCAAACGTGTTGTCGGGGCTGCCGCTGTCCAGCAATCGCGCCACGGCCCAGTCGTAACCGGAACTGCCGGTCAGGTGCTTGGCGTAGCCGCCGATCATGATCCGCCCATCGGTTTGCATGGAGACCGCTGTTGCAATGTCCTCGCCGGATCCGCCGAGATCGAACGCAACCGTGGTCTTGCCGCCGCTGAATGCCGCATCGGGCGCCCCGGTAGGCAGCAACCGAACGATGGCGAAATCCGCGTCGCCGGCCGTGGCGCGCTCGGCATACCCGACCATGACCAGGCGGTTCTGCGAATCCAGCACGGAAGCGGTGCACAGATCGGCATTGGACTGACCCAGATCGAACGCGACGATGACGGCGCCCGATGTGCCGAAACCCGAATCGGGTATGCCGGAAGAACTCAGTCGCGCCGCGGCAAAATCCAGATTGGCGGTCAGGGTCGGTTTGGTGTAGCCGGTGAGGACGATCTGGCCACCGGCGCCGAGCAGGATGCGATTGGGCACATCATCACGTGCCGCCACGCCGGTGCGGGTCGCGAATCCGTCGAACAGCGTCACGCCGCTGGCGCCGGGGCCGAAGCCGCCGTCGACGCTGCCGGTCGACAGGATGTGGCGGACGAGAAACCGGCCTCCGTTCGCCGTGGCACGCTGATAGGCAATATAGATCGAGTTGTCGGAAGCGATGACGATGTCGGTCGTGAAATCATTGCTGTTGCCGTTGCGCGCGATCGTCAGCGTTCCGGTGCCGTTGAACGTCGTGTCGGGCGAACCGTCGTCCTTGAAACGCATGATGTACTGATTGCTGCCGTCGTAGGACGCCAGCACGATCCTGCCGTCGCCGCCAACGGCAAACCCGTCGCAAGCCAGCCCGGTGGCGCCGGATGGGATGCCGACGAATTTGGAGCCCGTGCCGGCGAAGCTCGTATCGTTGCCACCGTTCACGGTAAGGCGGAACAGCCACGGAACCGTCGCGTTCGACGGGTTGACCGTGCGAACGCAACCGACGATCCGGTGCTGCCCATCGACACGCATGCGCAGGGTTCCGACCGAGTCCGCGGCCATGCCGGCGGGCGCCAGTTCGACCTGGCCGAGGAAACCGAAGCTGATGTCCAGGGGACCATCATTCGCCCTTGCCACGCTCTGGCCGGCAAGCAACACCATCAACGCGATCGCAACTGTCCTGACCATGGCTGCTCCCGGAGCAGCGGCAATCGCGCTCCCTGATCCACTAACGCTCAGGAAGGAGCAAACCCGACATTTTCCTCGCCCCCCTGCCGGCGGCAGCCGATCCGGGCACGCCCGGATTGCGGCGCTTGCTTGCTGGCGCCGGGGTTTCGGTATCGTGCGAGGCTTCCAACGCCAGTGCTTTAGCGAACCAGCGCGTCCCGCACCGCCCAACTCCAGCTCACGAAAAACAGGGACCGAGTTCGCGCACCTCGACCGTGGCCCAGGCCGCGGCGGGACACCGCCCGGCGATCTCGATGGCCTGTTCCTCGTTGTCGCAATCGAGCAGGAAAAAACCGCCGACGAGTTCCTTGGCTTCTGCGAACGGGCCGTCGATGCGCATGCGCTTGCCGTCGCGCACCGCGACGCGAATGCCGCCGGTCTTCAGCGATTCGGTCGCGCGCAACAGGCCGCGCGACTTCAGGTCCGCGGCGAACGCGAGCATGCTCGCATAGGCCTGTGTGCCCTGCTCCGCGGTGCGCTCGGCGCGCTGGCCGTGCGGCTCCATGATCAACAGCATGTAGGACATCGCGTATTCCTCTGATTGGTGAGTGTCGCGGCGGGCATTCGTCCGCTTTCAATGCGGCATCGCGGCGGCTGCGCGCTGCAGGAGCAAGTCGCGCTCGCGCGCGTTGCGCGTCAGCGCGGCGGCGCGCTCGAACTCGGCGCGCGCTTCCGCGCTGCGGCCGAGTTTGCCGAGCAGATCGCCGCGCACGCTAGGCAGCAGGTGATATGACTGCAGCGATGGTTCGCCGGTGAGCGTGTCGACGAGGTCGAGTCCGGCCTGCGGGCCGAAGGCCATCGCCAGCGCAACGGCGCGATTGAGCTGCACGATTGGCGACGGCGCGCGCTCGGCCAGTTCGGCGTACAGGCCCGCGATCTTCGCCCAATCGGTCTGATCGGCAGCGCGTGCGCGCGCATGACACGCGGCGATCGCGGCCTGCAACGCGTACGGCCCGCGCGTGCTGCCGAGCCGGTCCGCGCGTTCGAGCGCGGCGAGTCCGCGGCCGATCAGCAGATAGTCCCAGTGCGCGCGGTTCTGCTCGAGCAGCAGCACCGGTTCGCCGCCCGGACCGACCCGGGCGCGCAGGCGCGAAGCCTGCAATTCCATCAGCGCGACCAGACCATGAACCTCGGCTTCAGCCGGCATCAAGCCGGCCAGCACGCGTCCAAGGCGCAGCGCGTCCTCGCACAGTCCGGGCCGCAGCCAATCGTCGCCGGCGGTCGCGGTGTAGCCCTCATTGAAAATCAGGTAGACGACCTGGAGCACCGAAGCGAGCCGTTCGGCGAGTTCGCTCGCGGTCGGCACCTCGAATGCCACGTGCGCGTCGGCCAGGGTGCGCTTGGCGCGCACGATGCGCTGGGCCACGGTCGGCTCCGGAACCAGGAATGCGCGCGCGATCTCGTCGGTCGTCAGGCCGCCGAGCAGGCGCAGCGTCAGCGCCAGGCGCGCCTCGGTCGAAAGCAGCGGATGGCAGGCGATGAACATCAGCCTGAGCAGGTCATCGCCGATCTGGTCGTCGAGCGCGTCCACGTCGGTAGCGAGTTTCGGTGCCGCCTGTTCAAGTTGCGCTTCGATCTCGCGCGTGAGCTGGTCTTCCTTGCGCTGGTGCAGCTTGCTTCGCCGCAGCAGGTCGATCGCACGATGCTTGGCCGTGCTCATGAGCCAGGCGCCGGGATTGTCCGGCACGCCTTCGCGCGGCCAGCGCTCGAGCGCGGCGAGATGCGCGTCCTGCATCAACTCCTCGGCCAGCCCGACGTCACGAACGATGCGCGTGAGCCCGGCCACGAGCCGCGCCGACTCGATGCGGAAAATGGCCTCGATTGCTCGATGGGGATCGGTCGCCGTCATGGCGACCGATCAGAGCATCAAGCGCGAAAATCATCAAGGGCCAATGACCGTTGGCCGCCGAACGCCAATCCTTTCAGCAATCCTTGCCACCTTCCAGGATCTGGTACGAGATGCATTCGCCGTCGCCGGCCACTTCGAGGAAGCGCCGCGCGCCATCGATCGCGGCTTCGCGCGTGGGGTATTCGAGCATGGCGAAACCGCCGATCAGTTCCTTCGCCTCCACATACGGCCCATCGATCACGCTGCTCTTGCCGCCGCTGCGCCGCACGACGGCGCCATTCTTCGCCAGCGACGCAAAGCCGCCGCCGGAGAGAAATTCGCCGCGCTTGATTGCATCCCCGACGAAAGCGTCCATGGCTTCCTTCTCCTTGCCGGTCGGCTGGTGCGCCGGATTCGTTTTCGCGTCGGGAATGTAGATGCTGAAAAATTTCATGCCGATTCTCCTTGGGTCAGTAGCGCTCAACGCGCCGAACGCTGGTTGATCTGGGCGACTTTCGCGCGCTGGCGCTCTTCCTGCTCGCGCAGCTCCGGCGTGAATTCCGCGCCGAAGTCCTCGGCCTCGAACACTTGCCGGATCTCGATTTCGGACTCGCCGAGCTCGAACGGATTGGGGCAGCGCTTGACCCACTCGATCGCCTCTTCGATCGACTTGCACTGCCACAGCCAGAAGCCGGCGACAAGCTCCTTGGTTTCCGTGAACGGTCCATCGACGACCGTGCGCCTGGCGCCGTTGAACTTGACGCGCGCGCCCTTCGAACTCGGATGCAGCCCCTCGCCCGCCAGCATGATGCCGGCCTTGACCAGTTCCTCGTTGAACTTGCCCATGTCCGCAAGCAGCTTCTCGCTTGGCATCACGCCGCTCTCGCTTTCCTTTGTCGCCTTTACCATCACGATGAATCGCATGACGTTCTCCTGTTGGTTGGATGAGCCGGGTTCAGCCGGATTTCCCGGCTCTCACTGATAACGTCGAACGGGAGGCGGCGGAATCGACAGGGACGAAGAAAAATTTTTCACGAAAATCCCGTCATCCCAGCGTAGGCTGGGATCCAGTTCTTCTGCAGGGTGAGGAGTACCGAACAAGTCCAAAATTGCCGTCATTCCCGCGAAAGCGGGAATCCATTTTTGAT
>Ga0157372_10007052_pt1 | contig 11968 bp, 9 predicted proteins | sample C55metaG_FD_115307 | JGI IMG/M metagenome (GOLD analysis project Ga0157372, IMG submission 115307) | Corn rhizosphere microbial communities from Kellogg Biological Station, Michigan, USA - C5-5 metaG | ecosystem: Host-associated > Plants > Roots > Rhizosphere > Soil | place: USA: Michigan... | reverse complement strand
TTAATATCCTTAAGAAAGTTTAGCAAGCCAAAAAATGACGCGTTTCAGCGGAAGCAGGGTGGGGGCGCGCGCGATATCATAAAGAGAAACCATGCTGAATCGGCACTCAGAGAGAGCGAAACCCGATCTCGACTAGTGGCAGACACCGCCCCTGTGCTGATCTGGATGTCAGACACGGACAAACTCTGCGCATATTTTAATCAGCCTTGGTTGGATTTCACCGGACGATCTCTCGAACAGAAGATGGGAAATGGATGGGCGGAGGGTGTCCACCCAGATGATTTACAGGCTTGCCTCGATACCTACACGCATCATTTCGATCGTCGCGAGAAGTTCAGAATGCAGTATCGGCTCCGTCGACACGATTGGGGTGTCCGCAAATCGCCAACTCAACTTTTCAATTATGACCCCTTGGATACGCCCAGCGGCTCCGAAGAATAAGAACCGTGCCGGAAGAAGAAACCCTGAGAACTTGCAGAAGCACTTCTCATCAACAAGAGCCGAAGAGCTAAAACGGCAGGAAGCTTCCTAGACGGGGTAGCCATGTTGAAACCGGATAGCGAGGCTTCAATCTGCAGCATTGGTGCGAAAATCGTCCCGGCAAGGAAGCGGCAAAGTAATCACGAATGCCGATCCTCTTCCAACTGCGCTATCCACTCTAATTGTTCCTTTGTGTTGCATCACAATCCCATACACACTCGAGAGACCCAAACCCGTTCCTTTGCCAGAAGGCTTAGTCGTGAAGAACGGATCGAAAATTGCGGACCTTAATTCCTCCGGGATGCCAATGCCCGTGTCTGCAACAGTAATCGAAACTGCTGCAGGTGTTTCGCTCCGTTCAGGGGCAAGCGCAGCTATGGAAGTAGAGATTGTCAACTCACCTCCGTTCGGCATGGCATCGAGTGCGTTCACGATGAGATTTACGAGCACCTGCTCGAGTTGAGAAGGGTCTGCTTCAATGATGGGCAGTTCATGACAGAATTCCATGTTGACTGCGACGTTTTGTCGAAGAAGAGGTTGCACCAGGTGCAGAACTTCTACGATAAGACCGTTCACGTGAACAGGGACTGAATGCATTTGTTGGGTTCTTCCAAACTGCATGAGCCGGCGGATGAGGCCCGCTGCGCTTAACGCCGCCGTAAAGATGTGATTAAGTTGAACCTGATGCTCCTGCCGTGTGATGTCGTCCCGTCTCGCTGCTTCCGCGCTCAGAGTTATCGTTTCAAGCAAGTTGTTGAGGTTGTGGGTGAGACCCGCTGCAACAGCACCGAGAGTTTCCAGTCGCTGAAGCTGATTGACTGTCCGGCGAAGCTCTACTTCAGAGGTCTCGTCCACGATGAACGCAATTACACCCGACATTCCCATTGCGGAAAATGGATAAACCCAGGCAAGTAGCCATTTTGACGTGCCATTGGGAAATATGGCACGCATCTCCTGACCTTCCACCCGCTCTCCCTGAAAGGCCCGCATAACCGCTGATTCGTCGAAGGCTATCTCGTGCCCACTTGAGTCCTGCAAGCGATACTTCGCTCGCAATTCCCGAAACGCAATCGGCTTATCGGCGGACTCGCCTAGTAAATCGACTGCCGTTCGGTTCGCAAAAATCACGTTTTGTTCGCGATCGACAACCGCCACGGCAATGCCGATCTCTTCAAAAATGGTCTCCAGGAGCCCAGCAGGATGAAGTCCAAAGATCGGCATCTTTCGATAGCCTAGGCGTCCGAGGGCTGCATGGAACTGTCAAGTCTTCCGGCATTGCCGGATTCTCGTCGACACGTCTTGGCAATTACTAATTTCGAATAGACGAGAGCACGCTCCGGCCCGACTGTACCTTTTCTCAGTAGCGACCATTCCGGGGTCAGTCGCACCCTTGGTGCATAGAGAGGTCCTATGTCCGCCAAAGCAGTGATCGCTGTCCTTATTGCCGTTGCGTTGTCGACCAGCAGTAGCGACGCACAGAACTACACCTCCGTTGCATACGCGTATGCCAAGATCGCATTTCCGGGCGCTGCGCTAACAATCGCGAATGCCATAAATGACAATAATGTCATCGTGGGATCGTTTTTCGACACGAATTCTTCAGTGCATGGCTTTGTCTATTGGAAGGGCAATTACGAGCAGGTCGATTATCCTGGATCTTCGGAAACCGAGGTGCTCGGAATCAACGACAACGCAGATATCGTTGGCGTGTATCAGATTGTAGGCCCGTTGAATTTTCATGGATTTCTTCGGCACAACGGACAGTTCACTAGCCTTGATGTCCCGCAAGCCGAGTTCGGTACCAAGGTCTTTGGGATCAACAGGGATATGACTATGGTTGGGAGTTTCGACGATTCGCAGGGATTCATTCTAAAGAGGGGAGCATTCACGGTCTTCAATGCTCCACAGCTGCCTGGGGAAGGGTTTCAGACTCAACTTAACGGAATTAACAACAACGGTTGGAGCTCCGGGCAGGTGTTCTCGGGCGGGGCCTGGCGGGGCTTCTGGTTCAGGGAGCAGGATATTGACTTTCTCCAGCCGCTGGGCAGCAGTGACAATCAGGTAACCGGCATGAATCGCCGGGGAGACATTGTCGGATGTCATGATGCGACCTCGGGATTTGTATCTTTTGAGGTCGAACCTTCGAAAAACAAACAAGAAGAAAAAGAGCCCTTGCAACCACAGCAGAAACTTGCGTCCTGCGCTTCGGGCATAAACTACGCGCGGGTAGTCGTTGGCAATTACTTCCAGGTGAATCAGATCGCAGCATTTGTAGGAGTACCGCAGATGACACTTCGCGTTCATGGCACAGCCGACCAGTCGTCAATAACTGGCCCAGTGCGATTGTCAGCCATGGCATCGGGTCTACATCCGGTAAGACAAATACAGATCTGGTCTAATTACCACAAGATCATCACCGTCAAAGGCGCCTTTCTGAATACGCGGCTTCCTTTGCCAAAGGGCCTCAACAGAGTGGTAATCGTAGCGGTTGATTCAAAGAATAAAACGGCAAAGGTAGCGCTTAGGCTCACGGTTCGCTAAAAAGCGTCCCGTAGTCAAACAAGAACGATTAGCTAAGATTTCTCTCGCATGAACCCGTCATAAATAACAGTTATGAATACCCCTTATAACTGATATCCAGAGTAGCACCAATGGTAGTTCAGTTCGGCTGATTACCCTAGGAAACGAAGAATCGCATACGCTGGAGGTTGACATGGGGAGACCCCGAATCGTCATCGCCGATGACCACGAAATAACAAGGATTGGACTCAAATCTATTCTGGCGAGCACGGGATTATATGAAATCTGTGGGGAAGCTGGAGATGGGCATCAAGCCTTGGAGAAGACTTGCCGCCTGCGTCCCGACCTCCTCGTGTTGGACGTTGGTTTGCCATTCCTAAACGGGGTAGAAGTCGCCCGCCTACTCGAATCTAAAAGTCCACGAACACCGATCTTAATCTTTACAGAGGTCGACTCCGATCGAGTAATGTTGGACGCCTTCAGGCTGGGAGTAAAGGGATTCGTGGTGAAATCGGAAAGTGCGGCAGACTTGTTGGCCGGTATCGATACAATACTCCACGGCAAAACGTTTTTTACGCCGCGGATAGGGCAGATATTACTCGACTGCGCGAAGCAATGTGGGCCCGCTGAGGTATTGACCACCCGGGAGAAACAGGTTGTGCAGCTTGTAGCGGAAGGATATTGCACCAAAGACGTCGCCCAAAAGCTCGCATTGAGCGTGAAAACCGCAGAAACGCACCGCAGCAATATATTACGAAAGCTCCACGCTCATTCAACCGCTGAGGTAATACTTTATGCGGTCCGAAACCACATTGTCCAAGTAGAACGGATTCCTGAAGAACTTTCCATAATCCAGTTCCCGGGAGCTGACACGAGTGCGAGCACGAATTCGTCGCAGGCCGCCGCAGCATAGGAGGTATATCCAATGCTCTCATTGAGACGATCGACCCAGCGGAATGTGTCCAGCCCGTCCACGGTCGTTTGCGTAGACGACAACGAGTTTGTATTGGAAGTTCTTGACTGGTACCTGGAGTCGCAGGGGTACAAAGTCGTGCAGTGCTCGAACGCGTCGCAGGCGGTCGAGATTGTTGAAGAAGTGCGCCCTGTCGCTGTGACCCTCGATTTCGAAATGCCTGTGATGGATGGGGCCGCAGTGGCTGCTGCAATCAAGTCGAAGGTGCCGCATCTCCCTATCGTCATGTTTTCCGGCAGCACCGAGATACCACAGCAAACACTTGACCTAGTCGATTGCTTCGTCTCGAAAGATGCTGTCAACGGCTTTGGCGCGGTTGCAAAAGCCTTGGACTGGGTTCTCGCAGCTAAGAGGAAAGTTCGTGGCATGCATCAAGCAATAGCGGCCAAAAGGATCGCATGAGCCAAGACTTGCAGGCCTCGGACCCGGCACTGTCGTACCGGCACGATTGATCTAAGGTTGACGTTGGCTTTGGCCCTTTGGCAGCGGAGCCGGAGGTCCGCGTTTCTTGCGAATTGCTCGGCCGATGTCTGGTAAAAACTCCTTCAGGACGCTAAACGCGATATTGCTGGACATTGTAATTCCAAAACTGACAGCTGCGTCGCCGGCTGTGTGTTGGCTAGGAGGCTGCCACGTCCGAGACAAGAACGCTCCAGCCGCAACCCCTGCCACCTGAGAGACCGATGGGTGACGACTCCCATCGTCGTGTCGAGCAAGAACACCGCTTGCAAGAGCGTATCGGGTGCGAGACCAAAGCCCACTCTTCCCAGAGTTGAAATAGCGATTATCTTCGTGCAGACCACTGGAGCAGATAAATGTGACCGTCCTTTGGATTGAGTACTGCCCAAGTATGTTCGCGAATCTTCTCCCGTATCCCGCAAAGTCTTGATGCCATTCTTTAGGTTTGTCATTCCATTGGTCAATGCCTGCGGAGGTCGACGCTTTGATGAACCCCAGCGGGTTAATCATCGCCTTCCAGTAGATTTGCGTTCGCTCTCTCTGAGTTAGCGGTGCGAACTGGTCAGCGCTCATGACTCCGGCCATGTTTAGATAATTGAAGACGTATTCAACTGCTCTTCCGGAACTGGCCGAGGACGATGATGAAGCGGCAGGATCTTGCGGTTGAGCTTGGGCAATATAAGGCGACAAAACGCAGATTGACAATAATAGTCCGAAACAAAATCGCATTGTTGATCCTGAGGCGTGCAGTTCCGCGCGCGATGGCTCGTTAAACTCCGCTCCTACGGCTTCCAAACCGGTGGCCACTCATTGTTTGTCATCTTTCCGGGGGGCTGGGTGAACTGTAGGTTCTGACAGTGGTGTTATGGCGAGTCTCAGGACACCATCTTCACGTGAAGATGAAATCTGTTCGCGAAAATGACACTGATCTCTGGAATCGTCCTAGCGCATTTGTGCTCCAGTGGGTTTGAGTCATCAATCTAACGAGAGGTAACTATGTCCCAAGAACTTCGCCTGACAACGTTGGCACTCGTGGCCTTAATAACAGGGGGGTGCGTTTCTGCTGCCGCCCAGAAGACGGAAGTTAACGGAACAATCATTTCGAGGAGCGGCGAAACCTTGTCGGTGAAAGCTCCCAGCGGGGGTACTACGACCGTTGTGCTGAGCGGAGATACACAGACGCTGGACAAAACCGGAGTGTTTGGTCTGCGCAACGATCATCTGGCCGACACGGTGCTGATACCCGGACTGAAAGTCGAGATTGATGGAAGCACTGATCAACAAGGGCGACTGGTTGCGCAGACTATCACTGTGGACGGCGACGACCTCGAAGCTGCCGAGATGATCCAGTCCGGCTTGCACCCTACAGCAGAGCAGGTTGATGCAAATGTCCAGGCTATCGCGACGAATAAACAAGGCGTCGAAGCCAACAAGGTCGAGCTTGCCTCTCAAAAAGAAGACATCACTGAGAATAGGCAGAGAATACAGCGAAATATGCAGGACATTGAAGAGCATACCCAGCGTTTTATGGCGCTCACAGACTTCGACGTAAAGGGAAATGCAGTGGTGAAGTTCGATGTAGGCAGTTCAAAGCTGTCGTCAGACAGCGAGGAACAACTTAAGTCAATCGTTCAAACTGCCGCCGGCCTGAAGGGATACATAATCGAGGTGATGGGTTATGCCGATGCTACCGGCAACGCTGAAATGAACACGAAGCTTAGCGAAAATAGGGCTAAAGCTGTCGTTACGTATCTCGTTCAGCAGGGAGGCATTCCTGTCCGTCATATTGTGGCGCCTGGCGCTATGGGCGAGTACGGTCCAGCCGCTCCGAACGAAAGTAAAGAAGGACGCGCCGAGAACCGTCGAGTCGAGGTCAAAGTGTTGGTCAACAAGGGCGTAGCCGGCAGTTAGCGGCTGTCCCCTCGTTATGCTCGACGCAACGAGAGCTAACAGCGCAGCAAGTTAAGGCGGTTTGAGAAAGCCTTGAATCGGACGCCCGTGCGTCCGATTCCTTTTGAGAATCTCCGGGCATGAAAGTTTAGCTTCTGCAGACAATCAACTTGTAACCTAACCGCTAACTCAGTTGCTGGTCAGCCAGTGGAAAGCACTAGTAGGCCTTTAGTCCGTGCCCCTTGAAGATCTCTTTTGTGAGCTCAACGACCGATCTGAAAGGAGGCTCAACCTCTGCAAGCTGATACCTGAGTTTGAGCTTGTCCCACTTGAATTTTCCCATCTGGTGAAATGGCAAGACGTCGACCCTGTGAATGTTGCCAAGGCTGCTAGCGAATACAGCGAGACGTTCAATATCCTCAAGGTCATCGGTTACGCCGGGGACCAAAACAAAACGAAGCCAGACAGGGCGCTTCCGACGCGCCAATCGAGCAGCGAAGTCGAGCACCGGCCGGATCTCCATGCCCGTAAGTGTTCGATGGCGTTCTGGCGACCAACTCTTAATGTCCAGCAGCACGAGATCTATATTTTCCAGTTCTGCGTCGCTGATTCGATCCCCGAGTGCACCGTTTGTGTCCAGGGCTGTGTGAATGCCCAAGTCCCGGACAGCGGACATTAGTCTGACGGCGAAACGGTCTTGCATTAGCGGCTCACCGCCGCTGAGCGTAAATCCGCCTTTCATCGTGTTCAGCCCATGGCGATACTTGCGCAGCTCTTCAACAGCTTTTGCCACCGTGACGGGGGTCCCATTTGTCAGGTTCCACGTGTCAGGGTTGTGACAATACAGGCATCGAAACTGGCAGCCAGTTGTCCATGCGACCACGCGCACTCCTGGCCCGTCCACCGTTGATCCTGTGGTGAATGAATGCAGGAACCCTAGCTCACCTGTGGCTAGGGCGCGCTTTATATCGGTTTCGGGTACATTGCGGCCTCGATCGATCCGGAGTTCGTATGGGCTTGTCGCTTCGAGCTCAGTTGCGGCGAGGTGGTTCTCCACTGCCATACCTTTTACTCTCCGTGGAACGTACGGTTAATTACGTCCATTTGCTGGTCCCTGGTGAGGCGCACAAAATTGACGGCATAGCCCGAGACCCGGATCGTAAGGCTCGGATACTTCTCAGGGTGATCCATTGCGTCGAGGAGCATTTCGCGATTCAACACATTTACGTTCATGTGATAACCCGTCGCGCCAAAGAACGCATCAAGAATGTTTCGCAAATTGGTGATGCGGTCCTCAGAGACTCGGCCTAGGCTCTCAGGTATTAATGTCGAGGTGAGGGAAATGCCGTCTGCGGCATCACGATAAGGAATCTTTGCAACTGATGCCGCTGATGCATGGATTCCATGACGGTCCCGACCGTGCATGGGGTTTGCCCCAGGGGCAAAGGGTTCTCCGTGACGGCGACCGTCCGGGGTATTCCCTGTATTCTTTCCATAAACGACATTGGACGTGATCGTTAGGACCGATTGCGTGTGGAGCGCGGCTCTGTAAGTTGGGTACTTCCTTAGTTTGTTCATGAACGTCGTAACGACCCACGACGCAAGTTGGTCAACCTTGTTGTCATTATTTCCAAATTGCGGGAATGTGCCCTCGATGTTGTAGTCTTTAATCAGGCCAGTCTCATCACGCAACGCCCTGACTTTGGCATAACGAATGGCGGACAGGCTGTCGGCAACGACTGACAGCCCAGCTATGCCAAAGGCCATGGTCCGCAGCGGAGAATAATCATGAAGCGCCATCTCCAGGCGCTCATAGGCGTATTTGTCGTGCATGTAATGGATGACATTCATGGCGTTGACGTAAACGCCTGCCAACCATTCCATCATCGCTTCGAATTTCTGAACGACGTCATCGAAGTCGAGATACTGGCCCTGCACCGCAGGAAATGCTGGGCCGACTTGCTGTCCTGTGATTTCGTCTCGCCCTCCGTTGATCGCATAGAGTAAGCATTTGGCGACGTTAGCTCGGGCACCGAAGAACTGCATTTGTTTGCCGACCAGCATTGGCGAGACGCAACATGCTATTGCGCCGTCGTCGCCCCAGCTGCGGCGCATGATCTCGTCACTCTCAAATTGAATTGAGCTGGTGTCGATGGCAACTTTGGCCGCGAAACTCCGGAATGGATCCGGAAGACGCGGAGAATACCAGATGGTCAGGTTCGGTTCAGGGGCTGGTCCGAGCGTGTACAAAGTGTGGAGGAAGCGAAAGCTGGTTTTTGTTACGAGAGGCCTGCCATCGTCGCCTAAGCCGGCTATGGATTCCGTAACCCATGTCGGGTCTCCCGCGAACAGAGCATCGTATTCCGGTGTACGCAGGAATCGGACGATGCGCAGCTTTATTACGAAGTCATCAATGATTTCCTGTGCTTGCTGTTCGGTTATAAACCCCTCGATGAGATCTCGCTCAAAATAGACGTCCAGGAATGTCGATGTCCGGCCTAACGACATAGCTGCGCCATTCTGCTCTTTCACGGCTGCTAAATACGCGAAGTAGAGCCATTGCACGGCTTCGCGTGCGTTGGTCGCCGGACCGGAAATATCAAAGCCGTAAGTTGAGGCCATCTCTTGCAGTTCTTTGAGAGCGCGAATCTGTTCCGCCAGTTCTTCTCGATCGCGGATGATCTCGTCGGTCGACATCTTGAAATCCAGGTTACGTTTCTCGTCCTGTTTATGGTCAATCAGGCGAGCGACGCCATAGAGAGCGACACGGCGGTAGTCGCCAATGATTCGGCCGCGACCATAGGCGTCGGGTAGACCGGTGAGAATGTGGGAAGCGCGGCAGCGTCTGATATCAGCTGTGTAGGCGTCGAACACAGCATCGTTGTGGGTTTTACGATATTTCGTGAATGCTTCCACAACATGTGGATCGGGTTCGTACCCGTACGTCTTAAGTGCCGAAATAATCATCCGAAAGCCGCCGTTGGGCATGATCGCGCGCTTGAGCGGCGCGTCCGTTTGCAGGCCGACGATGATTTCATCGTCTCGGTCGATGTACCCGGGGGCATGTGCCGTTATCGAGGTTGGGATCTGGGAAATGTCGAGCACCCCCTTTTTTCTCTCTTCAATGAAGAGTGTGCTCAGCTTCTTCCACAGTTTCGTCGTGCGAGAAGTGGCTGGCGCAAGAAAAGACTCATCCTCGTAATAAGGGGTGTAGTTCTGCTGGATAAAGTCTCGAACGTCAATATCCTTTTGCCAGAGCCCAGGAGCAAAGCCCTTCCAGGCCAGGCTGAGTTTGTCGGTCAATGTAGTCGAGGAAGTTGCGGTGACCATGAATCCTCCGATCTCTAACGAACTTGGTTCCCTAAGCGGCTCTTTTTAGCGGCAAGACCGCTGCAGTTGGAGCCTTACCTGTTTCCTTGAGCAGAAAAGTGAGCACAACCGCCACTGCGATGCCTAGCAACATCGGCGCAAACGCCGTTCGGTACTGTGGCAACTCCATTCTGTCAGCGCCAAGAGAGGAACGACGCAATATCCAGGTGAAAGCCGGCGCCAGGAGCGCGCTTAACGAGAAGTTCAGGAAACTGATTACGCCTGTGGCAGTCCCCCCCAAGTGAGGTGGGTTGGCTTCCTTTATCACGGTGTACGGGATCATCGCGGCCCCGGACGCAATCCCAGCTAATAATCCGACAGTGTACGGGGGCAGCAATCCAGGTGGTGCGAAGAGAATCCAGCAAAAGCATGCGAAGAGAACGAGGGCACCCCCAATAATTACCGGCCTACGCCGACCAATCCGATCCGATATATAGCCGAGCAACGGACACCCGATAATCCAGCCCACCGGAATCGACGCCGAACGCAGGACAGCGTTTGTGTAGTCGAATGCATGGGCTTCCTGGAGATAGCGCACACCCCAGATCATTGTGAAGATGGTGGTTGGGATGAACAACAGACCTGCGATCAGCCCACAGTAGATTGATTGAGGATTTTTAAAAACCGAAGCAAAACCAGAAATGGTGTTTGATAAGCCTGCGGTTGCTTTTTGTTTCTTGGGTTCGGCCGGAAGAAAGATTAGCAAGAGCACCCCAAGACAGAAGCCCGCAATCCCCATATGCAACCAGAACGTCTTGCACGATGTTCCACCGGCGATCAACGGAGCGACCAAAAATTGTCCCGCTGCTCCTCCTGCCATGCCGAACATTTGCGTTGCTCCGATCAAGGTGGCGGCCATGGACGCAGGAAAGCGTGTTGTAGCGATGTAAATCGCTCCCACCGGGGCGAATCCGCCGGCGGCTCCCTGCAAAAATCGCCCGAAACTCGCTGCGCCACTATTTCCAGTCGCGAATAACAGAGCACCGATACCCGCGGCTGCAGCAGCAATAGGAAGGATTTGTCGCAGCCCAAGGCGGTCCATGCTTGCACCAGCTGCCAGACTGAAAGTGGAATACCCGTAATAAAAAAAAGAGACGATCGAGGCTACTTCGAGAGTGCTCTTTCCTAGAGCATCGGAAAGTTGCGGCATCATCACGGAAGGCGATGATCGTTGCACATACTGATAAAAATAGAAAAGCGAGGCCACGAGCCATGCGACAGAGGCGGTCTTGCTGAGATTTCCAGTCGAGTGCCTGGTTGTGGAATATGCGCCGACGGACATTGCTCTCCTCAGGGTTGATTGGTGTTTGCGCTGAGAGGTGATCAGCAGAGCACTAGCGAGACTGCCAGGCCACCTTCCGATGTCTCTTTGTATTTCGCGTGTTCATTTCCTTGGCGGTCAATGCCATTGCGGCAATACTGTCCAGGTCAACGCGCCACTGCTCTGGTATCTCATCGCTTCGCGATGTAATAGCCGGTCCACGGCTTCACGGCCCCGTAGGCGGAGCGCTCGATGCACGAATCTGAACATATCCTGCAACCGGATCGCAGGTCATACCCAGGTGATGATCGAGCGCAGACTCGGCGGCGTTTGAAACTACTTTCGGATGGCCATCGAGCACCGGCGAAATCATTGCTGCGGACCTTGAGGACCCGATTCCCACTGTCGCCTAATAGCCTCCTTCCGCACGGAAAGCGTCGCATTGTGCTTGCATGGAAAATCCTATGGCTCGATCCATCGTGCTTGCAGAGACGGTTATTCAGAATTGCAGTTCAGTTATCAAATTGTCAGAGCCACGCATAGGCAGCAACTGCTATTTGTTTCAGGAAGGCGCCAGTATTTGTCCTGGTTCGAATCCATCGTCTCTTAGGCACGGCCAATGATGTCCTCTCCGCTGAGAATGTCCCGAAGTGCGACGTGCGCGTAGTGAAGCTGAGATTTGCTGGTCACTGATCTAATGCACAGTCGCGAGCCTACTTCGCCATGCGTAAGACCATGAATGTCGTGCAGGATCATGACGAGGCGCCGGCGCTCAGGAAGGGCAGCAATGGCCTGTGTCAAAGCTAAACACGTAAAAGCTTTGTATCCATAGGAAGGCGGTCGAGGAGATGGTTGCGGCAGAGTATCGCTATTCCAGTCAAAATCGCTCAAGGACACATGCAAACGATTGCGGCGGGCCCGCAGAAACATCATGACAGTGTTCACGGCAACCCTGTGCAACCACGTGCTGAATCTTGCCTCTCCACGAAAGCCATGCAAGTGTCGAAACGCGTGGA
>Ga0157372_10007051_pt1 | contig 11969 bp, 11 predicted proteins | sample C55metaG_FD_115307 | JGI IMG/M metagenome (GOLD analysis project Ga0157372, IMG submission 115307) | Corn rhizosphere microbial communities from Kellogg Biological Station, Michigan, USA - C5-5 metaG | ecosystem: Host-associated > Plants > Roots > Rhizosphere > Soil | place: USA: Michigan... | reverse complement strand
TGCCCGTGCATCACCTCATCGCGCGACACACCGGCCCCCTCGGCCCAGTTGAGCCAGTACTCGGCATGGTTCTGCTCGACCCGGATATTGCGCACCAACCAGCGCCGCGCAAGATTGTCACCGGGGCTACGGCCGAAGCGGGTCTTGAGCAGGCTCAGCGCCATGTAAGCGGGAAACCGCTCGATGACCGGCCAAATGCCTGTCATGAAATTCGCCGTGGACTGGTGGTCGAGACTGGCCCCCCGCATCAGATCCCACAGCTCATGATTCACAACGCTCTGCTTGGCGCTTTCGCAATCGGCCACCATGTCCTGCGCCCACTGCGGGTAGCTGGTCAGTTCGGTAAGTGAGCCACTGCGTTCGAAATGGTTTTGCATTGCATTCTCCTAGAGTTGGACACGTCAGTTGGTTACTGCTTCGCTTGGCCGGCATCGCATACCGATGCCGGTCGTACCCCCGGCATCGGTATGCGATGCCGGAAATCCTGGATCCGCGATCCGCGGTGAATTCGCGTGGAGGCGGCGTAGCCGCCCTGGTGTCAGTCCGGAGGATGAACATGCCGCTGCGGCGACTGACCATGTGGATACCATGCCGCAATCCGGCTACGCATGCCCGTGGGCGCGGGGTGCGGGCATGACTCGTGGCGTTACGCATGCCGCGACGGACTTCGGGGTGACCCCGTGCGAAACCATCGCAACCGGGTTTGACAAGAGGCAGGGACGGCCTTAATTTACCAAAAGGTAAACTAAACAAACGCCCTTCATGCCAGCCGATCCGCTCAGCACCACCTTCGCCGCCCTCGCCGACCCGACCCGTCGCGCGATCCTGGCCCGCCTCGCCTCGGGCCAGGCCTCGGTCACCGAGCTGGCGCAGCCATTCGAGGTCACCCTGCCGGCAATCACCAAGCACCTGAAGGTGCTCGAACGCGCCGGGCTGGTCGCACGCAGCCGCGAGGCGCAATGGAGGCCGTGCCGCTTGCAACCACAGCCGCTGCGCGAGGTGGCCGATTGGGTGCAGCAATACCGCGCGATGTGGGAACAGCGCCTCGACTTGCTGGAGGACTACCTGCACAAGCTCCATTTCGCAGACGCAACCCCGGCCGCAGCCACAAAGAAAAAAACCGCCTCGCCCCCATCACGCGTGCGCAAGCCCAAGAGGTGACCCGCCATGACTCCCTCCGATTTCAACACCGGGCCATTGGCCCAGGTCAACTGCCGGCACGAGGCCGGCGGCTGGACCCTGGTCTTCGTGCGCGAATTGCCGCAACCACCCGAGCGCGTGTGGGACGTGCTCACCGACCCCGCCCATCTACGCGCCTGGTCGCCGTATACCGCGAACCGCAACCTCGGCGCGGTCGGCGACGCCAGCCTGAGCATGCTCGACAGCGAGCAGCCGGACATCCCCACCACGGTGACCCGCGCCGAGCCGCCGCGCGTGCTGGAATACAGCTGGCAACTGGAACAGTTCGGCCGCAGCGTGCTGCGCTGGGAGCTGGAGCCGAGCGCGGGCGGCACACGGCTGACCCTGCGCCAGACCATCCGCGACCAGGACTGGATCCCCAAGGTCGCCGCCGGCTGGCATCTGTGCCTGTTCGTGGCCGAACGCCTGCTGCAGGGCCGACCGATCGCGCCGATCATCGGCGAAGCCGCGCTGGCCCATGGCTGGGCCGAATTGCGCGACGCCTACGCGGCGGAGCTGCACATCACCGGCAAGGACTCGTTGCACGATCACTGAACGGCAGGCACGCGGTGACTCATCCCGAATCACTGGTGCTGGCCGGCATCACCCACGGGAGAACGCTCATGAGCTACGTCGATGGTTTCGTGGTACCCGTTCCGCAGCAGAACCTGGCGGCTTACCGCACCATGGCCCGCAAGGCAGGCAAGGTCTGGCGCGAGCATGGTGCGCTGGAATACGTCGAGTGCGTCGCCGACGACGTCCACCCGGGCAAGCTCACTTCTTTCCCGCAGGCGGTGAAGCTCAAGGATGGCGAGGTGGTGGTGTTCTCGTGGATCGTCTATCGCTCGCGCAAGGATCGCGACCGCATCAACAAGCTGGTGATGGCCGACCCACGGCTGGCCTCGATGATGGATCCGAAAGCGCTGCCGTTCGACGGCAAGCGGATGTTCTTCGGCGGTTTCAAGACGATCGTCGAGTTGTAGCGATCAGCGGCCAAGCGCGCTGATGTCCGCCGCTTCCAGCACCGGCTTCGGCGCCCCGTACCGAGCCACCGCCAGCATCGCGCGGCCGACGACCTCGGTGCTGAGCACGACGGCCGGCATCAACACGCGTAGCAACGGCAGCAGCGGCCGGCTCAGCGCGTAGAACCAGCGGTACGCAACCGTCTTCGAGCGGATGCCGTCCAGCGGCTGGATGATGCCGGGGCGGAACACGTAGACCGCCTTGAACGGCAGCCGCTGCAGCGCGTTCTCCAGCCGCCCGCGCACCCGTTTCCACATGGTCGTGCTGGTTTCGCTGCTGTCCGCACCAGCGCCGGACACGTAGACGAAGCACATCGACGGGTTGAGCCGGGCCAGCGTCTGCGCCACCGCCAGGGTGAGGTCGTGGGTGAGCCGGGCGTACTCGGCCTCCGCCATGCCCGACGAGGTCACGCCGATGCAGAAGAAGCCGGCGTCGAAACCGCTCAGCTGCGCCTCGACCGCATGGCAGTCGAACAGGTCCGCGTGCACCAGGTCGTGCAGTTTCGGATGCTGCTGTCCGGTCGGCGTGCGGCCCAGCGCCACCACCTCGGTCACGTCATCGGCCAGCAGGCACTCGCGCAATACGCCTTGTCCCACCATGCCGGTGGCACCGAGCAGCAGCACCTTCATGCTCAAGCTCCTTTCAAGCGGGTGAACCCGTCCGCGCTCCACGCTTCGCTGCCCACGCCGTGGTGCACGAAGAACAGGCCGGCCGGGTCGTACTTCTGCTTCGCCGCCGCCAGCCGGGGGTAGTTTGCACCCCAGAACGAGGTCGACCAGTCGCGCTCGAAGTAGTCGCTCTCCGATACATACGAACCGGCGCCGGGCGCCGCCCGCCGCAGCGCGTCGATCGCCTTGCCCATGGCCGCGGCGCGATCCCGCGCGCGCGCCAGGTCCGGCATCGGACCAGGCATGCCCGGGAAGGCTGGCGGGCCGTCGCCGGCGATGATGGCCAGTGCGAACGCATCCAGCACCTGCGGATTCGTCGCGGTATCGCGAGCGGCGGCAATCTCGTCCGCCGGCGCACCGGCCAGGCCCTTGTTGAAATGAAAGCCCACGCCCCAGTGCCGGGTGCAAGCGAACAGGGCGTCGACCAGCCGTACTTGCCGCTCCTTGTGCAACAGGGAGGCCGGCAGCCACGCCGATTTGTAGCCGTGGATGAACCAGCCCACCTGCCCCTGATCGCCTGCCCACAGCACATGGGTCCGCGGCGCGGCGGGGCGGTCGTCGTCGACCTGGAAACCGGGCGCGTGCTGACGGAAGAACTCGGCATCCCACATGTGCCGGGCCGGCAACGCCAGCACCTGGAGCGGCTTTGCCTGCACGTATTCCTTGCGCGCACGGACCCAGTCGAGCAAGGGCGCCCAGACCTGCTCCGCCTGCGGCTGGCTCAGGCCCTGGAACACCATGCTGATAGCCACGGTGTTGTCCGAGCCGAAGTGGATCTGCTCGCCCCAGTGCGGGTTGAACAGCGCGTCCCGGTAGAAGGCGACCACCTTCGCGATCAGGGCGCGGTAGGCCGCATCCGACGCGGCCTTGATCGAACCGGACACGCCGCCGAAGAACTCCGGCAGTTCACGCGTGCGCAAGGTCAGCCGGGTGACCACGCCCAGGCTGCCGCCACCGCCGCCCTTGATGGCCCAGAACAGGTCCGGGTGGGTGCAGGCGTTGGCGATGCGCACCTGGCCGTCGGCGGTGACGATTTCCGCCTCCAGCAAGCCCGCCGCCGCGGTGCCGTAGCGCTTCGAGAAACTGCCGAAGCCGCCGCTCTGCACCAGCCCGGCCACACCCACCGTGGTGCAGCCGCCGCCCTGCACGTAGCGGCCGCCGCGGGTGGTCACCGCGTCGTAGGCGTCGATCCACATCGCGCCGGCACCCGCCGTCACCGCCGGCTGCGCCTGCACTGCGGCGCAACCCTGTCCCGTGAAGGCGTCGTGCAAGGTGACGTCGTTCATGTGCCGCGTCCACACCAGCAATGAATCCGGCGCGTCCGAAGTGCCCTGGTAACTGTGCCCACCGCCCTTCACCACCAGGCGCAGGTGATGCTCGCGCGCGAAATTCACCGCCGCGACCACGTCCGTCGTGCTTTCGGCGGCCACCGCATACACGCTCGGCTGCGAGGTCCACGCATCGACCCAGCCGCTGGTCTGGGTCAGCGCCGGCTGGTCGCCCAGATAGAACGGGTTGTCCAGATGCTTCAGTGCCTCGTCGCAGGCGGCGCTGGCTGGCGTCGAGCCGCAACCGGCGAAGGGCGACTCCAGCTTGAGCAGGCGCCCGCCGACCTCGCGCTTCAGGTGGTCCCAGCTGGCGGCGGCAGGCCACATCGGGTCGCCGGGACGCACCCGCGAACGAAAACGTGCAGGCATCACGGCGACTGTCTCTCGTGCCACCGCCAGGCCGCCGGAAAGGACACCCGGCAGGAACGGAATCGCCAGCGCGGCTTTCAGCAGATCTCTTCGTTTCATCGCATCGCCCTTCCGGGAAGATCGTCTTGGAAGTCGCACGATGCGACGCAAACGCCCCGCGCGCCAGTTGCCGGTGACGAATCGCACCGCGCCGGTGACCAGTGGCGGCAAATCGGGACGGATCGCCGCCGGCGGCCGGGGCGATCAGTCGTGGTGCTCGCGCAACTGCGGGGGTGTTCCGCTGCGATCCAGTCCGCCCCCTTCCAGCCAGCGACAAGTCCCCACCCTGGCGCGGGCGATCAACCCGGCCGCCGCGGAGTAGTCGTATGGCGAGACGTCGAGCGGGCACAGGCTCGGCACGATCCGCAGCTCCACCGCACCACCGGCAAAACGGTCCGCGTCGTACACCAGTTGGCGCGCCACCAGCAGGCTGAGCGCGTGCATGGCGCGCGCGATCGCGCCCGACGGCGCCCGCTCGAGCGCGCAGGCAAACCCGGTGGGCAGCACGATCACCCGCGTGGCGCCCAGGCCGATCGCTGCCGAGATCGGCGTGTTGTTGGCCACACCGCCGTCGATCAGCCAACGCCCGCCGATCTGCACCGGCGGGTACACGCCCGGGATGGCGGCACTGGCCAGCACGGCGTCGACCACCGAACCGGTGGACAGCAATGCCTCCTGCCCGGTCAGCATGTCCGACGCCACCAGGTGAACCGGCAGGGCCGCGTCTTCCAGGCGCCGATAAGGCAGATGGCGCTCGAGCAGACGGCGCAGGCCGGACGAATCCACCAGGTGATCGCGCCGGCGCAACAGGCCGAACACGCTGCCCAGGTTGAACGGAAACACCTCGCGGCGTTTCAGCGCGCACCAGATGCGTTCCAGTTCGCGGGCGCCGGCCATGCTCGGATCACCGGCAAAGTAGGCCGCGTTGATCGCACCGGCGGAAGCGCCCACCAGGAACGCCGGCGCCTCGCCCCAGTCGAGCAGCGCCTGCAGCATGCCCACCTCGACCGCGCCGAGGCTGCCGCCACCGGCCAGCACGAAGGCGGTGCGCCGCTGCGCACTTCCAACGACCGGAATTGTCTCTGCCATGTCAGTCGCCTGCACGAACCCATACCGCGGCGCGGCCCACCATCTGATGCGCACCGTGACGGCAGGTTCCTGGCCCTGCCCGCGACATGGTCGCCGGCGCTACTGCGAACCGCTGCGCGATGGCGTCGCCGTGCAGCCACGGTCGCACAGAAACCAGGCGGCCGCGTTCGGATAATCCACCGTCATGCTGAAGTGATCCAGCACGTTGGCGCCGATCGCGCCCTCGGGCGGCTCGTCCATGATGCTCGCCATCATGCCGAGGAAAGCCTGGTCGGGCCGTTCGGTGAACCACACCGGCCCCACCGTCCAGCCGGCGATCTCCAGCGCCGGCACTTCGATCAGGCGCGCCTTGAAGCGTGGTGCGAACAGGTCGTCGCCGTCCTCCACCACGGTCCATCCGGGGTGCGCCTTGTGCCAGCGCTCCAGCATGCCGGTGGTGATGTAGCTGGTGACGCCGAAGCCGTGCACCGTTTCCGTCCCGCTGGCGCGCTTGCCCCTGACGGTGGGGTGCGCGGTGGCGCCGGTGTCCAGCAACATGTTCAGCGGCTTGCCGTCGACGCGCACCACGATGCGCGGGAAGTGCTGCACCACCTTGCCGCCGTCGTCCATCTGGAAGCCCAGCGGTGCGCGATGGGCGGCAGGATCGGCCTGCCAGTCGGCAGCCTCGACGACCAGCCGGCGCTGCGGATAGTCGAACGTCCATACCCGGTTGCCCAGGTAGGCCGCGCCGAGCTGTCCATCGTCGGAATGCGGCTGCGGGTTCACCATCAGCTTGCCCGGGCACGGGCCGAGCGTCGCAGGAAGCTCCTGCCCGGGTTTGTAGGCGGGCGGCGTCGCCACCGTCAGCGATTCGCCGCCGACCGCACACATCCCGGTCTGCAGCCCCAACCGCTGCACGGCCTCGGCCGACAGCCAGTACATGCCCGCAGCGCCGCCACCGCCGGTATCCACCAGCAAACGCAGCGACGACCCGTTCGTGGTCTGCGGCGTCGCGTAAAAATGTCCGGCTTCGTAATGCGTGGGAATCGTCTGCGCAGAGGTGGCACCCACCAGCAACGCGGCGGCGAACAAGGCAATGGTCATCGGGTTCCTCCGGAATGGGCCGATCCTACGCCGCGCTCCGTCGCGTTCCATGTGTCGACCGACATGGTCGGCGGCAGGCCCCCAGCGACATGCCCAGACGGGAAGCCAACCCGATGAAAGCCCTGACTGGCGCTGCATCAGGGCTCACCCGGGGTGGAATCAGCCGATGTGGAACCGTTCTTCGGGCAGACGGCTGTCGATGTAGTGGCCGAGGCTGCCGACCTCCTGTCCCGCATGCGGGTGCTCGGCCCTTGTCTCGGGCATCCGGATGGACGGACGCCGGTTACCCGTCGCGTTGCGGACGGAGGGCGACACTGCCTTTTTCGTCGATGGCAGAGTCGGGAATGAATAGTTCAGGATCAACATGGCCGTTTCCTCGACATCACCGATGTGGGTGACGCTTACAGTAGGCCGGGCGTACGCTCGCAAAAAGCGACATTTTTGCAATCCGGTCTTGAGGCGGATTCAACATGGGTCGGCTGCCACTCACTGCCTTGCAGGGCTTCGTGCTTGCCGCGCGCACCGGCAATCTCTCGTCGGCGGCAAGGCACCTCAACCTCACCGTCAGCGCGCTCAGCCATCAGATCCGCAGCCTGGAGGAGCGCCTGGGCCGGCGCGTGTTCATGCGCGGGCCGCGTGGCGTCGAACTCACCCCGCACGGCGCGCACCTGCTGGAACTGGTGGGGCCGCAGTTCGAGGCGATCGAACGCGCATTGCAGCAATTCTGCGCACCACACGCCGACGTGTTGACGCTCAGCGTGATGGCCTCGGTGGCGTCGAGCTGGTTGTTGCCGCGACTGCCGCAGTTCGTCGCGCGGTACCCGCAACTGCAGCTCAACCTGCAGTCGAGCGTGCAGCTGGTGGACTTCGATCGCGAGCCGGTCGACGCGGCGATGCGCTTCGGTCGCGGCGATTGGAAAGGCGTGCATGCCGAGCATCTGTTCGACGACTGGCTCACGCCGATCGCCAGCCCGGGGCTGATCGCGCGACTCGGTCGGCCGACCCTGGCGAAGCTGTCGGACTGGCCGCTGCTGCGCGACCCGGAGAACGTCTGGGCGAAGTGGTTCCACACCTTCGGCGGGACGCCGCCCGCGCGCTATGTCGCCCACTTCGACGACAGCGAAACCCTGCACCGCGCCGCCATCGAAGGCATGGGCGTCGCGCTCGGCCGACTGACCATGGCCCGCCCCCTGGTCGACGCCGGACAGCTGGTGCTGCTCAGCACGCATCGACTGCGCGCCGAGTACGCCCACTACCTGGTCTATCCGCCGCGCAGCGCGGAACACCCGGCGCTGCTGGTGTTCCGCGCGTGGCTGCTGGACGAGGCGCGCCGCTACACGCTCGCAGCGGAGCACGCGCCCGCAGCGGAAGGCCGGCGCCGGAAAACGTGATGGCACCGCCACACATGCTGCCGTCCCGGCCGCGGCACGCGTCCGCGTGATGGCGGCGCACGCCGTCCCCGGCGTGCGCCCGCTGCGCTCAGCTCATTGCGCGCCGGGCGGCGGAGTGGCCACCAGCACCATCCACGACACACTGAAACGATCGACCAGCATGCCGAAGCTGGAGGCGAAGAAGGTCGGCATCAGCGGCTGCTGCACCTGGCCGCCGGCGGCCAGTGCGTCGAACAGGCGCTTCGCCGCGGCGTCGTCATCGGCGGAAAGCGCCAGCGAGAAACCCTTGAACTCGGGCTGGCCGCGGCTGAAACCATCCGACAGCAGGACCTGGGTCGCGCCGATCTGCAGGCAGGCGTGCATCACCTTGTCCGCCGGCGGTTGGGTGCCGTCGGGACACTGGGCGGAGCCTTCCGGACCGTCGGCATAGCGCATCAGCATGACCACCTCGGCACCGATGGCCTGGCGGTAGAACGCGATGGCCTCTTCGCAGCGGCCGTCAAAGAACAGGTAGGGTTGGGTTTGCATGGGTGGCCTCGTCGCAGGGTGGCACAGCGGAGCCGGACACCGGCTCTCCCGACTGCGACGAACGGCCCGGCTCCAGATCGACAGGCGTCAGCGCATGCTGCCGCTGTCCAGGTAACGCTGGTGCCACGACAGCGCCTCGTTCAGCAGGTGCGGGGTGTGCTTGCCGTAGCTGTCGCGACAGGCGCGGTCGAAGTAATCCTGCAGCATCGGCCGGTAGTCCGGGTGCACGCACTGCGCAATCACCGCCCGCGCGCGCTGCTTCGGCGACAGCCCGCGCAGGTCGGCCAGGCCCTGCTCGGTGACCACCACGCCCACGTCGTGCTCGGCATGGTCGACGTGACTGACCATCGGCACGATCGCGGAGATCGCGCCACTCTTGGCCGTACTCGGGCTCATGAAGCAGGACAGGAAGCCGTTGCGGGCGAAATCGCCGGAGCCGCCGATGCCGTTGATGATGCGACTGCCCGCGACGTGGGTGGAATTGACGTTGCCGTAGATGTCGGCCTCGACCATGCCGTTCATCGCGATGCAGCCGAGCCGGCGCACCAGCTCGGCGTGGTTGGACATTTCCTGCGGCCGCAGCACGATGTGCCGGCGGTAGAAGTCGATCCGGCGCACGAACTCCTCCACGCCCTCGGGGCTCAGCGACAGCGAGGTGGCCGAGGCCATCCCGATGGTGCCGTCGCCGATCAGTTCCAGCATGCCATCCTGGATCACCTCGGTGAACGCGGTCAGCCCGCGGAAGCCGCCCTCGCGCAGGCCACCCAGTACCGCATTGGCGATGTTGCCCACGCCGGATTGCAGCGGCAGCAGTTGCTCGCCCAGTCGCCCCGCGGCGATCTCGCGGCGGAAGAATTCCACCAGGTGTTCGGCGATGCGCCGCGACGCCTCGTCCGGCGGCGCGAACCGGCCCAGCCGGTCGGGAGCGTCGCTTTCCACCACCGCAACCACCTTGTCCGGGTCGCAGCGCAGGTACGGCTCGCCGATGCGGTCGCCCGGCTGCAGCAGCGGGATCGGCTTGCGATGCGGCGGTAGCGCGGTGCCGTAGTAGATGTCGTGCATGCCGTCGAGCCCTTCGGGCTGGCGCCGGTTCACCTCCAGGATCACCTTGTCGGCCAGGTCCAGCCAGGTCTTGTTGTTGCCCACCGAGGTGGACGGCACCAGCCGGCCATCCGGCAGGATGCCGGCAACCTCGATCAGTGCCACGTCGATCTTGCCGAGGAAACCGCACCACGCGTACTGCGCCACGTGGCCCAGGTGGATGTCCATGTACTCGATCTGGCCGGCATTGATGCGCGCACGCAGTTCCGGATCGGACTGGTACGGCAGGCGAAAGTCGATGCCGCCCACGCGGGCCAGCGCACCGTCCAGCTCGGGCGCGGTCGAGGCCCCGGTGAGGATGCGCAGCGCGAACTTGTCGCCGCGCTCGTGCGCCGCGGCGATGCGCGTGGCCAGCGCCAGCGGGACGGCCTTGGGGTAGCCGGCGCCGGTGAAGCCGCTCATGCCTACGGTCATACCCGGCAGGATCAGCTCGGCCGCCTGCTCCGCTGACATGCGGCGCGCGGCCAGAGCGGGATGTGCAATGCGTGCTGTCATGGTTTTTCAACTCGTCAGAATGGCTGGCGCAGGAAGCGTCACCGTGCGTACCGGCAGGCCGCGACCCGGCCAAAAACCCATTCTGGACGCGCAGATGCGCGCCGCCAAGGCGACTTTCGGCGCCTGCGTCAAAGCGCCACCGTCGCCCGGCTTTTTGCAAGCGCGGCCGAGTGGTGGTCAACTCCGTGAAATACGGTGGCACAGACCACCACCAGGGGACGACCAGCTGATGCACCCACACACCTCGAAAAACCCATGCCCGCGGACACGTCACCGGCACCTGTCGCGCCTGCTGCTGGCCGCTGCGCTGTTCGTGCCAGGCCTGGTCGCCGCCGCACCGTCCGCACAGGCACGCTGGCAGCGCCAGGCGCAGGCGATCACGATCACCCGCGACGACTGGGGCATCGCCCACGTGCACGGCCGCACCGACGCCGACGCAGTGTTCGGCATGGCCTACGCCCAGGCCGAGGACGACTTCAACCGGGTCGAGACGAACTATCTCAACTCGCTGGGCCGGTTGGCCGAGGCCGAAGGCGAGTCCGCGATCTGGAGCGACTTGCGGCAGCAGCTGTTCATCGACCCGGTCGAGCTCAAGGCGCTGTACGCGAAGAGTCCGGCCTGGCTGCAGGCGCTGATGAACAGCTGGGCCGACGGCTTGAACTACTACCTGGCCACACACCCGAACGTGCATCCGCGCGTCATCAAGCATTTCGAACCGTGGATGGCGCTCAGCTTCAGCGAGGGCAGCATCGGCGGCGACATCGAGCGCGTCTCGCTGAAGCGGCTCGAAGCGTTCTACGGCCGCAACCCCACCGCCCTGGCGCGCGCGGACACGCCGGCCAGTTGGGTCGAGCCGACCGGCTCGAACGGCTTCGCGATCGCGCCCAAGCTCACCACCGACGGCCACGCCCTGCTGTGGATCAACCCGCACACCTCGTTCTTCTTCCGCTCCGAGCTGCAGATGTCCAGCGACGAGGGGCTGGACGCCTACGGTGCGGTGACCTGGGGCCAGTTCTTCGTCTACCAGGGCTTCAACCGGCACATCGGCTGGATGCACACTTCCACCGGCGCCGACGTGGTCGACGAGTTCGCCGAAACCATCGTGCACAAGGGCGGCAAGCTGTTCTACCGCTACGGCAAGGAACTGCGTCCGGTCACCACGCGCACGATCCGCGTGGCCTACCGCGCGAAGGACGGCACGATGGCCACGCGCAGTTTCACCGCTTACTTCACTCACCACGGCCCGATCGTGCGCGAGGCCGACGGCAAGTGGATCGCCACCGCACTGATGAACAAGCCCATGGAGGCGCTGGAACAGAGCTGGCTGCGCACCAAGGCCAGCGACTATGCCAGCTACATGAAGGTGGCCGAACTCAAGGCCAATTCCTCGAACAACACCATCTTCGCCGACGACAAGGGCGAGATCGCGTACCTGCATCCGCAGTTCATCCCGAAACGCGACAACCGCTTCGACTACACCAAGCCGGTCGACGGCAGCGACCCGGCCACCGACTGGCAGGGCCTGCACAAGCTCGACGAGGCACCGCACCTGCTCAACCCGCCGAACGGCTGGATCATGAACACCAACAACTGGCCGTACTCCGCCGCCGGCGCATTCAGCCCGAAGCAGGCGGACTACCCGCGCTACATGGACAGCTTCGGCGAGAACCCGCGCG
>Ga0157372_10007047_pt1 | contig 11974 bp, 6 predicted proteins | sample C55metaG_FD_115307 | JGI IMG/M metagenome (GOLD analysis project Ga0157372, IMG submission 115307) | Corn rhizosphere microbial communities from Kellogg Biological Station, Michigan, USA - C5-5 metaG | ecosystem: Host-associated > Plants > Roots > Rhizosphere > Soil | place: USA: Michigan... | reverse complement strand
GGAGCCCCGGCAACATTCTTATGAGAACGAATCTCGCAACAGTGCTCGATCCGAACCGGAGAAGCAACGATGCTGGAGAGTTTGAAACTGCCCTGCGGCGGCGAATTGTGGTGCAGGATCAGGCGATCGAGAAGGTGGTAGAGATCTATCAAATGTTCCTGGCAGGCCTGAACGCGCCAGGACGCCCCGTGGGGAACCTGCTGTTCCTGGGACCGACCGGGTCGGGGAAGACGCGTGTAGTCGAGGCGATGGCGGAGGCGCTGTTTGGGGACGCGCGGGCGTGTATCAAGATCGATTGCGCCGAGTTCCAGCACTCCCATGAGATTGCGAAGCTGATCGGCTCGCCCCCGGGATATCTGGGACACCGGGAGACGCATCCGCTACTGACGCAGGAAGCGCTCAACCAGTGGTTCACGGAGAAGCTGAAGCTGTCGATCCTGCTGTTTGACGAGATCGAGAAGGCTTCGGACTCGCTGTGGCAGTTACTGCTGGGCATTCTGGACAAGGCTACGCTGACGCTGGGCGATAACCGGCGAGTGGATTTGTCGCAGGTCATCATCATCATGACCTCGAACCTGGGTGCGGGAGAGATGATGAACCTGGTGGACGGCGGGTTTGGATTCGCGCCGAAGGTGGTCGAGGTAGATGAGTCGTTCGACGACAAGATCCAGCGGACCGCGGTGGAAGCGGCGCGGCGGAAGTTTACGCCGGAGTTCATGAACCGCATCGACAAGACGGTGGTGTTCAAGACACTGCGCGATGAGCATCTGTCGCAGATCCTGGAAATTGAATTGGGCATGGTGCAGCAACGCGTGCTCATGGCGGCGGGCACGAACCAGTTTGTGTTCAGCTGCACGCCGGCGGTAAAGGAATATCTGCTGAAAGAGGGCACGGATCCGCGGTATGGAGCACGGCATCTGAAACGGGCCATCGAGCGGAACCTAGTGTTCCCGCTGGCGAACCTGGTGGCCACGGGGCAGGTGAAGCTGGGGGATTTTGTGCGCATCGATATGGCCTCCGAGAACAAGATCATGTTTGTGAAGGAAGCGGAGAACGCGATGGCGCCGATCATGCTGGAGCGGTATGGAGCCGCGGCCGGCAACCAGCCGTCGACGCGCGCGGCTCGAACCGCGGCGGGAAATCGCCGGGATTTTGGAGCCAGCCCGTCGGTGGCGGAGAGCAAGTAGGAAATGCAGTTCTCAGTTCCCAGTTCCCAGTTCTCAGCGAACCGGCGGAACTGAGAACTGAGAACTTTTGAGCAGCTCGAGTTTGGATGTATCGCTAAGTTCTGTTCTTCTCGCTTGACCGCATCTCGCGAGTCGTATCTCATGGGCGCCGGGACTTCCGGCGCCTTTTTTTATTTCACCAGGGTTGTGAATGGGCCAACCGCCCGCGAAATAATCCTCATCGAAAACCAGAGTGAATAGGACTGCCAGGCTAGGAGTATTGTGCTTATCCGCAGTTGTGTGGGCGGGAGGATTGGCGCATGCGCAGGATGGGGCGGGGGCGATCTCTCCGGGGGCGATTTCGGTGGTGGGGAATCCTTCCGATCGAGGATTGGCGCCTCTGCAGACTACGCGGGAGAAGTGGGACAATTTCGCGAAAGAGACGGTGGGGCCGCTGACCTGGGGCGGGGGCGCGTTCAATGCATTGTTTTCGCAGGTGACGAATACGGATCCGAAGTACGGCGTAAACCGGGTGGCGCTGGGCAAGCGGTTTGGGGCGTCGCTGGCGGACATCGCGAGTGAGAATTTCTTCGGGGATTTCGTGGTGGCGTCAGCGTTTCAGGAAGATCCGCGATACCACCGCAAAGGCGAGGGATTCTCTTTGTGGTACCGGTTCGGATATGCGATCAGCCGGAGCGTAGTGATTCGCAAGGATACGGGCGGCAACACGTTCAACTTCGACAATGTGCTGGGAAGTGCGGCCAGCAGCGCGTTTTCCAATATCTATTATCCGGCTGCGAGCCGGAATGGCAACGCCATGCTGATGCATTTCTGGACCGACGTGGCGGACAACGGGTTCGTGAATCTGGCCCCGGAGTTCTGGCCGGACTTCAAACGGAAAGTATTCGGACGTTGGATGCATCGGCCGGTGGAGCATTAAGAGCCAATGCGACCGCATAGCCTGTCGCGCGTTGCCGGGGATTATCTAGCGTCCATCCACAAAAGATACGCTTACGCTGCGCTGTGAAAGCGGAGCCACGTTGGAAGGCGCGATCACGTCGTCACTGTCAGGATGACGGCGCAGCACCGGGGCGTTGTTGTCGCCCTCATCGTTGGCGTGATGGCGCAGGACCGGGGCCTGGGAGGCGAGCAGGTGTGCTTTCACTTCCTGAAATTCGTCGGTGTCGAGGATGTAATCCTTGCGATTGGGCAGGAATTCCGCCATCTCGGACTGGATACGCCCGATGCGTTCCTCAGTCAGGGGATAGTTGGCAAAGCTCTTGGCAATCTTCGAGTGGAACGGGAGTTTTGTTCCCAGGTGATAGCCCGGGATCTTGGCCATTTCTGATTTCTTGTGCTCCTCAATGGCATGCAACTTTTCGAGCGCATCGAGGAGAGCCTGGGGATCGTAACCGGCGGCGTAGGCATACTCGATGGCGAGCAGATCGGCTTCGTACTCGGCGTCGCGGCTGAATTTCTTGACGGAGAGTGGTCCGGCGAGTCCGCCTATATCGGCAGCTCCCGCGCCCGCGGGGCCCGCAACGTAAGCAACCGAGTCGATAATGCGGCAGACGTCACGTCGAGTCATGGCGCGGGTAGCGTGGCGGGCGGCGACATGGGCGATCTCGTGTGCCATGACAGCGGCGAGTTCGGCTTCGTCATCGGCGGACAGAATCAGCGCGCTATCCACATAAAGAAATCCTCCGGGAAGGCCGTAGGCGCGGGGAATATCGCCGGAGTCGATGACCTTGACGGTGAAGGGAACTTCCGCGTCGGAATAGCGGACGATCTTTTGAGCGAGGCGGTTGACGTAGGCGTTCACGGCATCGTCGTGGATGATCTTGGTGGAGCGGTCGAAACCCGCCGCGATATTGCGGCCGAGTTCGAACTCGCGCTTCACCGAGTACAGGTTGAAGCCGCGGCCGATGCCGCGCTGGCCGATGTGGTTGATGTCGTATTTCTGTGGCTTCCCTTTGGGAGTTTCCTTATTGGGTGCTTCGACCGTTGGGAGCGCCGGGGGATCAGCCGGCTGAGATGCGGGCCTGGCCGTCGACATCACGGGGCTGAGAACGAAGGCAAGCGCGCAGGTCAGGCATCGCGCAGCAGAGTTGAATTTTCCCTGGGTTTCATCGAGGCGGGATGAAGAAGGCATTGGGCCCCCCCTACCGAAGTGTTGAGAATCTTACAACGAAATGGACGCTGTGCGGCACAAAAAAGTTGATGACATAAATTGTCACTGGAAGCCGCAAAAGCCGCGCGGGACGGGCACTTTCGGGCCATTGTGGATTCGCCGGCTATTCCCGGCTTGAGTTTGGGGAAATCGAGTTCTGTCGAACAACTTCAGGGGATCGGGCTTAGGGAACAGGGGATAGGATCGGCGCGCCGCTTCGCTTTGGCAGATTCATTTGGCTTGATAGACCATCTTTCCGGCCACCATCGTCCACAAGACCTTCGTTTCGCGCATGTCTTCTGGGGAGTCGGTCAGGACATCGCGATCCAGAAGGACTAAATCCGCGCGTCTGCCGGGGGCGATTACGCCAATGGAGTCGAGATTCATCGCCGTGGCAGAGTTGCGGGTGTAGGCGTCGAACATGGCTTGGCGCGGCATTGCCTGGGTCGCATCGAGGATGCCTTCTTTGCCCTTGCGGGTTTCGGCTTGATAGATGGCGCGGAAGACGTTGGCTGTGGACACGGGCCAGTCGCTGGCGCCGGAGATGATTCCGCCGTTGTCGAGGATGGAACGGGCCGGGTATTGCCACTGGTAGATGCCGGGATCAACGTAAGGTTTGAGTATCTCGATGGTGTCGTTCGCGGCTTCGGCCCAGTAGAGCTGGAGGGCGCTGATCACGCCGAGTTCGCGAAAGCGGGGGAAGTCCGCAGGCTGGATGAATTGTTCGTGGGTCAGGGTGTGAGGGAGATGGGAGTTGCCGTTGGCTTTGCGAGCGGCGGCGATGCCGTCGAGAGAGGCGGTTACGGCGGCATCCCCGATGGCATGGACGTGAATGATGAAGCCTTGCTTGTCGGCGCTGATACAGAGGTCGGCGAACTTTGCAGGATCGAAAAGCAGATCGCCGTTATGACCGGTGTTCTTGTAGGGCTTGGTCAGGTGCGCCGTCTGCGAGGGAAATTCGGCCACGCCGTCGGCGAAGATCTTGATTCCGGTCACGTGCAAGTGAGGGACATCCTTATATTGCGCTCTTCTTTTTTGGACCGCCGTTAGCTCGGCGACGGGATCTTTGGCGAACACTTGGGGGAAGGCGACGATTTCGGAGTTGAGTTCTCCGTGATCGGCGAGGGCTTTGTATGCGCTAAGGACCTGATCGGAGGCGAGAGGATCGAGCCAGGCGGTGATGCCGAGGCTGTAGTTGTAATTGAGGGCGGCGCGGGCCCCCTCCAGCAGCTTTTCGGGGCTCGGCTTGGGGAGAAGCGGTTCGATTTTTTCGAGGCCCGCATCGACCAGGAATCCATTGGGCTGACCGTTCGAATCAATGCCGTAGTAAGCGCGCTCATCGCGACTAAGGGTCTTGAGGAATTCTGCAGTGATGCCGGCGCGCTGCAACAGAGCGTGATTGGCCCATGCGGTGTGACCGTCCATGCCATGGAGGAGAACGCTCTGGTTCTGGTAGGCGCCCGCGCTGAAGTCCTGATTAAGGACGTCGGGATGAGACCAGATTTCGAGCGGAAGTCCCTGGACTTCGACGATGTCGCCGCGCATGCCGCGTCCGGATTTCTTGGCCTCGTCCACGAAAGCCGGCAGTTCGGAGACCGATTGAACCTTGTCAGTGGCGTCGGCAGCGATGAGGCTGAGGCCGCCTTCGATGGAGTGGCTGTGGGAATCGATGAAGCCTGGGAAGAGACTCTTGCCCTGGAGGTCGAGGCGCTCTGCATTACGGGAGACCGATTTCAGGACCTCTGGCAGATTTCCGACGGCAACAATTTTTCCGGCGCGAATGGCGACAGCGTCGGCGTAGGGATTCTGCGGGTCGGCGGTGAAAATTTGGGCGTGGTAGAGGACGCGTTCGTCCTGCGCGAAGGCGGATGTCAGAAGAAAAAATGTTGCGGCGAACAGAAGGAGGCGGCAAAGCCCCGAGACTCGTCCCATGATCGGTCCTTCGGAAAAAGGAGGTAACTGATTTGCAGCAAAACGGAAGAGACACTATACACAATTTGGGTCTTAAATCGATCCTGCTGGCGAGGGCTATTACCTTTGCGATCGCAATGGGGGCGGCGGTTCGGGCTCGGCGGAGCCGTCGGTTCTGGCGTCTGAAGCGGCAAAGTTCAAGCCCGATTTCGCGTTGTGGTCGATGGCTTGACCGCGGCCCATGTACATGGAGAAATCTCCACGCACCTCAAGTTGATGGCCGAGATTGGTGAGTTGCTGGCGCGTGTCGGCTGGCACCCGGTCTTCGATCAGAATCTGGCAGCCTGGATCGAAGTTGCTGCGGACGGTGAAGCGCGCGGTTTCCATGGCCGCCTGTAGATTCATGCCGTAATCGACAACGTCGGAGACGAATTGAGCGTGAGCTAATGGCTGGTTGGCGCCCCCCATGATGCCGAATCCGATGTGGTCGTCGCCGTGTTCCATGAAGGCGGGAATGATGGTGTGAAAGGGACGCTTGCGGGGGGCAAGGGCGTCGGGCTGGGCAGGGTCGAGCATGAAAAGAGCGCCGCGATTTTGCAGGACGAATCCCATGCCGCGCACGGTAATGCCGGAGCCGAAGCTGGAGAAGTTGCTCTGGATAAGAGAGACGATATTGCCTTGCCGATCGACAGTGGTGAGATAGGTTGTATCGCTGGAGGGAGGCGTGCCAGCTTGGGGATTGCAGTTGGCTTTGTGAGGATCGATGAGTTGAGAGCGCTGCTTCGCGTAATCCTTTGAGAGCAGGCCTTTGACGGGGACTTTAGCGAAGCGGGGATCCGCGTTGTAGCGGGCCAGATCGGCGTAGGCCAGCTTCATGGCTTCGATTCGCTTGTGAACTTCTTCTGTACTTACTGGGCCGGATTTGGCTGGCTGGAACTGCTCCATAATGTTGAGCATTTCGAGTGCGGCCATTCCTTGACCGTTGGGTGGAAGTTCGTAGACAGTCCATCCGCGATAGTTGGTGGAGATAGGATCAACCCACTCCCCGGAAAATTCCTTGAGATCATCGGCGGCCATGGCGCCGCCAAATTCGTGTTCAGTCGCCAGGATCGCCTGCGCGATTTCTCCGGAGTAGAAGGCTTGCGGTCCTGACGTGGCGATCAGGCGGAGGGCCTTGGCCAAGTCAGGGTTCTTGAATATCTGGCCCATCGATGGAGCTTGGTCGTTCATCAGGAAGACGCGGCGGGATTCAGAATCCTGCTTCAGCTTAGGGGCGGAGCCCTGCCAATCGCTGCCGATCAGTTCTTGCACGGCGAATCCGTTTTCAGCATAGAAAATTGCGGGAGTGAACAAATCTTTCCAGGGAAGGAGGCCAAAGCGCTCGTGCAATTTGTGCCATCCTTCGACCGCGCCCGGTACAGTTACGCTATCGATGCCGGCGGGAGGCATCTTGGTGGCGCCTTTCTTTTTCAAGTAGTCGATGGTGAGCGCTTTCGGAGCCCAACCACTAGCGTTGATGCCGTAAAGCTTGCCCGACTTGGCGTCCCAGAAAATGGCGAAGAGGTCGCCGCCCATGCCGTTCATGTCGGGCTCCATGACGCCGAGGGTGGCGTTCGCGGCGATGGCGGCGTCCACGGCGGAGCCGCCGCGGGCCAGGATTTCGGCTCCGGCCTGCGAAGCCAATACCTGGCTGGTGGCCACGATGCCGTATTGGCTGATCACCATGCTGCGAGCATTGGTACGGTCCTGGCAGAACGCAGTGGTCGAGATGAATAGAAGAAGAGCAAAGACGGTGTGACGAGTCATTGAGATTCCTGATGGAAAGGCATTGTGGGGCGCGGGGCGCGAGCCTGTCAATGCAGAGGTGGAAAAGGCGAGTCTCGGATTCGGGTTCGCGGCATTCAGTTATTCAAAATCGGCAGGTGCGGGGGCTTCGCTAGACAGGATTGAGTTGGGCGGCTCTTCCTTAGTCATCTGACTGCGAAACAGGTTGTGGCTGTTTTTCTTCGGACTCGACCATGGCATTTACGCGCTTGAGAATCCTGTCCAGAATCTTCTGAAGTCTGGAGCGGGGCCGTTGTTGTTGCGTGGATTGGAGGAGACGTTCGCGGAGTTTTTGCAGCTCTTCGTGGGTCATTTCACTTCTACTAATTGGAATAAGGATAACGCTGCCCGGTGTTTTTTGTCATGGGACACTGGCGAAAACATTTTTCGGATTTCCAGCTATTGCACTGACGGATGATGCGATAGCAGGTTCACATGCCCACGTCTCGCAACCATCGGCGAGACGTGGGCACCCTGCCCACCGCTTGCGGGATTTCACGCATTCGCATCGTTAGAGTGGCGCGATAAGACGCACTGCTGCGGCCTGAAAGCTTTGCCTGAAGCGCGGTTTCGGTACTTCTGATATCTGGGACGGTGATACTCGTTCCGGTACTCTGCTTGCAGATCCCAGACAGACCCGGCCCATCAAGGAAATCCCAGCGCGGAAGTTGCGTTCCTGATGCGGCCAAGACCGAAGCAAGATCCCAGCTTACTTCTCTCTTGAGGACTGATGCGTCGTACAAAATTTGTGTCGATTCTGCTGCTATGTGCGGCAGGGGTGGGGTGTGGTGCGGGCCCAGGAGCGCAAAGCAAGCTTTTTCCCGCCTCCATTCCGAGTTCTAATTCCAACATTGCGGATTTGACCGCTAACAATACCAGTGCCGCAGACAGTTTTTTGAACCAGTCAAACGGCAATCTGGGCGCCAACAATGTGAGCAAGGTTAATGTGCATTCGCTGCTCTACCCGGGGGCGACGACCAAGATCTTTGCGCACCTGATGCTGTGGTTCGGAAAATCGAACCACATGAACGTGGGATACAGCTCCACCGATCCGGCGCAGATCCAGCGGCAGATTGCTGACATGATCAGCCGCGGAATTGATGGCGTGGTGATTGACTGGTACGGTCCCAACAACTCCGTCGATCAGGCGACGCAAGCGGTTATGCACGAGGCGGAAAAGCACGCGGGGTTCACGTTTGCGATCATGATCGATGCGGGCGCGATGGGAAATGCGTGCTCGGGTTGCTCATCGCAGGAGGCGTTGACACAGTTGCTGCAGTACGTGGAAAAGACATATTTCCGCTCCTCCGCGTATTTCACGATTCAGGGGCAGCCGGTGGTGACAAACTTCAATGTGGATGGGGCGGTTGACTGGCAAAAAGCAAACGGCGCTTTGAAAACTCCTCCGCGATTTTTGTTTCAGGATCAGGGTGGGTTTACTCACGCCATGAGCGACGGCAGCTATTCGTGGGTGATGCCCACAACCCCCGATTACGGTTTGGAGTATCTGTCGAGCTTTTACCAGACCGGACTGTCATTTCCTCGAACCGAGACCGTGGGATCCACCTACAAAGGGTTTAATGACGCTTTGGCCGGGTGGGGTTCTGGACGGGCGATTGATCAGCAGTGCGGACAGACATGGCTGCAAACGTTCTCGCAGATCAACAGCACGTACAACTCGGGAAGACAGCTTCCCTACCTGCAACTGGTCACATGGAACGACTACGAGGAAGGTACAGAGTTGGAATCGGGGATTGATAGCTGCTTCTCATTGGAGGCGTCTGTCTCCGGGAACACGCTGGAGTGGAGCACCAACGGGAACGAGAACACGGTCGATCACTATGCGGTGTACAGCAGCCAGGATGGGCAGACTGTCACGCCGCTGACCCACACGCAGCCTGGGACGCATTCGGTCGATCTGTGCAGTTTGTCACTGCCACCAGAAAAAACCTCGCTGTATGTGCAGGCGGTAGGTAAGCCGATGCTGGCGAATCGCATGCCGCAGCCGGTGAGCTATACGCCGGCTTGCGGCGGGTCGCACTGAGAGCGGAGAGAGGTACAAGAACAGGGGCAAGGGGGTAGGGATCAGGGGATAGAGATCCTTATTATCTTGCCCCTTCTTCTTTGGTGCGCGTCATACGGGGAAGCAGGATCAGGATGAGTCCGTAGAACACAAATGAAACCACCAGGGATGCGGGATTGCCGAAGCGGAGATCCTCCAACATGAGTTTGAGCGTGCCCAAGGCGACAGCGGCGTAGGCGATCCAGCGAAGTTCGAGATGGCGTCGCCGCGAGGCTAGACCGAGAGCGAGGGCCAGCATACAAATCACCACGGTGCGGATCATCGATAAATGGGAAGCGGCCAGTTCGAGATGGCCTTCGGTGAGACGGACCGTTGCGGCTACACCCCAGCCTGCGATGGTGAATGCCGCAATGCCGGCGGGGAGGAGCCAGAGCAGGCGCCGGCGGCCTTCGTCCACTTCCTTGCGGGATTCGACGGCGTAGCAGAGTCCGGCAGACAACGCCACGGTCCTAGCTTGCCAGTCCGGCGAGGCGGGGACCGTTCCGGCGAGCGAATTCCAGACGTAAATGGGCAGCGAAGATACAGCCGCTGCGCTGGCCAGATAAAACGATGCATGGAGTCCGAGGCTCAGCCTGGCGGTGCGGGTGTACAGGATGGCCGTGAGCAGGGCGGATGCGCAGAGGAAGGAAATTTGAAAGTTGCCGGGCAGAAGCAGAAAGGTTCCAGCGACGAGAAGAGCAGCGGCCCAACTCGCGGAGACACGACGGTTGCGGGTATACGGAGCGGCAGCAAATCGCCACAGGGTTCCCCAGTAGCAGATGGCGGCGAGCAGGAGAAAAAGAAATCCGAGGGCCGGTGCGGCGGCGTTGTGGGATGCGCGCATCATGCCGAACGCAGCCAATGCGAACGATGCTGCCAGCTGGGCGATCTCGAAAACCGAGATGCGATACCCTTGAACGAAGACGCGGAAGGCGACGGCGATGCCATAGATTGCCGGCAGCAGAGCGCACAAGGCGATTAAGGTTGCGGGCGCAACGGCGCGATATCCCTCGGGCACATGCTCCGAAGTCAAAATGTAGACGCATAACCACACCGTGAAATCGGCCGCTATGGCGGGGATGATACGAAACGTCAGCTCATGGCCGAGGGAGACAGTGGTTTCGCATGCGGCGGCAATCGCCAGCAGAGCGAGCGTCAAAGGTACGAGTTCGCGGGTTCCGATGATGAGCGCGATGGCGGTGCTCACGGAGGCGAGAGTGGCGATCCAGGGAATGACTTGCAGTTCATGGCGGGAGGCGAGGACGAGCGTCAGAACCATGAATGCAACCAGGATCGTTGCGCTGGCTGAAGCCGGCAGAGATTGAAAACGCACCGTCGCTTCCCAGAGCATGGGCGAGAGGATGAGAGTGGAGGTGAGGGCGTAGGTTACGCTCGCGAGGCGACTGGCGATGCGAGCACTCCAGATCATCCAGAAACAAGCGTAGAGGATTGCGATAATCAGTACGGGAAGCTTGGCAACAGAGCCGGATTCTGCGAGAGCGCGGAGCAGGAAAGCTCCGGCGAAGCCTAGGACAGCTTTGCCAATGATGGGGAAGGCGCGGGCGGAGGATTCCAGTTCAGACAATCGCCGCCGTGGCGGTGCCGGACGGGCGACAAACGATGCGGACGGGGATTGCGCGCGGGCGATCTCTGGTTGAGGCAAGTGTTTAGGGAGGACAAAAGATTCCAGGTTCGCGATACGCGATTCGAGGTCGCGTAGACGATCGCCGAGTTGTTCGACGACTGACGTGAGGCTGTCGACGGCTTGCGGCATGTGGAGCTCCAGCACGTACCTCGTAGAGAGGCTAGCTAGCTGCGTGCACCGGAATTGCTTCGGAGGCGGAGGTGGACTCCTCGTCCGTCCAGGGCGGCAGGATTTTGACCAGGATCCAGAGAATTATGAAGGGAAGAATCATCAGTATGATTGCGGTAAGCAGGCCTTCTCTGGTGGCAAAACCCATCTTGTAACTGGTGTATCCGAGGAAGCTCTTGGAGAAGAGCTGTCCGCCGATGACGACGTTCCAGCGCATGGCGAAAATTCCAATCACCGTGAGACATCCGGCGAGGGCGTAGATGCGCTTGCGCAGGGACTCGGCGAAGGAGAAGAGTTGGGTGAGTCCGAGCAGGGCGATGGGAGTCACCGTGCCGAGCAGGATCTGGACGATGACTTGGGACGTCCACAGGCGGGTATGAACCATGAAATCGAGACTGCGGAAGGATTCGTCGGCTTCGTAGATGCGCTGCAACAAGTCGAGCATCTCGAGGCTGAAGTCAATGATGAAGGTATACATCAGGTATTGCGCGATCTTATCGAGGCAGCGGATGTCGATTTGTTTTCCGCGGAGACGGCTCGACAACATGTAGAGCAACATTACGGCGGCGATGCCTGAGACCATGGCGGAGAAGATGAAGACGATAGGCATCAACGGCGAAGACCACCAAGGATTGGCTTTCACGGATCCGAAGATGAAGCCGACGTAGCCGTGCAGCAGAAAAGCGGATGGAATACCGATGAGGGTAATGAAGTATCCGAGGCGTTCGTCGATGCGGAGAGAGCGCTCGGTGAGCACATCCGATCCGAGAGTAAGGATTTTGTAGATGAAGCGGGGCGGGCCTTTCTCGGTTTTCGATTTCACGACGATGTCGCAGCGGTAGTCGAGCCAGATTTCCAGCAGCAAAACGGCCATCAGATACCAGAGATAAACAAATCCGAACATAGCCATGGCGGAGGAGCGATGCGGGGTGAGATACATCTCCAGCGATCGCTCGGGATGGCCGAGGTGCAATTGCAGAGGCAAGGGCGCGACGAGCAAAAACGCTAGCGCGGTGAGTAGAGCAAGG
>Ga0157372_10007046_pt1 | contig 11975 bp, 6 predicted proteins | sample C55metaG_FD_115307 | JGI IMG/M metagenome (GOLD analysis project Ga0157372, IMG submission 115307) | Corn rhizosphere microbial communities from Kellogg Biological Station, Michigan, USA - C5-5 metaG | ecosystem: Host-associated > Plants > Roots > Rhizosphere > Soil | place: USA: Michigan... | reverse complement strand
GTGGTGGTGTCGCCGCCTGCAGCACTTTGAGCGGCGGATTCTCCAGGTGCAAGAGTTTGACGCAGCTGTTCCTTGATGTGGGCCGAGGCATCCATGTATTGCGGAAACAACCACATCGCGGACTTATCGACGGTTTTCAAGATGGCGTTGCGATCGTTAGTGAATGGCTGGAGCATATTCAACTTTTGATCAACGACCATCACCGAAAAATAGAGATTCTGCTCAGGTGCCATCTTGAAAATGTCTTCAAGCGCCTGGCGGAAGAAGCGCTTCCCATCCGGATCCAAATTTTCGAATACCAATGTAACCAGACGAAGTTCGCGCATTGGATCGACCGGGGTGGAGCCTGAAGAGTTTTCTGGAGCGGGGGCGGGGGCATTTTGCCCTCCTACATGCCTGAAGGATGCGAGATGCTGCTCCACACCGTCTTCGAAGACATGGACCTCTTCCGGACGTATGTCGTGGATTGTTTTACCTTTTTTGTCACGAAAGACCATGTCCAGCGTGACCTCTTGCGCATTCACGCGCAGAGAGGGAGCGTTCGCCTGATTAGTACTGGTCTGCTGTGGTGCCGGCGCCTGGCCGATGAGGCTGCATGTTAACGTGAGCGTTCCAAAAACTACCAGCACCGAGCGGTTCATGATCCAGCCTCCAAGGCAATGGTTGAGCGGAGAAAATTATATACACACAGTACAATCGCTCGCAGATCGGGGAGGAGCCCGGCGGCTCTTGAGCTGTAAACGATTCATCTCCTGAGCCCTGCCGATGGCCGAGGACAGCCCCAGTTTCAATTGCGTATGATGGACGCCAGAACCTGTGCAGAGCAGCCAAAGCATAGTCCTTTCGCAACAGAGATTGTGAATTGCTTTCGCCAGACTTGATTCAACAATGTGCCCAAAGTGGTCAAAGTTTCCGGGGAACAAGCAAATTTGCGGACGCGGGGTTCGCCTTCTTGCTCTCGCCCTGATGGTCTTTTATTGGAATTCTGCAGCTTGCGCGGAGTCCCAGAGCTCTGCAAACCCTGGCGGTGATTCGTTCGAACGGCTGGCTGATCGGGCTTCCGCGGCTTTGGCAGACAATCGCATTCCAGATGCAATCCACCTGTACCAGCGTGCGACGGCACTTCGTCCGTCATGGTCAGAGGGGTGGTGGGACCTGGGGACTCTGTTCTTTGATTCCTCCCAGTTCATCGAGGCGCGCGACGCATTCGAGCGCTTCGTGGCGGTGGAACGGAAACAGGCGGGCCCGGGGTTTGGAATGCTTGGCCTGACCGAATTCAAGTTGAAAGAGTACCGAAAGGCACTGGTCGCGCTTGAGCGGGGCAGAGAGCTTGGGTTAGGAGAGAATGCCGAGTTTGTTCACTCGGCTCTATATCATGATGGCATTCTGAACAATCTTTTTGGCAATCCTGAAATAGCTTTGGTGCGTCTCACCCTAGTGGCCAATCAAATTGCCGCAGCGCATCCCGAATCTTCAAAGGACGCGGTATTAGCTGATACTGCCCTCGTCGATGCTTTCGGAGTTGGAGCGCTACGGATCCAAAAGCTGCCCTCGGAAATTCCTTCTGAAAAGGCAGCTCTGATACGGCAGGCGGGACATGCTCAAGCCTTGATCGCACTGCAGGATCGCATTGCGGCAGGAACCGAGCTAAAGCAGCTCGTCAGGAGCTATCCCGCAGAGCCAGGTGTGCACTATTTCTATGGAGTTTACTTACTGAAGGAAGATCCTTCTTCAGCAACGGAAGAATTTCGTCACGAAATTGATATTTCACCGAAACACGCAGCGGCGCGAATTCAACTCGCTCTTGAGTTTCTCGGTTCGGCCGACTATAAACAGGGTCTAAAGTATGCTCAGGAAGCGGTTGCTTTGGCCCCGGACAACTTCGTCGCTCACGTTGCCTGCGGCAAATTGTGGCTTGAACTTGGGAACAGCGATCGCGCTACCCGGGAACTTCAAACCGCTGTGCGGCTGTCTCCAGGAAGTCCCGACGCTCACTTCGCCCTCTCACGGGCACTCTCGACTACCGGGCACAAACGCGAGGCTGCACAAGAACGCGCTAAGTTCGAGCGCCTGAAAGCGCAATCGGATGCAGCTGACCATCAATAGGACAAGGAATCGTGAAATCAACTGATAGAACTAACGCCGCGCTTTCGCGCACACAACCGAAACAGCGAAGAAGCAAGCGTGACGAAAGATACCCAATTGACGTCAGATCTGATTGGCAGCCTTGATGAAGATCGGTATGCGGTTCAATAGACGAAGTTTTTTGCAGTACTGCGGCCTAATGGGTACAGGACTGCTATTGCCAGCACATCTACGTGGCGCCGCGACATCCCCGATGCGAATGAATTGGACGCCTGCGCCGGGCACGAGCACAATTCGTTTCGAAGATATTACGAGCCGGTCCGGTTTGAAGTTCACGACGGACAGCTGCCCGACCCCTAACAAGAACCAGCCGGAAACGATGGTCGGTGGAGTAGGCCTGATCGATTACGACAACGACGGCTACCTCGACATCTTTTTCATCAATGGGGCCGCCATTCCCTCGCTCAAGAAGGAATCGCCGAAATACTACAACCGGCTGTTCCATAACAACCGGGACGGAACGTTCACCGATGTGACGGAAGAGGCCGGGCTGGCCGGCGACGGATACGACATGGGAGTGGCCGTTGGCGATTTCGATAACGATGGCTGGCCAGACATTTATGTAGCAAATGTCACGAAGAACCGGCTCTACCGCAACAATGGGAACGGAACCTTTACAGACGTGACCGACAAGGCTGGGGTAGGTTCGCCAACCTACAAAGGCGAGAAGATGTGGAGCGCGGCGGCCGGCTGGATCGATTACGACAACGACGGCAAGCTGGACCTGTTCGTTTCCAATTACTGCCGCTGGCATGTGAACGGAGATCCTGTTTGCATGAGCGGCGGCAGAGAACGAGCGTACTGCCACCCTAAGTTCTACGAGCCTCTGCCGTGCACGCTCTACCGCAACAACGGAGACGGCACTTTCACGGACGTGTCAGAAGAGACCGGGATCTCTAAAGTTCTGACGAAGGGTATGGGGATCGCTTTCAATGACTACGATGGGGATGGCTTCACTGACATCTTTGTCGCCAACGACAACATGCCCAACTCACTCTTTCGCAACATCAAGGGAAAGGGCTTCGAGGAAGTGGCTCTCGATGTAGGGGTGGCATATGCGGAGACGGGCAAGGCGGTTTCAGGGATGGGAGCCGAACTGCGCGATCTGGATAACGATGGCATGCCCGATATCTGGCACACGGCGACAGAACTCGAGACATTTCCGCTTTTCCGCAATATCGGTAAAGGTATGTTCGTGGATTTCACGGGCAGAAGCGGACTGGCGCGATCGACGCTCGAGATGTCCGGCTGGGGAAATGCGGTTGCCGATTTCGACAACGATGGACTGAAGGATCTGCTCGTGGCGCGTGGCAATGTTCTCGACAACATCGCCGATTTCTCACAGCGCACCTGGGGCGAACCGCTGTCGGTCTTCCGTAATCTGGGCAGTATGAAATTCGAGGACATCTCCCGCCAATCTGGCGACGCTCTGCAATTGAAAGAACCTTATCGAGGATGCGTTATCGGTGATCTCTTCAACAGTGGACGCCTGGATCTCGTCACGACGGCTTTGAGCAACGATGCGAGGATCCTGCGAAACGTCACCTCAAACTCGAATAACTGGGTGGCATTCCGGCTTGTCGGCACAAAGAGCAATCGGATGGGAATTGGCGCTCAGTTGAAGCTTACGACTGAGGACGGCAACTCACAGTACGATATCGTGTCTACGAGCGCTGGATACCAGGCATCCCGTGATCATCGTGCGCATTTCGGCATCGGTCCGTTCAAGACTGTGAAACAGCTTGAAATACGGTGGCCGAGCGGAATTCGCCAGGTATTGAAGGACATTGCAGCCAATCAGATTCATTCCGTCGAAGAGTCCGCAAGCTAGTAGTGCGCGACAAGAGTGCACGTGTTAGTCGCGATCTGCGGATTGAGGAACTACCATGTGTTTGAGGACGGAGTACCGCAAACGATGCGCCATTTTTGACTTTGCACATGAGAGTTCTACCTGTAGAACCAGCGCAGAAAGACCCCGGCTGCTCGAGCGTCTACTTCTGGAACAAAGCCCAGAGCATTGACATCAACTGTTCTTGCTGGCGCGCTGTTCTCACTGCTTTGCGTGCTCTGCGCGAAGCTTTTCCAGCACGGCATTTGTCTGGGCGTCGCCTGGATTGAGTTGATGCGCGTGTTCCAGCACGGGCAGCGCTGCTTCGTCGTCGCCCAGCATGTAAAGAGTTGCGCCCAAAATGACGACTGAGCCGTATGCGTCAGGATGCAATGAGACGGCCTTCTGCAATGGACCACGCGCCTCTTTGTATTGTTGCAGCCGGAAATAGGTGAGGCCCAGGTTGTGCCAGGCTTCATAAGAGTTCGCATCAAGCTGCACCGCCCGCGTCAACGGATCGAGCGCTTGCTCGAAGGAGCCGGCGTCACCGTACAACTCTCCTAGTAAGGTGAGTTTCTCAGGGTCATTCGGGTCGAATAGGCGCTGGCAGGTTTCGTGAGCTGAGGCTGAGTGGCTGTGCAGCGCATCAGTGCACGCTCTCACGTCAGTCTCCGTACTTTTGTGCTCGTTCAGGAACTTTCTATACAACGCATATTGCCGCGTAGCCTCTTCTGCGCGTCCTGCACTAGAGTACGCGCGAGCAAGCCTGTAATGGACGCGATAATCATTGGGGAGTTGCCTCGCCGCGTCCTCCAGCCACTTGATTCCATCGACCACATCTCCCGATGAGATGTATGCCACTCCAAGATGAAAAGCAGTGTCGGGGAATGGTGGTTTCTTCGCAACGGAGCTGAGCCTCTTGATAGCGGAGCCATAGTCGTTGGAAAGCAGATCGAGTCGGCCAAGATAGTAGGTGATGTAGGAAGTTGGGCCGGCCTTTTTCTCCAGCATTTCGAATTGACTTCGTGCTTCATCATTGCGGCCCAGTGACAGGAGGCATACAGCGTATTGGAAGCGCGCACGGAGATCTTCTGGATGAACGGCCAGCGCCTCCTGAAAAACCTTGGCCGCCGACTCGAACAACTGGTCGTGCATCAGCTGTGCGCCGCGGCTTAGCTGTGCATCAGAGCCGGTCTGTTGTGCCCACGCCGCGAGGGTCCCAATCACGACTACAAACAAAACCGCAACAACTCGTTTCATTGATCAAATCGTTCCTGAGCGATCACTCCGGCACCTTCTTTCACGGTGATCATAAGATCGGCATGAACTCCCTTCACAGACTCACGCAAGCCACTGGGCCAAATGATTTCGATGTTCGCGGTCAGGGCCGAGCCGAGACCAAAGTGGAGTCTTCGGTCATTGGCGGAAAGATATCCAGACGATGCCATCACTGCCTGACTCTGCCGCCTCTCTCCGTAAATCGTAGTCACAGTTGCACCGATCGCGCTTCGGTTCGATTTCGTTCCAATGAGTCTTACCTTCAGCCAATGGCCGTTCCCGTTAAGGTCATTTCGCAGAAGTGACGGGGGTTCGTTGATGTTCATGATCAGAATATCGACGTCTCCGTCGTTGTCGAAGTCTCCAAATGCGATACCACGACTCGCGTGCACTTCAGCAACTGCGGGACCGGCGCCGTCCAGAATCTCCTCAAATTTCCCTCGCCCCAAGTTTCGGAATAAAACACGCGGCGTTTTGTGAGGGAATTCCGGATGCTTGCGTTCGACCTCTGGGAATGTACTTCCTGTGACCCAGAAAATGTCCGGCAACCCATCGTTATCGAGATCCACAATACCGTCACCCCAACTGACGTATCGCGGCTCAACCCCCAGCCCAGACCGCAGTGTCACATCTTCAAACTCAAGATGGCCAGCGTTGCTGTACAGCGCGGCCGTGTCTTCCGCAAAATGAGTTTTCAGGATGTCGAGAGTGCCGTCTGTATCGAAGTCTCCAATGGCGATTCCCATGCCCGCTTGTTCTCTGCCGTCCTCGTTCACCGCGAGACCGGATTCCAGGCCGATCTCTTCGAAGGTGCCATTGCCGCGATTACGGAAAACGAGACTCGGCGTCGAGTCGCAGGCTACATAGATTTCCTGCCAGCCATCGCCGTCCAGATCTGCCGCGACCGCAGTCAGGCCGTACACCGGTTTGACGTTCCCAATTCCTGAACGCGCTGTAACGTCCGTGAAGGTTCCGTCGCCGTTATTGTGGTAAAGCATCGGCCTCTCAGGTGTCAGCCCGCGTGGACCACAGTTCACCGGAACGCCCTTGTAATCGCAATTGGGGTTCTTGCCTGTGGGTGGGATCTTGTCGAAATCGAAGACCAGGTAGTTTGAGACGAATAGATCGAGGTGTCCATCGCGGTCGTAGTCGACCCACGTACACCCGGTACCCCAGCGTTTGTCCGGATGGGCGAAACCCGCTGCTTCAGTCACATCGGAGAAAGTGCCGTCCCCATTGTTGCGGTAGAGCACGTTCTGAGGCCAGCCAGTGATGAACAGGTCATCAAAGCCGTCGTTGTTATAGTCCCCGACGGTTACGCCGAATGCCCATCCTTGCCGCGTCAGGCCTGCTTTCGCAGTTACGTCCGTAAAGGTGCCGTCGCGGTTATTTTTATAGAGCCTATTGGTTGCTCCTGGAACTGGGCCCTCCCGACGAGTGCCCGACAGCAGGAGAATATCGAGCCAGCCATCGTTGTCGAAATCGATGAAGGCCACACCACAACCCATCGACTCAAGAATGAAGTCCATTCTGTCTTGAGGTCCATAGATTACCGGAGCGCGCAGACCAGCATGCGCAGCGACGTCGGTAAACCGTGCGTGAAACGGCAACCCTGAGGGTTTGCCGCGGGGTTGGGGCTTAACCCCGCGCGACGCCATCCCCCCCGATTCCTGAGAATGAGCGATGCCCAGACCTGCAGCGGCAGTGCCCAGCACGGCAAGAAAGTCACGGCGGTTCATACACTCACCGCGACTCTTCATTCCGCAGCATCGGCGGGGCGTTGGTACTTGGAAGGCAGCTGATGTGAAAACTAATCGGATTCGTGAACACGGGGACCGAATCATGATGAATCACCAGGTGTATCCCTTTCAAGGCTTTTCGATCGCACAGAACCGCATGTGATGTAATCTGATCAACCGGACGAAGCTCCTTCGCACCCATGCCGAAAGTTTCAATCACTTGGCGCGTTCTCGTTCCACGCCTGATTAGAGGGATTGTTGCGCTTCTCGCGACGCTGTGCACACTCTCGACCGTTGCGGTCGCGCAGGAGGATCCTGGCTCTCGACCTTTAGATCTCGGGATCATTGTTATGCCGACCTTGGAGGGCGCCAAGGAGATTGTGAAGGAGCTGAACGATGGCAAGGACTTCTCTGTTTTGGCAAAAGAGAAGTCAATTGATGCCACCTCCACGGACGGTGGGTACCTTGGGAAGATTGATCCTGCCCAGTTGCGGATCGAGCTTCGCGATGCGATACGCGGTCATCGCGCAGGCGAACTCACGGACATTGTTCATTTGCCCTCGGGCTTTGCAGTTCTCAAGGTATTCCCCGCTTCTCCGGCGACGAGCGATCTCAATCCGAAACGAATTTCTTCGCTAGCTGAGACAGGTGCGATCAGGATTGGGCCTCTGGTCTCCGGCGTCACCGAGGCAAACCTCGCGTTCCAGGCCTATGCGCAACGGAATGGGTGGGATCCGCATGATCTGCACAGAACCTGCGAAATACGAACGAGCTCACTTGCAGACGCTAAAGCCTCGGTCAGGAATACTCTGGCACACATTGGCGAGAATGGAACGCAAGTTTCTGTGCAGGATCAGATCGCGGGGCATAGCGCTTTGGCCCAACTCTACGGATACAGCGGAGAGATGAAGGAATCGATTGCCGAGTGGAAGATTGCATACGAACTCGCGAAGAAAGGAGATCCCGCGTCTCTTCCCAACCTTGAAGAAAGTATCGGAACTGCGTACCTCCACCTCTCAGAAATGGACAATAACGTATATCGCGGATCGACTGATCTAGACATTTTTCCGCCGTTGCATCCGCATACCAGCTTTCAGAAGCAGGACGCCTCAAAAGGCGCAATCGGATATTTCCAGGAGTATCTTGAGAATCGACCCAATGATCTTGAAGTTCGATGGCTTCTCAATCTCGCGTATATGACTCTAGGACAATATCCAGCGGGTGTGCCACCTGCCTATTTGATTCCGGAGAAGGGATTTCAGTCCAAAGAGGACATCGGGCGCTTCACGGACGTTGCATCGAATGCGGGCTTGAACGCAGTGCGCGGTGCAGGCGGAATCATTGTCGACGATTTCGATGATGACGGGCTTCTCGACGTTGTGGCGTCAAGCATGGATGTGTGCGATCCGCTCCACTTCTTTCACAACAACGGAGACGGAACGTTCACCGACCGCACGAAAGAAGCGGGCCTGCAGGATCAGCTTGGCGGACTCAACATTGCGGAAGGGGATTACAACAATGACGGCTGCATGGACTTTGTCATTCTTCGCGGCGGCTGGGAGTTTGCCCAACGCAAGTCACTGATGCGCAACAACTGCAATGGAACATTCACTGATGTGTCCGATCAAAGCGGCCTCGGTGCCGTCGTCACGTCAACGCAGGCTGCTGCCTGGGCAGATCTCGACAATGATGGATGTCTCGACCTTTTCGTCGCAAACGAGAATGCTCCGGCACAGCTGTTTCATAACAAGGGAGACGGCACGTTTGAAGAGATTGGGGCAGCGGCTGGAATCGATCAAACAGCCTTCAGCAAAGGCGTGGCGGCCGCTGATTACGATGGCGATGGATTCATGGATTTCTACGTGACCAATCAGAACGGGAGTAATTTCCTTTACCACAACAATGGTAATAAAACGTTCGCCGAGGTGGGCAGACAGGCTGGAGTGCAGGCGCCTACATACGCATTTGCAACGTGGTTCTTCGATTACGACAACGACGGTTGGCCGGACCTTTTTGTGGCGAGTTACCTGATCTCGGTTGAGGAGTCCATCAAGACCTACGTCGGAGGTTCGCAGAACGCCGAGACTCTCAAGCTCTACCGGAACCGACACGACGGGACATTCGAGGACGTGACTCAAAAGGTGGGCCTCGACAAGGTGTTCATGGTCATGGGCGCGAATTTCGGCGACATCGACAACGATGGATACCTGGATTTTTATCTCGGCGCAGGACAGCCTTCCTACACATCTGTCCTTCCCCATGTGCTCTTCCGCAATAAGGAGGGCAAGACCTTCGTCGATGTTACGGAGTCTGCAGGGACGGGTGAACTTCACAAGGGCCATGGGATCGCATTCGCAGACCTAAGCAGACGAGGCAGCGAGGATATCGTCTCCGGAAACGGAGGCGCGGTTCCCGGAGACAAGCACACGTTGCGAGTCTTCGAGAATCCCGGCAACAGCAACAACTGGCTGAACGTGCGCCTGCTTGGCGTGAAAACAAATCGTGAAGCTGTTGGTGCGCAAATCCATCTGACAGTGCAGAATGGCGACTCCGGTCCGCGGTCCATTTACAGAACAGTTGGCCAGACCAGTTCGTTTGGCGGGAATCCGGCCGAACAACTTATCGGGCTTGCACAGAATGCGCATTCCGTTACTCTCGACATCTGGTGGCCTACTTCAAAGACGACACAGCATTTTGCCAATGTCGAGCCGAACCAGTACATCGAAATAAAGGAATTCGCGCCGAGTTATACTCCTCTGAAACGGCACCCGTTCCGTCTGGGAACGAGGAATTCCCCTCGGCCCGTTTCGGCTTCGCATGAAAGCAAATGACTGTGCATGGACTGAAACGTAAATTCGTGGCAGTTGGCTCGCTTTTTCTCACCACCCAGATCTGGGCGGCTGATCATCGTGTACAAGGCATTCTTGTCGAAGTAAGTCCTGCCACGCACTCGATTGTGGTCTCGTGCGACGCCGTTCCGGGCTATATGGAACCGATGGTGATGCCGTTTACGGTTCGAGGCAACTCGAATTTGAAGAATCTTGCGCCGGGCATGTCTGTGAGCTTCGAAATGGTTGGAGAGAAGAACGAGGCGTTTGCTGAACATCTGCAGGTGCTTCGGGCTTCGAATCATGAGTCTGAGCCAACGGAGGCCAGCCGGCTGACATTCCTGCATAGGGCGCTCGATCCTGCAGCGGAAGCCAAGATCATCAAGATTGGGCAGCTCGTCCCGGACTTTGCGCTGACTGACCAGACACAACAGACAACCCGACTCTCGCAGTTCAGAGGCAAGGTTGTAGCGCTAACGTTTACCTATTCGCGCTGCCCCAATCCTAATTATTGCTTTCGGCTCTCGAATAATCTCTCGATGCTGAAACGACGATTTCGTGGCAATAGCGAGCGCAACCTGATGCTCATCACGATTGTGATCGACCCGGATCAGGATAGAGGCAAAGCGCTCGAAAAATACGCTGACACATGGAGGGCTGATCCTGCAGCATGGCGGTTCTTGACAGGCGGTCTGCCCGAGGTTCAGGAAGTGGCGGAGCGCTTCGGAATGAATTTCTGGAGCGACGAGGGATTCCTCACACATACGTTTCATACAGTGGTGATCGATCGCAACGGCGATCTGGCCGCAAACATGGAAGGAAACCAGTTCACCGCACAGCAACTGGGGGATCTGGTTGAAAGCGTGCTTCGCCGGCCAATGCAGACTCGATAGAGATATTCAACTCGGCTTATTGAGTACCACATGACTTCGAGGATGCAAAGTGATCGGCCTTCCGGATCCCCGCCTCTTCAACAACGGTATATCTGAAATCCGCTGCAACGTCGCGCAGCATCTCTTTCGCGCCACTCGGCCATTGGATCTCGACCGTGTTGATTTTATTGTGAGCTCCCAGTCCGAAGTGGAGGCGAAGATCATTCTGCGATAGATAACTCCCCCCACTCCGGACCTCTTTGATCTGCTTTAGATCACCTGCAGTTACAGTTACTCGCGCGCCAATCGCTGAGCGGTTGCTCTTCGTACCTGTCAGCTTGAGAACCAGCGAGTGATTCTCGTTGTGGGTGCAGTTCAGAAGCAAGGTAGGCGGCGCACCGACGTTGAGGACGAGAACGTCGATCTTGCCATCATTATCGATATCACCGAATGCCATGCCCCGACGTGACTCGAGCGGCAAATGAGCTAATTCGGTCTTGTTGGTGATATCCGTGAACGAACCGTCCCGGTCGTTGTGCAACAGCAACAGAGGCTCACGATAGGTGAATCCCATGTTCCCTTTATCGATTTGCGAATAGATGTGACCATTCGCGACCAGAAGATCGTCCCAGCCGCTGTTCGTAAAATCCACGAATCCAGTTCCCCATCCTACAAACGGAAATGTTGCTTTAGAGATACCAGCGGCACTGCTTACGTCATCGAAGCCGCGGACGCCGAGATCCCGGTAGAGAGTATCGGATTCCTGCTGGAAGTTAGTGACGAAGATGCTCAGGTTACCGTCGTGAACAAAATCTGCTACGTCGACTCCCATCGAGCCTTGTTCGCGCGCGCCACCACTGACAGACGCGCCCGAAAGCATTCCCTGCTCATCGAAGGTGCCATCGTGCTTGTTGCGATAGAGGTAATTACCGCCGCGATCGTTCGTCACGTAGAGGTCCGGCCAGCCATCACCATCGAAGTCGGCCCAGATGCCTTGCATACCATAGAGACGTTTGTCATCTGCAACACCGGCCTTTTTTGAGACGTCCTCAAATACTGCACGCCCTTTATTGTGAAAAAGGAAGTCGGTCTCTCCGGGGAAACCCCAAGGACCACAAAATACCCGTAGACCGAGAAACAGACAATCGGGAGCATTGCTGTCGAAACGCTGCGCGTCCAGATGGGTGTACCGCGGTACGAATAGATCAACGAGGCCATCACGGTCATAATCTCCCCAGGCCGCTCCGGTAGGAAACCCGTGCACGTCCACACCAGCTCGCGCGGT
>Ga0157372_10007043_pt1 | contig 11976 bp, 8 predicted proteins | sample C55metaG_FD_115307 | JGI IMG/M metagenome (GOLD analysis project Ga0157372, IMG submission 115307) | Corn rhizosphere microbial communities from Kellogg Biological Station, Michigan, USA - C5-5 metaG | ecosystem: Host-associated > Plants > Roots > Rhizosphere > Soil | place: USA: Michigan... | reverse complement strand
GAACCGCGTGCTCGCCGCGCTGCGAGCGCCTGGGGTCGAGGCCGCGGCGGTGAGCGCCCTCCCTATGGAGGGCATCGGTGGGATCGGGCTTCGCGTCGCGCCCGCGGAGTCGTATGACGAGGCGCACGCCGCCCTCGGCCTCTACCTCATCGCGACGCCGGGGTACTTCCAGGTCATGGGAGCACGGCTTCGCGGCAACGACCTGCCGGCGATGATCGACACTGCCCACAAGGTGGCAGTGATCAACGCGACGCTCGCCAAGCAACTGTGGGGCGGACAAGACGCGGTCGGCAAGCAATTGGCGTTCGGTCCCGAACGCCGCACCGTCATCGGCGTCGTCGATGACATCCGTACCCGACGGCTCGACGAAGCCCCCGACGGTCAGCTGTACTTGCCGATGGCCGAGCAAGCGCAGAGCTACGCGTCGATCGTGGTTCGCGGCTCGGCCGACCCGCGGGCGCTCATGGCGCGATTGCGCGACGCGGTTCGGTCCGCGGATCCCAATCTCCCGGTTTACCAATTGCGCCGCATGGACGAAGTGATCGCGTCGAGCATCGCACCGCGGCGGACGAACACCATGCTGCTCGTGATCTTTGGCGGACTGGCCGTGCTTCTGGCGACGATCGGCGTCTACGCGGTGCTGTCGTACGGGGTGGCGCAGCGGACGAGGGAGATTGGCGTGCGCGTCGCGCTCGGTGCCCAGCGGCGAGACGTCGTGAGAATGATCGTCGGCGACGGCGCGCGGCTCACCCTCTTTGGCGTGACCTTTGGGCTGGTCGGCGCATACTGGCTCTCGCGTTTCGTCTCGTCGCTGCTCTACGGAGTCAGTGCGCAGGATCCTCGCGTCTTCGTTGCCGCAACGGTCGGACTTGCATTGGTTGGCTGCGCGGCCGCATGGATACCCGCGCAACGAGCGGCACGCGTGGACCCGATCACCGCTCTCCGCGAGGAGTAGCTCGGGCGCGTTATCCGCGTGGGAGGGTCAGCGTGAATGTCGCTCCCGCGCCGAACGTGCTTTTCACGGTCACGTCGCCGCCCATGGCCCGAGCGAGCTCGCGGCTGATCGCCAATCCGAGGCCTGTGCCCTCGGTGACGCGCGTGAGGTTGCCGCCGAGCTGCACGAAGGGCTCGAAGATCGCTTCGAGCTTGGTTGCGGGGATGCCCGGTCCGGTATCCGCGACGTGGACGTTCACCACCCGCTCCGATGAATCACACGCGACGCTGACCCTACCGCCGGCGGGTGTGAACTTCACCGCGTTCGACAACAGGTTCGCGAGCACCTGGTGCAGCTTGTCGAGATCAGCCGTGCAGACGATCGACGCCTCCCGCCGCTCGCGCTCGTAGCGCAGCGGCTTGGCCGTGACCTGCGGGAGAACGAGCGCCTCGGCCGACGACAGGGCATCGTCCACCAGCACGCGCTCGATGTGCAGCGCGAGCTGGCCGCTTTCAATCTTGGCGAAGCTGAGCAAATCGTTGATCAGGCCGAGCAGGTGGCGCTGGCTGCGCTGGATGCGCACCAGATCTTCCTGCTGCTCGGCGCTGAGTGGGCCGCGCAATCCCATCTGCAGCAATTCCGCGTATCCGCCAATCGCGTTGAGCGGCGTGCGGAGCTCGTGGCTCATCGTCGCCAGAAACTGACTTTTTGCGCGATTCGCTTCTTGCGCCTCGCGATAGAGCCGCGCGTTATCGACGGCGAGGGCCGCGCGGCGCGCTAATTCTTCCGCGAGCCACACGTCCTTTGTCGAGTAGCGGCGGCCCGATGTCGCCGTCGCGAAGGTGATCACGCCAGTCGTCCGCTGGCGCGTCGTGAGCGGCGCGCTGATGTACGACGTCATCTGCATCGAGCGCATCAGATCGACGTGCGCGTCGTCGCGGGCGACGGCCCGGAGGTGCTCATCATCGATCGAGTCATGGAGCTCCGCGCGGCCCGTGACCACGATCCGCGACACCCCGCTCGGGGGAGCAACGAAGGGATAGTCACCGAGCAGTTGCTGCGAGAGTGTGTCGTGATCTTCACCGCCGGCGACGGCAATTCGTTTGAAACCACCCTTGTCGTCGGAGAGATCGACGATGCACCAATCGGCGATCGCGGGTACGGCGAGCCTCGTGAGACTCGTGAGCGTGTCTTCGACGTTCAGCGAGGAGTTGAGAAGCGCGCCCGCCTCGGCGAGTAGACGGTGGGCCTGTTCGCTTTCACGCAGCGCGGACTCCCCGCTCTTGCGCGCGATGGCAAACGCGATGTGGCTGGCAATCGCCTGCGCCAATTGGAGCTCGGGCGGCGAGACCTCATGGGGTTGGTCGAAGTAGATCATGAACTTGCCGAGCAGACGACCGCCGGATACGAGCGGAATGAATCCGATGGATCCGATGCCTTCTCGCTCGAACACGGGCATGAGCGCCGCGAGATGCTCGTCGGCTCGGACGGCGCTGATCAGCACGGGCTGGGGATCGGGATCGTCTGGCGACCACGGAGAGTGGCCTTCGACTGCTCGTCGATAATCGTCCGACAGATTTCGCCACGCTTTGAAGCGCATGACGCGGTCGGCGTCGAACAGCAGCACGGAGGCGCGATCGGCGTGAACGGTTCGCTGGAGCTCGTCCAGCGCCATCTCGTAGATCTCCTCGAGAGCGCCGGCGCGGCTCACCGCATCTGACAAACGGTAGATGGCTTGCAACTCGTCGAACTTCTGCCGGAGCTCGGACGCGCTTTGTTTTTCCTTCGAGACGTCCCGCTTGATGCCGACATAGCACACTGGCTCGCCATCGGCGTCGCGGACGGTGAACGCCGATAGTTCGACGGTCATCACGCGTCCGGATTTGGCGTGACTGACGCAATCCCGTCGGCACACACCGGTGGCCTCGAGCTCGGCGGCAATCCTCTGAAATTCTGCTTGGCCGAGGTGGATGACCGGCGTTTGGCCGCGCAATTCGTCGTCGTTGTATCCGATCAGAGTCTCGTGCGCGGCATTCTGCTCGAGATACTGCCCGTTCCGGTCGATGATGGCGATGGCTTCGGGCGCGTTCACGAAGATCGCGCGGTACAGCGCCAGCGCGCGTTCCGCGGGCGTGCCCGCGAGACGTCGGCGTTCGAACGTCGTCGCCGTCGTCACGTTGGCAGACGGTACCGGTACGGTAAGGTCGTCGTCGGCCATGGTGACCGGGGTCGAACGCATCGTCACGAGTGCTCCGTGAGTCGGGCAATTGAGCTTTACTCCGCACGCTGCATGCCGCCGAGTCCGCCGGCCACCGACTCTAGAACTGATACGTCGAATTGCGGACCGGAATCGTGACGGAATAACCGTCCTGCGCGAGGGTATCGCGAAGTGCCGACTGGGCTTCTGGCTCGCCATGGACGAGGTATACGGGCAGGGCCGCCTTCTCGACGCCGCGAACAGTCCCGATCCAACGCACCAGCTCTCCGCGGTCGGCGTGGGCGCTGTAGCCGTTGAGGACCTCGACGCGGGCGCGGAGCGGCACTTCGTCGCCGAAGATCTTGAGCATGGGACGTCGCTCGACGATCCGGCGACCGAGCGTGTGCTCGGCTTGGAAGCCGACGATCAGGATCGTGTTTCGCGGATCGGCTGCGCCGTGCGCGAGGTGATGAAGAATGCGTCCTGATTCCGCCATGCCCGACGCCGCGATGATGACCATCGGGCCAATCCGTGTGTTCAGCGCCTTCGACGCGGCGGCGTCGCGCGCGAACTGGAGGCGCTCGAAGTCGAACAGATTGGCCACGTCGGCGACGAGCTCCTCGCTCTGATCGTAGGCGTCGGGGTTCGTGGCGAAAATCGAAGTCGCGGCGATCGCGAGAGGGCTGTCGACGACGATCGGAATCGGCGGAATGGCATCGGCGCGCGACAGCCGATGAAGGTCGTACAGCAGCTCCTGGGTACGTCCGACGGCGAACGCCGGAATCAAAACGCGGCCACCCTTCGCCGCGGTCTCGCGAATGATCCGCGCCAGCTGATTCGGCATGTCGGCAACGGATTGATGGTCGCGATTGCCGTAGGTGGATTCCATGATCACGACGTCGGCGCCGCGCGGCGGATCGGGATCGCGAATGATCGGGAGGCCCCAGCGCCCGATGTCACCGGAAAAGACGAGGCGGCGCGACACCGAGCCCTCAGTGCACTCGAGCACCACCGACGCGGAGCCGAGAATGTGTCCCGCCTCGACGAAGGTCGCGCGAATCCCCGGCACGGGTTCGAAAGGCCGGTTGTACGGGATGCTCATCATTTGGCTCATCAGGCGCGCGACATCCGCCTGGCCATAGAGCGGCTGCACGAACGACTTCTGCCGGCGCGCCATGAACTCGGCGTCTTTCTCCTGGATGTGCGCCGAGTCGGCGAGCATCACGGCACACAGGTCGCGCGTCGCCGGCGTGGCATAGACGGGACGATGGAAACCGTAGCGTGCGAGCAGCGGCAGTCGACCCGAATGATCGATATGCGCGTGCGACAGAATGACGGCGTCAATCTCGTCCGGCGTGAACGGCAGTGACTGATTCTTTTCCTGCGTCTCATCGCGGTGGCCTTGAAACATGCCGAAGTCGAGCGCCACCGACTTATCGCCGACGCGCACGACGTGGCAGGACCCTGTGACTTCCTGCGCCGCCCCGAAGAACGTGATCTCCATGGCGGCGAATGATATCGCCTCGGGCGGGAATGCCGCAGGGCGTCCCTCGGGGCTAACGGCGAAGGACCAGGTCCGCGACGACAGGTCGGTGATCGGACGCGTCGGTCGGCGGGACACGAGCGCCGACGACGTGGAAATCGCGCGAGACGAGTATGTAGTCGATTCGCTTGACCGGTGTGTCGGCGGGATAGGTATAGCCAGGCCCCGAATCGGACGACCACGCGTCGCGAAGGCGGCCGAGGAGCGGCGCGATCTCCTCTGCGTCCGGGGTCGCGTTGAAGTCGCCGAACACGATCATCGGCTCGGCGACGTCTCGCATTGCCGCCAGCATCTCGCCCGACTGGCGACGCCGCACAGCGGGGTCAGCGCGATAGTCGAGATGTGTGTTGAAGATCCGAACCCTCGTGCCGTGAATATCCACGACCGCCTCGAGCAAGCCCGGCGCCGGTGCCGGGGTGGCATTCGAGTCCTGCGTCGACAGGCGCGTGAGCGTATCATTGCGCCAGGTAACGATGCGGTGACGGGTGAGGAAGGCGACGCCGAATTCGCGCGGAAGCGCGCGATTCTCCCGATTCGGGAGACTATAGATTGGTGCGAATCGCGCTTCCATTCCGAGGGCTGAGGCCAGCGCGCCGACTTGGTCCACGAACCCGCTGCGCTCGCTCCAGTGGACATCGACCTCTTGCAGCGCGACCATATCCGGCGACTGCGCGCGGATGGCCTCGGCCGTCCGCGACAGGTCACCATGGCCCGCGTGGATGTTGTACGTCATGACGCGGATCGGACGCTCGCTCCCGCGGCCGGATCGATGGAGTGAACTACAAGCAAAGGCGCTGAGAGCAGCCGCGGCGCCGGCGAGCATAACGTGAAGACGAGGCATGGATCGCATTATGAGATTCGATAGAGCCACGAGCAACGCCCGACGCTCGGTGATTTTCGTTTTCGCCGCGGTCTTCGCGACCACGGCCACGGAGCTGAGCGCACAAGCGACCCGCCCGGCCACACCCTTGCCGGCCCGCGACGTGGACGATCCGGGCGTGGTGGCGACGGGACAGCGCATCACGCCCGCCGGGCTTCAGATGGTCATTCGCGGCCGCGTCGGCGGCGTGCGCTTTGGTTCGGGCAACGAACTGTGGGTCGGGGCAGCCGGCGCCGCCTACCGCCTCGACTGGAGTGCCGGTCGCATGCTGGCGCGCGTGGCATTTCGTGGTCGGGCCGGAGTCGGCGGCGTCGCCATCGACCCGAAGGACGGGCGCGCCTTCGTCGCGACGATTGGCTCGATCGCCGAGGATACTACGACGGCGCCGCTCACCGGAGCGCCCGCTCGCGCCTCGCTGGTCCGCGGCGAACGCTCGGGACTGTTACTCGTCGACTCGGCTGTCGCGGGAGATTCGGCGCGGGCCACGCAGGCGGTGGCGCTCCCTGGTGACTACCTCACGGCATCGCCAATCATCGCTCGTGAGGCGGGAAGCGATGGGAAGCGCATCGCGCTCGTGCTCCTTCCGGCGAACGACGCGGCGATCGTCCTCGACGCGGAAGGCGGGGGTCTCCTTCGCTGGATTTCGCTCGGTGTTCTTCCACTCAGCGCTTCGCTGTCGCGCGACGGGCGCACCGCATGGATCGCGAATTTCGGCGGCGGCCAACCGACCGCTGCCGAACGTGCCGTGCTGCAATGCTGCTTGCGACGCGCCGAGCGGGTTCGCGTCGATGCGCGCGGTTTGGCGATGACGGGCAGCGTCGTGCGGGTCGACATCGCCACTGGGCGCATTACCGCGACCCTACCGGCCGGCCGGCACGCGAACGGGCTGGCGTGGGATGAGGTCCACGACCGGTTATACGTGACGAGCGGTGTCGACGACGCTGTGACGGTGATCGACACGCGCGCGGCGCGAGCGTTGACGACGATCCGGGTTGCTCCATTCCGAGAGAGGACTGCCGGGGTCGCGCCCACGTCGATTGCGCTGTCGCCGTCGGGCGATCGCTTGTACGTCACGCTCGGCGGCGCGAACGCCGTCGCCGTGTACGAGCTGACTCCGGAGAGCGGAAAGGGCTCGCTGCTCGGCCTCGTGCCGACCGCATGGTACCCGTCGTCGATCGACGTGAGCGCCGACGGCAAGCGCATCGCCGTCGGAACGCTCTTTGGCGTCGGCTCCGGCGAAGGAAGCGCGGACGGGTCGATGCGCGCGCGATACGTCTTCGCGCAGCGCGGAACGGTGCACGTGATCGACGTCCCTGATTCCACCCGCCTCGCCGCGTACACGGCCGCCGTGGCAGCAAACAATCGGGTTACGGTCAACAGCCCTGAGGCAAGAGTGGCCACCGCCCGTCCGCGGGCGGACGCGCCGGCCCGCCCTGTGCCCGAGCGCCCCGGCGAGCCTTCGCAGATCGAAAACGTGGTGTTCGTCATTCGGGAGAACCGCACCTACGATCAGGTGCTCGGCGATCTCGGACGCGGGGCCGGAGACAGCTCACTCGTGATGTACGGGCGCAGTGTCACGCCGAACGCTCATGCGCTCGCCGAACGTTACGTGACGCTCGATCACTTTTTCGCGCCGGGCGGCAACTCGGCCGACGGACATCAGTGGCTCACGCAAGCCAACGAGACGGAATATCCGATGTGGCCGCTGTATTCCGGCCGCACTTACCCTTCCGAAGGCAATGACCCGATGGCGTACTCGCCGGGCGGATTTCTCTGGGAGACCGCGCAGGCCAAGGGGAAGCGCGTCGCGGTGTTCGGCGAGTATGCGCCGGCCGCTTCCGATTCGATCGCCCGCGTACGGGCGGATCTGCTCGCTCGCTGGTCCGCCGATTCAGGTAAAGGACCGTCCGTCTTTCGAGATCTCTTACGACAGCGCTACCGAACGCGCTCGCAGATTCCATCGCTCGACCGCGTATTGATCCGCGAGTATCCCGGCTGGACGCAGGAAGTGCCGGATGTCGTGAAGGCGGACGTCGTTCTCGCGCATCTCGCCGACTGGGAGCGCGCGGGACGAATGCCTCACCTCGTGATGATCGTGTTGCCGAGCGATCACACGGTCGGCACGTCGCCCGGGTGGTGCGTGCCGAAGGCGTGCGTGGCTGACAATGATCTCGCGCTCGGTCGAATCGTCGCGGGTTTCAGCGCGTCGAGCTTCTGGAAGCGGATGGCGATTCTCGTCGTCGAGGACGACGCGCAGAACGGCGTCGATCACATCGACGGCCACCGAACCGTTGCTCTGGCGATTTCGCCCTACGCGCGACGCGGGGTGGTCGATTCGACCGTATACACGCACGCCAGCATGGTGAAAACGATCGAGCTCATGCTCGGGTTGCCGGCGTTGTCGCTGTTCGATCTCGTGGCGACGGATATGCGCTCGAGCTTCATCGGCCCGGACGAGAAGCCGGACTTCGCGGCGTACACGCCGCTCGTTCCAGGACAGGCGCTCGCCGAGACCAATCCCAACCCGGCGTCGATTCGTGGCGCCTTCGCCAAGGAACGCCGGGCCGCGGCGCTGGCATCATCGCGCATGAACTTCGACGAGCCCGATGCCGCGCCGAGTGCCGCGCTCAATCGCATCCTGTGGCATGACGCACGAGGCCACAACACGCCCTTCCCGGGAGTGCGTTCGGCGCTGTTCTTCCCGTTCAGCGTGGACGTCGATGACGATGACCGCGAGCTGCGGAAGGTGCCCTCGAACAAGCGCAAACGATGAGGGCACGCCGGCGCAGCGGGCACCTCTAGTGGCTCATGTGCGCGTACTGCTTCGGCACACCGACCTGGATGATGCCGACCGCGCCCTTCTCGGCGTCGGCGAAGCTGTGCGTCACGAACGGGTATAACCCTTCGCCGCTGGCTTCTTTGCTGAACACTGTCTCGAACACCGCGCCGCCGCCGGCGGGAATGCCATAAGTCTGCACGCCTTCGAGAACGTGCTTGGGGTTGGCGTCGGGGTACACGCGGTCGAACACGGCGCCGACCACGTGGAAGTCGCTGCTGAAGTTCGGACCGGCGTTCACGACGAAGAAACGAACGCGGTCACCGACATCGACGCGAAGCGGGTTGTCTTTGTACTGGCCCGCACGGCCATTGAACGCGACATAGGTCGCGACCTTTGCTTTCTCGGCCTCCCAGTCGGGTTGCATCATGTGCATCGCGCCGGCGGTCGAATCCCCCGCTTTCGCGTAGAACTCGGACTGGACGAGGATGAATTCCTTGTTGGCCGTCGTTCCCCAACCGTCCCGCGGATCGACGATGATCGGGAGATACATACCCTGCATCAGGTGCATCGTGACCGGCGGCGTGCCGCAGTGGACCATGAAGGCGCCGGCATCGCGCGCGGTGAACTCGAACTGCACGGAGTCCTTCGGCAGGATCATCCGATAGGCGACGTTCGCCGGGATTCGCGCGGCGTGAAAGTCGATCGAATGCGGCATCGGAGATTCGTTGACGACCGTGATGCGAACTTCGTCGCCCACCCGAACGCGAATCGTCGGACCGGGGACCGTGCCGCCGAAGGTCCAGCCTTGGTAGGAGACGCCCTTGGCGATCTCGATCACCGCGTCCTTGATCGGAATTCTAAATTCTTTAACGCCGGCGTCCGACGGCGCGGCGAGCCGAGCGTCGAATGCGGGTTGCGAGGCGGTGACGAACTTATCGAAATCGACACTCAGCACGCGCTCGCCACGTCGCGCCGCGGTGGTGGCAATTCCAACCACGACGAGCGCGATCAGGCCGGCAGCGGAAGTAATGAGGTTGCGGGTACGCATCGGTCGGTTCTCCCAAAGCTCTTTCGGTTTCGCTAATCAATCGGATCGCATGAAAGTTGCTTTGGACGCGGGGGTATCTCCGTCGGCGTTCGCTGGATCTTTTGTGGGTGTTTCTCCGACACGGATGTCCGGCAAGCGGGAGCGGCAATGGTGGGTTCGCCGACTCGGTGGCGGTTATTGGCCGCCACCGCTCGACACCGTGTAGCCAACGATCGGCTACTCCGTCGCCAGAAGGCCGAGTCGAAAGGCGAATTGCACGTACTGTGAGCGGTGCGCCAATCCAAGCTTCTCGTGGATTCGCTGTTTGTACGTGTCCACGGTCTTGGGACTGATAAGCAGCCGATCGCCGATTTCAGGCGCGGAGTAGCCCAGCCCGACGAGCCGCAATACGTCGCGTTCGCGCATGGTGAGTCGAGCGTAGCGGTCCTTGTCGGGACTCTCGGCATCCCGACCGACGAAGCGCTTGGCGAGAATACGTGCCGCCGCCGGCCGCACGAATACGTCGCCATGAGCGACCGCGCGAACCGCATTGACAAGCTCTCGGTCCGCTTCGGTCTTGAGCAGATACCCCGCCGCGCCGGCCTCAATGACCGGAACCAGATACTCCTGTTCGGCGTGCATCGACAAGACGAGGACGCGCATGCCGGGGTCGGCGTTGACGATGGCCTTGGTCGCGGCGACTCCGTCCAGCTCTGGCATCGCGAGGTCCATTACGACCACGTCCGGTTTGACCAGAGCCGCCAGCGAAACGGCTTCACGGCCGTTGCTCGCCTCGCCGACGACCGTGATGTCAGGCGTCGTTCCAAGAACGGCGCGCAAGCCGGCGCGCACCACTCGATGATCGTCGGCAAGCAATACGCGAATCACATCGGTCGTCATTTCTCCTCCATTTGTACCAGGCGAAACCACGCTGAAGGGTCGCTCGGCACGACAAGCGCGGGCATCAGGCGACTGGCGGATTCTCTGCCGGGGAAATGCCGACGGGGTTTCGCCGTGAATGCCTGGCGCGGGCCTCGCCAAGGCGCCCCCGATTCGACAAGATCAGGGACCTATGTCCCTACTGGCTTTTCTCGACCGCGACCGCTCTCTCGCCGGCGAGGGTTACTCGCGCTGGCTCGTCCCGCCGGCGGCGCTGGCGATCCACCTGTCGATCGGTCAGGCGTATGCGTTCAGCGTGTTCAACCTTCCGCTGTCGCGTTCACTCGGAATCACCCAATCGGTCACCGGCGACTGGAAGTTGAGCACCATCGGCTGGGTATTCAGCATCGCGATCGTTTTTCTCGGGCTGTCGGCGGCACTGTTCGGGCCGTGGCTCGAGCGCGTGGGACCGCGCAAAGCCATGTTCGTCTCGGCGGTGTGCTTCGGCGGCGGATTCGAGATCGCCGCGCTCGGCATTGCCAACCACCAATACTGGCTGCTCATGCTCGGTTACGGCGTGCTGGGCGGCATTGGGCTCGGCATAGGCTACATCTCACCGGTGACGACGTTGATCCGCTGGTTCCCCGACCGGCCGGGCATGGCGACGGGCATGGCGATCATGGGCTTCGGCGGCGGGGCGATGATCGCATCCCCGCTCTCCACGATGCTGATGGCACGTTTCCGGTCGACCACGTCGACGGGCGTCGCGCCGACGTTCGTCGTCATGGGCGTGTTGTATTTCGCCTTCATGATGTTCGGCGTTTTCTCCGTTCGCGTGCCGCGGGCAGGCTGGCGTCCTCGCCTTTCACAGCGGAGCGAACAGCGCCGACCGTTCGTGATCACCGGCAATGTCACGGCCGAGCGCGCGATTCGTACACCACAATTCTGGCTGCTCTGGGCGGTATTGTGCCTGAACGTCACGGCGGGCATCGGCGTGCTCGGTCAGGCATCGCCGATGATTCAGGAGATGTTCCCGGGCGCCATCTCGGCGAGCGCGGCGGCGGGATTCGTCGGGCTCCTCAGTCTCGCCAACATGGGCGGACGCTTCTTCTGGTCGTCGTTGTCCGATTTCATCGGGCGCAAGGCGGTCTACGCGACCTTTTTCCTCCTCGGCGCCGCGCTCTACGCGCTGGTGCCGCGCACCGGTCACATGGGGAACGTGGTGTTGTTCGTCGCCGGGTATGTCGTGATCCTCAGCATGTATGGCGGAGGGTTCGCGACGATTCCAGCGTACCTGCGCGACATGTTCGGGACGATTCAGGTCGGCGCGATTCACGGTCGGCTGCTCACCGCCTGGTCGACGGCGGGGATTCTCGGGCCGGTGCTCGTGAATTACATCCGCGAGTATGAGATTGCGCACGGCGTCGCGAAGGCCGACGCATACACCACGACCATGTACATCATGGCCGGACTGCTCGTCGTCGGGTTTTTCTGCAACCTGTTCGTGCACCGGGTGGACGAGCGCCACGTCACTACCGAGCAGCCTGCGTCAATCACCGCGACCGCGTAGCGAGGCGAGAAGATGATCGAGATGGAGACGCCGCATCGCTCGACTGGATTTTACCTTCGCCTGGTTGGCGCGTGGGCGCTCGTCGGCGTGCCGCTCGGCTGGGGCGTGTGGCAGGTGATTCAGCGGTCGCTCGACCTGTTTCGCTGACGGACGCGCGTCACTTCCCG
>Ga0157372_10007039_pt1 | contig 11980 bp, 16 predicted proteins | sample C55metaG_FD_115307 | JGI IMG/M metagenome (GOLD analysis project Ga0157372, IMG submission 115307) | Corn rhizosphere microbial communities from Kellogg Biological Station, Michigan, USA - C5-5 metaG | ecosystem: Host-associated > Plants > Roots > Rhizosphere > Soil | place: USA: Michigan... | reverse complement strand
CAGGTTTTAATATTCTCGCTGCCTGGTTAACTGCTGAATAAACACTACAGGGGAATTGTGTTTGTAGTCAATGATCCTCATGAGAGGTAGTGAATACAGATAACTACGATTGACTTCGTTTATAATTACTTTAACTTTTATAGCAAACTATATTTATTGTTTTATAGTTTTATAGTATAACTTTGATTTGAATTTAAACCTTAGAGTATGCCAAACCAACCTACAATCATTAATAGTTTTTCGTTTACTATTAATGGTCTAAAAATATCCTTCATAGAGGATAATGAAAAAACGATTCTCTCCTTTGATCCACTTGCTACTTGTGATTTATTTAAAAACATTGGCTTCATTGAAGATTTCACCACTGATAGAAATGGTGAACCTGTAATCCTTTTCACTGACAAAAATTTTCCTCAAGGCTATGGTTACGAACTATGGTGTGACTTCGTTAAGTCTTGCCCAAATCAAAAACGTATTGCTGAAATTATCATTGAGCACAGGCAGGAGCAAGAGTATCTTAAAGAACTCCGACAGTTTGTTAACTACAACCGTTTCCTTAATTATCATCCCGAGCTAAGAAAAACAGCTTAATTAAAAATTTGTTGAGCCGTTACAACTGAAAAGAACGGAAAATATTTTTCTAACTATTAAACCTTAGAGTATGCAAAAGTATTTTTTGAACACCCAGACAACAGAAGAAAAAAGAATTATTCTCTCCTGCATTCTTGCACATCTTCTAAAAAGAAGAAACACTACACAATGGAAAGTTGAGCTACCAAAAGAAGCGAAAGAACTATTATCAGTGGTTTTGAACTTCAAAGCAACAAATAAAACATTCGAGGCACTTCGAAAGATTAAGCCTACTAACAGAGCGCAGCAATTAGCAATTGATTACTTCATTATTTCGTTCAACGATGAAATGAATGACCCAAAATTAAGTCAGTATCTGCACAAATATTCTAAAGTTAGGCTAACTGAATTTGAAGAAAACGCCATATTTCCTGAATGGTATTTCGAATCAAGTATTGAAGATTGGAGAACCAAAAAAGCAATTGCAATAGAACAAGCTATTGCAGAGAGGAAGAAAATAAGATCTCTCAAAACATGTTTAAAATAGAGCGGGGAGGAAACGCTTAATAGGTAATGCAAACATTTACCGAGCCTTAACGAGAAAAGAAAGGAAAACCGGAGGCTTTACCGGTGAAAAAAGAAAGCAATCATTTTTTAGATAATAAATTTTGAATCAATGAAAACGATAAAAAGAATAATAAAGGCAATAAAAAACTTCTTCAAGTTAGACACTAATAATTGCGTAGTACTGCCATCAAATTTTTTGAACTGAAAGGAGACTTACCAATAATAGCTTTTAAACTTCAAAACTCATTTTATGATTATCAATAACAGCAATATAACAGACATATATCCTGAATTCAAAAACATTAAACAGAGAATAGTAAGGTTAACCGTCTGGAATCTTGACGGTACCACTTCTGAAATGAAATTTTATTATCCCCCCTTCTGTTGGAATGGTGACTGCGAAAACAGAGTAGGACAACATTTAGAAGAATGGTGTCGAGAAATGACCAGATTCTACTTAAAGATTTCCCACTACCAGGTTCATTTCGGCGTACAATACCAAGATGGGACAGAAGAAATTGGCGGGGCCAGCTTTATGCTAAAGGAAGTTCCGGAAGGAAAGATTTTTAAAACAGCAAAGTGCAATCAAGGTAAATGGAAGACACCCGAGCAGCTTGAAAAAAGAGCATAACAGGAAAATACAGAAATACTACGACAAGCAAATGAGCGAGGGTAGATGCGCCGTCAATCCAAAACACAAACCCAGGGTAGGAAGCAAAATTTATCTGAATTAAAAATAAAAGCCCACTGCCTCATAGGACAGGAAGAGATTGCCACTTGCAGAAAATGAGTGGCTGTATAAATGACAGCAGTGGGCTTATTCACTTGCTTAATGTTTAACCATGTGTTATAAAGTTCCATTCTAAACTTTCAATGAGGCAAAGGCGTATTTCAAGAAAGTTGCCAATATGCAACGTAAGGGGAAGAAAACAGCCCACACAAAGAAGATTGAGGACTTCTATAAGTGTGGGCTTTGTGGTAATTATCACATGATATCTATGCCTCGATGTGTTTACGAAGCAAAACTTTTATACTCACCATTTTTTGACTAATAAAAAAACTAAAATGAAAAATATTACAATCGCTCAAATTGGCGCCATTTGCGCTGAATACTTTGGAGTTTCCATAGAGGAAATAAAGGGTACTTCAAGGAAAAGAGAAATCGTAAAAGCCAGGCAAATAGCAATGTATTTGGCTAAAGAGCATACTGATGAAACTTTAGAAAGGATTGGGCTGGAAGTGGCTAATAAAGATCATTCAACGGTCATTCATTCAATAAATGTTGTTAACAATTCGATTTCCTGCGAAGATGATTACCTATTTCCACACATAGAGACTCTAAGATATTTAATTATGAAAATGATAGAGAAAAACCGTGTTAAGCCCAAATCTTGCTGTCTCCCGTGTATAGCCCAACTAAACTCAAGACCCATTCAATCAATATTTCCTGTAAACCGGTTAAATAACCTTCAATTAAACTATTAAATCCCTAAATGCCATGATTAGAGTAAATAACACGTATATAGTTACCTGTAAGCGCAAAGCATTTGCAGAGATTTGGCTGATGAAGAAATTTATTTTGCTACTTATTCCCATAGCCCTATCCATCACATCATTTGCTCAAATTGATAGCTTATCAAAGTTCGCCTATTTAATTTACTCACCATTTGAGGATAGCCTTGTGAAAGGGACATGTTTTTTTACCAAAGTAAAAAATAAGACATATCTAATCACAGCGAACCATGTATTAACCGGTAACGATCCGATGACATTTAAAAAATTTCATCGTCAGTTAAAGCCGTGGGTTAGAATTAAATCGAGTTATAGCAAACAAGATACATTTCTCGGTGTCGAATTATGCAAAGACACATTGCTTTCCCATTATTACGACAAACCTGATCTCGCTATTATTGAATTCAAAAATCCTGAAAAATTTGATATTAACTATATCAACGGCTTTTTTGAGTATCAAAATAGCCAACACATAAGACAGCCGTCTTCTATTGTTGCTGTTGGATATGGAGGTAGTAAAGAGTTCAAAAACCCAGATAGCTTATTTCTTATAGAACCAGAATTTTTGATAGGTGTTATAAACACAGACATAAACAGAAAAGATATATTCCAACACCCAACTGGCTATGATAGGATAAATTATTTGGCAGATTCTGTATTAATTACGACCAACAGTATGCATGGTTTTTCTGGTTGCCCCGCCTTTCTGTTTTATGATAATAAGCCCCCTATATTTGGCGGTGTCGTCATTGGACAGGCTGGCTATTCCGCAATTATAGTTAGGCCAGAATTTATTTATAAGGAGCTTATAAGAGTTAGCGGAAGAAAGAGAATCAAGTAACACAAAATTCTCTTTTTTTAAAGAATCAAACATACAGGTATCATTATTCACCAATTTATAAAAGCGAAGATTATTACATCGAAGATCAGCATCCAATTTTTTAGTGATTTCTAAGGTTTAGGCGACCTGTTTCCACAGGTTGCATTTTATTAAAGAAGCCTGCGGGCTTCTTTTTTTATCTTTATACAAGGTAAAAGCTAAGAAAGCTGCAGCAAAGAAGCGTGTAGGTCATTACGAGAAACCAATTTATCATTTTGATGAATTGGTTGCAGTGTCAGTTAATAAACAGCCACTTCGAAAGCCTACCACTGATTTAAATGCTCATTTCTGCCCACGGTTTAAGAAAATAAGGATGGATGCTATTTAAGTTGTAAAGCACACTCGACCCAGGCTCCTTCTTCCATTCTAAGTAACCATGCTTTCTTGCACTTCTTAAATGTTCTGCCGTTTTGAATAGAGTCAATCCATGAATTATTGAACCCGGCACCCATTTTCTATTTTTACTGGGGTCTTGCCAATGTAAATCCCTCCTAATTATATCCATTTTTTGTTCTACTCGTAGCAAAATTTTTATAGCTTCTTCGAGGGTGATAGGTTGAGGGTCTTTGATGGTTTGGTAAAAGTATTGTCTTGACATACTCTAAGATTGATACCAAAAGTTAAGTGAATTCGTACTTTGAATTAAAAGACGCTTCACATTTTTTAAACAAATTCAGTAATATCTTTCATATTATTAAAGTGATCAAAATGAAAGTAAACGGCAAAGTTTACTACCATATTCATACGATAAATAAGTTTACAACCAAATGGGAAACTGGCAAAAAACTAACATTTTCTAATGAGCAAATGAATCGAATTTTTCCAGCGAGGTTTGCAAAACTTGAAGAAGACATTAAAGCAGAATCTACAACTGATTATTTAAATGAAAATATCAAGCTATTTAAAAAAGTTCAAAACTTTCTTATCAAAGAAGCGGGTTTTGTTGATATCATGGATTACATAGGAGATTCACAGAAACTGATGATAGATCTCTTGTTGAGAGCAAAGGGAATGCAAAAAATTATCCTGTCCCATAATCATCTTTTGACAGAGCTAATATTTGAGCAGGTAAGATCAAAGCAGTACACGGAGCTCCCATCCAGATTAAAATGTGCATGGCTTTGTGATAAGCGAAATATAAAAAAATGGATCAGGCTTTTTGAGAATAGAGGGAAATATAAGGTGTTTGAAGTACGTGCTTTTGGTGAAGTTTGTAAAGTTGACCGATCTTGGTTGCCAATTCATATAGCAACCGGTTCAGAAATAATTGATAAGGCGAATAATTACTGGAAAGGAAAGCTTAATCCAATCGTGAAGAAAAGACAGATAGAGTACTTGTTTAAGGGTCATATTGAAATAATTAAAGAGTTATCGGAATTTCACCGTACAAACAAAAAATGACAATCCAAGATTTTATAGAGATGAATTCTTCGAGGTACAAGGGATGAGTCAGAATACAGGATAGTAGTTATAAGATTGGCGAATATTATTTTGGCAGTTGAAATACTCACCACACTTACATTTCATATAATGACTTCGTTGGTTTATTGGAATTGATTTGAGTGTTTTCATGTCAGGATGCTTTTTTTCTTGATGATGTTTTCAAACTTGCCTTTAATGATTCCATAAGGTCAATGGTTGTTGTAGTCGTCGTTGGTTTCATTTGCTTAACCTTTGCTCCCTTACCTTTTGCTTTTTCTTCGATGACCTGCATTAATTTTTCGGAGAATTCATCTTTGAAATCTTTGGGGTTAAACGGCTGGGTCAATTGGTTGATGAGCTGAGAAGCCATTTTCATTTCCATGTCTTTTACTTTGGCCTCGGGAATATTGAGTTCTGAGGGATCTCTTATTTCCTCTGGGAAACGAAGGCGGTGCATGACCAGAAGATTGTCGAGCGGTTTGACAAGACAGATCCATTCTCTTCGATGGAACACAAGTGGTCCCAGACCTGCTTTCTTTTCTTTTTTTAATGCATCCCGCAAGAGCGCATAGGGCCGGCTGCAGATAATAAGGTTTTTCATAGTACCTCGCATCGATTTCATCCTCATTTACAAATTGCACAATACTTAGCTGATCGAATTTTTCCGGAGAGGCTTTCTTTATGTCTTCTTCATCGACAAGAACCATAGTGCCACCGATTTCATACCCTTTTACTATGTCCCGAAAAGGGACTTCTTTACCTGTTGCTTCATTTACTTTTTTATAGCGAATACGTGCATGATTATTCTTATCGAGACTTACAAAAGGGATTGTGCTTTCCTCCGTTGCCGAATACATCTGAACCGGGATGTTCACCAAACCGAAACCCAATGCGCCTTTCCATATTGACCTCATGAGGAATCCTTTTGATAATGCAATCCAAAAAACAATCCTTTACCTATAAAAAACGTTAATGAAATAAATACTGTTTATTCACATTTGAATCCACATTCATCGATTGGTCCTCAAAAGAGGGGAACATGTATGATTGAAATAAGTATCTAAGTTCCTTACCTCAACTGATTATCGCGATAATACCATTGAATAAATACCAATTAAATAGGAAACTAATTTTTAAGGTGAGAATAATTCCAGTAGTTTGTTAAATCCGACAATTGATAAATTAAAACCTTCATCTTCTTGGTAATCACAAATGTCAACCCAAAAAGGCATCTCATCGTTTTTATCACGATCATATAGCCCATGATATTGATTAAAGATCCATTTTCTTCCTGTCCAGAAATCCCCTTTTTCTATAATTTCCATCTCATAAAACTGTAAATCCGAATTACCATCACTATCACAGCCGAATTTTTTAATTAATGTTTCTACAATTCTAATTTTTGCCTTAAAGTCGGATGGACAGGAAGAATATAAGGTAATGGTACTACTTCCCTTGCTACTTAAGGGAATTCGGTATTTTAATCTATCAAAATAATCGAATTCTTTGTCTGTAAGTTTAAATGTCAGTGTAGGTGCGTTAGAGTGTTCATCAATTGCATCTTCTATACAATATTTCTCTTTATGATCTAATAAATAATTCAGGTTGAACTTTAATAAGTCGAGTATTGTCCCGTTTCTTCTAATTGATTTGTCAATTTCTACAACCTGCTTTTCGGTAATTGAAAGAATTAAGATATGGTTTGGTCTATATGCAAGAGATACGGTCTTAGAAGGCAAAGTCCAAAGATGTAAAAATAGTCTGCTCCGTATTGGCGGATTTGTTGTACAATAGTGAATTAGCTTAACAATGTTATCAAAGCATTCACTGCTACCTGGGTCGCATAAACCTTTCCCAAAAACATTCTTAATCTCATTGAAAATTGAATTGATTTTTGTGAAATCTAAAGTTGATGTATAAAATGAAAATGTTTTATTGCCAGAATCAAATTCTTTGATAGATATAAGTTGGAATAGATCAAAAAAAAGTCCCCTCAACTCACCTACCGAGGAAACACCATTATTTATGTCGTCTTGATTGTTCAACAACTCTTCAAAAGTTAGTTTCTTAAAATCAGCCTCCTCTAAACCAAGAATTTGGCTTGGTGATTGAGTAGTTTCCTTTACCTGAGTCAATAATTTATCTAAAGAAATTTTCTGGTGCATGATTGCCTAAATTTAATCCAATAAAAATGTATGCATATAGTTTTGATCTTTCATAAGTTTTCTAAAAATGATGCTGTGTAAATCAATTTAGTAATTAAAATGACATCGCAAAATGAATCACAACTTTCGCCCTTCCTATCTACCATGATAGTTTTTATTAAAATTAATTTTGCATTACAATTCAATAAATGAAAAACATCAAAAAATCTTTCTCGGCAGGTACTTGGGCACAGTTCAAAACAACAACAGAGAAAAATACTTATTTGCATTTGCGGAAGATAAAAAATGAAAACTTGTGCCTTTTCATTTCATCTGTTTTATCTGATGATTGTTTAGACAGACCAACCGGAGAGGCTTTGTTAGTGTTTGCATTCAATAAGATACGAGGAAGGGAAATTTCTGACTATACCCATATTATTAACTCTGAAGATTTAACACCGATATCGACTCCAGAATTTGGTGAAGGAATCGTTGCACAATCAGTACCACATATTAGCGAAGATGGTTTGGAAATAATCGATGGCTATTTAGATCGCAAAAGTGGAATCTACAATAATGGCATTCAAAAGAGAAAGATTAAAGACGACGTTGAACTATTTCAGAAGGCTGTAGATGCACTCACCAAATACCACCAGAATACGAAGAAGTAATATCAACAAGTAAGCTTAAGGCGTTAAAATCTGTAGTTGTCGCGAAGAACATTTTCCTTAAACATATCTTTGTTCTATGGTATGGTAAGCGTTTAACAATTGTTATGTAGCAAATCATACTCTAAGGTTTTGAAGCCCTTCTGGTCTCAGCGGGGCTTCAGTATTTATAGCTTTATATGTTTATTGTTATTTGTATCTTAGCAATATGGACAAGAAAAACACCACCACATCAGACAACAAAAGAACCAAAGGAGCATCTTTCAAATTTGACCCAAATGTTTTTTGGCAACTACAGTATGTATCCCTGATGGAACAACAATCGCAAACAGATATTTTAGAAGAAGCCTTGAAAGATTACTTTACAAGGTGGGAGAAAAAGAATGGTAATATCCCACCCCAAAAAAAGTGACCTTTTTACTCTATTAGCCTACTTAACGACCTACCAATAATAAATAAAAAAACCTGAAATGCTTATCTGTATTGCATTTCAGGTGATTAACGTGTGCCCCGGAACGGGGATGACCCTTTTTTGTCTCAATTTTGTCTTATTTGGTCAAACACGGTAGAACGCCCTGTTTTTAGGGTATCACACTTTGTCACACATTTCAGACAGACAAAACTATTTTGCCAAAAACGACCTACTCACCGACCTACTGATATTCAATACTTACCTATATTGTGTTCAAATTGAATTTTATGGGAGTGTGTTACTACCTTAAACCAAAAGAGAAAAACACAGGCAAATCATTAATTGTTCTTCAGTTTAGATATGACGGACGAAAGCTATTGTATTCCTTCAATCAAAAAATAAACCCCTCCAATTGGAATAAGAAAAGACAGAGAGTAAAATCAAATCAACAAACTACAGAAGAGGGCGATTATTACTTAAACGATCTTCTGGATAATCTACAAGAGGTTGCGGAATCGGCATATAAAAAAGAGGTTGCGAAAGGTATTCCTGAACCCCTTACCTTAAAGAAGTATTTAGATGATTTTCGTAATCAAAATAAAAAAGATCCCAATACTCCTTCTTTTTTTAAACTGCTTGATAGATTTATCAATAATGAAATAAAGACTAAGGGAAAGGACAAAGCAAAGCAAACTTTAAAGAAGTACGTGACACTTAAAATGCATCTCTCAGAATTCAAGAGAGTAAGACGTTATGATGTGGACTTTGAAACAATTAACCTGGACTTCTTTTATAAGTTCGTTCAATTTCTGAAAACTCACCGATTTTATGAACAAAGAGACAGGACATTTAAGGCAACGCCTGTCAGTATTAAGGAAGGATTGCAACCAAATACCATTGCAAAGGATATTCAGATTATTAAAGCTGTGATGCAGGAAGCTATTGATTTAGGCTATACCAACAACATGACTTTTAAGAATAAAAAGTTTTCAGCCCCTTGGGAGGAAGTGGATGCAGTTTATCTTAATGACAAGGAAATATTCAAACTATACAATAAAGATTTTAGCAAAGAAAAACGTCTCGAAAGAGTTAGGGACCTGTTTGTATTTGGTTGTTATACAGGATTACGATTTAGTGATTATTCAGATGTAAAACCGGAAAACATTATTTCAATCGAAAATGAGGAAGGCAAAGAGGAATTGTACATAAAAATGGTAACAAAGAAGGTCAGGGAATCTGTCATCATTCCTTGTAATCCAATCATTTTACAACTGTTTGAAAAGTATAAGGATAACAAAAACAGATTGCCTAAAGCTCCCTCAAATCAAAAATTTAACGAGTACGTTAAAGATGCCTGTAGGAAAGCCGAATTAACAGAGACAGGAAGATTAGTAGATAATCCAGATAAAGAACTGTGGCAATGTGTAAGCAGTCACACTGCAAGAAGGTCATTTGCTACAAATTTATTTTTGCAAGGATATCCAAATCTTGAAATAATGAAGATTACAGGACATAGGACTGAAAGAGCTTTTTTGAAGTACATCAAAGTTTCAAAGCTTGATGCAGCTAAGAGGCTAAGCATTCATATTAAGAAACGCTGGAGTGAGATGATACTGAAAATAGCTTAGCTCCTATTATCCCATGTGTCATTCCTGTCACTTTAGTCCTTTCGCCTGAAAGAAAAAACTATCAGTGCGGTTGTTTCTCGGTTCCAACGACGAACCGGAGCGAAGTAGTAGAAAAGTCTCTTATTAGTGTCCGTTAAGAATCACGTCTCTCTAAGAAGGCATAGCAAAAAAATACGAACTAAAGCATGTGCTTTAACATGATAAGAAATTAACACCCATTAATTTTTTACTTTGATTATATTTATAGCACACGGTCTGCTCTCATGCAGTTTTATAAGCATTAATATGTTTACAGATAAAAAGCGCGTATTGCAAGCCACAAAATGGATACTCTGGATTGTCTTTGTCGCTGTTGCAATGTGGCTTTTCTTCTACTTATTCCAACACAAACAACAGTTTAGTACCATCCTGGAAATATTTGCTATCATTGGATATTGCGCTGTTGTGTATATAATAGTCGTCTATTGGGAAAGAATACTTGAATAAGCAGTTTATCAATTGCCAAGTCCCCTAATGGCAGTCGAGGATCGGTTATTGCATCGTTTTCACAACTATTCTTATCGTTAATGAAACCCAGTAGAATAATAACAAGAGTGATGTAGTAATAGTAATAACTCTCTTTGCCTTCTGAGAGCGTTTGTATATTGTGGAGACCAAAATTATTCGAAATGTTGAAAATTCTCTTTCTTATTATTCTGCCCGTTACATTATACGGTCAAGCAGATTCAAACATTCATGGTTCACTAATTATAATGGCCGTATGCAAAGATGGGATTATGGTAGCCGCAGATTCGAGGGGTGCTCTAAATAAAACTAAAGATTATCCATGTTCAGATTCGATTTCGTATTACTTTGATACTATTCAAAAAATACATATAATTAATAATTGGGTGATTGCAAATGCGGGCAATGCTGTGTTTTCACAACAAAAGAATTTTTTAGCGTATTACATATCTCAATATAATAAGGCTACTAATAATAACACAACTGTCTTAATGGGCGCTGACGGTTTTATGAGGTTCATAAAAAAGAATTATTCAGATGTGTATGACGAATTTTATAGCAGCAACGTGCTTTTTTTTGCTGGATATGAAAACAATAAGCCCACTCTGATTTATATATCTCAAACAAAAGGCCAACTGCTTGTCACACATAGTGGCACTATTTTGAGCGAAGAATGTAGTTTTTATAACCAGTATAATCCAAATTATACATGTTTACAGGCAGCAACCATTGCAGAAAAAAGCATACTCAACTATGCTAAACAAAGCGGGAAAACAAAGTCAATTGGTGGACCAATAATGATTTTAAAGATAGCACCAAATAATACATTTTCTTGGATTAAGAACGAACCAAAGTCGGACAGAAAAACATTAAGTGATTTTTATAAAGATTATTTAAATGGGAAATTAAAGATTAGGTTCCCCTGTACCGAGAATAAAAAAGTTTTCGAGATCAAAGCTAAAAACTGGCTCAATAAGTATGGTAAGTAATGTTATAGTTTATACCATCCATAATTACAAAGAGGGTATCGTAATGCGCAATAATAACACCTGTATTATTATCTATAAATGTGTTTATGTGTTGTTGGTTTCTGTGATTTATTTTATTTCTAACGCAAGACGATAACAATAAAACTACCCCAATCGGTAGCAGCTTTTTTAGGTAAAGAAATAAGGTATTTGCCATAAATGTTTAATTTTCTTATGGTCAAATACCGAAGTGAAATATTTAAAGAGGCTGTTGGCGCAGTCTTTTTATACCTCTATATTAGCAAGTTGGGTTCTGGCTTGTAGGTTATGGTAGATAGATTAAAGTCGAAAGCAATAACAACTTGCAGTAAGCTTTCCATACGGCTACTTGCATCAAAAATTTCGCATAGTTAGTTGTACAGCTTTCTCTTGAAAATTCTTATTTCATCAATCTGAGATTTCAATTCTGGCTTTTCTTTTTGTAAAGCATCAAATCTTTCCATCTTGTTCAAATACTTACCAAATCTTTCTTTTTCATTGTTATCAAAATCCTGCCACATCAATAACTGATCGTGAGAATTTTTATTCTTGAATTCTCTTAAGTCGTCCGGCAGCTTTGCATCTTGAATAAACTCTCTCAAATGACTCCGATCAATATTAGCCTTATCCTTCAACTCTTTTGGAACGTCAGTATAGTACGTTCCT